>Ga0114903_1000091_pt1 | contig 66891 bp, 58 predicted proteins | sample MalvirDeepMed_s2_FD_87289 | JGI IMG/M metagenome (GOLD analysis project Ga0114903, IMG submission 87289) | Marine viral communities from the Global Malaspina Expedition - Malaspina viral metaG DeepMed_s2 | ecosystem: Environmental > Aquatic > Marine > Oceanic | place: Mediterranean Sea...
GCCCTGTGCCCCGGCCCGCCTCCGATAACCCCGCCAAGTTCGCCGAGCCGCTTGAGACCGAGCCGCCGCAGCACGGTCAGCACGTCGTCGTCGAGCCGCAATGCCGCCACCGGCAGATCGGAGAGGCGCGCCTCCATGTCGTCTTCCGGCGCGAGGATGCAGCGCTCCGGCCCGTGATGCGCCAGCGCCCAGGCCGCGCCTGCCGTGGGCGCGATCGCGCCGCGAATGGCGAAACCGCGCGCCGCGAATGCCGCATGAACATCGGCGAGCAGCTTCACCTCGCCGCCGAAGAGGTGCGCGACGGCAGTGACATCGACCAGCAGGCCGTCGGGCGGGTCGAGTGCGGACCATGGCCCCCAGCGCCGCGCCCACGCGGCGAGCTTTTCCAGCGCATCGAGGTCACCCGCCGGATCGCCCGGCACCGCCGCGATAGACGGGCACAGCGCCCGCGCATCGGCGAGCATCGTGCCTATCCGTGCGCCTGCATTGCGCGCCGCGTCGTTGGCCGCCGAGATCCGGGGGCCGTGCGCGGTCTCGGCGATAAGGACCAGCGGCTGCGCATCCGCGCCCTCGCCCCGCGCGCAGCCTTCACCGAGCCGCCAGCAGTCGATCGCGAAACGCGCGAGCCAGATCGAGAGAATGCGACGGGGCTGTGCCATGCCTAACCACTCACCCTCTCCCCAGTGGGGGAGAGAATGGCGACGCTTGCTCCCAAGGAGCGAGCAGAGCCTGGAGAGGGGGCTGCCGCATCCGAAGGCTTCGTACGACCCTCTCCAACTTCTTGCACGGGGAGAGGAATGTGTCGCCCCGCCACCAATTGACCGCCATCCTCGCTCAACCGCCAGGTCCCCGGCGGATGGGAGCGCGCGCGGAACAGCTCGGCCTGCCACGCCGGAACGCCGGGCGCCTGACGGTTCCACTGCGGGTTTGCCGAGGGGACCGCCTGCACCGCCCAGCGCTGGCGGGCAGAGGAGAGATCGCGCGTCCCGTCCAGCCGCACCAGCGTGAGCGGCACGCCATGGCGTTCGGCAGCCAGCGTCAATCGGCGCGAGGCGGTGAAATCGAGCGCGCGCGGGCTCCCGGCGATTTCACCGATGACGAAGGCGATATCGCGGCATCGGACCGCCTCTTCCAGCGCGAACAGCGCGTCCTCGTCCTTCTCGGCCAGCACATGGATCAGACGATGGCGGATTTCGGGCGGCAGGCCGGGGCGAAACGGACGCCCGCCATGCTTTACCGCGCCGCGCGTCTGCACCCACACCACCGCGCGACGATCCTCTGCCTCCTCCCCCTCGCCACGCGGGCGGCAGCGCCAGGCATCGAGCGCGAGCGCCAGCGCCGCGCCCGCCCCGCTTCCCTCGCGCGAGGACGCGAAGATTTCGCTCTGTGCGACAGCGCCCAGCCCCGGCTTCCAGCGCTGGGCGGGTGCCCCCGATGCAAGGTCGGCGGCGGTATCGAAGGCACTCGTGGGGGATTGTGGGATCATGGTGGAACGACTCATCTGTTCCACTTATGTTCCATTTCGCATTCGGTCGCAAGCGCCCGCCGACTACCGTCCTTCGTCCCGTGTCGAAACCATCCCCCCACCTCGTCCGTTGGGCCAGCAAAGGAGAAAAAATTCATGCGATACAACGAAGGCAAGGCCGACGAACTGCGGGAAAAATTCTGGAAAGCGCTGGCCGACAGCCCCTACCTCTTCCTCCAGCTCGACAGCGACCCGAAGAGCGCCGTCCCGATGGCACCCCAACTCGACAAGGATGCCAACAGCTCGATCTGGTTCTTCACCCACACCAAAAGCGATTTCGCCAAGCTGGGCGCGGCCACCGCCACCTTCGAAGGCGAGGATCACAAGATGTTCGCGCGCTTCCACGGCACGCTGGTGAAAGAACCCAGTCAGGAGCGGTTCGACCAGTTCTGGAGCAACTTCGTCGAAGCCTGGTACGACGGCGGCAAGGACGATCCCGACATCCTGTTCCTGCGCATGGACCTGGGCGATGCGGAAATCTGGAACGGCGACATGGGCCTGCTCAACGTCGCCAAGATGGCGCTGGGCATGACTGTGCACGACGACGCCAAGGACAAGCACGTCAAGGAAACGTCGCTGTAAACTTCTTCCAGCAAGACAACGAAAAGGGGCGCGACCTGCGACGGCCGCGCCCCTTTTTCGTTGTTACCCTATCAATTGGTCACTCAGCCACTTCGGCGGACTGCGCTTCACCGCCACCGAGCATGGCGAACACCTCCGCCGCACGGTCGGGGAAGATACCGCCCAACAGGATCAGGAGCAGTGCCAGCGGGCAGAACCAGCGGACGAGGAAGCGCCAGAAAAGGTGCAGCCCGCCGCTCAGGCCGTTCTCCGAATCGACCAGCCGCTTGTCCGCGATCCAGCCGATGAACACCGCCGTCAGCAAGGCGCCGATCGGCATCGTCAGCTTGCTGGTCAGCGTATCCAGCGTGTCGAGGAAGCCGAGCCCTTCGAACATCGGGAGGAAACCGAGCGGGTGGAACCCCGACAGCATCCCGGTCGACAGGGCAGACAGGGTGCCGAACACCGCCGCCAGCGCGGTGACCAGCAGAACCGCCGCCGGTCGCCGTATGCGGAACTGGTCGATCACCCAGGCCGAGGGCACCTCCATCAGCGCGACCGAACTGGTCAGCGCGGCAAAGCCCACCATGATGAAGAAGGCGAGACCGATCAGCGAACCGAAGGGAATCTCCTGGAAGGCGTGCGGCAGCGTCTGGAACATCAGTCCAAGCCCGCCATTGGGCGTGAGCCCGGCGGCAATGACGATCGGGAAGATGCACAGGCCTGCAACCAGCGCCACAGAGGTATCGGCCGCACCGATGATGGCCGACGTGCCCGCAAGGTTCACGTCGCGCGACACGTAGGCACCATAGGTCACCATCCCGGCCACCCCCAGCGACAGCGAGAAGAACGCCTGCCCCACCGCTGCCAGCATGACCTCGCCGGTCAGCTTCTCGGGCTCGAAGGTGAAGAGGTAGTCGAACGTCTCCTGGCTCGATCCGCCGATCAGGCTGTAGATCGTGATGCCGACCAGCAGCACGAAGAACAGGGGCATGAGATAGACTGCGACCTTCTCGATCCCGCCCGAAACGCCGCGCGCGACGAAGAACAGGGTTATCGCGAGGAATATCAGGTTGAGCACGACGGTGACCGGTCCATTGGCGATCATGGCCGGGAACAGCGCATCGACCGCTTCGAAGTTCAGCCCGTCGAAGGCCGGCCCGGTCACGCCGGTCGCGATCAGGTCTGCGATGAAGAGATAGATGTAATAGAGCACCCAGCCGCCGAGCACGCAGTAGAAGCTCAAAACCAGAAAGGCGGACAAGACCCCGAGGGTCGCCACCAGCTCCCAGCTCTTGGACGCGCCCGACTCCTCAGCAACCTTGCGGTAGCTTTCGGGCGCGGCGGCCTGGCCATGCCTGCCGATCAGGGTTTCCGACAGCAGCACTGGTAGACCGATGAGCACGATGCACAGGATGTAGAACAGGACGAACGCCCCGCCCCCGTTGGCGCCTGCCTCCGCCGGAAAGCGCACGAGGTTGCCCAGCCCCACGGCCGAACCGATCGCGGCGAGGATGAATGCTGAACGCGAGGACCAGCCATCGCGGCCCGTTGACGTCGTAGCGACCATAGAATCTGTTCTCCCTGCCGTGCCCCCTAAGGCACGGTTTACCCTTTGCATTGGTCACGCTTTTGCAATGATTCTGCGACCGCGTCGAGGGCTTCGCTTTGCGTTTGTCCCATAGTCGGTCTAGCAGACGCGCTTATGTCGACGACCTTTCAGATTGATACGGCGACGAGCCGCGCCACGCCCACCCCCCAGCCAATGAAGCGGCTGACGGTGCCAAAGATCCAAAGCCGCAAGGCGGATGGCAAAACCGAAGAGCCGCTGGTGATGCTGACGGCCTATACCGCGCGGCAGGCACAGTTGCTCGACGAACATTGCGACCTCCTGCTGGTGGGGGATTCGCTGGGCCAGGTCATCTACGGTCTGCCATCGACCTTGCAGGTCACGCTCGACATGATGTGCGCGCACGGCGCCGCCGTCGTTCGCGGCAGCTATCATTCGGTCGTCGTGGTCGACATGCCCTTCGGTGCCTATGAACAAAGCCCGGAAAAAGCGTTCGAAAGCGCCAGCCGGATCATGGCCGAAACCGGCTGTGCAGCGGTGAAGCTGGAAGGCGGCGAGGCAATGGCGGAAACCATCGCTTTCCTCTCCCAGCGCGGCATCCCGGTCATGGCGCATGTTGGCCTGACCCCGCAGGCGGTCAACGCTTTGGGCGGCTATGGTGCGCGCGGTCGCAGCCAGGAAGAACACGCCAAGATCATTGCCGACGGTGAGGCTGTGCAGGCCGCCGGAGCCTTCGCTGTCGTGGTCGAAGGGGTGGTCGAGCCTATCGCGGTTGCGCTGACGCAGACACTGGACATCCCGGTAATCGGCATCGGTGCCTCTGCCCAGTGCGACGGCCAGGTGCTGGTGGTGGACGACATGCTCGGCATGTTCGAGCGCGTGCCGCGCTTCGTGAAGAAATACGGCGACCTTGCCGACCGGATCACCGGCCACGTCGAAGATTACGCACACGAGGTGCGCGCGCGCACCTTCCCTACCGAAGACCAGACCTACCAACCCAAATAGACCGGCCCCGGCCCGTCATCACGTGGACGACGCATTTCGTGAACACGCTTTTCAAACATTACTGGGGCTCGCTCCTCTTCACCGCGGTATGCTTTGCGGCGGCGGCGATCTACGCTTGGAACAGTAGCGGCTCGGCCGGCGGAGTGGCGCAGGTCCTGTGGATCGTGCTGGTCCTCTCGATCCTCGAAATCTCGCTCAGCTTCGACAACGCGGTGGTCAACGCGACCGTGCTGCGCGAAATGGACGAGAAGTGGCAGCGGCGCTTCCTGACCTGGGGCATCCTGATCGCGGTGTTCGGGATGCGGATCATCTTCCCGCTCGCGATCGTGGCGATTGCCGCAAACCTCGATCCGCTTTCCGCGATCAACCTCTCATTGAACGATCCCGAACGCTACGAGGCCATCGTGTCGTCAGCGCATGTCGGCATCGCCGGCTTCGGTGGCGCCTTCCTGACCATGGTAGGCCTCAGCTTCTTTTTCGACGGCGAGAAGGATGTGGACTGGATTCGCGGGCTGGAACTGTGGCTGCGCCGCTTCTCCGAGGTCAAGGCAGCCGAGATCGGCATCCTGCTGGTGATCCTCTACGCTATCTCGACAATGCTACCGGATGCCGAGTCGATGGTCTTCCTCACCTCGGGCATCCTCGGCCTGCTGACCTATATCGCGGTCGATGCGGTCGGCACCCTGCTCGACAAGATGGAGCGCAAGAAGATGGCCGAGGGCGCCGTGCGCTCCGGCCTCGGCGGATTTCTCTATCTCGAAGTGCTCGATGCGAGCTTTTCGTTCGACGGGGTGATCGGTGCCTTCGCACTATCCAACAACATGATCGTCATCGCCATCGGGCTGAGCATCGGCGCGCTGTTCGTCCGGTCGATGACCGTGCACCTCGTTCGCGCAGGCACGCTGACCAAATACCGCTTCCTCGAACACGGTGCTTTCTGGGCGATCATCGCGCTCGGCCTGATCATGCTGGTGTCGGCCAAATTCCATATCCCCGAAACGATCACGGGGCTGATCGGTGCGGTGTTGATCGGGATCTCGCTGGTCTGGTCGATGCGCTACAACCGCCGGCACGGGGCCGAGACCGACGAAATCTAGTTCTGCAGATCGTACTGCTTGAGCAGATCGTACAGCGTCGGGCGTGACACGCCGAGCAGCTTGGCGCTGCCCGAGATATTCCCCTCGGTCCGGGCGAGCGCCTTGCGAATCACATGCCGGTCGGCCTGCTCACGCGCGCATTTGAGGTTGAGCGGCGCAGCATCCTCCACCGCGTCGGTTTTCAGATCGAGATCGTCTGCCGAGACGAGCTTGCCGTCCGCCATGATCACCGCGCGCTTCACGCGGTTCTCGAGCTCGCGCACATTGCCCGGCCACTGGTGTGTGTCGAGTGCGGCCAGCGCATCGGGTGCGAAGCCTTTCACCTGCGGGTTCATCTCGCGCGCGAAACGGTTGAGGAACGCTTTTGCCAGCAGCGCCGCATCGCCCGGCCGTTCCGCCAGCGCGGGAATCGCGATCACGATTTCGGCCATGCGATAATAGAGGTCTTCGCGGAACGTCTGTTCGGCGATCATCGCGTCGAGATTGCGATGGGTCGCGCACACGATCCGCGTATCGACCGCAATCGTCTTGCGCCCGCCGATCCGCTCGATCGTGCGCTCCTGCAGAAAACGCAGCAACTTCACCTGCAGGGCAAGCGGAATATCGCCCACCTCGTCGAGGAACAGCGTGCCGCCATCCGCGCTCTCGATCTTGCCCTCGGTCGTCTTGACAGCGCCGGTGAACGCACCCTTTTCGTGCCCGAACAGCTCGCTTTCGAGCAGGTTTTCGGGGATCGCCGCACAGTTGATCGCCACGAACGCACCGTCGCGGCGGGGGCTGGAATCGTGCAGACCTCGCGCGAGCAGTTCTTTGCCCGTCCCGCTCGCACCCAGCAGCATGACCGAGGCATCGGTGTTCGCGACCCGCTCGATCGTGCGGGCAACCTTCACCATTTCCGGTGCGCCGGTGATCAGCGTCCCGAGCACGGTCTTGTTTTCGCCCACCTTGTCCGCAAGCCGGCGGTTCTCCGCTTCGATCCGGTGGAGATTGAGCGCACGCCCGACGATCAGTTCGAGGGCGGAGATATCGAGCGGCTTCTGGTAGAAATCATATGCGCCCGCCGAGATGGCATCGAGCGCGCTTTCGCGAGCGCCATGCCCGCTGGCGACGATCACCTTGGTCGTTGGAGCTTCGGCCATGATCGCATCGAGCACGACGAAGCCTTCGCTGGTGCCATCGGGATCGGGCGGTAAGCCCAGATCGAGCGTCACCACCGGCGGGCGTTCGGCGCGCAGGATCGTCAGCGCCTCGTCGCGAGTCCCCGCAACGAACACTTCGAAGCCTTCGAAGGCCCATTTGAGCTGGGTCTGCAGCCCCTCGTCATCCTCGACGATGAGCAGTTTGGGTAACGATTCGCTCATCAAGCAACCTCTTGTTCGTGAGTTTTGGCGGACAGCGAGGCGCTGTCGGCAAGATCGAGTTCGATGGTAAAGCGCGTCCCCAGGCCGACGCGCGACTGGACCTGCAGGCGCCCACCCATCGCGCGCACCAGCTCGCGCGCTTCGAGCGCGCCGATGCCGAAGCCGTCGGGTTTGGAACTGACGAAGGGTGCAAACAGCTTCTCGCGCACGAAGACCTGATCCATGCCCTGCCCCATGTCGACGATGTCGATACTGGCATGCCGACCCTTGCAATGCACCGCGATGCATACGGGCGCACCGTCCGGGCTGGCTTCGATGGCGTTCTGGATCAGGTGAACCAGCGCCTGCTCCAGCCCCTCCCGGTCCGCGCTGACTACGCACGATGTCGTGCAGCAAACATCGACCGTACGGCTTGCGCCGAAGCCCTTCGCAATGTCGCGCAGCAGCGTGGCAAGATCGACATTCTCGATCCGCGCCGCACGACCCGTGCCATATCGCCCGAGCCGCTGGATCAGCGCGTTGAGCTTGGCCGTGCTGGTGCCCAGCGTCTTGAGCATGTCTGCGCGAAAGGCGGGATTGTCCGCATGGCGCTGCGCATTGTGCGTTAGCAGGGACATCTGGCTGGCAAGGTTCTTGATGTCGTGCAACACGAAAGCCATCCGGCGATTGAACTCGTCGAAGCGGGCAGCCTCCATCAGCGCCCGCTGGCTCGCCTGTTCGGACAGATAGCTTGCCAGCTGGCGCCCGACGACGGTCAGCAGGTCGAAGTCTTCCCAATCGAGCTTGCGATCGACCAGCGGCCGGGCGAGCAGCACTACGCCCTGCAACCGGTCGAAATGGCGCAGCGGCACGATCGCCCATGCGCCGCCTTCGCCGTCGAGCCAGGCGGGCAGCGCCTCGGTCTTCCCGGCGAGCGAGGTGCCCGCGCGCCAATCCTCCAGATCGATCACATAATCGCGCGTCTCGACGAAACGCGCGATTTCGGGAGGCAGCGCCGCCGCCGCCTCGTCCAGAGTGGGCCAGTGCCAGGCCTCGGTCAGGACGAGCGCACCATCGGCATCGGGCAGGTAAAGCGCGGCGGAGGGGCTTTCCGTTATGTCGGCCATCGCCTTGGGGATGCGCAGGTGCAGCGTGTCGCCCTCCTCCACCCCGCGCCCGATCGTTTCGGCAAGCCTCAGCCATTCGGCGCGGTAATCGTAGCGATGGCTGAACAGGTGCTTTTGCGCGGTGACCTTCAGCCAAGCCCGGAAGCGCGGCGACGGCAGCCACAGTGCCGCCACGGTGAGTAGGGCGACTAGGAAGCCGACCTGCGCCAGCCGCGCTCCATCCGCGTCCAGCGCGCTGAGCAGCCGGGCGAGCCCCGCCATCGCCAGAAGGTAGCTACCGATCATCAGCAGCGAGATGGAGCGGAACGCCACCTTGCGCGATGCCCGGAACCGCAAGCGCCGAACATCCGAGCCCAGCGCCATGGCGAGCGGGATGAAGGCAACGCCCACCACCAGCCCGCGCAGGCTCGCCACATAGCCGGGCAATTCGCCCGTAAACCACGTCACGACATAGTAGTTCAATTCGAACACCCACAGGGCGGAAAGCGACAATGCGATCCAGCGCGTGCCCGAGCGGTCCTGCTGCAAAGCCCCCGTATAAAGGTTGTGCAGCAGCACCAGCGCCCCGATCGCGACGAGCGTATGCAACAGGGCCGACACCGGGAGAATTTCGTCGGCGAGCTGCGGGCCCGTCTCGAACCAGCTGTTGGCGACCAGCACGGCGCTCTGGAGCAGTTCAACAAAGACCAGGCTGGCGAATACGAAACGCACACGGCGCGCGGTTTCGCTGCCCACACCGGTCGCGAACAACGCGTGCAACAGCGCGAGCCATGAAAGGTTGCGGATCGCTTCGGTCGCTGCCGTTAGAAGACTTGCCGGGCCCAGCGCTGCGAGCACCGCCGCCCACAACGCGGTGAGGCAAAGCGCGGCCACGCCCGCAATCCGCTCGCGGTGCCACGGCAACGGCCGCTGGACGAGCCAGATCGCGGCGAGCGCGCAGACGGCGGCGCACGTCGTGCTGCTGGCAAGGCCCACAACCTGCGCGACGGCGTCTCCGCTGATCATCGCGCGCCATCCGGCCACAGGATCACGCGCAGAGTTTGCAGGAGGATCAGCAGATCGAGGAAAGGCGTGTAGTTCTTGGCGTAATAGAGGTCGTATTCCAGCTTGTGCCGGGCATCCTCGATGCTCGCCCCATACGGATAGTTGATCTGCGCCCACCCGGTGATGCCGGGCTTCACCATGTGCCGCTCGGCGTAATAGGGCAGCTTGTCTTCCAGATCGTCGACGAATTTCGGTACTTCGGGGCGCGGGCCGACGAAGCTCATCTCGCCTTTCAGGACGCTCCACGTCTGCGGCAATTCGTCTATCCGCACCTTGCGGATGAAGCGGCCGAGGCGGGTAATGCGCGGATCATTCTCGCTCGCCCATTTCACCCCGTCCTTTTCGGCATCGGTCCGCATGGAGCGCAGCTTGATGACCGAAAAGGGGCGTCCGTAGAGGCCGACCCGCTGCTGGCGGAAGAACGCCGGACCCTTGCTGTCGAGCTTCACCAGCAGCGCAAACAGCGCAATGACCGGGAGCGTGATCAGCAGCACGAGCCCGCTGACCGCGACGTCGAACGCGCGCTTTGCAATCCGTGAAAAGCGTTGCCCGGAGGAAAACCCGTCGGAAAAGATCAGCCAACTCGGGTTGAGCGTATCGAGATCGACGCGGCCCGTTTCGCGTTCGAGAAACCCCGAAACCTCGCGCACCGGCACCCCGCGCGTACGCACCCGCAGCAGGTCATTGAGCGGCAGCGCATTGCGACGTTCTTCCAGCGCCAACACGACCTCGCTGGCGCGAAGGCGCGTCACGTAGGCGCCGAGATCCTTCAGCCGGTCGCGCGAAACCGCCTCGGGCAGCAGCCGGTGCGCCTCACTCATGGCGATGAAGCCGACAATAACGAAGCCGCTGTCTTCCTGGGCAGCGAGTGCTTTGAGCCGCGCGGCGCGCGACCCCGCGCCGAGCACGACCACCCGCCGCTTGAGCCGTTCGCGATCGACCGCATGGCTAAGGCCCACCCGGACGAGCCCGATGAGCACCAGCGCGATGCCGAGCGCATAGAGCAGCGTCGAACGCCAGAACCCGACCGAGGGCACGGCGAAGGCCATCACGGCCAGCGCGACGCCGCCAAGCGACAGCGCCACCATCGCGCGCGCGAAGGCATAGCGCGGGCTGCGCAGCGCCTCAGCGCTATAGGCACCGACTGCAATAAGGCTCAGCGAAGAGACGACCGCGAAGCCAAGGATCGGCGACATGCGATCGACCCACGGGCCAGCGTCCATGCCGATCTGCACCGCGCGCACATGCCAGGCCAGGTCGCCCGCCAGCAACAGCAGCGCCAGATCGCACAGGCCGTACAACACTGCGGCGTGCGGAATATAATGCTTGAACAGCCGGATCATCGCGCTTGCCGGGCCCCTTTGCTCCGCGAAATTTCGCGAATTTCACATGGGGCCCGGCTTACGCACGAGTGATGAAATGTCGGTAAACTTTACACCGGGCTTTCGCTGCCCGGGACAGTGCTATTCGGTGGGAGCCACGCGATCAGCCGCGCCTTCGATGGCGTCGCCCGCCTGATTGGCGGCTTCGCCAACCTCGCCTGCCGCATCGCCGATGGCATTGTCCTTCGCCACTTCGGCGCCGCTCATGTTGTTGAAGATCAGCACAGCCGCGACAATCGCCACAATGGCCACGATCACCAGCAGGATGGTGGCACCGCCCCCGACCTTGCGCTCACCATCGGTGACGATCGTATGCGTGGTGTGCGTGTTGCCTGCTTCGTCGGTGTGCTCGGTAATGCGTTCTTCGGTCATGCTGACTTTGCCCTGGTGGGTGATCGGTGCCTTGCAGAAAGCGCAAGCCGCCCGACGGTTCCGCGCAATCGTCAGTCGACCGGCCCCTGCGTCGGCCCGCGCAGGGAGCGCGCGGGGCATTCCATCCGGCGGCAAGTCCGACAGCCGGGCCCGATGGGGATGGCATCTTCCGGGCGGAGCGAGACCCCGCGCGCCAATGCGAAGCTCTCTGCCAGACGTGCCTCGATCCCGAGGATCAGCACATCCGTGCGCGGTTCGTCGGCAAACGGCGGCGCGGCGATATGCGCGATCAGCCAGTGCGCCGAGCCCAGCGCACCGCTTTCCAGCATCACCGCATTCGCGCGCCATTCGGGCTGCCAGTGAAAACCGAGACGCGGGCACCCCGGCCTGCGGTCGAGCAGGCTCGCGTCGCTCGCGCCGAGCAGGCGCTCGACCAGTTGCACCGATCCGTCGATCCGCCCGACGAAGAACGGAAGGCCGCGCTGGCCCACCCGCTGGAGCGTAGTCAGCCGTCGGGCGACCTCGCCTGCATCGGTGGCGAAACGGCGGGCTAGGACATGCGGCTCGTATCCCGTCGCCTCGCATGCGCGCAGGAACCGGCCATAGGGCATGATCAACGCCCGCGCGAAATAGCTGCGCAGATAAGCTTGAAAAGCTCCGCGCGCGCCGGGATGCTCGAAACTCGCGCCATCCGCGATGTCGGCGATCATGTCGCGATGCTCCAATTCGGCAACCTGCTTGGCAATCTCGAGATTGCGCGCGGCAGGCGACAGCATTTCCGACAGCTGCACTTGGCGCGCATGAAGATCAAGCCGCCGGTTGGCCTCGGGCAGAACCGCCCGCGGAAGGAAGCGGAGCGCGAGATCGTGGCGTTCTCTCAGGTGGTCGGTCAGGGCTGCGCCAATGTCCGCGCGGGTGAGACGCATTTCGTCGGCGAGAGTTTCCGCCGCTTCGTCCAGATCGGCGAAGTGGTTACGCCAGCGCTCGATTGCGCGCCAGACTTCTTCCTCGAAGGGTCGCCCATGCGGGCTCGCGGTGCCCTGCTCGTCGAACAGCCGGGCGAAGGCGGCGGCGGCCTGTGGAGCCGCGGCGAGGAATTCAGTCACCTCCGCACGGTCGATGCCGAGATCGGCAAAACGCTCGTCCCCCAGGCGGCGGACCAGCCCGTCGATCCCGCCGATGGCGCTGTTTTCCTGCAGGCTGCGCGGATCGTAGTCGAACTGATCGACCAGTTGCACCACCACCCGCGCCGTCACCGGACGCTGGTTGCGCTCGATCAGGTTTAGGTAGCTGGGCGAGATCGACAGGCGTTCGGCCATGCTCGCCTGCGTCAGGCCCTCACGGCGGCGCAGGCGGCGCAAGGCCGCGCCTGCGTAGAGGGAGGGTTCGCTCATGGCTCGGGTGCTCGCACAGGTTTGTAAATATCTTCACATCACGACAAGACTAACCTATCGATATCGCCATATAAGACAAGATAGCTTGTAATGATCTCTAGTCCCGCGGTCCGCCCAAGCGTAACTCCAGCGCCACGAACGCATTACCCGACGGAGTATCAAGATGACCTACGCACGCGAAATCGACGAACTGACCAAACGCATCGAACAGGGCGGCGAAGCATGGAGCGCCATCGACGCGCAGGCCGCTGCGCGCATGCGCCTGCAGAACCGCTTCCGCACCGGGCTCGACATCGCGAAATACACCGCGAAGATCATGCGCGAAGACATGGCCGCTTACGATGCCAATCCTGCCGACTACACCCAGTCTCTGGGCGCATGGCACGGCTTCATCGGTCAGCAGCAGATGGTTGCGATCAAGAAGCATTTCGGCAGCACCAAACGCCGCTACCTTTACCTCTCGGGCTGGATGGTCGCCGCGTTGCGCAGCGAATTCGGCCCCCTGCCCGACCAGTCGATGCATGAGAAAACCAGCGTCCCTGCCCTGATCGAGGAGATTTACACCTTCCTCAAGCAGGCCGATGCACGCGAGCTGGGCGGAATGTTCCGCGACCTCGACGCGGCACGCGAAGCGGGCAATGATACCGAAGCCAAGCGGCTGGAAAACGCGATCGACAACTACGAAACCCATGTCGTTCCCATCATCGCCGATATCGACGCAGGCTTCGGCAATGCCGAGGCGACCTACCTGCTCGCCAAGCAGATGATCGAGGCGGGCGCCTGCGCGTTGCAGATCGAGAACCAGGTGTCGGATGAAAAGCAGTGCGGCCACCAGGACGGCAAGGTCACGGTGCCGCACGAGGACTTCCTCCAGAAGATCCGCGCGATCCGCTACGCCTTCCTCGAACTCGGGGTCGAAGACGGCATCATCGTCGCACGCACCGACAGCCTGGGCGCAGGCCTGACCAAGCAGATTGCTTACAGCAAGGAGCCAGGCGACCTGGGCGACCAGTACAACGCCTTCCTCGACGCCGAACCCGTCGATGCGAGCCAGATCCAGAACGGCCAGGTTTTCATCAGCCGCGACGGGCAGCTGATGGCGCCCAAGCGTCTGCCGTCGAACCTCTATCAGTTCCGCGCCGGCACCGGGGTGGATCGGGTCGTGCTCGACTGCATCACCAGCTTGCAGAATGGCGCCGACCTGCTCTGGATCGAGACCGAGAAGCCTCATGTCGAACAGATCGCCGAGATGGTGGACAAGATTCGCGAGACGGTGCCCAATGCCAAGCTGGTCTACAACAATTCGCCCAGCTTCAACTGGACGCTGAACTTCCGCCAGCAGGTTTACGATGCGTGGGAGAAGGAAGGCCGCGATCTGTCGCAGTACGACCGGGCAAAGCTAATGAGCGTCGACTACGACAGCACCGAGCTGGCGCAGGAAGCCGATGCGAAGATCCAGAGCTTCCAATCCGACGCCGCGAAGCGTGCGGGCATCTTCCACCACCTTATTACGCTGCCGACCTACCACACCGCGGCGCTGAGCACCGACAACCTCTCTAAGCGCTACTTCGGCGAGGAGGCGATGCTGGGCTACGTGAAGAACGTCCAGCGCGAGGAAATTCGCCAGCAGATCGCCTGCGTGAAGCACCAGAACATGGCCGGCTCCGACATCGGAGACGACCACAAGGAGTACTTCGCCGGCGAGGCCGCGCTGAAGGCGGGCGGCAAGGACAACACCATGAACCAGTTCGCGGCGTAGTCCTGACCAAATCGATCAAGAGCTCGAGAGGCGGGCTTGTCACCGGGGCGTCGGGTCGGCATTGCTATCCGACGACCCCGGGACACCTGACTTTTCCGATGGAGCGGATGCACTTATGACCGAAGAAACCCCGAAAGAACCGGGCCGCGCACGCGCCCTGCTTTCCACCGCAGATTTCCGCCTGCTGCGCGCCGCGCTCGCCAGCCATGCGCGGACCACCGAAGACCGTGAGGAACTGGCGAAGATCAACGCCCTTCATCATCGGTTGGGCACATACGTCCCTGACTCGGAATAGCTGCGCGGAGAGGATGCGACGGGCGGGCGCGTAGGGATCTCCCTGCGCGCCCGCTTCTATTTTGGCCGGTTGTTCGACCCTGGTTGCACTAAACGACAGAGCGCCTAGACCGCGCGGCAATCAATTTGCTCAAGGAGCCTGTCTATGCCTCGTTTCGCCCGTGGCGTGCTGAAATTCCAGGACGAGATCTTTCCCAGCAGGAAAGAGCTGTTCGAAAAGCTGAGCCAGGGCCAGTCGCCCGAAGCGCTCTTCATCACCTGCTCCGACTCGCGGATCGAGACAGGGATGATGACCCAGACCGATCCCGGCGAACTGTTCATCTGCCGCAACGCGGGCAACATCGTCCCGCCGCACACCAACCAGACCGGCGGGATGACCGCGAGCATCGAGTTTGCCAGCGCCGCCCTGCGCGTGCCGCATATCGTGGTGTGCGGCCATACCGAGTGCGGAGCGATGAAGGGGGCGATGGACCTCCACAAGGATCGCAGCTCGCTCGACACCCTGCCCCACGTCCGCGAATGGCTGGGCTTCAGCCGCGCGGCAGTCGATATCGTCGATGCCCGTGCGGCGGGCATGAGCGACGAAGAGCGGATGCGCATGCTGCTGGAGCAGAACGTCGTGCTCCAGCTGCAGCACTTGCGTACGCATCCCACGGTCGCCCTGCGGCTTGCGCAGCGCGAGGTTCAGCTGCACGGCTGGGTCTACGATATCGGCACCGGCAAGGTCGACGCCTACGATCCCGAGCAGGACCGCTTCATTCCCATCGCCGAGCGCTACGGCCTCTGACTAGCCACGCGGCATCAGCCTGAGCGCGGCGTCGGCCATGGCTTCGGCGCCGGTCGCGATGACCTGTTCCACGTCAGGCGCCCACAAGGCGCTGTGCAGCGAAGGCAGCGTCGCCTCGCCGTTCTGCGCAGCCTGCCATTCGTCCTGTGGAACGCCGCCGATCCAAAAGATCAGCGACTGGACCCCATCGGGATCGGCGCGGCGGAACTGGCCGAAATCCTCGCCCCCCATCACGCTGGGCACCTGCATCACGCGATCATCACCAAAGCGAGTGCGAAAGCCTGCCATTACGGATTCGGTAAACTCGGGGTCGTTATAGGTCGACGGGGTGTAGGGATCGGCGACGGTGACGGTCGGCAGCTTGTCCTCCGGCATCCCCGCTGCAATCGCCTCGCCCCGTGCAATCCGGGCGACCCCGTCGAGCAGCAGCTTGCGCGATTCGTCGGTATAGCTGCGCACGGTCAGCTGCAGCTTCGCCTCGTCCGAAATCACGTTGTGCTTGGACCCCGCGCGGAAACTGCCGACCGTGACCACGCCGGGTTCGAGCGGGGACAGCTCGCGGCTGACCAGCGTCTGCAGCCGCATCACGATGGCGCTGGCGATCACCACCGGGTCCTTGGTCGTGTGCGGATAGGCGCCATGCCCGCCGATACCGGGAACGGTGATGTCGACGCTGTCGACATTGGCGAGCGCATAGCCCGGCGAATAGCCGATCATTCCGGCAGGGAACTGCGCCGCATCGTGGAAGGCGATCGCGTAATCGGGCTTGGGAAAGCGGGTGAAGAGCCCATCCTCGAGCATCGCGAGCGCGCCCTCGCCCAGCTCTTCCGCCGGTTGCAGGATCATCACCAGCGTGCCGCTCCACGCGTCTTTCCGGTCGACCAGCTGCTGCGCCGCGCCGATCCACGCGGTCATGTGCGTGTCGTGCCCGCAGGCATGCATCACGCCTGTTTCGACGCCGGTGGCGGGCGTGGCGGTGACGGTCGAGGCGAAGGGCAGCCCGGTCTGCTCGACCACCGGAAGCGCGTCCATATCCGCGCGCAGCAACACGGTGGGCCCTTCGCCGTTCTTCATCACCGCGACCACCCCGGTCCGGCCGACGCCTTCGGTCACGTCAAAGCCCAGTTTGCGCATCCGGGCCGCGAGCCTGGCGGCGGTCTCGGTCTCTTCGAAGCTCAATTCGGGATTGGCGTGGAGATAGCGATAGAGCTCCATCAGCTCGGGCATGTCTTCGGTTACGCCCGCACGCAGGCCGTCATGCTGCGCGACGGCGGCGGTGGAGCATAGCAGCGCGCCGGCCGCCGCTGCCAACATCGTACCCATCATACCGATCTGCTTAGCCATTCCCCATGTCCCCCTTGTCTGGTCCTGCGTGACACAGTGCCCGCGTATCGAGGTGCTTACAATCGGCTCGACACCTGATGTCGCGCTCGTTGATGAAACACATACGCAAGGCAGCGTCGGGGCCGACTCATCGCAGATTTGCCGCGCGTAGGAAATGCCTAGAGCCGATAGGTCAGCACCAGCAGGATCGACAGGGTCGTCACCATCAGCAGCACCAGCGGCACGCCGGTGCGGATATAGTCCGAAAATTCGTACGAACCCTCGCTCATGATCAGCATGTTGGTCTGATAGGCAATGGGCGTCGCGTAACACAGGTTGCAGCCGAACAGCACGGCCAGCACCAGCGGTTCGGGCGGCAGACCGAGTTCGCTCGCGATGCTGAAAGCGATGGGCGTGCCGACCGTCGCGGCGGTCGCGTTGGACGCGAAATTGGTCAGCACGGTCACGAACAGCATGATCGCCGCGAGGACCAGCGCCGGGGGTAGTGACGACAGACCGATCGAGAGCGCCATGCCGAGCCACGCTGCCGCACCGCTCGCCTCGACGATCGACCCGACCGCGATGCTTGCCGCCACCAGCACGATGACCTTGGCAGACAGCGCCCGGCCCACCCGGTCGAACTTCACACAGCCGGTCAGGAACATCAGGATCGCGCCTGCCAGCGCCGAGATCGCGATCGGGAACAGCCCGATCGAGGCGGTGAACACCGCGCCGCCCATGATGACGGCGGAAAGCAGCGCCTTGGACCGACGCGGCAGCTCGCGCATGCCTTCAAGCATCAACAGGCTGTCGCTGCGCGCGAATTCTTCCAGCTCGGCGCGCAGTCCAGTGACCATCAGCACATCGCCTTCCGCAAACTGGAGGTCGCCCTGCGCATAGCCGGACAGGTCTGCCTCCCCACTCGCCCAGCGCTCCGGCCGATGGACGCCGAGCACGGCAACGCCATAGCGGTCAGCGATGCCCGAACTCGGCAGGGTGCGGCCAATCAGGCGCGAATCTGCCGTTACCGCCATCTCGACCACGATCACGTCTTCGCGCCGCGCATCCGCTTCGCGCTTGATCTTGGAGAGCACCCAGTCCGGCGCCGCCTCCCCGCGCAAGGTCCGCATCGCGGCTTCGATCCCCTCCTGCGTGCCCGAGATCAGCAGGCGCTGCTGCGGTTGCAGCTGTCCGGTGGGGGGATCGTGGACGATCACGTCGCCCGAGATCTGCGGCAGGACGTCGGCCAGCGCCTCCCCGGTGAGGGGGCCATCCTCGCTCACCCGCAGGCGCGCCTGAAACTGCCGACGCGGGCGCGTTTCCTGCACGCGATTATCCTTCAGCAGGCGCGGCATGACCAGCCAGAGATAGGGCAGCGCGATGGCTGCGGCGAACAGGACAATCGGCGTGTAATGGAACACGCCCATCTCGGGCAGACCCAGATCGCTCGCGATCGAGACCACCAGGATATTGGTGGAAGTGCCGATGGTGGTGGCCATCCCCCCGATCAGGACCGCCGCGTTCAGCGGGATCAGCGTCTTGGATGCAGGCAGCGCGCCACGTGCAGCCAGACTGACGAAGATCGGCATCAGCAACACCAGCACCGGAGTGTCGTTCACCGCCATGGAGAACGCCATCGCCGCGATCAGCGAGACGAGCAGGCCGATCTGCAGGTTCCACTTGAACAGCCGCTCCAGCAGGTGCGCGGCAGGCTCGAGCGCGCCGGTCACGACCAGCCCCCGGCCCATGATCATCAGCGCGCAGATGGTGATGAGCGCGTAGTGCCCGAAGCCCGAGAATGCGAGCGCTAGCCCCTCGGTCGGCTGGGCGCCCGGCAGGGGAAAGAAATAGAGGAACACCGCGATGACCGCGATGGTCATCAACGAGACGATCTCGGTCGACAGCTTGCTGCGCGCGAAGCCAAGGAACATCGCGACCGTAACGATCATTGCGGCGATCGCATGAAATGATGGAGCTTCGAGCATCGCTGCCCAAGGCGATAGCCGCGCGTGCCCCCCCTAGGCAATCGATAGCGGAATTTTACATAGGTTAATCCTCGGCTTCGGATGCGGCCCGCATCGCAGCGGGTGGCCGGAGATCGAGGAAGATGGTGCCCCTGGCCCGACTCGAACGGGCACTCCTTGCGGAACTCGATTTTGAGTCGAGCGCGTCTACCAATTCCACCACAGGGGCTCCTGAGGGAAGGAAAGGGTGCCTAGCCGAGCATGCGAGACGCATCAACGGCCAAAGCCGGGCAACGCCATAATTCCCTCCGCTGCGCGACGCGCGCCTGTCAGCCCGGCCCGTCGGCGGGCATGGGAACGAGGGCTCGCCCGGCCGGTGTCACGCAACCCGCTCCACCTTGGATTCGCTGGGCTCGCTGTCCGAACTTTCCTGCTTGGCCGCATGGCCCGGCGCGGGCCTGCCATAAAGGAACCCCTGCCCGACATCGCAACCGAAATCGCGAACGCTCTGCGCGCTGGCCTCGGTTTCGACTCCTTCCACGATCACTTGGAGACCGAGATGATGCGCCATCGAGGTCACGGCTTGCACGATTGTCTGGCTATCCAGGTTGGTGTCGATGTTCGAAATGAACGACCGGTCAATCTTCAGCTTGTCGAAATGCAACTCGCTCAGGTGGCGCAACGAAGAATAGCCGGTCCCGAAATCGTCGAGCGAAACCTTGATCCCCTGGCGCTTGAAATTCGCGATGACCGCGCGGGCCGTCTCGAGTTCGGAGACCAGCGCGCTCTCGGTGATCTCCACTTCCAGCCGCGCGGGCGAGAGGCCCGCGTGATTGAGGACTTTCAGAGTGCGCCCGACCAGCCAGGGGTCGCTGAACTGCAAGGGTGACAGGTTGATCGACAGGATGGTGCCCTGATCCCACTCACGCGCCTCGCGCGCGGCCTTGGCCAGCAGGCCGAAATAGAGATCGCCGATCAGGCCGCATTCCTCGGCGATCGGGATGAATTCGTCTGGATCTTTGACGGCCCCGTCTTGCTGGCGCCAGCGGGCGAGCGCCTCGTAACCCAGAATCCTGCCGGTCGAGAGCTCGACGAGGGGCTGGAAAAAGGGTTCGATGGCGTCGGCGGCGATGGCTTCGCGCAATTCACGCTCGGTCCGCGCTCGTTCGGTGACCGCCTTGTCCATGCCCGGCTCGAAGAAACAGAACGACTGGCCGGGAGAGGCTTTGGCGCGGTACATTGCAGCGTCTGCCTGGGTGATGATCTGGTCGATCTCGATCCCCGACCGATCGACCAGCGTCACGCCCACGCTCGCGCCGACCGTCACCGCGCTGTCGACCGACGGCAGCTCGATCGGCTTCGCGAAGGCGGAGACGATGTCTTCCACGCGCCCGACGAGCGCTTCGCTGGAAGCAAAATCGTCAAGCATCACCACGAATTCATCGCCGCCGAGCCGGGCGACGAGATCGCCCTCACGCACGCGCGAACGCAGGTTTTCGGTCGCCGCCAGCAGCACTTCGTCGCCGGCGAGATGGCCATACTGATCATTGACCGACTTGAACCGGTCGAGGTCGATCAGTGCCAGAGCGAAATGCCGCGTATCGGCATCTTGGGTCGCTGCCTCGATCACCTGATAGGCCTTGCGGCGGTTGGGCAGGCCGGTGAGGGGATCGTGGAAGGCGAGCGCGCTCGCTTCTTTCTCTGCCGCGATGCGACGCCGGAATTGCTCGCGCAGCTCGAACAACCGCCGGATGGTGTAAATTGCGAGGGCGAGCGGCATGATCATCAACGCGGTCAGGATTTCGTCGAGTTCCCATGACTCATGGTCCCGGGAAAACTCTATGACCGTTTCGAAACCCTGAAACGCGATGGAAACGGTCAGCAGAACGCCGAAAAACCCGAAGATGGCGAAAGCTTCGATCCGCGCGGCCCTGCTAAAGAAGGTCTTGGAATCTAAGTTCTTCATATCATTCTCTTTCCGGCCACCGAGTAGATCAGGTGGCCGTTAAGATACTCTTGATATGAAGTGCCTCAGTTCCCTGCGTTGCGCAGCGAAGCGGCGATGATCTTGTGCATTTTCGAATGCAGTCCATCATTGCCCGCAAGCACCTGTTTGTGCAGCACCGGCTCGCTGCGACCGCGATAATCGGTCACGAAACCGCCCGCCTCGCGCACCAGCAGACAGCCGGCAGCCGTATCCCAAGGCTGGAGGTCGCTTTCCCAGAAGCCGTCGAAGCGCCCGGCAGCGACCCACGCCAGGTCGAGCGATGCGGCACCGAAGCGGCGGATACCCGCGACCTCGGGGCCGAGCGCACCATAGATGCGGCTCCATTCGGCAAAGTTGCCATGGCCCTGGAAGGGCATCCCGGTCGCGATCAGCGCATCGGGCAAGCGATTGCGCGCCGATACGCGCAGGCGCGCATCGTGCAGCCAGCTGCCGCGGGTCTTCTCTGCCCAGAAGGTTTCGTCGGTGACGGGATTATAGACGACCGCTGCGGTCACATCGCCCCAGCCCGATCCGTCCAGCTTGCGCTCCTGCACCGCGATCGAGACCGCGAAATGCGGGATGCCGTGCAGGAAGTTGCTCGTCCCGTCGAGCGGATCGACCACCCAGCGCGGCGCATTCTCGTCCTCGCCTTTGATCTCGCCCGCTTCTTCCAGCAGGAAACCCCAGCCGGGGCGTGCCTGCAGCAGGTCGTCGTACAGCGAGCGCTCGGCCCGCATATCCGCCTTGCTGACGAAATCGGCAGGCCCCTTGCGGCTCACCTGAAGATGCTCGATCTCGCCGAAATCGCGCCGAAGCTTGCCGCCTGCGCGGCGTGCTGCGCGTTCCATGACGCGGATGAGACCCGTAATCGCTGCCATTATATGTGCCCGTTATTCTGCCGGAGCCTGCGGAACCGTCTCCGCAGATGCACCGGGCTTGCGCGCGCCGCAGACAATGGCGGCGACGATGTAGATGTTGATCGGCTTGCTCGTATCGATTTGCGGGTTCTTGGCCAGAACCTCGCCCGTCGCCTTGCTGACCTCTTCGAGGGTCGCAGCATAGAGGCAGCGGATCAGACCGTTCTTTTCGTCGGCGGAAACATCCTCGTCCTGAACCGCACTGGCGAACAGGGTGAAGATCAAGCCCGCCCGATCCAGCACCGCCTTCTGCTCCGGAGCGATCGCTGCGGAGGCGGGAGCCTCCTGCGCGATCGCCGGCGTGGCGAGCATAAGGCCCGCCAGAAGCGCGAGGATGGACCCGGCCCGCATGCTTAGCTGGCCTTCCCGACGTAGCTCTGTTCGTACACGTCGACGATGATGCGTGTGCCGCTCTCGATATGCGGCGGCACCATGATGCGAACGCCGTTGTCGAGCACCGCCGGCTTGTAGCTGGAAGAGGCCGTCTGCCCCTTCACCACCGCGTCGGCCTCGACAATCTCGGCCTCGACCTGTTCGGGAAGTGCCACGCTGATCGGCTTTTCTTCCCACAGTTCCAGCGTCACGGTCATCCCGTCCTGCAGGAAGGGGCGCGCATCGCCCAGCAGGTCCGACGGCAGGTTGATCTGCTCGTATGTGTCGGTGTCCATGAACACGAGCATGTCGCCGTCTTCGTAGAGGAACTGGTAATCCTTGGTGTCGAGCCGGACGCGCTCGACCGTATCGGCGCTGCGGAAGCGCACGTTGGTCTTGCGGCCATCCTGCAGGTTTTTCATCTCGACCTGCATGTAGGCCCCGCCCTTGCCCGGCTGGGTGTGCTGGATCTTGGCGACCTTCCAGATGCCGCCTTCATATTCGATGATATTGCCGGGACGAATGTCGACGCCGCTGATCTTCATGGGGTATACCTTGGCTCTGAGCGAATTGGAGGCTGCGGCGCGCATGATTGCAGCGTGGCAGCAAGTCGCGCGCCTTAGCCGAGCGCTCATGGTCAGGCAAGGTAAGCCGTATTATAGCGAGCGCCATGGACACGATTTCAAAGCTCATCGCGCCGTTGGTGGCATCGAGCGCGCTCGCCGCGCTCGCGCTGCCCGCTGTCGCCCTTGCCAGCGGGCAGAGCACCCTGCCATCGGGCCGCATCGCGACCCTGCCGATCGGCGCCTACGAATGCTCTTTGCCCGGCAAGGCAGATGGCCCCGCATGGCATCGCATTCCCGACCAGGATTTCTCGATCCTCAATGCGTCGAGCTACGAAGCACGCGGACAGCGCGGCATCTACCTGCTGCGTGGGTCAGAGGTGATCTTCACCCGCGGGCCGCTGAGGGGCACGAGGATGGAACGTTCTGGCCGCCGCATGCTGCGCGAACGGATGGACGACGGCACGCTGGGTCGGATGCGCTGCGTGCGCACCGGCCCCGCTGACTGACGCCCGGCCTGATCGTTCGGCCTGATCAGTCGGTCTCGCCTGAAAGGTAAGGGTACGGATTGATCGCATTGGTCGGCTCCCACCACTGCGCATCCTTCGTCGTCCGCATGATCGCGAAATGGAGGTGCGGTGCGTCGGGCGCGGCGTTGCCGGTAGTCCCGACCGAGCCGACCCGCTGCCCGCGGCGCACCTTCTGGCCTTCCTTCAGGCCCGGCGCATACTTGTCGAGATGCGCGTAGTAGAAGATCGTCTCCTTGTCGTTCGATCGGACATAGAGCGAATTGCCGCCGGTCTCGGACTGGTAAATCCGCTCGATCGTGCCCGGCGCCGCTGCAACCACCGAGGTGCCCTTGGGGGCCATGATGTCGATCGCTTCGTGCAGGCGCGCGCCGCCGTCACGCTCGGCAAGGAAACTGTCGTTCAGATCGCTCTTGCGCACATTGAGGACGGGGATGACCAGCTGCCCCAGCCCTTTCTCGCGCGGCGAGGTTGCATTGGCGCGATCGGGCGAGGCGACATTGGCCGAGCGCCGCGCGGTTTCGGCCTCCCGTTCGTCTCCGGCGACCGTTTCCTGCGTCAACGGGGGCGCCGCGGCCTCTGACGCAACCGCGCCGGGCCGCGTTTTCTCGATCTGGCTGTCGGAGCCCGCCATGTCCAGCAGACTGCCCCCTGCCACGATCCACACCATCGAGGTGATCGTGGCGGTGACGATGATCGTCAGGATGCGGTCCACGGCGCCCATGGTCTTGCGTTTAGCAGATTTCAGCCCATCAAACATCCTCTTGCCCCTCAAGCACGCCGACGAATGCCTTAACGGCTGCCGCCTCGTCGCCGTTCCAGACGGCACCGGACACGGCGAGGAAGTCGGCGCCCGCCGCAATCAGCGGAGCGCAGTTTTCGGGCGTGATCCCGCCGATGGCGACGCTGGGGAGTTCGAATATCTGCGACCACCATTCGAGGATTTCGGGCGTCGGCCGCTCGGCATCGCCCTTGTCCTTGGTGGTGCTGGGGTAGAACGCGCCGAACGCGACGTAATCCGCGCCCGCGTCGCCCGCTTCCATCGCCAGATGCCGCGAGGCGTGGCAGGTGACGCCGATCTGGGCCTGCATGCCCAGCGCATCGCGCGCTTCATCGACTGTCCCGTCATCCTGCCCCAGATGCACACCATCCGCCTTCAATCGTTTGGCGAGCGCGATGTCGTCGTTGACGATGAAGGCGACCTCATGCTCGGCGCAAATCTGCTGCAAAGGCTCGGCTAGCGCGGCCGCCTCGTGCTGGCCCGCCGATCCTTCGAAGCCTTTGACGCGGAACTGGAACGCGGTGACATGTCCCTTCCCCGCCTCCAGCGCGCGGCCGAGCCGTTGCGGGAAATCGCCACCCACTTCGAGCGGGGAGATGAGGTAAAGCTGCGTCGAAATGTGCGGGATCGTGCTGTTGGTATCGGTCATCGCCAATCGACCTAGCGCCGCTTTTGCGGCCAGTCGATTCCATCGCTTCGATATTCAGCAGCGGGCAAGCCGCGCAGGCGCTAAACCCGGGGAATGAAACACACCCTGATACTCGCCGCGATCCTGCCGCTTTCCGCCTGCGCGATCGTCCCCAACAAGGGGCCGATCGTCGATTCGCCCCACGAAGTCGCGCAGCAGGGCAGCACTGTCGGCCTGCTGCGCCCGGTGCAGCTTGGCCGCGTTGTGGTGACCCCGATGCGGGTAACCGAGGACAGCCGCTGTCCGGTCAACGCGCGCTGCGTTTGGGCGGGCCGCACGGTCGTGGAAACGCGGATCGACGGGCCCGGCTGGCGCCAGACGCAGCCGCTCACGCTGGGTGAGCCGCACACTGTACGCGGCGTCACCGTGACGCTGGTGTCGGTCATGCCTGCCCAGCAGACCGGCAAACAGATCAGCTCCGCCGAATACCGCTTCGCGTTCGAGGGTGGTTAGCCCTCAGCCCGCGACGCTCGCCGAGTAAATCTCGTCGATCGCGCTTTCGAGGGCGTTGTTGAACTGCTCGTCGTCCATATGCGCGCGCAGCTCTTCGAGCAGGGCGCGGCTGAAGCTGGCGATCATGCCGGTGTTCTTGGCCAGCTCCGCGCAGGCTGCGTCACGGCCATAGCCGCCTGACAGCGCGACGACGCGCAGCACCTTGGGGTGCTCGACCAGCGGCAGATAGAGGTTCGGCTCGCTCGGGATGGTCAGCTTGAGCATCACCTGCTGTCCTTCGGGCACGCGCTCCAGCTGGTCGAGGAAGGCCGCCAGCAGATGCGCTTCCGCCGTGCCGCGCGTTTCCGACTTCAGGCTGACTTCGGGCTCGAGCATCGGCACGAGGCCGTGGCTGAGGATTTCGAGGCCGAAATCCATCTGCTGGCTGACCGCGTCCATGATCCCCTGCTGGTTCGCCTCGTGCACGACAGAGCGCATCTTGGTGCCGAACACGCCCAGCTCCTTGGCGCGCGCGCACTGCTGCGCCAGCTGCGGCATGTCCTTCATCAGCTGCACGCCGTTCGCCTCGTCATGCATGCCCTTGTCGACTTTCAGGAACGGGACGATGCCCTTGCCCGAAAGCCGCTCGGGGATCGGCATGCCTTCGGTGTTGCAGCCTTCCATGGTCTTTTCGAACAGGATCGCGCCGACCACCTTGTCGCCCGTGAAAGCCGGGCTCTCGACGATGCGGCAGCGCATTTCGTGGATCTTGGCGAACATCTCGTCTTCGCCCGAATATTCGTCTTCGCCGACGCCATATCCGGCGAGAGCCTTGGGCGTGGAGCCGCCCGACTGGTCGAGCGCCGCGATAAACCCGTCGCCCTTGGCGATTTTCGCCTTCATCTCTTCGAAATTCATGGGAGCCTTACGCCTTTCTGGAATTCGGGAAACTGTGTCCGGGCGCTTAGCCAGCCAAGCCAGTGCTCGCAAGGTAGGTGCATTTTATCGCACTCTCCCGCTCGCATTCTTGCTCGCCCAGACGGAGCTTCCTAAGCGCCCGCGATGTTTTTCAGACCCGCAGCATGTCTTGCCCTCGCCGGCGCGAGCTTAACCTCCCTACCCGCCTGTACGACGGCTGCCGATGTGCAGACTGCGCGCCTGACCGTCAGCGAAGAGCAGCGCCCGTTCGTCACGGTGGACGAGGCGAAGGTCGCCATCGTTGGCGCAAGCTTGATCGACGGTTCTGGCACCGCGTCGAGGGACGATCAGACGATTCTGATGGAAAACGGGAAGATCGCGTGGGTCGGCAAAACCGCCGATGCGCCGATCGACGGGCATCGCCGGATCGACGGACGCGGGGCGACGGTCATCCCGGGTATCGTCGGCATGCACGACCATCTGCATCGGCCCGGCACGCCTTTTACCGCCTTTTCTTCCACACGGCTCTGGCTGGCCGGGGGCGTTACCGCCGTGCAGACGGCAGGCGCCGCAGAGGCGGAGCGCGAACTCGAACTGGCGCGTGCCATCGAAGAAGACGGGGCGCTCGGGCCCGAGATTTTCGCCAGCGCACCATATGTTACCGGGCCGGGCGGCAACGGGCCGATGACCAAGCCGAAGAGCGAGCAAGAAGCCCGCGCCTTCGTTCGCGAGTGGGCGGCGAAGGGCGTCAGCTGGTTCAAGCTGTACCGCCATACCGAACCCGCGATCGCGTCCGCCATCATCGACGAGGCGCATCGGCTAGGCCTGCGAACGACCGGGCACTTGTGCAGTATTTCGTACGGCAAGGCGGCCGAAATGGGGATCGACCGGGTGGAGCATGGCCTGAACGCCATGGCCGATTTCGTCGAGGGCCGTTCGGAAGGGGAATGCGTTTCGAACCGCGCCGCGATCGACGCGCTGGAGATGGACGATCGGCGCCTGATCGCGCTGGTTGACACGCTGGTCCGCAACGATGTGGTGGTCGGATCGACCTTGCCGATCATCGAAAGCGGCTATCCGGCGCGATTCCATATCGATGCGCGCAGCCTCGATGCATTGAGCCCCGACGAACGAGCGCGGGCCGAAGCTGCGCGCGAGGCGGGACGGAGCATTACGGACGAAGAACGCAAGCGAACCGAACGCTACACCAAGATCGCCGCGTTCGAACGGCTTTTCGCGCAGCGTGGCGGTACGCTGGTCACCGGGCCGGATCCGGGCCGCCACATCGTGCCCGGGTACGGCAACCAGCGCACGGCGGAGCTGCTTTACGAAGCAGGTTTCACGATTCCCGAGGTGATCCGCATCATGACCGCGAACGGCGCCGAAACGCTGGGCGCAGGCGACAGGATAGGCCGGATCGCCGTAGGCTACGAAGCGGACATCGTCTTGCTGGAAGGTAATCTCGTGAAGGATGCCAGCGCGATCAATCGCCCGCGCATCGTGTTCAGCAACGGGCTCGGATACGATCCAACTGCGCTCGCTCGCGCGGCGAGCGGCCAGGTCGGCATACGGTAGTTTCGCGCAGAGCCTGCGCTCAGCGGCTGCCGCGCACCTTGCGGATAATGCCGTCGAAGCGCAGCACCGGGGTGCCATCGGCCTTGACGATCCCGGCAACGAAGATCGTCTTGCCGCCCGCGCGCACCACCTCGCCGGTCGCCTCGATCAATTGCCCGACGCGCGCGGGATCGAGGAAATCGCCGGTCAGCGTCAATGTCACGCCGTGGCTGCCGTCCATCGCCTTGCGTGCGATGGTGAAGATCGCGGCATCGGCGAAAGTCATCAGGCAGCCGCCATGCATGAAGCCCGCGCCGTTCATATGGCGCGGCTCTGCCCGGAACGCGATCCGCGCGGTGCCATCTGCATCGACCTTTTCGTAGAACGGCCCGGCGCGCTGTTCGAACGCGTCGCTCTGCCACACCTGCCAGCCCGCGAATTCGCCCTCGGTTACGTCCACCAGGCCGGTAGCGCCCGTTTCGCCCACACCTTCATTCTCGCTCATCGAATCACGCCTTCAACGCTTCGACACCGGGCAGCGGCTTGCCTTCCATCCATTCGAGGAAGGCACCGCCAGCCGTTGAAACATAGGTGAAATCCCCCGCTACGCCTGCTGCGTTGAGCGCCGCAACCGTATCCCCGCCGCCCGCAATCGAGACGAGCGAACCTTCCTGCGTCAGCGCCGCAGCGGTGCGTGCAAGGCTGACGGTCGCCTGATCGAAGGGCGGCGTTTCGAACGCGCCGAGCGGGCCGTTCCAGACCAGCGTGCGGCAGGTCTTGAGCACGTCGGCCAGCGCCTCGGTCGCCTGCGGCCCGATATCGAGGATCATCTCATCCTCGGCGACCTCGTGGACATTGCTCGTGCGCAAGCTTGCCGGGTTCGCCGCGAATTCCTTCGCCACCATCACATCATACGGCAGATGCACGGTGCATCCGGCATGATCGGCGGCGTCCATGATCGCATTGGCTTTGGCGACCAGATCGTGCTCGCACAGCGATTTGCCGACATCGGCCCCGCGCGCGGCGAGAAAGGTGTTCGCCATCCCACCGCCGATGATCAGATGCTGGACCTTGCCGACGAGGTTTTCGAGCACATCGAGCTTGGTCGACACCTTCGCCCCGCCGACCACCGCTGCGACCGGCGTTTCCGGATTGCCGAGCGCCGCGTCGAGCGCCTTGAGCTCTGCTTCCATCGCGCGGCCCGCATAGGCGGGAAGGATATGGGCAAGCCCCTCGGTGCTGGCATGAGCACGGTGCGCGGCGGAAAAGGCGTCGTTGACGTAGAAATCGGCGTGTTCGGCCATGCCGGCCGCGAAATCGGCGTCGTTCGCCTCTTCGCCCGGCCAGAAGCGGACATTGTCGAGCAGGCCGACATCGCCATTGCCGAGAATGCCGATCGACTGTGCGACCACAGGGCCCGAGACCTCGGAGATGAACATCACCTCCTTGCCCAGCACGTCCTCGACATCGTCCTGAACGGAGCTGGTGCTCATGGTCGAATGGCGCTGTCCCTTGGGCCGCCCGAAATGGGCGAGCAGCAGCACTTTCGCGCCCTTTTCGCTCAGTTCGAGGATGGTCGGCTTCGCCGCCTCGACCCGGGTGACGTCGGTGGCCGAGCCATCCTTCATCGGCAGGTTGAGGTCGACGCGCACCAGCGCGACCTTGCCGGAAAGATCGGCGGGCAGATCGTCGAGGGTTTTGAAATTCGCCACTGTCACATCCTTTCCTCTCCCACGGGAGAGGGATACGGAGCCCTGCGAGCTGGCTCGCCAGGCGGAGTTGGGTGAGGGTCTGCGTCGCTCGCAGCCCCTCATCCAAGCTTCGCTAGTCGCTTATGCGACAAGCTGCGCTGTCCTTCTCCCGTAGAGAGAAGGATGCAGCGGGTCAGATCAGCTTCGCCATCACACCGGCGGTGTCGATCATCCGGTTGGAGAAGCCCCACTCGTTGTCGTACCAGCTGACGACGCGCGCGAGCTTCCCTTCGAGAACCGCGGTTTCGAGGCTGTCGACCGTGCTGCTGGCGGGCTGGTGGTTGAAGTCGCTCGAAACCAGCGGCTGTGCGGTGAAATCGAGCACGCCCTTCATCGGGCCGTTTGCGGCAGCCTTGAGCGCTTCGTTAAGCTCTTCGGCGGTCGTGTCGCGCCCGGGCGTGAACACCAGGTCGATCAGCGAGACGTTGGGCGTGGGCACGCGGACCGACGATCCGTCGAGCTTGCCGTTGAGCTCGGGCAGGACGAGGCCGACCGCGCGCGCCGCGCCGGTGGTGGTCGGGATCATGTTCTGCGCGCCGCCGCGGGCCCGGCGCATGTCCGAATGCATCTGGTCGAGCATGCGCTGGTCGTTGGTATAAGAGTGGATCGTGGTCATGAAGCCACGTTCGATCCCCACGGTGTCCTGCATCACCTTCGCCACGGGCGCGAGGCAGTTGGTCGTGCAGCTGGCGTTGGAGACGATATGATCGTCGGCGGTCAGCACTTCGTGGTTCACGCCGTAGACGACCGTCTTGAGGTCGCCCTTGGCAGGCGCCGAAATCAGCACGCGCTTGGCACCGGCATCGAGATGCGGCTTCGCAGCGTCGACCGACTGGAAGAAGCCGGTGCATTCGAGCACGATGTCCACGCCCATGTCGCCATGCGGCAGCTTGCCAGGCTCACGCTCGCTCGTCACCGCGATCTTCTTGCCGTCGACCACCAGCGCGTTGCCGTCGACGCTGACCGAACCGGGGAAGCGGCCATGGGTCGAATCGTACTGGAACAGCAGCGCGTTGGCGTTCGCATCCGCCAGATCGTTGATCGCGACCAGTTCCAGATCGTGATCGGTCCTTTCCAGAATTGCGCGCGCGACGAGCCGCCCGATGCGGCCGAATCCGTTGATTGCAACCTTGGTCGCCATGATGCTGTTCTCCTGACTTATGCTTCTAGCTTGGCGAGGATCTTGGGGACGATCGCTTCGCTGGTGAAACCGAATTTCTCGAACGCGTCCTTGGCCGGGGCCGAGGTGCCGAAACTGTCAATCCCGATGCGCAGGCCATTGCTCATCGAATAGCGTTCCCACCCGAAAGTGGTGCCGGCCTCGATGGTGACGCGCAGGATTTCATCGGGCTGCACGTTGGGGAGGACATTGTCGCGATAGGTCGGGCTCTGCTCGTCGAACAGCTCCGCGCAGGGCATCGAGACGACATCGGCCCCGATATCGCGCGATTCCAGCTCCTGCGCGCAGGCCAGCGCCAGCTCCACTTCGGAACCGGTAGCGATCAGAATCACGCGGCGCTCGCCTTCCGCATCCTTCACCCGGTATGCACCGCGTGCGGAGCGGTTTTCCTCCGCTTCTTCGGTACGGAACTGGTTGAGCCCCTGGCGCGACAGCGCGAGCACGGTGGGGCGCTTCTTCTGCTTCAAGGCCACTTCCCAGCACTCCGCCGTTTCCACAGCGTCGCCGGGTCGCATGACCAGCAGGTTGGGAATCGCCCGCAGGCTCTGCAGATGCTCGATCGGCTGATGAGTCGGCCCGTCTTCGCCCAGCCCGATCGAATCATGGGTCATCACGTAGATCACCCGGGCTTCCTGAAGCGCCGACAGGCGGATCGCGGGGCGGCAATAGTCGCTGAACACCAGGAAGGTTCCGCCATAGGGGATCACCCCGCCGTGCAGCGCCATGCCGTTCATCGCGGCGGCCATCCCGAATTCGCGGATGCCGTAATAGATGTAACGCCCGCTCGCATCGTCGGCGGTGAAAATTTCCTGGCCGGCGGTCTTGGTGTTGTTCGAGCCGGTGAGGTCGGCGGAGCCGCCCATTGTTTCGGGCAGGTGCGTGTTGATCACCGCCAGCGCGTTCTCGCTCGCCTTGCGGGTCGCGACCTTGGCGGGTTCGCGCACCAGTTCGGCGATGAATTCGGAAAGGTCGAATCCTTCGGGCAGGTCGCCCGTCATGCGCCGTTCGAACTCGGCCTTGTGCTCGCTCGCGTCGAGGCGATTGGCCCAGTCGGTGCGCACTTCATATCCGCGCGATCCGGCGGAATGCCATTCGCTGCGGATCTGGTCGGGAATCTGGAACGGTTCCGCCTGCCAGTTGAGCTCCTTGCGCGCCGCAGCGACCTCGTCCGCGCCGAGCGGGGAACCGTGGGTGGCGGCGGTGCCCTGCTTGTTGGGCGCGCCGTAACCGATCATCGTGCGGCACGCGATCAGCGCAGGGCGATCCTCGGCCAGCGCTTCCTCGATTGCGCGCGCGATGTCGGCATAGTCGTGGCCGTCGCACTGGTTCACGAACCAGCCGGTCGCCTCGTAGCGGGCGCGCACGTTCTCGCTCGTCGAAAGGTCGGTGCTGCCGTCGATGGTGATCTGGTTATCGTCCCAGAACACGATCAGACGGCTGAGTTTCAGGTGACCGGCAAGCCCGATCGCCTCGTGGTTGAGGCCTTCCATCAGGCACCCGTCGCCCGCGATCACCCAGGTCCGGTGGTCGACCAGCTCGTCACCGAATTGCGCATTCAGGTGCCGTTCCGCCATCGCCATGCCCACCGCCATCGCGAGGCCCTGCCCCAGCGGACCGGTGGTGCATTCGACGCCCGGCAGCAGAAAATTCTCCGGGTGCCCCGCGGTCGGGCTGCCGAGCTGGCGGAAATTCTCGATCTCCTCCATCGTCGGATGCGCGAAGCCCGAAAGATGCAGCAGCGAATAGAGCAGCATCGACCCGTGGCCCGCGCTCAGCACGAAGCGGTCGCGGTCGGCCCAGTCAGGCGCGCTCGAATCATATTTGAGATAGTTCGACCAGAGAACGGTGGCGACATCGGCCATGCCCATCGGCATCCCGGGATGGCCGCTTTGCGCTTTTTGCACCGCATCCATCGACAGGGCCCGGATGGCGTTGGCCATCGGGATCATGCGTGCAGGGTCGAGACTCATCTGTGGGGGCACTCCTGAGCGGCGGGCGGATGCCGCGATTCGAACATGCGAGTGCCTTCGACAAGCGAAGCGCTCAGGTCAAGGCGAGGGGGCACTTTGCGGCCCAAGGATCGCTCAACCTGTCCAAAAAATTCTTTGCGCTCTTGGGGATGGCGGATTTGCCCCTTACACATTCTGCGCATGAGGGATGAAAGGCTCGAACAGACAGTCCAGCGGATCGAACGTGCACTGGCGCGGATCGCGGCTGCTGCCGATTCTTCCGTCAAAGGAGGCCACCCTTCCGACAGCGATCTGGCGGCACGGCACGAGGCGATGCGCAGCAAGGTGCGCAGCGAACTGGACCGGCTCGACCGGGTAATCGGCGAGCTGGAAGATGAGTAAGGTCGAAATCACCATCGGCGGGCGCGACTTTGCGATCTCCTGCGGACCGGAGGACGAGCCGCGGGTGCGCGCGCTCGTCGAATCGATCGACGAGCATTATCAGAAAGTTGCCCCCCGCTTCTCGCAGAACCTGCTGTTCGCGTGCCTGCGCGCGGCGGACGAGGTGTTCGACAAGGCGGGAGTGGCACCCGGGGAAGATCCCGAACTGGCGCGCACGCGCGCGCGACTGGCCGAGGTCGAGCAGGAACGGGACCGGCTCGAAGCGGCGCTCTCCTCCGCGACCGACGCGCGAGGGCGGCTGGAGCGGGACATCCGCCAGGCGCGCGAGGAAGCAGCCGCACGCGATGCCGCGCAAAGCAAGGCGCAGGCGGAGCGGATCGAGACGCTGGAGGCGCGCTGTTCCGATCTCCAGCAACGTCTCGAGGATGCGCAGAGCCAGGAACTGCCCTTTGCGGCCACGCCGCACGGGGACGATCCCGACCTGCTGCCTGCGCTGGAGCGATTTGCGGGCCTGCTCGAATCCTGTGCGGACAAGCTTGAGGGTCGCGTCCCCAACACCTAGATAGGTGATGGCGGGGCTGCCCGGTACGAGCCGTAGAACATCCCTGAGGCTATAAGTTTATCCTAGGGAGCTGTCCCTGTCCTGGTCCACCAGTTCGGCTGTGGGGCCGGGGTATACGGCGCCCACCTGACCTTTTGCGTCAGAGGATTTCCCAGGCACCGACCCATGGTGGTCCCGCCACTTCGCTGTACGAAGTGCCCCCTAACGGGCCGCACGGGCCGAGCCTTTCGAAGCCCTGCACTTCTCCTTTTTCGATGTTTCTCGAAGGAAGAACGGCCCTTCGACAACCTTGGGGCGAGCAGTGACCGACAAGACAACCCTGCGAAAACAGATGCGCGCAATCCGAAAGAAGAGCGCCGACGCGCTCCCCGACGCGGTGCGTGGACTGGTTTTCTCGCGCCCGCCCGCACCCGTCATCGAACGCATCCCGCAAGATGCCGTGATCGGCCTCTATCGCGCGAGCGCCCATGAAGCGCCCGCCGCACGCTACGCGCAGTTCTTCCGCGAAGCGGGTCACCGTGTCGCCCTGCCCCGCCTGCTGGCCGAGGATGGCGCGATGCGCTTTGCCGAACATACCGACCCGCTGGGCGAGAGCGATCTGGTGGAAGGCCCGCACGGACTCATGCAACCCGGCGAGAATGCGGACGATATCGTGCCCGACGTGCTGTTCGTGCCGCTGCTCGCCTTCGACGAGGATGGCGGCAGGCTTGGCCAGGGCGGCGGCTACTACGACCGCTGGATTGCCGAGCATCCAGGCGCGTTGCGGATCGGGATCGCGTGGGATGCGCAAAAGATCGACGCAGTGCCGCTGGAGCCGCACGACCAAAAACTGCACATGGTCGTCACGCCCCAACGCGTGTACGAAGCGGACTCATGAGCCACGAACCCAATTGGCGCATCCCGGTGGGCATGCTGATCCTGCTTGTTGCGCTGTCTATCTATGCGATCCTGATCGCGCGCTATATGCCCGAACTGATCGGTGGCTGGCACATTATTGTGCAGACCGCGATCTACCTCGTACTCGGGCTGATCTGGCTGCTCCCGCTCAAACGCTTCCTCATCTGGATGGAGAGCGGCCGGCGCAGCTGACCGGAACCGCCACAGCGCGGGCTACGTTTCTCGTGCATGCCGGAAGCACCCGAAGCCGAAGCCAATCGCCTGCGGATCGAGCGCGAATGCCTCAACCGCACGATCGAGGCGGCCGAACCGGGCAACGACACCAGCTATATCGAGCTTCCCGGCGATAACGAGCGCGGCCGGCTGGTCGGGCATCAGTTCACGCAGACCCACCGCCACGGCAAGCTGATCTTCGCCGGGTCGAAGACCGGCCCGTGGATGTGCGTCCATCTGGGGATGAGCGGCTCGCTGCGCCCGTTCGACGAAGAGGACAGCCCGCCCGACTACATCAAATTCCTGATCCGCTTCGAAGGCGCCCGCCGGTTGGCATTCCGCTGCCCGCGCAAGCTCGGATGGGTCCGCGTGGTCGACAGCCCGGAAGCGGAGATCGAACGAATCGGCTTCGGGCCGGACGCGCTGGAGATCGGCCGCGATGCCTTCGTGGACGTGATCGGCAGCTCACGAGGAGCGATAAAATCGGCGCTGATCGAGCAGAAGAAGATCGCCGGTGTCGGCAACCTGTGGTCGGACGAGATCCTGTTCCGCACCGGCATCGACCCTGAACGCAAGGGGACCGATCTTTCCGAAAGCACGCTCGGCGAAATTCGCACGGCCATGCGAGATATCCTGCACGCTGTTATGGATACCGAGGCGCATTATGACCAGCTACCCGACGACTGGCTGATCCATACGCGCAAGGAAGGCGCACCCTGCCCGCGCTGCGACGGGACGATCACCAAGACCAAGGTCGGCGGGCGCAGCGCTTATCACTGCACCCGCCACCAAGAATAACGTCTAGAAGCTGAAGACGCCTAGAAACTGAAGACAAAAGTCTCGCGCCCGTCCTTCTCCATCGCCCGCTGGAACGATGGCGTATCGCGCATCTGCTTCATCCAGCGCTGGCAGTTCGGGCGGCCTTCGAGCCTGCCCTGCGCGTCTGCCGAAGCGATCGAATAGCACATGGAAATATCGACGGCGGTCAGGTGGTCGCCCGCCAGCCAAGTGTTGCGACCGAGGTCCGCTTCCAGCTTGTCGAAGATCAACTTCAGGCGCGGCGCGACGAGCATTTCGCGCACCTTGTCGGTCGCGATGCCCACCACCGACTTTACCAGCGCGGGCGAGCGCGCCTTCATCATGGTGAGGATGCCGTTCATGAACTGCATCGGCATCAGGCTGCCGGTGCCCGCATGGAACCAGAACAGATAGTCGGCGCGGGTCGCCTCGCCCGGCGCGGGGCGCAGCGGGCTCTCGGGGTGCGAATCGAGAATATAATCGATCACCGCATTGCTCTCCGCCATCACGAGGCCGCTTTCGTCGGTGATGACGGGCGCGGTACCCAGCGGCGAGAGGGCCTTGTAATCGGAGGGCGCGAGGCGGCTTTCCGGATCGCGCTCGTAGACCTTGAGGTCGTAGGGAGCGCCCAGCTCTTCCAGCAGCCAGAGGATGCGGAAGCTTTGCGAATATTCGAGATGGTGGAGCGTGATCATCGGATGGCCTTCCCTGACGCGGTTCGTGCCGCCGGGGTGGCGAAACGCGCGCCATCGCGCAAGCCTTATGCTGCGCGTCGAAAGCACCATTCCTGGATGAAATGGCGCGAGTGACGGGACTCGAACCCGCGACCTCCGGCGTGACAGGCCGGCGCTCTAACCAACTGAGCTACACCCGCGCAAACACGAGGGAGAAGGTGTCTCCGCTGCGTGGGAGCGGCGCGCTTAAGCCACCCCCGCACCCCTGTCAATGGCTTGCGCCACGCCTTTTTGACCTTGTGCCGTACGAACGTGGTTAGGACCGCCTTAACCGCATCTTGAGCAATTGCTGCAAGGGTCGCCCGCGAATGGAAAACCGGCCTGGGGGAGCCGTTTCATGCGTGTGCAATTCCTGATCGCCGGCGCCGCCTTGCTGACCGCAGGCGCGGCCGCCGCACAATCGCTGGTCGAGATCGACCGCGAAGTTTTCGTGGAGATCTCGCAGCAGCGCGATGGGCGCATTCAGCGCGTGCTCGCACCCGCCGATACGCTGGAAAGCGGCGATACGGTGGTGCTCATGCTCGCCTGGCGCACGCCGCGCGACCGGCCCTTCACGATCTCGAGCCGCGTACCGCGCGCCCTGGCCTTCAGCGCGCACGGCGGCGCGGCGCCCGAAGTCTCGGTCGATGGAGGGCGAAGCTGGGGAAAACTGGAGACGCTGCGGGTGCGCGGACGCCCCGCGACGTCCGCCGATGTCACCAACATCCGATGGGATGTCGCGAATCCACGCGCCGCAAAGGGCCGCGGGGTTCTGACCTACAGCGCAGTGGTGCGCTGATTCGCGTCAGCAGGCTTCGTATTTCCAGTTGCGGCGCTTGCCCTCGCCGATCCAGGCGACCGACGTCGCGATCCGCTTGCTGCGGGTCCCTTCGCGCTTGGCGGTGGTGATCCATTCCAGATATTCGCGCCGCTGGGCATCGGTGAAGGTGTCGTACACCGCCTTGGCCCCGGGGGCGGCGGCGAGAGCCTGCGCAAAATCTTCGGGCATTGCGATGGTGGGCTTGGCATTCGGCACCCGGCGCTTGCCAGCCGCAGCGCGCTCGGCTCCGCGCCGGAACCGCGCGATCAACTCTTCGTCGGGCGGCAGGTTCTCAAGATCGGCGATCTTGCCGAGCTGCCCCATCCCCTCGCCGTTGCGATCGTGCTCCTCGTGATGAATCACGCAGCTGCAATGGGTCGCAAAACCGGCGATGCTGATGACATTCCTGCCCCCGAGCATAAGGGTTGGCATCGACCACTTGATGCTCTCTTCCCCTTCGGGAAGCGCCTCATGCGCCAGCTTGCGCAAGTGGCGCAGGATCGGCTGCGCGAAGGGTGCCGCCCGCGCGATGTAATCATCGATGCGCGGATCGGTCTTCACCGAATCAGTTCGCGAGGATCAGAGCAGGCGATTCGATCCGCTTCCTGAGCGCCTGGATGAAGCTCGCCGCATCCCAGCCATCGACCACGCGGTGATCGCAGCTGATCGAGATGTTCATCAGCAGGCGCTTCTCGACCCGCTCTACCCCGTCGGCACCCTTCACGAACATCGGGCGTTCGACGATCTTGTTCGGGCCGATGATCGCGACCTCGGGCCGGTTGATGACCGGCGTGGTCGCGATCCCGCCCAGCGGCCCGAGCGAGGTGACGGTCAGCGTGCCGCCCTGCATCTCGTCCGACTTGGCCTTGCCAGTACGCGCGGCTTCGGCCAGGCGACCGATCTCGCGCGCCAGCTGCCACAGGTTCTGGTTCTGCGCATCCTTGATCACCGGCACCATCAGCCCTGCATCGGTCTGTGCGGCCATGCCCATGTTGACCGATCCGTGGCGCGTTACGACGCCTTCTTCGTCGTCGTAGGTGGCATTGATCATCGGGAATTCGGGCAGGCACTGGCAGATCGCGGTGATCAGCAGCGGCAGGATCGTCAGCTTGGGCTTGTCGCCGCGCCCATCGTTCAACTGCGCGCGCATTGCCTCAAGTTCGGTCACGTCGATCTCTTCCACATAGGTGAAATGCGGGATGTTGCGCTTCGACGCTGCCATGTTCTGGGCGATCCGGCGACGCATGCCGATGACCTTCACGGTCTCGTCCGAACGCGGGCCGGTGGCGGGCGAATAGCCGCCCGAATAGCTGATGAACTGGTCGAGATCGCCATGGCGCACACGGCCATCCTCGGCGGGTTTCACCTGCGCCAGATCGATGCCGAGGTCCTTGGCGCGCTTGCGCACCGCGGGGCTGGCGAGAACCTTGGTCTCGGACTTGGGCGCGCTTTTCTCGACCGGTTGCTCGGGTGCAGGATCGGGATCGGCTTCATGCGCGTCGTCCGCATCGCTCGCATCGGGGTTCTCGACCTCGATGCGCGTTTCGACCTCGTCGTCCTTCGGCGCAGGTGCGGGCGACGGATCGGACGCCGGCTCAGCCTGAGCTTCATTCTCTTCCAGCACTTCGTCCGGAATTTCGCCCTCGACCTCGATCGTGACGAGCATCGCGCCGATCGAGATGGTGTCGCCCACCTCGCCTGCGATTTCGATCACCTTGCCCGCCACCGGGCTTTCCATTTCCACGGTCGCCTTGTCGGTCATCATGTCGGCCAGCGGGCCGTCTTCCTCGACCGTGTCGCCGACGCTGACGTGCCACGCCACGATTTCGGCTTCGGCAATGCCTTCGCCGATATCGGGCAGGTTGAAGGTGAATTTCGCCATGTCGGATTTACTCGCTTAGAAGCTTGTCGAGGGCGGCGCCGATGCGCACCGGGCCCGGGAAGAAGGCCCATTCGAGGCTGTGAGGATAGGGCGTGTCGAAGCCGGTGACGCGCGCGATCGGCGCCTCCAGGTGATAGAAGCAACGTTCCTGCACCAGCGCGGAAAGCTCTGCGCCGAAGCCGGAAGTGCGGGTCGCCTCATGCACGATCATGCATTTCCCCGTCTTCTTCACAGACTTTTCCACAGCCTCGATATCGAGCGGGACGAGCGTGCGCAGGTCGAGGATATCGGCCTCGATGCCCTTCTCCTCCAGCACTGCCTTCGCGACGTGCACCATCGTGCCGTAGGTCAGCACGGTCAGCTGATCGCCTTCGGTCACCATTCGAGCCTTGCCCAGAGGGATGCTGTAATGGCCTTCGGGCACGACGCTGTCGGGATGCGATTTCCAGTTGCGCACCGGGCGGTCGAAGAAGCCGTCGAACGGGCCGTTATAGATCCGCTTGGGCTCGAAGAAGATGACCGGGTCGTTGTCTTCGATCGCGGCGATCAGCAGGCCCTTCGCGTCGTAGGGCGTCGCAGGGATCACGGTCTTGATGCCCGAGGCGTGGGTGAACAGCGATTCCGGGCTCTGGCTGTGCGTTTGCCCGCCAAAGATGCCGCCGCCAAAGGGCGTGCGAATGGTCATCGGCGCGGTGTACTGGCCCGCGCTGCGATAGCGAATCCGCGCCGCCTCGCTGATGATCTGGTCATAGCCGGGGTAGATATAGTCGGCGAACTGGATTTCCGGGACCGGCCGCAAGCCATACGCGCCCATGCCGATCGCCGCCGCCACGATCCCGCATTCCGAAATCGGCGTATCGAACGCGCGCGACTTGCCGTATTTCTCCTGCAAGCCCGCCGTGCAGCGGAACACACCGCCAAAATAGCCAACGTCCTCGCCGAACACGACCACATTGTCGTCGCGCTCCATCGACACGTCGAGCGCGTCGTTGATCGCCTCGATCATGTTGAGACGACGCTCGTCGTTTCCGTTGCCCTCGCCGGTCGCATCACGGCCGGACCCGGGGTTTGGCTTGTCCTTGGCGGACGCCTTGGTTTCAGTCTCGCTCATGAGTGAGGCACCCCGTCTGGATATTTGGTTACACGCTCGCTATGAGCCTGCTCGTTCTGCTCGCGGAGGTGCCATGGCTCCTCCTCGAACACGTCCTCGAACATCGTGTGGAACGGCTGGTGCATGCCATGGCCCAGGATGCCGTTCTTCTCTGCCGCCTTGGTGTCGGCCTTGACCTTCTCGGCGGCTTTGAGGTCCATCTCGGCCTGCCGGTCCTCATCCCATTCGCCCAGTTCGATCAGGTGGTTCTTCAGGCGCACCACGGGATCGCCCAGCGGCCATGCCTCGCGCTCCTGAGCGCTGCGATAGCCGGAGGGATCGTCCGAAGTGGAGTGCCCCTCGGCCCGGTAGGTGAAGAATTCGATCAGCGTCGGGCCGGAATTGGTCCGCGCGCGATTCGCCGCCCATTGCTCGGCGGCGTAGCAGGCCAGCGGATCATTCCCGTCGACCCTCAGTCCGGCAAGACCATACCCGATCGCGCGGCTGGCGAAGGTGGCGCGTTCGCCACCTGCGAAACCCGAAAAGCTGCTGATCGCCCACTGATTGTTGACGATGTTGAGAATGACCGGCGCGTTATAGACGCTGGCAAAAGTGCACGCGGCATGAAAATCGTTTTCCGCTGTGCTGCCCTCGCCCACCCATGTCGCGGCGATCCGGCTGTCGTTCTTGATCGCGCTCGCCATCGCCCAGCCCACGGCCTGGGGCGTTTGCGTGGCGAGGTTGCCCGAGATGCTGAAGAAGCTGTGCTCGCGGCTCGAATACATGATCGGCAGCTGGCGGCCCTTCAGCTTGTCGCCACTGTTCGAATAGATCTGGTTGATCATCTCGATCAGCGGATAGCCGCGCGCGATCAGTACGCCCTGCTGGCGATAGCTGGGGAACACCATATCGTCCGGCTGCAACGCCATCGAGGTGGAGATGCTCGTCGCCTCCTCGCCGGTGCACTTCATGTAGAAGCTGGTCTTGCCCTGCCTCTGCCCGCGGAACATCCGCTCGTCGAAGGCGCGCACCATGGAGAAGTGGTGCAACATTTCGCGCAGGGTTTCAGGGTCCAGCTTGGGGTCCCACGGCCCATGCGCCTTGTTGTCATTGCCCAGAACGCGAATCAGATCGGTGCACAGCCCGTGCGTTTCGGCAGGATCGCAGGTTTCGTCCGGGCGGGCCTGAGCGCCGGCATCGGGGATCTCGATCGCCGAGAAATCGACCTCTTCCGCACCGGGACGATAGTTCGGCTCGGGCACATGCAGCGATAGCTGCGGCTTGTTGTCGCGCTTGTCGGTCTGCGCCTCTGTTCGCTGGGGCCCTTTGGCCATGCGTATCTCTCCCGGCGCCTCTCGGGTCGAGACGCATTCTTTCACTCACGCGACCGGATATTGCGCGAGCACTTCGTGGTCAAGCACAGCGACGCCGAGCCTTCCCTGTCACACCGCAACCGGCGCCTTGATGGGCGGATGCGGGTCGTAATCGGCGACCGCGAAATCCTCGATCCGATAATCGAAGATGCTCGCCGGACGCCTTGTGATTTCAAGCGCCGGGCGCCCGCGCGGTTCCCGCCCAAGCTGTTCCTCGATCAGATGCGCGTGGTTGAGATAGAGGTGCGTATCGCCGCCCATCCACACCAGCTCGCCCGGTTCGAGGTCCGTCTGCTGGGCGATCATGCGGGTGAGCAGCGCCGCACCGAAAAGGTTGAAGGGCAGCCCCAGCGCCACATCGCAGCTGCGCTGGTAGAGCACGCAGTCGAGCGTGGTGCCCCCTCCCCCGACATGGAACTGGTAGGACTTGTGGCACGGCGGCAGAGCCATCCGGCCAACCTCGGCCACATTCCATCCCTCGATGATATGGCGACGGCTGCCGGGGTTGGTGCGCAGGCTCTCGATCACCTTTGCCACCTGGTTGATCCCCTCGCCCTTCTCGTAGAGCCCATCTGCGCGATAGCGATAGGTCGGCCAGTCGACCCATTGCTTGCCATAGACCGGGCCCAGATCGCCCCAGCGATCGGCGAATCCCTCGTCGTCCGCGATCCGCTGCACGAACTCGTCGAGCGGCAGATCGTCGCCCGTTTCCGCGACATAGCGGGCGTGCGGCCACTCGTTCCAGATCTTCACGCCTTGGAGAACCAGCGGGCGGATATTGGTTTCCCCGGTGAGGAACCACAGCATCTCCCGCGCGGCGGTTTTCCAGTAGACCCGCTTGGTGGTCAGCAGTGGCACCGCGTTATCGGCGAGACTGCACCGCAACTGCGTCCCGAAAAACGCACGCGTGCCCACTCCGGTCCGATCCACGCGCTCGTCCCCGCCGCGCCAGATGCGCGCCATGAGATCGAGATATTGCTGTTCGAAATGGGGATCGCTCATGCGCGAATGCCTTAGCGGGCAAATGCATGCTTGCCACCCCCGGCGCACGTTCCTATAGGGCGCGCCTTGCCTCGACCCGGAGGTGGCATCGCCACCCTCGGGGCCGACACGGTCGGGGAGTAGCTCAGCCTGGTAGAGCACTGTCTTCGGGAGGCAGGGGCCGGAGGTTCGAATCCTCTCTCCCCGACCAATTATCGTCCGCAGCAGGGCGCATGGTATGCGCGAAGGGCCGATCGGTGTCGCCCCTCGGGCCCCGCGTGAAAACGCTTGATCCGCAATATTGAATCTTCGCCCGCCCGGCGGCTGTCGGCCGCGTCGAACGGGTCGCGTGCGCTGTCTCTCGCTGGCCGGGCCGTCTTGAGACTGCCGCCCTCCCCCGGATCCGATGGAGAATCGCCTAACGGCGGCGCATCGTGGCGCGAGCGAGGCGATTTAGCAGGGTCGAGAGCGAGGAATAGTTCGCATCCCCATAGGCGGAACCGACCGGCAGCGCGGCAGCAAGGCGCCGATGCGCCTCGGGCAGCGCGTGATAGGGCAGCCGCGGGACGAGATGGTGGAGCGCATGAAAGCGCAGGCCGACCGGGGCCCAGAGTACGCCCGGGAACGCGGGCGGGACATTGGTGCTGTCACGGTACTGGTCGGTAAGCGAAAGCTCAGCGCCATCGTTTTCCCACAAATGCGCCACCAGTGTGCGCGTCTGGTTCAGCACCGCAACGCCGGCGACGACCACGCAATAGAAGACGAAAGCGCGCAGCGGCACCAGGCCGGTCGCGGTGCTCGCGAGAATGGCGATAGCCGCCATGCTGGCTGCAATCTCCTGCAACCGCCAGCGGCGGGCCAACGCGCCCGCGGGTGCAGGACGGTGATAGGCCGGGTTCACCTCAAGCGCAGAAAAGCGTTCGACCAGCACGCGGCGCAGCGGCGGGATAAGGATCGAGAGCGGGGCGAGAATGCCGAAGCGCAGCAGCAACAGGAACGGCATGGCCAGCGCGGCCAGCGTGAACAGCGGCAGCGTCCACGGGTTCATGTGCGCGAGCGGGAGGTATTCGGGGTCGCGCTCGGTCCCGTAATGCCTGCGCGAATGGTGGACCGCGTGAATCCCCTCGTAAAGAAACGAGGGCAGCAGCAGCGGTGCGCCGACCCCGATATTCCATGCCGCGCGAAACCCAGGAAGCAGGCGGTGATCGAGATGCGTGATCTCGTGAATGAACAGCACCGCGCGGTACAGCATGAGGATCGACAGCACGACCAGCGCGACTGTGAGCGCGGCGCTGTGGCTGAGGATTGCGCCGGCCAGCGCGGCATATCCGACCGCTGCCGACCCGAAACAATCGCTCCAGTATCGCGCTGGGCTTGGCCGATGAAGGTCGCGCGTCAGCAGCGCTGCCTGACGCAGCATCTGCTTGTCCTCGGCTCTGGTGGAGTGCGATTGCGAGGGCATTGCTCTTTGCTCTTTATCCTGGGCGATGCGTGCCCTCGCCAGGGTCAGTGGCGCTGCAGCATCCGGTTGATGACGGTGTTGACCGGCAGAATATGCGCGGCTGCGCCCAGCGCGGCATGGCGTGCGATGCGCGCGCGCCGATCCTCTGCCGTATAGAGGCGCACGAGCAGATTGGTCCCGCTGTAGAGCGGGCGGGTGGCAAGGCGGTGGCGCGCCTCGTACCGGCGCAGCAACAGCGGCGAAGCGATCGAGCGGCGCTTTTCGGCCGCGCTGCGCAGAAGTCCGGAAAGGGTTTCCGCCGATTGCAAGCCAAGGTTGAAGCCATGCGCGGTGACCGGATGCATGCCCACTGCGGCATCGCCGATCAGCGCTGCGCTGTCGCTCACGAAATGGCGGGCATAGGTGGTGGCGAGTGGATAGACATGCGGCGCGGAAACGCAGCGCATGGGCCCGAGACGCCCGTCGAAACGCTCCTCGATCTCGGCCGCGAGCACCTCGGGAGGATAGGCGGCAATCCGCTCCATCGCAGCGCTCGACAATGTCAGGACCGCGGAGGATCGATGTTCTCCCAGCGGAAGCATGGCGATCGTCTGGCGATAATCGAACCACTCGGTCGCAATACCGTGATTAGGCCGGTCATGAGCGACACGCACGACAAGCATCGAGCGGCCGAGGCGATTGATCTCCGCCCCGATGCCGAGCTGTTCTCGTATCACCGAAAACCGCGAATCGGCGGCAACGATGAGCTTGGCAGTCACGGTTCGGCCATCGGCCAGAAATACGCGCGCGCCCGCCCTGTCGGCATGAACATGCTCGACGCCCGTACCGGCAAGCAGCGTCACGCCCCCCTGCCCCTCGATCGCCGCGAACAGGCTCTGGCGGATCAGATGGTTCGAGACGAGGCAACCGAGGTGGTCTTCCGGCCCGCCGTCCGGATCGAAGCCGAGCGCCAGCGCAGAGCGGCCATTATAGACGCGCGCGCTCCGCAAGGCGAAGACCTGATCGGGCGGGATACTGCCCCACGCGCCAAGCCGATCCAGCATGTCGACCGAGCGGTGGGTGAGCGCGATTTCCCGCCCGTCGACCGGCGGATCGGCCAGCACATCCGCAGCCTGCCGCTCGATCAGCGCGATACGAAGACCGCTCCCTTCGAGAGCGCGGGCAAAGGCAAGGCCGCTGGGCCCCGCGCCTACCACGATAATATCGAAATCTCGCATCGCCTGTCCTGCAATTGCCGGTTGGAGGAGCGGGTTAGCGAGTGCCAGCCAGGGTATCATTGCGATGGATCAAACCGGACCCGGAGGCCGTGCTTTCTCGTTCCCTCGCCGGTCCGCGGCCTGCGCACGACGCAGCTAGAACGGGATAAGTGCCCGATGCGCCTTTGCGTGCTGCCGGTGGGCACCTATTCATAAGCCATATGAAATCGCAGATCGAAATTGGCACGGATTCGGCCGGGCAAGGCATTTGCGTCGACGTCGAGGAACTGCTCGCCACCCGTTTGCTCGTTCAGGGCAATTCGGGATCGGGCAAATCGCACCTGCTGCGCCGCCTCCTCGAACAGACGGCCGGGCTCGTTCAGCAGATCGTGATCGATCCGGAAGGCGATTTCACCAGCCTGGCGGACCCGTTCGACCATATCGTGATCGATGGCGCCGCGCATTCGGTGCGCGAGATAGAGGCGCTTGCAAGGCGGGTACGCCAGCACCGCGTTTCGGTCGTCCTGGCACTCGACGAGCTGGAGGTGGAACAGCAGATCCGCTGCGCCGCGCTGTTTCTCTCCGCGCTGTTCGATGCCCCGCGCGAGCATTGGTATCCCGCGCTGGTGGTGGTCGATGAAGCGCAGATGTTCGCCCCTGCCGCCGCGGGCGAGCTGGCCGAGGATACGCGCCGCATGACGCTGTCCGCGATGACCAACCTGATGTGCCGCGGGCGCAAGCGCGGCCTCGCGGGGATCGTCGCGACGCAGCGGCTCGCCAAGCTGGCCAAGAATGTCGCCGCCGAGGCCTCGAACTTCCTGATGGGCCGCACCTTCCTCGACATCGATATGCAGCGCGCAGCCGACCTGCTGGGGATGGACCGGCGGCAGGCGGAGCGTATCCGCGATCTGCAGCGCGGCCATTTCCTGGGCCTCGGCCCGGCGATCAGCCGCCGTCCGGTCGCGGTGCATATCGGCAATGTGCAGACCGGCGGGAAGAACGCCGCCGAGGGTCTGATGCCCCTGCCCCAGGCCGAGGGAGAGGACCTGGAGGCCCTGCTCCATTCCGAACTGGCCGAGGAAGCGGCTGCGCCCGCGCGCGCCCCTGCCCCGCCCAAGCCGGCGCCCGACCTGGAACGAGCCATCACTGAGCGCGCCGCAAAGGCCGAGCCTGCCGTGAGCGGCGAGGCGGACGCCGCGGACGACTATCTGCGCGAAGGCGGCGCACCCAACCCGCAGGCTGGCGAAGATGCGGTGCCCCGGATAATTGCCGAGCTGGCAGCCGAAGAAGGCGCGACCTTCCAATCCTCGGCTGCGCTGTTCCGCAATTTCGCGACCCGCTGCCGACAGCAAAAGGTGCCGAGCGCGCATATCGACATGGTGCAGTTCCGCCGCCTGTTCGCTTTCGCGACGGCCGGTCTGCACGAACTGGAGGCGCCCCTTCGCGAGGTGATCGAACGCCTGGCCGATAATGTGCCGGACGATGTGCTCGCGCCCTACCTTGCGCTCGCGGTTTCCGCCGCTCGGGGCGATGAGGCACCCGACGAAGACGAACTCGCGCGCGTCTATGGCAGTTCGTCCCCCAGCCGCATCCGCCGGTTGCTGGAACACATGGAGCGTCAGGGACTGATCGTGGTGCGCGAGGAATTCGGCGGCGGGCGCACGATCATCGTCGTCGGGCTCGAAGAACCGGCCGGCGCAGTACATGCTTCGTGAGGTAGTGCGCACTCTCCGGGCGAAAGACTAAGGCGATTGGACGGAACAGGCGTCTGCGGGCGCGGTTGATCAGGCAAAGGAGAAATATCGAATGCCTATCATCATCCTCATCGCTACGATTCTCGTTCCGCCGCTCGGCGTCGCGCTCAAGCACGGGCTCGGCACGCAGTTCCTCATCAGCCTCGTCCTGACTTTGCTGTTCTACATCCCCGGCCTGATCTACTCGCTCTACGTCAACTACGCCTGATCCCATGGCGCGGGAGGATGATCGGCAGGGCCGCCACCGTGCGGTCCCTTCCTCCCGGCTCGGGCGGCTGAGCGGCTTCGGGCGGCTCGCAGGCGGTGTCGCCGGCGGCATGCTGGCCGAAGGCGCGCGCCGCGTGGCTTCTGGCGAGCAGCTCCGGATGAACGACCTCGTTCTGACACCGAGCAATATCGGACGGCTGACGGAGCGCCTGTCGCACCTGCGAGGGGCCGCGATGAAGATGGGCCAGATGCTGTCCATGGATGCGGGCGATGCCCTGCCTCCCGAGCTGTCCGAGATCCTCGCCAAGCTGCGCGACAACGCCGATTTCATGCCCCCGCGCCAGCTCGACAAGGTGCTGGCCGAGGAATGGGGTACCGATTGGCGCAAGCAGTTCCGCCGGTTCGAGCCTCGCCCGATCGCTGCCGCCAGCATCGGGCAGGTCCACCGCGCCCTCACCCGCGACGGGCGCATGCTGGCGATCAAGGTGCAATACCCCGGCGTGAAGCAGAGCATCGATTCGGACGTCGATAATGTTGCCACCCTGCTGCGCATAACTGACCTGCTGCCCAAGGAACTCGACATCGCGCCGCTGCTCGTCGCCGCGAAAGAGCAGCTGCACGAAGAGGCCGACTACCGCCGCGAGGGCCGCATGATGCAGCGCTACGGCGAACTGCTCTCAGGGCACGAGGCGTTCGTGGTCCCCGCGCTCGACGAAGAACTGACCCGCGACCGCATCCTTGCGATGAGTTACGAGGAAGGCCGCCCGGTCGAACAGCTGGGCGACCAGCCTCAGGAGGTGCGCGACAGCGTGTTTGCGGAGGTGATTGAACTGGTCGCGCGCGAGCTCTTCGAATGGGGTTTCATGCAGACCGACCCCAATTTCGCGAACTACCGATACCGCGAGGCGGACCGGAAGATCGTGCTGCTCGATTTCGGAGCGACGCGAGAGGTCGCGCCAGAGATCGCGCTGTCCTATCGCAATCTTCTCAAAGCCGGTCTCGACCGCGATCACGCTGGCGTCCGGCAGGCCGCGATCGACGCGCAATTCATGGCCCCCGCCGTCGTGGAAAAGCACGGTAAAGCAATCGACCGGATGATCGCGATCATTCTCGGCGAAATGGCGAGGGACGCCCCCTTCGACTTCGGCGACCGCGGCTTCGTGCCTGCCTTGCGCGACGAAGGCATGGCCATCGCGCAGGACAAGGCCATCTGGCACATCCCGCCCGCCGAAACGCTGTTCGTGCAGCGCAAGGTCAGCGGCACCGCGCTGCTCGGCGCGCGGATCGGCGCGGTGGTCAATATCCACGCCATCGTGCGCGATGTGCTGACAAGGACCGCCTAGCGGGAGCCTATACCTCCCGGGCACGGCCGAATTTCCAGCCCAGCGCCTATGCAGATTTACGAGTATGAAGGGCGGCGTTTTCGCAGTATAGCTCCTCAATGCTCAGTAAAAATTTCCGACAATACGGCTGATTTCTTGCGGCTGGGCATGGTCGAGTGGCCCTGTAGGTCACTTTCATTCGGAGGGCCTTGAACATGCACCCCCAGCAGCATCATTCACAGTTCGAAATTATGCCCTATCCAAGCGCGCTGCGCAGCGGCTGGATGCCCGATCCCGCCAGCAATGCCTGGTCGATGTTCCAGCAGGAGCTGTCGGAACAGGCCGATCCCGGGGCGCAGTTCGATCCGGTCGTGCAGGATCTGCTCGATTTTCTGCAAGGCGATCCGATCATCGCCTGGCTGATGGCGCAGGCGTGCCGGCAGAACGCCACCATGCTGGCGACGCCCGATCTCGACACGGGCGGCGTGCCCCTCCCCCGCATCGACGACGCAATCTGGTTTGCCGCTTATTGCAATGCGCTGCTGACCCAGACCCCGCGCTTCATCGACGATCAGCTGGTCGGCCTGCCCTTTTCCGGAATGACCGTGGGCATCGACCCGACGCTGGCCGGATCGCAGCTTCTCGGACTACCTCAGTTCAATGAGAAAATGCGCGCGGTGCTTGACCAGTGGCACCGGTTCCTCGGCACCGCCGCATCCAACTGGGTGTTCGCGGTCGATGGGCAGCAATGGCTCTCCGACCAGGCGAAGGCGATGTATCACTTCGACGACTGGCAGAAGGACAACGAGACGCTGCCCTACTGGAATTCGTGGAATTCCTTCTTCACGCGCGAGTTCAAGGACCCCGCGACGCAACGGCCGATCGCCGATCCGGAATCCAACCAGACGGTGATCTGCCCGAATGACGGATCGCTGTTCCGCTGGGAATATCAGGTGGCGTCCGACAATACCTACTGGTTCAAGGACATGAATTACTCGCTGCGCGATATTTTGAGCTCATCCGATCCGACGCAGCAGGAAACGATCGACAAGTACGGCCTGGTCGACATGTTTTCTGGCGGATATATCTTTCAGACCTATCTCAACCCCTACAATTTCCACCGTTGGTGGGTGCCGGTGAACGGCAAGGTCCTGTTCGATCCGATCTCCATCCCCGGCGCCTATTTCGCCAAGCTCGTCCTGCCGGATTTCACCGGGGCGACCACCGCTTCGCTGCCCTATCTGTGCGAAGCCAACGCGCGCGGCCTGATCGTGTTCGAAACGCCCGACTACGGCCATGTCTGCTGCATTCCGCTGGGGATGAGCGAGGTCTCCACCATCGACTTCGATCCGGCGATGACCATGGGGGCAGAAGTGCGCAAGGGCCAGCCGATGGGGATGTTCAATTACGGCGGATCCTCCTTCGCAATCCTGTACGAGAACCTGCCCGACAAGCAGCTCGTCTTCATGGATGGCAACGGGCAGCATTTCCCGCAGCGGCCGGTACTCCCATCGGGCAGCGCAAGCACCGGCGGCAATGTCACCAAGATCGGCGCACAGATCGGGGTGTGGTATTCGCACTGAAGCAGAACCACCCTGCGCTCCACGCGAAGGAAAAGAGCTACCCCTCCCCCTGCTCCGCGATCCAGCGGTTTACATGGTCTTCCAGCACATTGAGCGGCACTGCCCCGTTCTCCAGCACCGCGTCGTGGAAGGCGCGCAGGTCGAACCGGTCGCCTAGCGCCTGTTCCGCGCGGGTCCGCAGCTCGCGGATCTTCAGCTCGCCGATCTTGTAGGCGAGCGCCTGGCCGGGCCAGGTGATGTAGCGGTTGACCTCCGCGTCGATGTTCGCCGCACTGAGCGCGGTGTTCTCGGTCATGAAATCGACCGCCTGTTGCTTGGTCCAGCCCTTCGAGTGCAGCCCGGTATCGACCACCAGCCGGGTGGCGCGCCACATCTCGTAGCTCAGCCGCCCCATCTCCTTGGCGGGCGTGTCGTACAACCCCATCTCGATGCCGAGCCGTTCGGAATAGAGGCCCCACCCCTCGACGAATGCGGTGAAGAAGGTGCCGTTGCGGCGCAGCGGGTGCAGGTCCAGCTCCTGCTGCAGCGCGATCTGGAGGTGATGCCCCGGCACCGCCTCGTGGACGCCCAGCGCGGGCAGCTCCCACAACGGCCGCTGGTCGAGCTCGGTCAGGTTGACGCGATAGATTCCCGCTTGCCCCGTCTGGAGCGAGCCGGGCTCGTAATATGCGGTGGTATTGCCGGGCGCCTGCGCTGCGGGGATCGGCAGCACGGTGTAGGGCTGGCGCGGCAGCGTGCCGAACAGCTTGGGCATCCAGCCGTCAATCTGCTTGGCGAGCGCGGCGGCGTAGCGCAGATACTCGTCCTCGTCGGTCATGTAATATTGCGGATCGGTGCGCAGATGTTCGATGAAAGCCTCGCGGCTGTCGAACCCTGCCTCTGCCGCCACGCTTTCCATTTCTGCCCGGATGCGCGCGACTTCGGAGAGGCCGAGCTGGTGGACCTCGTCGGGCGTCATGTCGGTCGTGGTGAAGCTGCGCACGCGATAGGCGTAGTAGTCGTCGCCGTTCGCGGTTTCGGCGACACCGGGCAGGCCGGTGCGGCATTCGGGCGCGTATTCCTCGGTGTAGAAGCTCAGGAAATCTTCGTAGGCGGGGAACACCACATCGGTCAGCGCGGCGCGGGCGCGGGCTTGCAGGGCTTCCCAGTCGGCTTCGGAAATGGTCGAGGGGCGCTTTGCGAAGGGGCGCCAGAAGGCCGATTCTTCGGGGCTGTCCGCCATCTGGCCGGTGATCTGGTCCTCGACGCCTTCCATCGGCCCGCATGCCTGCGTCAGCCCGCGCGCAACCGCCTCTCGGCTGCGGGCGATCCCGGCTTCGTTCTGAGCGCCATAGGCTTCGAGCCGCGCAACGTAGCTTTCGTAATCGGCCTTGGTGAACAGCGGCGAGCTGTAGGGCAGCGACGCGATCCAGCTGAACCAGCCGCCGCGATTGGTGAACAGGACGTAGCGGGTCTGGTCGAACTGCGCGCCCTCGATCCCGTCTTCGAGCGAGCTTTTGAGGATCGCGTAATCCACCCGCAGGTCTTCGGGCAGCGCGCTCTCGTCGATGGCGTTCAACCGTGCGAGGAATTCGCGGTCTTCGGCGACGTTGCGATCATAGGCCGCCATGCTGAGGTCGCCCAGCTGCCCGTCCCCGCGCCGGTCGCCCACCGAGGTCGCCAGAGTGGGATTGTCGTCGAGCATGTCTTCCCACACATCCTCGCGCAGCTCGGTGTAGTCCTCGACCGGGCCGGCGGTCAGCGGGCTGGCGATGGTGAATGCGAGCGCCGTGGCGGCGAGCAGGTGCTTCATGGTGACTGGTTCCCCTTGTTTGCGGCAATCCCTATTGCGCGCGGCGGCGTGCGTCCAGTAGGCCGGACCGATGGAAAAACCCGCGATCCTGTTCGTCTGCCTCGGCAATATCTGCCGCTCTCCCTTGGCGGAAGCGGCGTTTCGCGATGCTGCGGAGAAGGCCGGGCTGGAGGCGGAGGCCGACAGCGCAGGCACCGCGGACTACCACGTCGGCAACCCGCCCGATCCGCGCAGCGTCGAGGAAGCATCGAAGCACGGGCTCGACATCTCGGGCTATTCCGGACGGCAGCTGGTGATCGAAGATTTCGAGCGCTTTACGCACATTTTCGCGATGGATCATCAGAACCTGCGCAATATCGAGGCGCTGCGGCCCGAGGGATCGCGTGCGCATGTCTCGCTGCTGATGGACCTCGTGCCGGGGCGTGAAGGCGCGGCGATTGCCGACCCGTACCACGACGGCGAGGAGCAGTTCGAATATACGTGGAGGATGTCGACGCGGCGGCGAAGGCGCTGGTGGAGCGGCTGGGCGGAGAACTAAAAAACCCCTCCCCTTGAGGGGGCAGTTCTTGTCACCCGCCCCGCAGCGTGCGCACGCCCATGTCGCGCTCCATCAGGTAGAGCAGCACCCGCGCCGCCTCGCCGCGTTCGCCTTCCAGACCGGCATCGCGGTCCATCAGCAGTTTCGCATCGGCGGACGCGGGGTCGAGGAAGCGCTGCATCTGGTCAAGCGTGGCGATCCGGAACGGCGTATCGCCAGATTGCCGCGTGCCGAGCAGTTCGCCCCCGCCGCGCAGCTCCAGATCTTCCTCGGCGATCCGAAACCCGTCCTGCGTCTCGCGCATGAGGGCGAGGCGGCGCTGGCCCGTTTCGGACAGCTGGTTGCCGCGCAGCAGCAGGCAGACCGATTTCTCGCTGCCCCGCCCGACCCGGCCACGCAGCTGGTGCAGCTGGGCGAGGCCGAAGCTTTCTGCCTGCTCGATCACGATCAGCGTGGAGGCGGGGACGTCGACGCCCACTTCGATCACGGTCGTCGCGACCAGCAGTTTCGCCGCGCCGCTGGCGAAGCGCGCCATAGCGGCGTCCTTCACCTCGGGGTCGAGCTGGCCGTGGACCAGCACCACGGCATCGTCGAAGCGCGCCTTGAGCGCTGCAAAGCGCTGCTCGGCGGCGGCTTTCTCCATGCCCTCCTCATCGCGGACCATCGGACACACCCAATAGGCCTGCTGGCCGCTCGCGAGGTGCCGCCCGACCGCCTCGACCACTTCGGGCAGGCGGTCCATCCCGACGACGCGCGTATCGATCGCCTGCCTGCCCGGCGGCAGTTCGTCGAGCCGGCTGACCTCCATCTCGCCATAATTGGCGAGCGTCAGCGTGCGCGGGATCGGGGTCGCCGTCATGGAAAGCGTGTGCGGCGGCCGCCTGCCCTTGCCCGCCATCTGGAGCCGCTGCGACACACCGAAGCGGTGCTGCTCGTCCACCACCACCAGCCCCAGGTCGCGGTACTGCACCGCCTCCTGGAAGATCGCGTGCGTGCCGACGACGATCTGGATGCTCCCATCCATCAGCCCCATCAAGATGCTTTCGCGCGCCCGCCCCTTGTCGCGGCCCGTCAGAAGCGCGACCTCGACGCCGGTGGGCCGCGCCATCTCGCGCAGCGTCTCGAAATGCTGGCGCGCGAGGATTTCGGTCGGTGCCAGCAGCGCGGCCTGCGCGCCCGCCTCCACCGCCACCAGCATCGCATGCAGCGCCACCACGGTCTTGCCCGCGCCGACATCGCCCTGCAGCAGCCGCAGCATCGGCGCATCCTGCGCCAGATCGCCCTCGATCTCGCGGATCGAACGCTCCTGCGCGCCGGTCAGCGGGAACGGCAGCTGCAGCTTGCCGCGCAGGCTTCCGTCACCCGCCAGCGGGCGGCCGCGCTTGCGGCGGTTATCCGCCTTCACCAGCTGCAATGCCAGCGCATTGGCGAGCAGCTCGTCGTAGGCGAGCCGGTCCTTCGCGGTCTCGTCGTCGCGCGCGTGCACGCTGCGCAGCGCGTCAGCCCAGGCGGGCCATTTCTGCTGCGCGAGCATTCCGGGCTCGATCCATTCGGGCACCGCGGGCAGCCGGTCGAGCGCCTGCGCCGAGAGACTCGCCATGCGTGGCTGAGTGAGGCCTTCGGCGAGCGGATAGATCGGCTCGCGCATCTGGCCGAGCGCGGCGTCGTCCATTTTCAGGATATGGTCGGGGTGGACCATCTGGAGCATGTCGCCATAGCGTTCCAGCTTGCCCGCCACGCGGCGCTGCTCGCCAACGGGGAGCTGCTTTTTCGCGGTGTAGCTCGACCGGCCGAAAAAGGTCAGCGCCAGCACGTTGCCCGCGCTGTCGGTGGCGAGGATCTTGTACGGCGCGCGCCGCGACGCGCCTGCGCGGTGTTCGGTCACGGTCAGCGCGACGATGATCTGTTCGCCCTCGCCCGCCTCGTCCAGATTGTCGACCGGGCGGCGGGTCACGAAGCGGTCGGGCCAGTGATAGGCAATGTCGCGCACCCGCGTGCAGCGCAGTTTCTCGAGCGGCTTCTTCAGCTTGGGGCCGACACCGTCCAGCGTGTCGACCTCGGCAAACAGGGGGTTGAGGATTTCGGGCCGCATGGGAGCGCTATGACAAATAGAGTTCGTCATTGCGAGACACGTCCGCAGGACGGGGCGAAGCAATCCAGAGCGGCGTGCGAAAACGCACTGGATTGCCGCGTCGCGGCTTCGGCGTTCCGCGTAATGACGAGTTGAGAAATCGGCGCGGCAGGCCTAGTCCCCACCCCATGACCTCCCCCAGCTTCGAATCCCGCCTCGCCCGCGCCAAGTTTCGCGCCTGGCACCGTGGCACGCGCGAGGCCGACTACATGATCGGCGGCTATTTCGATCGCTATCACGCCGAATGGGGCGAGGACGATCTCGTCTGGTTCGAAACCCTGCTCGATTACGACGATGTCGAGATCATGGCCTGGGCGCTCAAGACGCAGCCGATCCCGCCGGAAATGCAGGGTGAGCGGATCGAGGTCATGCAGAAGCTCGATTACGTCGATATTCCGCGATGACTTCTCACCCCTCCTCCTCAGAGGAGGGGCAGCTTGCCTGGTCGCAGCGGGGTGGTGCATCGCATGGCGCCGCGCTAACGCACCTCCACCACCCCCAACCCCCTCCTCTGAAGAGGAGGGGGCAAATTGCGTGTGTCCGGAACACGCACAGCACGGATCGAATTAAGCCATAATGCCCGACCTCTCCCGCATCCTCTCCGCCAAACAGCCGCTCACCTTTGCGAACCTCGCGCGGGGGAGCCAGCCGCTGGTGATGGCCGACCTTGCCCGCGCGGCCGACAAGCGCGCGGTATTCGTCGCGCCGGACGACAGCGCGATGCGCGCGGTGGCGGATGCGGCGCGCTATTTCGCGCCCGAACTCAGCGTGATCGAATTCCCCGCATGGGATTGCCTGCCCTACGACCGGGCCAGCCCCGCCCTGTCGATCAGCACCCAGCGGCTGGCCGCGCTGCATCGCCTGCAGAGCGAGAAAGACACGCCGCAACTGCTCGTCACCACCGCCAATGCCGTGCTCCAGCGTATGCTCACTCCGTTCCGCATTCGCGAGGCGGTGCGCGAGCTGAAGCCGGGAATCAGCATCGGGCACGAGAGCCTGACCCAGCTGCTGCAAAAGCAGGGCTACAACCGCACGGACACCGTGATCGACGCAGGCGAATTCGCGGTGCGCGGATCGATCTTCGACATTTTTCCCTCAGGCCTCGAACAGGGCCTCCGGCTCGATTTCTTTGGCGACGAGCTGGAGAGCCTACGGCTGTTCGACCCGAGCACGCAGCGCACCACCGGCACGCTCGATTCCTTCCTGCTGCTACCTGCTTCGGAAGTGTTGCTCGAAGACGCGACGATCAAGCGTTTCCGCGCGGGCTACCGCGAACGCTTCGGCGCGAACGCCACGCAGGACCCGCTCTACGAGGCGGTCAGCGAAGGGCGACGGCAGGCGGGGATGGAGCACTGGCTGCCGCTGTTCGAGGACAAGCTGGCGACCCTGTTCGACCATCTTGGCGAGAGCGATCCGGTTGTCATCGACGTCGGTGCGCTCGCCGCGTTCGAGGAACGTATCTCCGACATCGTCGAATACCGCCGCACGCGGACCGAGACCGCCGGACAGAAGGCGGGCAGCTATCGCCCGCTCGACCCCGAGGCACTCTACCTGACGCAGGACGAGATCGACGGCGTAATGACCCAGCGGCCCGTCCACCGCGCGACCGGCTTCGACGAGCCCGAGAGCGACAGCGTGATCGATTTCGGCTTCGGCTCGGCCCGCGACTTCGCGCCCGAGCGTGCGCGCGGCGACAATGTGTACGAAGCGGCGGCACAGCATTTCAAGACCATCGGCAAGGCGGGCAAGCGCCCCTTGCTCGCCGCCTATTCCAAGGGCAGCCGCCAGCGCATCGCCTCGATCCTCAGCGAAGCGGGCACAAGTGTGACGCTTGCCGAGAGCTGGCAGGATGCGCTGGGCAAGGCGGCAAAGGGTGCGCCGACGGCGATGATCCTGCCGCTCGACAGCGGGTTTGCGAGCGACGATATCGAGCTGATTACCGAGCAGGATCTGCTCGGCGATCGGCTGGTCCGCAGGCGCAAGAAGCGGCGCGATTCGGATGCTTTCCTGAGCGAGCTTCAGGCGCTCTCGCGCGGCGATCTGGTGGTTCACACCGAACATGGCATCGGCAAGTATCTCGGCCTCGAACCGATCACCGTCGGGAAGTCCAAGCACGACTGTGTGATGCTGGAGTACAAGGGCGGCGACAAGCTCTACATTCCGGTCGAGAACCTCGAAGTCCTGTCGCGCTACGGCAGTAGCGAAGAAGCCGTCATGCTCGACCGGCTGGGCGGCGAAGCTTGGCAGAAACGCCGCGCGCAACTGCGCGAGCGGATTCGCGAAATCGCGAGCGAGCTGATGCGCACCGCCGCACAGCGCGCGCTCAAGAAGGCCCCCGTGCTCGAAACGGACGAGGCCAGCTACAACCAGTTCGTCGATCGCTTCCCGTGGGAGGAAACCGACGATCAGGAACGCGCCATCGCCGATGTGCTGCGCGATCTCGAAAGCGGCAAGCCGATGGACCGGCTGGTCTGCGGCGATGTCGGTTTCGGCAAGACCGAGGTGGCGCTGCGCGCCGCCTTCGTCGCGGCGATGGGCGGCCAACAGGTCGCTGTCGTGGCCCCGACCACCCTGCTCGCGCGACAGCACTACCAGAATTTCAGCGAGCGGTTTGCCGGCTTCCCGCTCAAGATCGGGCGCCTCAGCCGCCTCGTGCCGCCCAAGGAAGCGAGCGAGACGCGCGATGCGCTGGCCGACGGCACGATGGATATCGTCATCGGCACGCACGCGATCCTCTCCAAGTCGACCAAATTCAAGGATCTGGGCCTCGTCATCGTCGACGAGGAACAGCGTTTCGGCGTGACGCACAAGGAAAAGCTCAAGACGCTGCGCGCCGACGTCCACATGCTGACCCTCACCGCGACGCCGATCCCGCGTACGCTGCAGATGGCGATGACGGGCCTGCGCGAACTCTCCACCATCCAGACCCCGCCGGTGGACCGCCTCGCCGTGCGGACCTACGTGATGGAGTGGGACGACATGGTGATCCGCGAGGCGCTGCTGCGCGAACATCATCGCGGCGGGCAGAGCTTTATCGTGGTCCCACGCATCTCCGACATGGACCCGATGCTCGACTGGCTGCGCGAGCATGTGCCCGAAGTGAAGGTCGTGCCCGCGCACGGGCAGATGAGCGCGTCGGAGGTCGAGGACCGGATGAGCGCGTTCTACGAGAAGAAATACGATGTGCTGCTGTCGACCACGATCGTCGAGAGCGGGCTGGATATCTCCAGCGCCAACACGATCATCATCCACCGCGCCGACCGCTTCGGCCTCGCCCAGCTTTACCAGCTGCGCGGGCGCGTGGGCCGTGCGAAGCTGCGCGCCTATGCCTACCTGACCACGCCTGCGGATGAGGCTTTGTCGGAGGTCGCGGAGAAGCGCCTCAAGGTATTGAGCGACCTCGACAGCCTTGGTGCTGGCTTCCAGCTCGCCAGCCACGACCTCGACATTCGCGGCGCGGGCAACCTGCTGGGCGACGAACAGTCGGGCCATATCCGCGAGGTCGGCTTCGAACTCTACCAGTCGATGCTGGAGGACGCGATCCTCGCGGCCAAGGCGGGCGAGATGGGGCTTGAGAAACCCCCCGAGGATATCAGCCCGCAGATCACGGTCGATGCACCGATCATGATTCCGGAAGAATACGTGCCCGACCTCGCTGTGCGCATGGCGCTCTACCGCCGCCTCAATCAGGCGAGCGACCAGGCCGAGATCGAGGGGCTGGCGGCCGAGATGATCGACCGCTTCGGCGAATTGCCCAGCGCGACGCAGAACCTCGTCCGCCTGATCGAGATCAAGCATCAGGCGATTGCCGCCAACATCGCGAAGATCGATGTCGGCGCGCGTGGCACGCTGGTCACCTTCCACAAGGACGATTTCCCCGATCCGGCAGGCCTGCTGGCTTACGTCGACAAGCGCGCAGAAGCGGTGAAGCTGAGGCCCGATATGAAGCTGGTCGTCAACCGTGCGTGGGGCGATCCGCAAAGCCGCCTCAACGGGCTGTTCCAGCTGACCAGGGGCCTGATGAATGTCGCCCGCAAGGCAAAGAAAACCAAGGTGGCGGCAGACTGATGGATTGATCGCTCGGCCGGTTTGGGCAAAGCTCCCCGCGAGGGAGAAAAACCACCATGCGATCGATCAACTTCGCCGCCAGCGCGCTCGCGCTTGCCATCGGCCTTGCCGCAACCGCCACACCTGTCGCCGCGCAGGAAGGCTACCAGACCCCGCCGCAGGACGTGACCGACATCGTCACCCGGGCGCCCAGCCCTGGCGTGTCGGTTTCGCCCGATAACGACCAGATCCTGCTGCTGGAGCGCGAGGCGCTGCCGCCGGTCGCAGAGCTGGCCAAGCCGATGGAGAAGCTCGCCGGGCTGCGGCTCGATGCCTCGATCAATGATCGCTACGGCACGCGCGCCACGGTCGGGCTGGTGCTGCAGGATATCGCCAGCGGCGCTACGCGGCGGGTCGCACTGCCCGCCGAGGCGGACATCTCCGACGTTTCATGGAAGCCGGACGGCTCGCAGGTGGTCTTCACCAACACGCGCAGCGACGCGATGGACCTACACGTCCTCGATACCGATACCGCGACCGTCGCCAAGCTGATGACCGGCGGAGTGAACCCGATCTTCCAGAACCCGCGCTGGATGCCCGATGGATCGTTGCTGGTCCTGACCATCCCGCAGGATCGCGGACCCAAGCCGGTCGAATCGCTGACCCCGAGTGGCCCGGCGATCCAGGACGCAGCGGGCGGCGTGGAAGCGCAGACACGAACCTATCAAGACCTGCTCGAAAATCCGCATGACGAGGCATTGTTCGAATGGCTGACAACCAGCCAGCCGGTAGTGATGAACGCAGACGGATCGGGCATGCGCGCCATCGGCGAGCCTCGCATCTACACCAGTGTCACGCCCTCGCCCGATGGCGAATATCTGCTGATGGAATGGTTGGAAAAGCCGTTCTCGTACCAGGTGCCTTACTACCGTTTTCCGATCACCAGCGCGGTCTACAACCGCGAAGGCGAGCTCGTGCAGATGATCGCCGAGCAGCCGCTGGCCGACGCGCTGCCCGTGCAGGGCGTGGTGACCGGACGGCGCAATATCCAGTGGCACCCGACCGAAGATTCGCTGCTGATGTGGGTCGAAGCGCAGGATGGCGGCGACCCGCGCGTCGAAAGCGACAACCGCGACAACCTCTACGCGCTCACCGCGCCGTTCAGCGGCGAGGGCCGTGTGGTCGCGCGCTTTGAAGACCGCGCCTCGGGCGCGATGGGCATCGAAGGCACCGACGACATGATCGCTTATGATTATGACCGTGACACGCGCGAGCTGCGCCAGTCGCTGGTCGATGTGACGGGCGGCAATGCGCCGCGCGTGCTCAACCTGCGCAACGTGCAGGATGCCTACAACGACCCGGGCAGCCCGCTGACCACCTATACGGCACGCGGCTTCGGCGTGGCGCGCAATGTCGATGGCAAGCTGCTGCTGACCGGTAGCGGCGCGACGCCCGAAGGCCTGCGGCCCTTCCTGCGCCGCTTCGATCTGACCACGCTGGAAACCGAAGAGCTGTGGCGCAATTCGGGCGAGCAGCTCGAATCGGTGATCGATGTGCTCGACGATGACGGCAGCGAGTTCCTCACCTTCTACGAAAGCCCGCTCAACCCTGGCAACATCAAGCTCTACGGAGATGGGACCGAACGCTTCATCACCGACTTCCCCGATCCGCACCCCGAACTGACCGGGATCAAGCGCGAGCTGGTCACTTACCAGCGCGCCGATGGCGTCGATCTGACCGCGACGCTTTACCTTCCGCCCGAATACAAGGAAGGCGACAAGCTGCCGGTGGTCGTGTGGGCCTATCCGCGCGAATTCAACGATGCGGCGACGGCCAGCCAGAACCGCGATTCGCCGTACCGCTTCACGCGCATCGGCAGCTATTCGCACCTGTTCTTCCTGACTCAGGGCTATGCCGTGCTCGACCGGGCAGCGATGCCGGTGATCGGCGACGATCCCGAAACGGTCAACGACAGCTTCATCGAACAGATCGTCGCTGCCGGACAGGCCGCCGTCGACTTCACGGTGGAGCGCGGCTTTGGCGACGGCGTTCGCGTGGGTGTCGGCGGGCACAGCTACGGCGCGTTCATGACCGCGCACCTGCTGGCACAGAGCGACATCTTCAAGGCGGGCATCGCGCGTTCGGGCGCGTATAACCGCACGCTCACGCCTTTCGGTTTCCAGTCCGAACGGCGCATCTTCTGGGATACGCCCGAGACCTACTACATGCTCAGCCCGTTCATGGCGGCGGACAAGATCAACGAGCCGATCCTGTTCATCCATGGCGAGAACGACAGCAATTCGGGCACCTTCCCGCAGCAGTCGGAGCGCATGTTCGCGGCGGTCAAGGGAACCGGAGGCACCGCGCGGCTGGTGATGCTGCCGCATGAGGACCACGGCTATCGCGGGCGGGAGTCGATCCTCCACACGCTCGCCGAGATGTTCGACTGGTTCGACACGCATGTGAAGAATGCCGAGGTGCCGAGCGACGACCCGGCCTCGGCTGACTAGCGATGAGCTATCGGCCTCTCGGGCTTATCCTCGGGGGGCCGCCCTCACCCGGCCCGCGCCAGGTCGAGAAATTCGGCCTGCGGCAAAGGCTTGGCGCGCAGGAAGCCCTGATACGAGGTGCAGCCCTCTTCCAGCGCGATCGTGCGCTGCTGCTCGCTCTCCACGCCCTCGGCCACCACTTCGAGGTCGAGCGCGCGGGCCATTGCCACCACGGCGCGCAGCACCGCCCGGTCGCGCGGGTTGTCCTCCACCCCGTCGAGCATGATGCGGTCGAGCTTGATGATGTCGAGCGGCAGGAATTTGAGATATCCGAAATTGCAGAAGCCCGCGCCGAAATCGTCGAGCGCGATCCGCATCCCCGCATCGCGCAACAGGCCTAGCGAGCGTGCGGCCAGGTCGAGATCGCCCAGCAGCGCCTGCTCGGTAATCTCCAGCGTAATCCGCTCGGGATTGACCGAGAGATCGCCCATCATGTCCAGCATGTCCTGGGGAAAGCGCGCGACAGCCAGATCGGCGGCCGTCACATTGATCGAGCATTTGAGATCGGCAGGCCAGGTGAGCACCGACTTCAGAGCGGCCCCGACCACCCGCCGGGTCAGCTGCGTGGTAAGGTCCGCCCGCGCCGCGATCCGCAGCAGCGCCTCCCCGCCGATCGAGCCGAGCAGCGGCTGGTTCCAGCGGACCAGCGCCTCGGCCCCGATCATCGCATCGTCGGCGAGCCGATATTGCGGCTGGAAGCGCACCGCAACTTCCCCTGCGTCGAGCGCGCGGCGAAGCTCCGCCTCTACCTGCCCGGTGTCGATCCCCGCAGGTGCCTCGTCCCGGTCGATCCAGACGATCCGCCGTCCCGGCTCGCCCCGCAGGCCGATCTGCGCATCGCCCAGTCGCCCGAGGATGTTTGCCGCATCGTCGCCCGACAGAGCGCGGATCAACGCAATATGCGGCCAGAGCTGCGGCAGGCCGGCAATCGCCCCGGCGAGCGGCTGTGCGATCCCGTCCGCCAGTGCCTCGGCGAGGAATTGCCACCGCTCCCGGCTGCACGGCTCGCGCGTTGCGAGCAGGAACTTGCCGCCATCGAGCCGCGCGACGAACCACGTGTCTTGCGCGAACTCGTCATGCCCGAAATGGCTCAACCGCCGGGCCACCTCGGTCAGCGCATAGTCTCCCGCGACCGCGCCATGGGCAAGGTTCACACTGTCGAACCGCCCCAGCACCAGCAGCATCGCATGAACCCGCGTATCCTCCTGCTCCAGCCATCGGCTCAGAATTGCTCGCGCGAAGTCCGGGCTCGCAAGCCCGGTCAGCGCATCATGGTCGGCGTCGGCATCCATCGCACCTCTATTGCAAGCGCTTGCCGAATGGGGAAGCCTGAGCTTCGCGAGAATACCCCGCTGCGGCGCACATGCATTGCCAAGCCGCTCCATGCTCCATAGGCACTGCGCCCAGTGACTGGGCAAGGCACGGGAAGAGGACTGCAATGGCCGGGCAACCGACATTCGAGCGGCTGGCGCTCGCGATTTCGAATTCCGCTCTGGCGCAGGACGCGGCGCAGGCCCTGCGCGATTCGCACGACTGGGTGCCGCAGAGCGAGGCCGACGCGGTCGTCGCGCTGGGCGGCGACGGCTTCATGCTGCAAACGCTGCACACGATGCTCGATACCGGGCGCATCCTGCCCGTCTATGGCGTCAATCGCGGCACGATGGGCTTTCTGATGAACAAGCACCGTCCCAAGGGTGCGCTGATCGACCGGGTCAACCGCAGCCGCCCGGTGGGGATTTCTCCGCTGAGGATGGAGGCGACCACGCAGGATGGCGAGACCCGCATCGAATGCGCGCTCAACGAAGTGTCGCTGCTGCGCGAAACCCGCCAGACCGCCAAGATCGAGATCCTGGTCGACGACAAGACCCGGATCGAGGAACTGGTGGCCGATGGCGTGCTGGTGGCAACGCCTGCAGGATCGACCGCCTATAACCTTTCCGCCAATGGCCCGATCCTGCCGCTCGATTCGCATCTGCTTGCGCTCACCCCGATCAGCGCCTTCCGCCCCCGGCGCTGGCGCGGCGCGATCCTGCCCGACCGCGCGCGCGTCACCTTCCGCATCAACGAACCCGCCAAGCGCCCGGTGGCGGCGGTGGCGGACCAGAAGGAAGTGCGCGACGTGGCCGAGGTCCACGTCGAGATCGCGCGCGATTCCGAGCTGACCCTGCTGTTCGACAAGGGCCACTCGCTCGACGACCGGATCGTCGCCGAACAATTCATGACCTGATTTTCCATTGGGGGCTTGCGAAATCTTAAGCCCCCCCATATAGGCCCGGGCCTGCCGATATGGCTGCTCCCCGATAGCTCAGCGGTAGAGTAGGTGACTGTTAATCACTTGGTCGTTGGTTCGAATCCAACTCGGGGAGCCATTCTTTCGCGAAATCGCTGGGAAGCTCGGATGCGAGATGGCGGTCGTCAGAAAGCCTGACCTCTAAACAGGCACGGCCACCCTTTCGATCTTTACCCGATCCTCCGCCATCTCGATCTGCGCGAGGTCGTAAGCAGCCTGCATTCGCAATAACGTCCCGGCCTTGATGCCGAACGCATCTTCGAAACGCATGGCCATGTCGGGCGACAGCGCTGCCTTGCCGTTCAGCAGGTTGCTTAGCGCCACCCGGGTCACCTTCAGATGCTCGGCGGCTGCGGTGATGGTCAGACGATGCGGCTCGATGCAATTGTGCTTGAGCCATAGACCGGGGTGAACCCGGATCGACGGATGAATTTTGATCGCCATCAGTGGTAATCCTCAATGTTCAGGTCGGCGACGGTTGTCTCGTTGGGGGCGGTGAATGTCAGCCGCCAATTGCGGGTAATCACCATCGCGTATTCGCTCTCGCGGTTCTGCGTCAGAGCATGGAGGCCAAAATTCGGCACCGCGCGCTTCAGCTCGGCCAGATCATCAACCGCATCGATCAGGACGATCATCTCGGCCACGCGGGCCGGCTGCATCACACCCTTCGGCCTGCCGGTCTCTACGAATTTCTTGAGCGCCTTATGCCGTATGCTCTCGATTTCCATCTTGGGTGTATAGCCACACTACACAAATTTGTCAAGCATAGCTATACAAGGTGAGGCAAGCCAATGCCCGACCGCTTGATTGCTGTGGTCACACCCCCACTACCAACCTCACCCCGACAAACAGCGTCAGCGCCGCCGTCAGCCACGCGATCACCTTCGGCTTGAACAGGCGCACCGCGAAGAGGCTGCCGATCTGGCCGCCGATCACCACGGCGATCATCAGCGGCAGGCCCGTATTCGCTGCCGCGCCGAGCATTCCGAAGCCGCTCTTCCCCAACTGGCCGACGAGGCCGAAGAGCGAATTGACGAGGATGAACAGGCTGGCGGTGGCGGCGATGGCGCGGGGGGTGTCCCAGCGCACAAGGTGCAGCAGCGGGGCGAGGAAGATGCCTCCGCCTATGCCGACGATCCCGGCGAGATAGCCTAGCGGCGCGGCGGCGAGCAGCACGGCGCGGCCGCCCCGTCCCCCTCGCCCGCTTGCTCGCCCGGCAACCGCCTCCCCTGCCTCGCGCTTGGGTAGCAGCAGCATCGCCCCGGCAAGGCAAAGGCTCGCGCCCAGCAGCATCATGAAGACCTGTTCCCTGATCGGGGTCAGCCCGCCCAGCAGGGCCGCAGGGGCTGCGATGGCGGTCAGCGTCAGCGCGCCGCGCCACGGCGTCAGCCGCGCGCGCGCGAAGCGGATCGATCCGCCGCTGACGACCGCGAGATTGCACAGGAGCGAGACCACCGGCAGCAGCCGGTAGTCCATCCCCGATAATGCCAACAGCGCGCTATAGGTCGATCCGCCGCCGAAGCCGACCGACGCATAGAGCAGCGCGGTTAGACAGAAGGCGGCGAGGAGGGCCGCGAAGCCGATCCGCCCGATCCCGCCATCGAGCCACCGGCGGCGCCGTGGCAATGCTTGTACTTGTTACCCGATCCGCACGGACACGGCGCATTGCGGCTGATGTCCTGCCCGGCCCACGGATTCTCCCCGCTGGCCGAAGCCCGGCCCGGCCCGGCAGACGCACGCGGAGAGCCCGCCAGCGAGCCGAACATCGCGGCCTGGCTTTCCGAACCATCGCCATCGTTGCTGTCGTCGATCCCCGTCAGCGGGTCGATATGGCCGGTCAGAAAGTCGGGCAGGTCGGGCAGCTTCTGCTGCGGCGGAGCGATCCGGATTTCGTTGCGCAGCAGGATCTTGGTCACGTCCTCGCGCAGCGTATCGAGCATCTTCTCGAACAGGCCGAAGGCTTCCTGCTTGTATTCGTTGATCGGCGTCTTCTGCGCATAGGCGCGCAGGAACACCACCTGGCGCAGCGCGTCGAGCGTGGCGAGATGTTCCTTCCAGTGGAAGTCGAGCCGTTCGAGCAGAATGCCCTTTTCGACCCGGCGCCAGATCTGCGCATCGGACTGTTCGATCTTGGCGTCCATCTTGGCGTCGGCCTCGGCGCGGAGACGATCCTCGAACAGCTCGGGTTCGATCGCGTCTTCTTCCATCCAGTCGTCGATCGGTGGGGTCAGGCCGAGGATTTCCTCGACCCGGGCTTTCAGCCCTGCGACGTCCCACTGTTCGGGATAGGAACCCGGCGGGCAGGATTCGGCGACGATTGCGGTCACCGTATCGTGCCGCATGTCGACCACCACATCGTCCACCGCTTCGCTATCCATGATTTCGGCGCGCTGTTCGTAGATCACCTTGCGCTGGTCGTTCATCACGTCGTCGTATTCGACGACCTGCTTGCGCGTGTCGTAGTTGCGCGCCTCGACCTTCTTCTGCGCGGTCTCGATTGCCTTGGAGAGCCATTTGGAACCGATCGCCTCGCCATCGGCGAGGTTGGAATTCATCATTCGGGCGAACAGCGTGTCCGGCCCGAAAATGCGCAGCAGATCGTCTTCGAGGCAGAGGTAGAAGCGCGAGAGGCCGGGGTCGCCCTGACGGCCCGAGCGGCCGCGAAGCTGGTTGTCAATCCGGCGGCTTTCATGGCGTTCGGTGCCGAGCACGAACAACCCGCCCGCCTCCAGCACCTTGGCCTTGTCCTCCGCGACCTGCGCCTTGATCTTTTCGATCAGCTTGTCGCGCTCGGGCCCTTCGGGCATGTCGCCGACCTGGTCTTCGATCATGAAGTCGAGGTTGCCGCCCAGCTGGATGTCGGTCCCGCGGCCGGCCATGTTGGTCGCGATGGTCACCGCCCCGGGCTGCCCGGCCTGCGCGACGATATGCGCCTCACGCTCGTGCTGGCGCGCGTTCAGCACCTCGTGCTTCACGCCTTCCTTGTCGAGGAACGAGCTGAGCAGTTCGGACTTCTCGATGCTGACCGTGCCGACCAGCACCGGCTGGCCGATCTCGCTCTTCTCGCGGATCGCCTTGGCGATGGCCTGGAACTTGTCCATCGTGTTCTTGTAGAACTCGTCGTCCTCGTCGATCCGCTGGACGGGCACGTTGGTGGGGATCTCCACCACGTTCATCTTGTAGATTTCCCAGAACTCGGCGGCTTCGGTCGCGGCGGTGCCGGTCATGCCCGAAAGCTTGGGATACATGCGGAAATAGTTCTGGAAGGTGATCGAGGCCATCGTCTGGTTCTCGGGCTCGATCTTGACGCCTTCCTTCGCCTCGACCGCCTGGTGCAACCCATTGGACCAGCGGCGCCCTTCCATCATGCGGCCGGTGAACTCGTCGATGATGACGACCTTGCCGTCTTTCACGATGTATTGATCGTCCAGCTTGAACATCAGGTTGGCGCGTAGGCCCTCGTTCATGTGGTGGACGACCTGGGTGTTCTCGACATCGTAGAGATTGTCGGTTTCGAGCAGACCGCTCGCGGCAAGCCGCTGCTCGATCTCCTCCGCGCCTTCCTCGGTCAGCGAGACGGTGCGCGATTTCTCGTCGGTGTCGTAGAAGCCCACGCCTTCGCTGGAGCTGTCGGGGATCGCATTATGATCGGCGACGAAGTCCTTCAGAACCTGGTCGATGGTGATGTAAAGGTCGGTCTTGTCTTCGGTGGGGCCCGAGATGATCAGCGGGGTGCGCGCTTCGTCGATCAGGATCGAGTCGACCTCGTCGATGATCGCGTGGTTGAAGGCGCGCTGCACCATCTGGCTGCGCTCGTGCTTCATATTGTCGCGCAGATAGTCGAAGCCGAATTCGTTGTTCGTGCCGTAGGTGATGTCGGCGGCATAGGCCTCGCGCCGCTCGAACTCGCCGAGGTTGGGCACGATCACGCCGACCGACAGGCCGAGCCAGCGATAGAGCTGACCCATCCATTCGGCATCGCGCTTCGCGAGGTAGTCGTTCACGGTGATCACGTGGACGCCCTTGCTTTCGAGCGCGTTGAGGTAGGTCGCCAGCGTCGCGACCAGCGTCTTGCCCTCACCCGTGCGCATTTCGGCGATCTCGCCACGATGGAGCACGATACCGC
>Ga0114903_1000092_pt1 | contig 66651 bp, 58 predicted proteins | sample MalvirDeepMed_s2_FD_87289 | JGI IMG/M metagenome (GOLD analysis project Ga0114903, IMG submission 87289) | Marine viral communities from the Global Malaspina Expedition - Malaspina viral metaG DeepMed_s2 | ecosystem: Environmental > Aquatic > Marine > Oceanic | place: Mediterranean Sea...
CAACCAATACGCATTCGGCTCTCTTCTGATGACCTTTCGTCAGAGTTCTGCGCCCGACACTCGTTGCGCGATGCGTGCAAGCGGTGGTGAGCGACGAGCGGTGAACTTTCGGCAGCGCAATCGCAAGCGGGAATGGGAGCGCTGATGCATGCCCTTCCATCGAACGCTCTTGCCTCGCTGCATGGCCGAACCTAACCCGCAGACAATGGAACTCGCCCGCTCCCCGCTCGCCCTGCCCTTCCCCGATATGCCGCCGATCGACGGCGTGACGCTGCGCATCGCGCGGGCGCGCTACAAGGAATGGGACCGGTGCGACCTGACCTTTGCCGAGCTGGCAGAAGGCACCAGCGTCGCGGGCGTGTTCACGAAGAACGTATGCTGTTCGAGCGAGGTCGAACTGGGCCGCGAGCAGATCAAGGGCGGCAGCGCGCGGGCGCTGATCGTCAATGCGGGCAATTCCAACGCCTTCACCGGCTATCGCGGGCGCGAGGCGGTGGAGCAGATCATGGGCCAGGTCGCCGAGCATCTCGGTTGTACGACCGGTGAGGTGTTCGTCTCCTCCACCGGCGTGATCGGCGTGCCGCTGCCCAAGGACAAGGCGCGCGCGGGCGTCGAGGCGGTGCTGAGCGCGCAGCCGTGCAACTGGGAAGAGGCGACCAACACCATCGGCACGACCGACACCTTCGCCAAGGGCGCGCATGCCAGCGCGATGATCGGCGACACGCGGGTCGAGATCGCGGGGATCGTCAAGGGCAGCGGGATGATCGCGCCCGATATGGCGACCATGCTTGGCTACATCTTCACCGACGCGGCGGTCTCCCCCGCCTTCCTTCAGGAATGCCTCTCCGCCGCGAACCGGCAGACATTCTCTTGCATCACCGTCGATTCCGACACTTCGACCAGCGACACCGTGCTCGCCTTCGCGACCGGCAAGGCGGGCCATGCACAGCTGACGTCGTTCGACGATCCGGGTGCGGATGCCTTCATGGCGGCGCTACACGACGTCTGCCGCCAGCTTGCCCACGCGGTCGTGCGCGACGGCGAAGGCGCGCAGAAATTCATCGCGGTGCATGTAAGCGGCGCGGTATCGGACGACAGCGCACGGACCGTAGGCCTGGCCATCGCCAACTCGCCGCTGGTCAAGACCGCGATCGCGGGCGGCGATGCCAACTGGGGCCGCGTGGTGATGGCCGTCGGCAAGGCCGGTGAACCCGCCGACCGCGACACCCTCTCGATCGGCTTCGGCGGGCACTGGGCCGCACGCGAAGGGCAGCCGGTCGAGGACTACGACGAGGCCCCGGTCGCCGCGCATCTCGCGGGGGACGAAATCGACATCGCGGTGGACCTTGGCCTCGGCGATGGCCGCGCAACCGTGTGGACCTGCGACCTCACCCACGGATATATCGCGATCAACGCGGATTATCGCTCATGAGCGTGCTCGACCGCGAAATTCTGGCCCTGATGCGCGATGTGGCGGAACGGATCATCATGCCGCGCCACCAGGCGCTGAAGGCGACCGAAATCATCGAGAAGGCAGACGACGACCTCGTCACCATCGCCGACCGCGAGGCGGAGCTTGCGCTGGCCGAGGGGCTGGCGAAACTCGTGCCCGAAGCGGCCATCGTGGGCGAGGAAGCGGTTCATGCCGATCCGTCGGTGATGGATCGCCTATCGGGCGCCTGCTGGATCATCGACCCGATCGACGGGACCAGCAACTTCGCCAGCGGCAAGGGCCATTTCGGGATCATGATCGCTCTGGCCGAAGGTGGCGCCGCGCAGGCCGGATGGATCTTCGACCCGCAGCGCGACCGGCTATGCGCCGCCCATCTGGGCCAGGGCGCGACAATCGATGGCGAACAGGTGCTCGCCCGGCCGAGCGGCGCAAACCCGCCGCGCCTCGCCGCGATGAAACGCTTCATGACGCCCGAGCAGCGCCGCCGGTTCGAGCTGGAGGTTGCGCCCAATTACACGCTGGTCCACGCGCCCGGTGCCGCGTGCGAACAATATCCGCTGACCGTGCTGGGTGAGCACGACATCGCGATCTACGAGCGAACTCTGCCGTGGGACCACGCGGCGGGCAGCCTGTTTCTCAACGAAGCAGGCGGCACCTGCCTGCGGCTCGACGGTTCGCCCTACCGGGTCGACGACGGGCGCAGGGGCATGGTCGGCGCGGCGAACCGCGAATTGTTCGACCAGCTGGTCGTGCGGTTGACGGCGGCAGGCTACGAGCCCGCCGCCTGAGCACGCATCAGAGCTGTTCTTCGAGCCAGGCCTTCAGCTGGCTCTTGGGCCGCGCGCCGGTCAATTCGGCGGCACGCTCGCCGTTCTTGTAAAGGACGAGGTAGGGGATGCCCTGCACGCCCAGCTTGCCGGGAGTGTCGGTGTTTTCCATGATGTCCATCTTGGCGATGGTCACCTGATCGGCCAGTTCGTCGCTGATTTCCTCCAGCGCAGGCGCGATCATCTTGCAGGGCCCGCACCATTCGGCCCAGAAATCGACCAGCACGGGCTTGTCGCTCTGGATGACATCGGACTCGAAGCTGGAATCGGTGACGGTCTTGGTGGCCATGGAAGTTCTCCTGTTCGTTGAACCAGTATCTAGGAAGCGCGAACGATTACGCAAAGCCGTTCGCGGCCAAGCCTTCCTCTTGTGCCTGCAAGCCGGGCTTGTGCGCGGCCAGCAGATCGTCGGGCAATGCGATGAGCTGCGGCGCGTGCGTATAGAGCAAGGCCGCCGAAATCCGCCGCCCCGGATAGATCGCGGCGAGCGCGTGCGCATAGGCGGACATCTGTTGCAAAGTCGCCGCAGGCACGGCCTCCAGCGATTGCGGCGGGCGGCGCGTGGTCTTGTAGTCCACGACCAGCACCTCCTTTTCGCCCACGCATAGCCGGTCGAGCGTGCCGGTGACGACCTGCCCCTCTACGCTCGCGGCGATGGACACCTCGGCCAGCGCGCCGGGCGCGAACAGGTCCGCGAAGTCGGAGTGATCGAGCACCGCGATGGCCTGCGCGATCATCTGCGCGCGCAAATCCTCGGGCAGATCGTCCGCCTGCTTCGCCAGCCACGCGAAGCCGCGCGCCTCTCGTTCATCGGGTGCGATATCGGGCAGGCGTTCGAGCAGGCGGTGGATCAGGGTGCCACGCCGCGCCGCCTCGTTGTTCTGCGCGAGCCCGGGAGGATTGGGCGCAAGGTCGGCCCCTGCCGAGGTCGGCACGAGGGGCCGTTGCGGGGTCGGCTCGTCGGCTGGAGGGCGGCTCGCCCAATCGGGCAGCGCCGCACGCTCGGCGGAAGGCGCGGAATCTTCCGCGGGAACGCGCTCCTGAGCCAGTGCCCCCACATCGTGTCGCGAGCCCCAAATGGCATCGTCCACGCTATCCGCACCTTCGAACAGCGAAGCCGCCACCGCATACCAGCTCGCCGCGGGCACCTCCTTGTCGCTCGGCAGCAGCGCCCCACCGATATAGAGCGCTTCTTCGGCGCGGGTCATCGCGACATACATCAGCCGCCAGTGCTCCTCGCGCTCGCGCGCGGCTTTGGCCTCTTCCGCCGCGACCACCGGCCCCGCCTTCGCCTCCTTCGGAAGCGGCGGCAAAGGCACGGCGCGGCCATCGGGGGTTTCGAGCTCGCCCGCGCGCACCGGCCCGCGATCCGGATTGCCGGTCGCATCGGCGAGGATCACGATCGGGGCCTGCAATCCCTTCGATCCATGCGCGGTCAGCACCCGCACCGCATCGCCGCTGCCCGCAGCCTCGCGCTTCAGTTCCTCGTCCGAGGCATCGAACCAGTTGAGGAAGCCCTGCAGGCTCGGCGTATGTTCGGCGGCGAAGGCGAAGGCTGCGCCAATCAGCTCGTCGATCGGATCGTTCGCCTCGCGTCCCAGCCGCGCGACAAGCTTGCGCCGCCCATCCCATGGGCCTGTGAGCAGGTACTGCAGCAGCGATGCAGGGGGTTCGTAGTCGACGCGCGCCAGCAAGCCGCGCAGACGCTCGGCGGTCTCCATGCACAGCGGCGCCTCGCTACGGCGGATCTGATCCCATAGCGTCACCTTCTTCTCACGCAGGCCGTGCTGAAGCAGGTCGTCCTGCGACCATCCGCCCAGCGGCGAGACGAGCAGGTTCGCGAGGCTGAGATCGTCGCGCGGCTGCGCGGCGAAGCGCAGCGCGGCGAGCAGATCCTTCACCGCCAGCGGCGCGCCCAGCCTTAGCCGGTCGACCCCCGCCACCGGCACGCCCTTGGCATGAAGCCGCGCGACGATCAGCCCGGCGAGCGCGCGGCGTTTGCGCACCAAAATCATGATGTCGCCTGCCGTGGCGCGTCGATTGCCGCCCTTCGTGAGAGCATACCCCTCATCCAGCCACGCTTTTACCTGATCCGCGATCGCATCGGCCATGCGCCGCTCGGGCGCGGGCAGCCAGGTTTCCTCGCCCTCCTGCTCGACCGCTTCGGGATCGTCGCCATCCTCGGCGCCGATCGGGGCCCACAGGGTAACGCGCCCCGCCCGGCCCTCGCCCGAATGGCGCACCTCGCCCGGTTCCATCCCCATCGCCTCGGCACCCAGCTTCGCAATCGCGCCATCGACGAAATCGAGGATCGTCTGCGAGCTGCGGAAATTGCGCTCCAGCCCGAGCTTTTCGAGCGGACTGAGCGGCACCATCGGCCGATCGCGGGTTTCGTGCGCCAGTTCGCGCGCATTGGCGATGGCGGCGTTGATCCGCGCGTCGTATTCCTCGCGCTTGTCCGCGAACAGGCGCGGCTCGGTGCCCTGAAAGCCGAAGATCGCCTGCTTGTAATCGCCGACCACGAACATGGTGCGAAGCCGATCGCCCGCCGCGCCAAGCCCGTCGAAATAGTCCTGCGTCAGCGCATCGATGATCGCCCACTGGCTGGCATTGGTATCCTGCGCCTCGTCGACGAGGATGTGATCGAACGCCCGGTCGAGCTTGTAGCCGATCCACTGGGACATTTCCGAATTGCCGAGCAAGGTGGCGGCGCGCGCGATCTGGTCGTCGAAATCGACCAGCCCGCGACTGCGCTTCACCTCGTCCCACCTCAGCGCGAACCGCCGCCCGAGTTCGAGGGCGGGGGTGAGATATTCCGCCAGTGCCAGCAGCGCGAGCTTTTCGCGAATACCCTCGCAACAGGTCCGCACCGCCTCGATATGGCCCTCGTAGGCCGGGTCGCGCTTTGCCAGATGGTTGAGGTTCTTGGGCTTCGAGCCGTCCGCGACGAACAGCGTGCCGTTGAAGCCGCCCAATCCCGCAAGCCGCTGCGCCGGATCGCCTGCGAGCCACGCGTTGATCGCCTCCGTACCTTCGCGCCCGCCCTTGGTGTCCCAATCGCGCAGCGTCGCGAGGCAGGCGTTGAGCGATGCGGTATCGAACGCACCGTCCGCACAATCCTGTGCCAGCTGGGCCTCATCGAAATCGCCCGGCAGGCCGAGAAGCTGCAGCACCTGCGGACGCATCGGGCTCTGCCAACCCGCGCGCCCTTCCCACAATTCGCGCGCCTTGGCGCAGGCGATCAGCCAGGTCTTCGCGCCATCGGGCGACAGCTTGCGCGACAGCATGGCGAGCGCGCTGCGATCATCCTCGTCCGCATGCATAACCAGATCGGTCAGCACTTCGCGAGCGAGCAGCGCGCGCGTACGGTCGTCCATCGCGACCGTGCCCGGCTCCAGCCCCGCTTCCTCGGGAAAGGCGGCGAGCAGATATTGCGCGAAAGCGTGGATCGTATCGATCCGCAGCCCACCGCCCGGACAATCGAGAACCTTGGTGAACAGCGTGCGTGCCCGAGCTTGCGTCTCCGGATCGAACTTCGCGCCGATCGCGCGCAACTCGGCCGCCAGAGCGTCGGGCTTCATCCGCACCCAGCGCGCCAGCGTCTCGTTGACGCGCGTCGCCATTTCGGCGGCGCCCGCCTTGGTAAAGGTGAGGCACAGGATCGCGCCCGGCTCGACACTGGGCTGCAGTAGCAGGCGAAGCACGCGGGCGGAGAGAACCTGCGTCTTGCCGGTGCCCGCGCTGGCCGAGAGCCAGACCGAATGCACAGGGTCGGCTGCGCGTGCCTGTTCGGGCAGAAGGGGATAAAGCTTACCCACCCTTTTCGCTCCCACCGGTTTCGCGCCCGAGCCATTCTTCGAGCCGCATCAGCTGATCGTAGGTGGCATAGAGCTTGAGGTCGGGATTGGGCCTCGCGGTAAAAGGCTCGTCGCCGATGATCCACCGGTCTATCGCGTCTTCGAGATATCTGCGGGTCTCGGGCAGGAATTCGTCAGGCTCCATTCCCGTACGCGCTGCACCGACTTTCAGCGGCGTGGTGACATAGCCGAACCCCGTGTCCGACTTCGCGTCGCGCCCCAGCGACCAGTATTCGAACCGCGTCGGCGTGCCGTCGACACCGCGATCAGCATAGGCCCCCTCGGCCAGCAAAACGCCCAGCGTACCGAGCTGAAGCGCGAAGCCTTGCGCGACCATCTTCTTCGATGGCGGTCCGCCGGTCTTGTAGTCGACGATCGCATAGGTGCCGTCACCTAGCCGATCGATCCGGTCCGCCGTTCCGGTAACCTCAACGCCCTTGAAAACTTGCTTGGCCTTCTCCTCGACCAGCACGATCTCGCGCGACGGATCGCCCTCCACCTCGTTGGCGATCCATTCGAGCGCGGCCATCAGGCGCGGCTCCCACAGCGCGCGGGTCAGCGGGTGGGCATCCATCTCGGCCAAGTGCCTTTCGGCCAGATCGGTGAGCGCACCCTTCCGGTTGTGCCATTCTTCGAGGATCGCGTGCGCGAGCGTGCCCTGCCACGCAGGCGAAGGCTCCGCATCGAGCGCATCCTTCTCATCCAGCCTGAGGATCGAGCGGGCATAGAACTGGTACGGGTCCGACCGCAACCGATCAAGCGCCGTGGCGCTGAGGGACACGCGACGTACCTCGGCCGGCGGACACGGCGTCGGGATCGGATAGAGCGGCGCAGGCTCGGCATCGCGCAGCGCGTGGACCAGGGGAGCAAGCTCCGTATCCTCGTGCCGCTTCGCAAGATCGCCGAGCAAAGCCCTGATCCGCAGGAAAAACCTTGAGGGGATCGCAGGCCCGTCGGAATCCCGCTCCGCGCGCGTCAGCAGCACCTCGGGTGCGCCAAGCGCTCCCGCCAGATCGTGTGCGGCGAGGCCAATGCGGAACTCACCGCCGGGCACCCCCAGCGCTCGCAGCACCGGCGGCGCAAGCAAGGGATCGGGCGAGGCACCGCCCGGCCAGGTCCCCTCGTTAAGCCCCGCACAGATAATAAGGTCGGCGCGCGCCATCCGGCTTTCGAGCAGCCCATAGATCGCCACGCGCGGGTGCCCGCCATAGGGCGGACGCACCGCGATGCGCTCCATCGCGTCGGCGAGCACATCGTGCAGGTCGGCAGGGTCGAGCATGGTGCCTGCCGCCGCCGCGTGATCGGTCAATTCTGCGATGAATTGGCCTAGCGCGCGGCCATCCTCGCGCGCCCAGATCCCCTCTCCGCAAAAGCTCTCGAGCGTCTGCGCAGCCTGCCCCAGCAACTCTGCGAGTGGCGCTTCGCCCCCTTGCGACATCAGCGGCTCAAGGCGTTCCGCCACGCCGCGCCACCAGTCCGCCACGTCCGCTTTCGCGGCGACCGCGCGCAAGGGGCCGAGGCCGGGAGCAGGGCGCGGACCGCGCAACCGGGCCTCGAACCGACGCAGCGCATCGAGCCAGTCGGCACGCGCTTTGCCCTCGTCCTGCGTCCCCGCGATCCCCATTGCCGGATGGCCGAGAAACGCGATCAGCTGAACAGGTGCGGCATTTTCGGCTATTACCTTCGCCAGGAGCAGCAACGCGCGCCCGGCAGGCGTATCGCCAAGCGGCGCACCGGCGGAATCGTCCGCCCGAATGTCCCACCGGCGCAGGTGCTGCACGATGCGGCGGGCGACCGTGCGATCAGGCGTCACCACCGCGACCCGCTTGCGCGGCTCTTCCAGCGCATGGCGCACCGCCAGCGCGACCGCCTGCGCCTCTTCCTCGGGATTGCCCGCTTCAAGCAACCGTACGCTCGCCAACCGTCGTTTGTCGGACGGCAGATCGACCCAGCTCTTGCTCGCCTGCGGGGGAAGGAACAGCGCGCTCACCGCGTGCGTGCGGTCCGGGTTAGCCGCGCCGATCCCGCGCCGGTGCCATTGCTGCACCTCGCCCCGGTTCACCCCCATGCGATTGAGCAGCAGCTTGAGGTGATATTGCGGATGGGTCGGTGCGTCGTTGCGGCCGAGGCTCTCGCCATCGGCCTCGTCGGACTGACCTGCGCGGCCCAACTCTTCCCACGCTTCGTCCGACAGCGAAAGATCGAGATCGGGCAAAATGACCGCGCCCTTTGGCAGTTCGCTGATCACGCGCAGCAGCCGCGCAAGCGCGGGCGCGGCACTGGTGACACCCGCAGCGACAATCGGCGTTGCCGGAGGCTCGGCGCGCCAGCTCTTCGCGGCTTGCGTGAACAGAAGATTGCGCCGGGTGGCGGCATCGACCCGGCCCATTTCGGTCAGCTCGATCCGCCACCGCGCCTGCACGCGGGCGAAGCGGCGCAAGCTGTCCTGCCAGTGCCCCGCAACCGAACCGACAACATCGAGCACGCGATCCCCGAGCAGGTCTTCGGGTGCGATCTGCTCCACCAAGAGGCGGTCCATCGTCTCGCCGATCATGCGGGCCTGCCGGAAGAGCGGGGGGCCATTCGGAGCCTTCTCGCCCATCTCCTCCGCGAGCAATGCAGCAAGGCGGAGCCAGCGATATGTCGGGTCGACCGCGGGCGGTATGTCGCTCGCATCCAGTGGATCGAACAGCGGGCCCAGCGCCTCGTCCAGCGACAGATCGCCAATCGTGAGCATGCGTGGCAGCAGGAGCCCGGCGGCGCCCTCTTCGCCCATCTGGCGCACGAACGCCTCGCTCACGGTGCGGATCGCCCGGCCGCTGGGCAGCAGCAGCGTCAGCCGCGCGAGCCCCAACCCGTCCTCGGCGTATCGCGGAAGCAGACCGGCGACCAACGCGTCGGCAAATCCGCGATGGGCCGCGATCGAGTAGACCTGTGGACGCGTGGATTCACCCACGCGACAGCGCATCCTCGGTCGGGCGAATGGCAGCGGGGGTGCCGACCTCGAACCACTGGCCGGTAAAGGGCAGCGCGAAGAGGCGTTCTTCCTCGATCGCGCGGGACCAAAGGATATTGGTGGAGAACTTGCCCATTGGCGCATCGCGCAGCAGGCGGTGCGAAACGAGCTGAATGCCGGTGTAGATGAACGGCGCGATACGCCCCGGCTTGCGGCGGGTTACACGGCCCGTCGCATCGAGATGGAAGTCGCCCGGTCCGTCGAAATTGCCCGCCTGCTTGTGCGGCACGACCAGCAGGAGCGCGTCCATCGCATTCGCATCCCATCGATCCGATAGCTCGGCAAACGCGTTGCGCGGGCCGTCGAGCCAGATATTGTCGGAGTTGAGGCAGAAGAACGGATCGGGCAACAGTCCTTGCGCCTTCACCATGCCGCCACCGGTTTCGAGCAGTTCCTCGCGCTCGTCCGAAATCTCGACCTTGGGCACAGCACGTTCGAGCACATGGGCTTCGAGCGCGTCCGCCAGGTAGTGAACATTGACCACCGCCCGGGCGAGGCCCGCCTCGGCCAGCCGGTCCAGCGTGTGATCGATCAGCGGCTTACCCGCGACCCGCACCATCGGCTTGGGCATGGTCGCGGTGAGTGGGCGCATTCGCTTGCCCAGCCCGGCCGCCATGACCATCGCGGTGTCGGTCGCCAGTGCGCTCATGCTTCCACGGCCCCGTGCCTTGCGCGCAGCTGCGCCGGGATATTGTCATCGAACCACTTGGCGACGGGAGCGAGCGCAGGGTGTGCAAGATCGCGCTCCAGCGCTTCCCATACGCGCGGGATCATGCCGAGATAGCGCGGCTTGCCATCGCGCCTGTCGAGCCGCGCGAAAATGCCGACGATCTTGGTGTTACGCTGCGCACCGAGGCGCGCATAGTCCGCCTCGAAATCGCCGCCGCAATTCGCGCACGCGCGGTAATGGGCGAGCATTCTGGCCTCCAGTTCGCGCGATACATCGCGCCGCGCATCCTGCAGCAGCGAGACGAGGTCGTAAGCCGGATGGCCGACCAGCGCGTCCTGAAAATCGATCACGCCCTGCTCCTTCGCGCCGGCATTGGGCCGCAGCAGCATGATGTTTTCCGCATGATAGTCGCGCAGCACGGTGACGCCCGGCTGCTGACTGGCCATCAGCGGGGCAAGCGCCTCGCGCCACGCGGCCTCGAACCCGTCACTGTCGACATCGAGGCCGAGCGCGGCACAATACCATTCGGTGAACAGCCCCGCCTCGCGCAGATAGGTTTCTTCGTCGTAAGGCGGAAATGGCCCGGCGGGCTTGCGGTGAAGATCGGCCAGCGTCTCAATCGCGGAAGCATAGGCTTCATCCTCGCCGGCCGGGTTCTCGTCCAGCCAGTCACGCATCCGCGCATCGCCGAAATCCTCGATCAGGACCCAGCCGCCTTCGAGATCTTCTGCATAAATCCGTGGCGCGCGAATCTGCTGATCGAGCAACCAACGCCCGACATGGAGGAATTCGCGCGGCTCTTCGGGCGGAGGCGCATGCATCAGCATCGCGCTCCTGCCTTCATGGTGGACGCGGAAATAGCGCCGGAAGCTCGCATCGCCGGTCAGCGGAGCGATCTGTGCGCCCGCCCAGCCAGCCGAGCCGAGAAATTCGTAGATACCATCGGGCAAAGTCGTCATGGTACGCGCCCTAGCCAATCGGTCCCGGGTTCGACAATCGCCTTGCGCCCGGTTGCGTCGAATGAAATGTCGATTGCGAGGCAGGCAGGCTCGTGCGCGAAGCCCCCTGCCCGCTCGGGCCATTCAGCGATCAGGACGGCGCCTTCGCGATAATCGTCGAGGCCCAATTCCTCTGCCTCCGCCGGATTGTCGAGCCGATAGAAATCTGCGTGAGCGACCGGCGGTTCGAGCGCGTCGTACATTTCGATCAGTGTGAAAGTCGGCGAAGGCACCTCGCCGCGATGCCCCGCACCTTGCAAGATCGCCCGTGCGAGCGTGGTCTTGCCCGCCCCCAGCGGCCCGGACAGCGCGATGACGTCGCCCACACGAATCTTCGCCGCGATGCGCGCACCGAAAGCCTCCATGGCAGCAAGATCGGGAAGGTCGTGGGTTACGGCAGCCATAGGTTCACGCTCGTCCCCGCGCCTTTCTCGGACTGGATTTCAAACGTCCCCCCGTGCGCCTCGATCAACTGCTTCGCCAGGGGCAGCCCCAGACCCTGACGACGCGTATCGTCCGGATCGCTGTCGCTTGGCTGACGCATCCCGTCGAGTGCGCGGGCCAGTTCGCCCTCGTCCATTCCGCGCCCGTTATCCGAGATGACAATCCGCACTCCGCCATCGTGCTTCGCCAGATCGACCAGGATGCGGCCATCCTGCGCGCAGGCGGCGATCGCATTGTCGAGCAATTGACCGATGGCCCGGCCTAGCTGACGCGGATCGGCATGGACCGCCAGCGACTGCTTGCCGCGCAGGTCGAGCGTGATGTTCTTCGCCTCGACCGCTTCCTCGCGCGCCCGCGCCACGCCCGCGACGAAGGCCAGCAGCGAAAGCTCGCGCCGCGCGATCGGCAGCAGCCCAGCTTCGCTCTGCGAGAGGTCGAGCACGTTTTCCACCTGGTCGGTCAGCCGCGCGACCGATTCGAGAATTGCGGAGACATATTCCTTCGCGCCATCGCTCAGCGGCCCAGCCACCTCGGCCTCGAGCAGTTCGGCGAAGCCACCGATCGAGGTCAGCGGCGTACGGAACTCGTATGACATGTTGGCGAGGAAGCGGGTCTTGACCTTGTCCGCCTGTTCCAGTGCCTCGGCCCGATCGCGCAGCGCGGTTTCGGCCTGCTCGTTGGCGGTCACATCCAGCGTGGTCAGCAGGCCATTTCCGTCCGGCAGCGGAATGCCTGCGAACTCGATGGTGCGCCCGTCGGCCAGTTGCAGGCGCCCGGCGCGTTCCTTGCGGTCGAGCGTCGCGGAGCGGATCACCTCTGCCACGCCCTTGATCTGCCGGGGCCGCGCCAGATTGGGCTCGATCAACGGCAGCAGCGCGTCGACCGAAGGGTGCTTGTCGAGCGCTTCTGCTTCCAACCCCCAGGTCTCGGGAAAGCTGTGGTTCCACAGCTGCAGGGTGCCATCGGGCGCGAACACCGCCAGTGCTTCGAACAGGCTGTCGAGCATCGCGGTGCGGGTGCGCAGCAAGGTATCGCGATTTGCGGCAAGCGAGAGCTGCTCGGTACGATCCTCGACGATGAGGGCGAGCCCGCCGTCGGGCATCGGCTGACCGACGACGGCAAGGTGCGTGCCGTCGGACAGTGGCCAGTCCTCTTCCTGCGTGCCGCCTTCACCGAACCACGCGACATGCTCCTTGCGCCAGGTCGGAAAGTCCCTGACCGACGGCGTGCGGCCTTCGTCGCGCGCGTCGCTCAGCAGCCGTTCGAACGAGGTGCCGATGGCGCCAGCGCCCGGCCGCACGCCCAGCAGGCGACGGAAGGGCTGGTTGGCGAAGGTTAGCCTGCGCTGCCCGTCGAACTGCGCGACGCCGACCGACAGGCGATCGAGCATCGAGCGCTGGGCCTCGCGATAGGCGCGATGTTCGCGCGCCTGATCTTCCTGTTCCTGGATGTCGACCGCGTAGCCCGCCACACCCTCGTCGCCCAGCGGAAGATCGGAAACGCGGAACCGCCGCCGCGTGCCGTCGACGCTGGTGACCGAGACCGTGCGCTCCATCGGTTCCCCACTCTCCGAGGCGCGGCGCGCGATTTCGGAAGCGGGCGTGCCCTCGACCGGTTCGACCAGTTCGATCTGCTGGTCGAGCACGCTCTGCATGTCTTGTGCGCCGACTGCGGCCACATAGGCTTTGTTGACCAGCTGCAGCTGCATTTCGGGGTTCCGAAACCACATCGGCGTCGGCGCAGAAGCGATCACGCCGACCAGCGCAGCAAAATCGGACTTCGCGCGCGCCGTCTCCTTGCGCATCTGCACCAGTTCGAGCTCGCTTTCACTGAAATCGAACACCCAGATCAGCGCCGCGCCGCCGGGCGAAACCTGCGGATCGGCAAGACTGCCGCGCAAGGCAAGACTGCGCGCGGACCCCGGCAGCGTGATCGCCATCCGGAAAGGCTTGGCGGATTTCTGGGCGAGCCGCACCCTGCTGGTCAGATCGTCCAATTGCTCTTCGGTCAGTCCGCGATCGGGATGTCTGGAAAGCTCGCTCAGGAATTGCGGCAATTCCTCGAAGCCGAGCCAGTGCGCCAGCCGCTCCGAGCCCTCCAGCCGCCCGTCGCTGCGCACCAGCAGGGCGGCGGCAGGTGACTCGTCGAGCAGTCGATTAAGGCGCTTGGCAGTGCGCCGTGCCGTGTCCGCCCCGCGCGAGCGTGCCCCGGCGGCGATCATCAACCACGCCGCGCCAGCCGTCCATGCCGCCAGCAGCAGGCCGAGAAGCGCCAACGCGGTTGAGCCGAGGTCCATAAGAATCAGCTAGGCCCGGCAATGGTCGCTTGGCAACCATGCCGGGCCTGCATGTGGCGGGGATTTCCCCGCGCATTCGCTCGATTAGCGCTTAGTAGCGATAATGCTCGGGCTTGTAGGGCCCTTCCTTGGGCACACCGATGTAGTCGGCCTGCTCCTTGCTCAGCTCAGAAAGCTTCACGTTGAGCTTCTGCAGGTGCAGCGCTGCGACCTCTTCGTCGAGGTGCTTGGGCAGCACGTGCACGGCGTTGTCGTACTGGTCCGCCTTGGTGAAAAGCTCGATCTGCGCGAGCACCTGGTTGGTGAAGCTGGCGCTCATCACGAAGCTGGGGTGGCCGGTCGCGTTGCCGAGGTTGAGCAGGCGGCCCTTCGAGAGAAGGATCATCCGCTTGCCATCGGGGAATTCGACCATGTCGACCTGCGGCTTGATCTCGGTCCACTTCATGTTGGCCAAGCCTTCGACCTGGATCTCGTTATCGAAGTGGCCGATGTTCCCGACGATCGCCATGTCCTTCATGTCGCGCATGTGGTCGACGGTGATGACGTCCTTGTTGCCGGTGGTGGTCACGAAGATGTCGGCGCGCTTGGTCGCCTCTTCCATCGTCACGACCTCGAACCCGTCCATCGCGGCCTGCAGGGCGCAGATCGGGTCGATTTCGGTGACCATGACGCGCGCACCGGCCCCGGCAAGCGAGGCTGCCGAGCCCTTGCCGACATCGCCGTAGCCCGCGACGCAGGCGACCTTGCCGGCCATCATCACGTCGGTGCCGCGGCGAATACCGTCGACCAGTGATTCCTTGCAGCCATACTTGTTGTCGAACTTCGACTTGGTGACGGAATCGTTCACGTTGATCGCCGGGAACGGCAGCTTGCCCGCCTTGGCCAGCTGGTAGAGGCGGTTGACGCCCGTGGTGGTCTCTTCCGACACGCCGCGGATCGTTTCGACCGTCTTGGTCAGATAGCCGGGCTTGCGTTCGATGAAGGCCTTGAGGGCGCGCTGCATTTCGCGCTCTTCCTCGTTGGTCGGCGCGGGCATTTTCTCGCCCGCTTCGATCCGTGCGCCCCACAGCGCGAACATCGTGGCGTCACCGCCATCGTCGAGGATCATGTTGCAGGGCTCGTCACCCCAGTCGAAGATCTTTGCGACGTAGTCCCAGTAATCGGCCAGCGTCTCGCCCTTGATGGCGAACACGGGAATGCCCTTGTCGGCGATGTAGGCGGCGGCGTGATCCTGCGTCGAATAGATGTTGCAAGTCGTCCAGCGCACGTCGGCGCCCAGTTCCACCAGCGTTTCGATCAGCACGCCGGTCTGGATCGTCATGTGCAGCGAACCGGCAATCTTCGCGCCCTTCAGCGGCTTGCTCTCGCCATACTGTTCGCGCAGCGCCATCAGACCGGGCATTTCGGTCTCGGCGATTTCCATTTCCTTGCGACCATAATCCGCAAGATCGATGTCCGCGACAATGTAGTCCTGTTCCTTGGTAGCCATGCTTGCTCCTTTGGGTTGTGTGGGCATACGCCTGGCAGGCGCAGGGAACCCGGGGGTGTTGTTCTGTTATAGGCGGCGCGGCCGCTCGTGTGTGCGGTGCCAATATAAAGACTTCTTTATATCTGCAAGCGCCCAGAGGCGAATAGGCGCCATGGATGGTGCGGCAGATCGGCTCGACCGACCGCGATCGCCTTTTTGCGGGATAGAAACCGGCCATGCTTCGTAGAATGCACGAAGCCGGTTTTTCCGACGTCGGGGCCCTAGCGGATTGCCCTTGCCGGTCGAGCGGGCCACAACGACGCCACGAACACAACAAGAATGGGACAAACACACATGCGCATTTCAGAAGGCGACAAGCTTCCCCAGGTCAAGGTTTCGAAGGCCGGCGAAAGCGGCCCCGAACCGGTCGACACCCGCGAGTTCTTTGCCGGTCGCAAGGTCGCGCTGTTCGCGGTGCCAGGTGCCTTCACGCCGACCTGCTCGGCCAAGCACCTGCCCGGCTTCGTCGAGAAGGCGGAAGAGCTCAAAGCCAAGGGCGTCGACGAAATCGCCTGTATCTCGGTCAACGACCCCTTCGTCATGGGCGCCTGGCAGAAGGCCGATGGCGGCGAGGAGGTGACCATGCTGGCCGACGGCAACGGCGACTTTGCCGAAGCGGTGGGCCTGACCATGGACGGTTCGAACTTCGGCATGGGAAAGCGCAGCCAGCGCTATTCGATGCTGGTCGACAATGGCGAAGTGCGCAAGCTCAACGTCGAGCAGCCGGGCGATTTCAGCGTCTCGAGCGCGGAGCACATGCTCGGCCAGCTCTGACCGGTTCACGAGACTAAAAATAAAGGGGGCGGCCGCTCATTCACGAGCGGCCGCCCTTTTTCATGCCCAAAGGCTTTGCGTCAGAAGCGCACTTCGGCCTGCACGAACACCCGGCGCGGATCGCCGTAGAACCCGGTCAGCGTGCCTTCGAGGCCCAGCGTCGGCGCGAAAGGCGTGTTGATCCCGTCGCCGGTCGTGAAGTTGTAGCCGGACACGATGTACCGCTTGTCGAGCAGGTTCTTGCCATGCACGCCGATGCTGAAACGATCGGAATCGGCGGTGTAGACGATGCTCGCATCGACCAGCGCGAAGCCATCCTGGTCGAGGAAGCGGTTGGGCACCTCGAACTGGCTGGCGTCCGAACGCAGCGACACTGCACCGAGGAAATCGACGATCCCGCTCGCGACCGGCAGCCCGAGGTCGAAGCCTGCCTTCACGGTGTACTCCGGGGTGTTCTGGAACACCCGCTCATCCGCGACGTCGTTGCCGAAATTGTCGATGTATTCGTTGAACTTGGCATCGAGGTACCCGAACGCCCAGTTCACACCGAAACGGCTGCCTGCTCCCGCGAAGTTCTTGCCGACCAGCAGGTCGCCTTCGAACTCGATCCCGTTGATGTCGGCATCGGCGGCGTTGGTGGTGACGCCGATGAAAGTCTCGTTGACCCCATCACCGTTGGAATCGATTCCGACCGAGCCGGGGATCTGCACGTCACTGTACTTGCCGAGGAACCCGGCAAGCGCGATCTGCAGGCGATTGTCGAACAGCGACGCCTTGTAGCCTAGCTCGTAGCTGTCGACCGTTTCCGGATCGAAGCTCAGGAATTCGTACTGGTCATCATAGTCGATGTCGCCGTCACCATCGAGATCGGGAGCGGCAGAGGTCTGCCCGCGCGGATCGAAGCCCCCGCCCTTGAAGCCCTTCGAATAGGTGAAATAGACGTTCTGATTGGGCGTCGGCTTGAAGCTAATCGAGGCGCGCGGCGTGAATTCCTCGAACGTTGCGCTCCCTTCGAAGTCCGAAGTCACCGCGATCGCGGTCGCCCCGTCGTCGAACAAATCCGAATAGCCGCCGATAAACGTCGTGCGCAGCACCTTGCTGGTCCGCTTGTCGTTGGTCCAGCGCCCGCCGAGCGAGATGCTGAGCTGGTCGGTCAGGTCGTAGGTGAAATCGCCGAAGATCGACCATGTCTCGGTGTTCACATCGCCTAGCGTCTGCGCATTGTATCCGCGCAGATCCGTGCTCGGGTCGAGCAGGTATAGCAGGTCCCCGGTGGTGAAGAGTGCCACGTCGAAGGCGGTGAAGGCGTTGGCGTCGAGATAATACGCGCCGAGCACGCCGCTCAGCCGGTCGCCCTGATAGAGCAACTGGAGTTCCTGGCTGAATTGGTCGTTGTCATAGATAGCGGGCACATCGACATCGGCTGCCGGAAGGCTGTCGAAATCGATCGGGCTGGTTGAGGAATCCTCGCGATAGCCGGTGATCGACTTGAGCGTGATCGTGTCCGTCACATCGAGCGAGATCGACAGCGCCCCGCCGTAGGCTTCCACCTCCTGATCGACGACATTCAGCCCGGCTCGCGTATCGTAGACATCGTCGAGAACGGGAGCGCCGGTCAGCAGGCTCGGTATCAGGCGATGCCCCTGGCGGGCAAAGCTGTCGTCCTTCACGTAGTCGCCCGAAAGGCGCACGAATAGCGGGCCGCCACTATATTCGATCGTGCCGCGGGCGGCCCAGACGTCCTTGTTGTAATTCTCGGTCCCGAGATTGATGTTCTCGCCGAAGCCGCCGCGGCTCAGCCGCGCGCCACTCGCGCCGATTTTCAGGCCGCTGTCGCCGATGGGAGTGGAGGCGGTGACGATCAGGTCCGCCTGATCGTAAGAACCGTAGGCGCCCCGTACTTTCAGGCTCGTTTCGTCGGGCAGTTCGGCAGTCACATACTTGATCGCGCCGCCGATCGTGTTGCGACCATAGAGCGTACCCTGCGGCCCGCGCAGCACTTCGACCCGTTCCAGATCGTAGATGTCGAGCACGGCGGCCTGCGGACGGTTGATGTAGACATCGTCGACATACAGACCGACGCCGGCCTCGAAGCCTGCCACCGGGTCCTGCTGGCCCACACCGCGGATGAATGCGGTCAGCGTGGTATTGGTGCCGCGGCTGACTTCCAGCGTCACGTTGGGCACATCCTTGGCGACATCCACGATGTCGAGCGCGCCGCCCTTGATGAGTTCGTCCCCGCTCAGCGCGGTGATCGAGATCGGCACATCGGTAATCCGCTCCTCACGGCGGCGCGCGGTCACGGTGATGACAGCGCCGTCGGCCACGATAGCCTCATCGGCTGCGGCTTCCGTCGCGTCTCCATCTTCCATTTCCTGCGCGGCGGCTGGCGCCGCCATACACGCCACCAGACCCGCACCGGCCAGCAGACCGGCACGCAGGCCAACAGTGCTCCTGTTGAAGCTACGCATCATCACATTCCCTCTCCGATTGAACTCTTATGCGTTCGCCATATTGAAACCTGAACCACGTTTCAAGTTACAGCTTGTGAGGGCCGTGGGTTTTCCATAGACCGTGACCATTATGGCGCGCACCGACCTCGATTTCTCACCTGCCCCACCGGCGACGGAACGGGGCCGACGCACGCGGCGCAAGCTGCTCGATGCTGCAACTGCCGAGTTCGGGGAGCGGGGATTCCACGATGCCTCGATCGCCTCGATCACGCGTCGTGCGGGCGTCGCGCTGGGCAGTTTCTACACCTATTTCGGCAGCAAGGAGGCGATCTTCCGCGATCTCGTCCGCGATCTGAGCGATGGGGTTCGCCGCGCTGCCGCCGAACGTCTGGCAGAGCGCGAGATGAGCTCGCTCGACACGGAACAGGCCGCCCTCGCCGCGTTTCTCGCCTTCGCACGCGAGCATAGCGAGATTTACCGGATCATCGACGAATCCGAATTCGTCGATCCCGAAAGCTATCGCGCGCATTACGAGAAGACCGCCGAGCGTATCCTCGGCCGGCTGCGCACCGGGGCTGCCAGCGGCCAGCTACGGGGCGACCTGGAAGAAGCTCACGCATGGGCGATCATGGGGATGAACGTCTTCCTCGGGCTACGCTACGCGGTCTGGAGCGACAGCGAGAACGCGGCAGACGACGCCGAGCGTGCGGCACAGGCCGCCAACTCGATCCTTGCCAAAGGAATCGGCCCCCGAACCCCCGACTAGACCGCACCGACTAGACTGCCGCGGGCGCCGGGCGCCGGGTGCGCTCAATAACCCATCAGGCTGAGGACTTCCTTGCGGCTGCGCTCGTCGTCGCGGAACACGCCCATCATTCGGCTGGTGACCATGCTGACACCCGGCGTGCGCACCCCCCGCGCGGTCATGCAGGCATGGCTCGCCTCGATGACCACCGCCACGCCTTCGGGTTTCAGACTGTCCCAGATGCACTGAGCCACCTCCGCCGTGAGCCGTTCCTGCACCTGCAACCGGCGTGCGAACCCGTGCAGCACGCGGGCAAGCTTCGATATGCCGACCACGAAATCGGTCGGCAGATAGGCGATGTGCGCGACCCCGATGATCGGCGCCATGTGGTGTTCGCAATGCGACTGGAAGGGGATATCCTTCAGCAGCACGATCTCGTCGTAGCCGCCGACCTCTTCGAACACGCGGCTGAGATGGACCCCGGGATCCTCCTCGTAACCGATGCAATATTCCTTCCACGCACGCGCCACGCGCTTGGGCGTGTCGAGCAGGCCTTCGCGGCTCGGATCGTCGCCCGCCCATTCGATCAGCGTGCGCACGGCTTCCTGCACGTTCTCGGGAACGTGAGGCTTGCCCGCCTCGCGATCTTCGTCGGGTCCTACCAGACTGCTCATTTCAGCAATTTCCTTTTAGCCTTGTCGCGCAACCGCCTGAGCCGCCCGCCCTTGCCGAAAAGTCCGCCCCGCGCAAATGGCCTTAAGATACCCGAAGGTCTTTCGGGATCGAGCATCGCCGATTCGGCGAGCCATTCCTGAAACTCGCTCTTGGTTGGCGGCACATAAGCCCTCAACTGCCGGGGGCCCTGCGAACCATGCGCCGCGATGACGGCTTGCATCGATCCATGCTTTTCGAGCGCCGCCTCCATCTCCGGCTCTTCCACCCCGCAATGCTCGGCCAGCAACGACACGCGGATCGCGCGAATGCGATCTTCGAGGCCGCGATTGGCATTATGCGGGCGGGTCGTATCGAGAATGGTGTCGCATTCGCTGTCGAGCCCGAGCGAGCGGTTGTTGAGGTTCGCCGAGCCGATCCGCAGCACCTCGTCGTCAACGATCATCAGCTTGGCGTGAACGTAGATCGGCGTCTCCCCGGTATAGGGAATGTAAACCTCGAAGCAGTCGCGCACGTCCGCCGTTTCCACAGCTTCGGCCACCAGATCGCGCGCATGGTCCATCGCCTGCTGTTCCAGCCAGCCATCGGCATGCCGGGGATGGATGATAACGATTTCGGGCGGATTTGGCTCGCTCAGACGTTTCGCAATCGCCTCGGCGATCTTGCGCGAGGTGAAATACTGGTTCTCGATATAGATGAACCGCTTCGCTCGCGCGATCAGCGCAAGGAACAGCTCTTCGACCTCGTGCACCTCGGTCACTTCACCGCATGCTGCACGGGTGCGCGAAAGGCCGATTTCGACATCCTCGAAATGCGCCTCAAGCTGATCGGGCCACGGCTTTTTCGCGGGCCGCTCCGGCCGGTCGAGCGGTTTGCCGCCCGCCACCTGCCAGCGCGTATCGCACAGATCGAACAGCGCGCCGACGATCGGACCGGTCATCATCACCGTAATGTCATGCCATGGGCCGTGGGTATTGCCCGGCCAGTTCACCCGGCGCGCATCGTCTTCGAGGTGTTCGCGCGTATCCCACCGGTCGTAGGTCAGATCGATCCCACCGCATACCGCCAGCTGCCGGTCGAACACCGCGATCTTCTGGTGATGGCTGCAGCCAGGCGGATGATGGCTATCGAAGCGGAAGCTGATCCCGTCGACCATCCACATGCGCGCGATATCGTAGGCCATCCGCCCGCGCTTGAGGAACTGGACCCACGAAAGGCCCCACTTGAGGATGCGGATATCGAGCCCCTCGTGCGTCTTCACCAGCCACGGCAGATATTTGCCGAGCTTGGCGGGCCGATCGATGTCGCCGTTTTCCCAATCCTCGCCACGCCGGAGCGAAATGCGCGTGTCGAAATCCCACCCGATCAGCACGATCTGGGTGCGCGCATTGAACATGGCCGTGTGAACGTGGGCGAAGTAATCTTCCCCATCGACGACCACCGCCATCCGCTCGGCGATCTCGTATCGCCAGATGCCCTTTTCGACAGACGCGTCTGCGCCCTCGCCGCCGGCAATGGCGCGATCGCGTTCGGCGCTGCCCCCCTTGTTGCCCACTACTCCTTGGCGTCTTCTTGCTTTTCGGGAGTGACCTTGGCCTCGCCCTTTTCTTCGGATTTCCGGCGTTCGAAGACCTGCGCCATATGCTCGACATCGTCCTTGTCGAGGTAATTCCTGAAGTCGGGGAAGTGGTCTTCCTCCTCCTCGTCGATGTGATGGCGGTAATCGTGATCGAAGGTCTTGAACTTCTGCAGCCAGGCCCCTTCGGACATGTCGGTTGCGGCGAGATCGTTGAGCATCTCGTCGATCTCGTGATGTTCGGCGACCGAGTGACGCGTTTCATCGGTGGTCGGCGGCTTACGTAGCATCGTCGAGTAAAGCGCCTGCTCTTCCGCCGCGGCGTGGCTCTTCAGCTCTTTGGTGAGCTCGGTGAACAACCGCTCGCGCTCCGCACTGTCGCCGTGCGTTTCGAGCAGCTGGTCCAGCAACGCGCGATGTCGGTCATGGTCCTGTTTCAGCCGTTCGAAAATGGCTTGGGCGTCGCTCACAGCATGTCTCCAATGATGGTCTTGCACCTTCAACCGGATGCATGTCGAGGGGTTCCGCGATTGATGCTTATCGCGATGGCCGATGTCTGGCGCGCCCTGCAGGATTCGAACCTGCGGCCTCAGGATTAGAAGTCCCGTGCTCTATCCAACTGAGCTAAGGGCGCGCGATGGGCCCGCATAGCCATCTTTGCGGCAGTGCAAAACAGGGTTATGCCGATTGTGATGAGTGACCCATCCGCTACAGCGCCCGAGGCAGGAACAAAGGCCGAACCGCGCCAGTTCCGATACTACGACGTCGTGATGGCGGGCTTCGTCACCATCCTGCTCCTTTCCAACATCATCGGCGCGGCAAAGCTGACCTTCGTCAGCGTGCCCTTCTGGCCCGATGGCTGGTGGCCCGCACCCGACGGCGTCTTCATCTATGGCGCGGGCATCCTGTTTTTCCCGGTCAGCTACGTGATCGGCGACGTTTTGACCGAGGTCTACGGCTACGCCCGCGCCCGCCGCGTGATCTGGACCGGCTTTGCCGCGCTGGTGTTCATGGCCTTCATGAGCTGGGTCGTGGTCGGCCTGCCCCCGGCCGACAGCTGGACCGGGCAGGACGCGTACGAACAGGTCTTCGGCCTCGTGCCCCGGATCGTGCTGGCATCCATCGTCGCCTTCTGGGCGGGAGAGTTCGTCAATTCCTTCGTCATGGCGAAGATGAAGATCTGGACGCGCGGCCGTGCGTTGTGGAGCCGCACCATCGGATCGACCGTGGTCGGTCAGGGCGTCGACAGCCTGCTGTTCTACCCGATCGCCTTTCTCGGCATCTGGGAAACACGCGACGTGATCATCGTGATGATCACCAACTGGCTGCTGAAGATTTTCTGGGAGGCGGTGCTCACCCCCGTCACCTACGCCGTCGTCAACGGACTGAAGCGTGCCGAAGGGGTCGAGCTTTTCGATACGGACACCGATTTCTCGCCCTTCGCGACCGAGAAGCGGGCTTCCGACCGAACAGGCGCGCGCTAACGCTACCTTTCCGGCAGCGCCAGCTCGACCTCGCCTTTCTCCGGCAGTTTCTTCTCCCCCATCACCCGCATCTCCGGCTCCAGTCCCAGGTGATCGGCGAGCATCTTGAGGTCGCGTTCGGTCGGCTGTGCGTAGAGCGCGGCGTGGCTCTTGGCGAGCGTGAGGACGAGCGACTTCTTCTCGCGGGTCAGTCGCGTCGCGTCGAGCGAGCGCGCCGAGCCCGCGCCCAGCCGCCGGGCGAGGCGCAGGCCCAGCCCCCAGGTCACGCCCTCTTCCAGCGCTTCTTTCGACGCCAGCGCTCGCAGCGATTCCGGCAGATCGAGATTGTTCGAATTGGCGCAGATCGCAGCCGCAATCATCGCGCGCCCTTCGGGAGAGACGGCGATCCAGCGCTTGTGCAGCGCCCAGTCCACCCCTTGCCCTACGCGCAGGTTCGGCTCGGTCTGCATCGCCGCCATGCCGAGCAGGATCGCAGCCAGCCGCAAACGCTCCGCCCCCGGACGCTCCGAGGCAACCGTGTCGACCGTCCACCCGGCAATGCGGGTCGCATGCATGGGCGAGGCGCCGCGACTCTCGGCGAAGTCGATAGTGCCCGCAAGCAGCGGGTCCTGTGCCTTCTGGTACTGGTCCAGCCGCCGCATCATCAGGCCTTCGCGCAAGCCCCACGCAGATACGACGATCCGGGCGGGATCGTAATGCTTGAGCAGCACATGCAGGAGCTGCGCCGCCTCGGGCAGCGATTCGGCACGCGAAGAGGGTACGCGCGGCGCCGCCTTGATCGCATCGACATCGCTCTTGCCGAGCGTTTTGACCAGGTCTGCAGCTTCCTCGCGCGTCAAGGCGAAGGCGTGCGGGTCGGACAAGGGGAAATCGGCCTGCGTGTGGGCGAAGGAGGCCAGCGCGCGCCACGTTCCGCCGACGAGGTAGAGATCGCCGGTCTCGCCCTCGGGCAGCCCCATCGCGGGTGCCTCTTTGGCAACCATCTTCTTCAGCTTGTCGCGCAGCTTGCCCAGATCGCCACCGCCGATGCTCGCCAGCCGCAGTGTGCCTGCGGGAATGCTGCACCCGTCGCCCACGGCCCGGTCGCCAATCGGAACCAGTTCGAGGCTGCCCCCGCCCAGATCGGCGACGATGCCGCGCGCTTCGGGGAATGCACCGAGAGTGCCCTGCGCACTGATGGTCGCTTCGTCGAGACCACTCAGCAGGCGCGGCTCCAACCCGAGCGACGTGACCCGGGCGAGGAAATCCTTGCCGTTCTTCGCATCGCGCACGGCCGCCGTCGCCACGGTATCGACCTTCGAAACGCCCAGATCGGCGAGGATCAACGCGAAACGTTTCAGCCCGGCCATCGCCATGTCGATCGATGCATCGGCAAGCCGCCCGCTTGCGTCGAGTTCGCTACCCAGCCGTGCGGTGACCTTTTCGTTGAACAGGATGCTAGGCGCACGCGGCGGCCCGCCATAGATGACGAGGCGGACGGTGTTGGAGCCGATGTCGATAATCGCGCCGAGCGGTTCGAGCCCCGCGATACGCCCGCGATCGCTGTTCTTCTTGCGCCCCATCAGACCGATCCTTTCCGCAATGCCAGTTTGGGCACACCGCCAGCCTCCAGTGCGCCGCCGCGCCCGGAGAGCGACGGGTTGGTCATGAAATAGCGGTGGCAGTTGAAGGATTTCTCACTCGGCTCGGCCCGCTCGTACGTGCCATCGGGTTGCAAAATCCAGCTCCGCTCGTTGTCGAGCAGGTTGGCGAGCAGCACCTGCTGCAACACCTGGTCATGCACGGTCTGGTTCTCGATAGGCACCAGTTGTTCGACTCGCCGGTCGAGATTGCGTTCCATCATGTCGGCGCTGGAAATATACACCTGCGTCTGTTCGCCAGGGATCGGCGCGCCATTGGCGAAGGCATAGATGCGGCTGTGCTCCAGAAAGCGGCCGATGATCGATTTGACCCGGATGTTCTCGGACATGCCGGGCACTCCGGGGCGCAGATTGCAGATGCCGCGCACCACCAGCTGGATTTCGACCCCCGCCTCGCTCGCGGCATATAACCGTTCGATCATACCCACATCGGTGAGCTGGTTGAGCTTGGCCCAGATGCCCGAAGGCCTTCCCTGCCTCGCAGCATCGGCCTCCGCGTCGATCTTCGCATACAGCGTTTCGCGCAGGTCGATCGGGCTGATCGCGATCAGCTCCGTCTCATGCGGCTCGACGTAGCCGGTGACGAAGTTGAACAGCTTGGCCGCATCGCGCCCCAGCCGCGGGTCGGCGGTGAAATAGCTGAGATCGGTGTAAATCTTGGCGGTGATCGGGTGGTAGTTGCCGGTGCCGAAGTGGCAGTAGGTGCGGAACCCCTCTTCCTCGCGCCGGACGACCATCGCGACCTTGGCGTGCGTCTTCCAGTCGACGAAGCCGTAGATTACCTGAACGCCGGCACGCTCCAGCTTGTTCGCCCAGTAGAGGTTCTGCTCCTCGTCGAAGCGGGCCTTAAGCTCGACCACGGCGGTCACGGACTTGCCGTTTTCCGCCGCTTCGACCAGCGCCTCGACCACCTCGGACTGGGCGCCCGCGCGGTAGAGCGCCTGCTTGATCGCGACCACGTGCCGGTCGTTGGCGGCCTGGCGGATGAAGTCGACCACTACGTCGAAACTCTCGTACGGGTGGTGGATGATGATGTCTTTTTCGCGGATCGCGGCAAAGCAGTCGCCATCATGCTCGCGAATGCGCTCCGGGTAGCGCGGCGAATAGGCATCGAACTTGAGGTCCGGCCTATCCTCTTTCACGATATCGGCGAGCCCTGCCATGCCCAGCATCCCGTCGATCTTGACGAAGGAGGCACCGGGTGTCGCCAGCCGCTCGCGCAGCAGCGCCTCGGCGGTTGCATCGAACTCGTCCTCCAGCTCCAGCTGGATCACCTGCCCACGCCGCCGCCGCTGGATCGCGCTGCGGAAGGTGCGGACCAGATCCTCCGCCTCTTCCTCGATCTCGATATCGCTGTCGCGCAGCACGCGGAACACGCCGCTGCCCTGCATCTCGAAACCAGGAAACAGATGCTCGGCAAAGCGGGTGATCAGGTTCTCGATCCCGATATAGATAGCCTCCTCGCCGGGCACGCGCAGGAAGCGCGGCAGGGCTGAGGGGATCAGGACCATCTCGACCAGTTCTTCCGCTTCGCCCGACCGCAGATCCGATCGCCGCACGGTGAACAGCACGCCCAGTCCTTCGTTGGCGATGAAGGGGAACGGATGCGCAGGGTCTAGCGCCTGCGGAGTGATGACCGGCATGATCTCGTCGAGGAAATGCTGGCGCAGCCACTCGTGCGCCTCGCGGTCGATCCGCCGGTCGTCGGCCATGTGAATGCCGCTGTCGGCCAGCATTTCGCGCAGGTCGCGCAGCGTGGTCTGCTGGACCTCGCTCAACCGCGCGAGCCGGGTGCGGATTTCGGCGAGCTGCTGCGCGGGCGTCAGCCCGTCGGCCGACGGCTTGTCGATCCCGCGCTGGACCTGGCCCACGAGCCCCGCGACGCGGATCATCATGAACTCGTCGAGGTTGCTGCCCGAGATGGAAAGAAAGCGCAGCCGCTCCAGCAAGGGATAATCGGTATTGCAGGCCTCGGCGAGAACCCGGTCGTTGAAGGCCAGCCAGCTAAGCTCGCGATTGAAAAAGCGCGCGCTGGATTCGCGGTTCGGACTGGCGCTCAGCGGAGATGGCATCGTGCTGCGGGCTCTGGCTCTCTTACGGGACTATACAGGTCCGCGCAGACGCGCGGCGCGGTATCGGGGCCGTCATTATCGCGGGGTGCGCAGCCTTGCCACCCCGATTTGGCGCTCGTCGGCTACCATTCTTCCGATTTCATCAGGTCCGATGTGCGGGCGATTTCCGCTATGCCGCGCTTACCGTCCGAGCCCCGGCCCAGCTGGACCATCACGTCGATCACACTGGCAGCATAGGCGATGATATCCTTGCGGCTGAGCCCGATGCCGGTCTGCATGACCATCAGCGACAATTGCTCCAGCGCGCCATGCAGCGAGTTGGCGTGCACGGTGGAGAAGCTGCCCGGGTGGCCGGTGTTGATTGCGCGCAGGAAGCTGACGCTTTCTTCCCCGCGCAACTCGCCCAGCACGATCCGGTCGGGCCGTAGGCGAAGCGCGGCCTGGAGCAGCTCGTTGGCGGTCACCTTGGCCTCGCCCAGTTCGCCCTTCACCGCGACCAGCCCCACGCCGTTCTCGCCGGGCAGCTTCAGCTCGGGCGTATCCTCGACCAGCACCACGCGCTGGTCCTTCGGGATTTCGCCGAGCATCGCATTGAGGAAGGTGGTCTTGCCGGTGCTGGTGCCGCCCGAGATCAGGATCGTCTGGCGCTGCAGTATCGCCTCGCGCAGGAACGCGATCGGCTCTGCCTGCGGGTCGGGCATGGCGGGCGCGGCCTGCTTCTTGAGCGGGCCGGTGTCATAGGCGTCGAGCGGCAGGTCCAGCCGCCGGTGGCGACGGATCGCCATGACCCAGTGCCTGCGGCTCGCGGGCGGGCCGCAGAACTGTACGCGCGCGCCGTCGGGCAGCGTCGCGCCGAGCAGCGGATGCTCGCGATTGATACCCTGATGGCTGACGCGAGCGACCTGTTCGGCTAGTCGCTGCACGAGAATATCGGTAATCGCGTCGGTCTCGATCCGCTGCATGCCACCGGGCTGCGCCGCATCCTCGACCCACACCTCGCCGGGGCGATTGACGATGATCTCGGTCACCGTGTCACGGTCGAGCCACTGACGGAACGGCGCCAGATAGGCTTCGAGATAGACGCTGCGGCCCGTCGAATCGGTTTGCACCTGCGGGCTGCGCGGTTCGGTCGGCTTCAGGGGTTGGACGTCTGCACCCATGGTCTGCGGTTCGGCGTCGGCCAAGCGCGCCGCCTAGAGGCCCGAAAAGCCGAGGTCGCGCGATACGAATACGCGGATCGGTTCACCGGCCCGCACGCGCACCACAGGGCCAAGCTGGCCGTCCTGCTGCGCCGCCGCAGCCGCCGCCGCCTGCCCACCACCACCGATCACGACCGACGCGCCGCCGGTGCCGATGGCGGATAGCCCGCCGACGACCGACAGCAGCATCGCCGATCCGAAGCGCTGGAAAAAACGGCTGTCGACATCGCCGGGCAGGCCCGTCTTACCGTCGAACCCGACTCCGGGCGATTGCAGGTTCACGCTGACGCCGTCGGGGCGGATCACGCGGGTCCAGATCACATAGGCGCGCTTCTGCCCTGCTTGCAGGCCCGACTGGTACTGACCGATCAGCCGGCTGGAGCGCGGAACCAGCACGTTCTTGCCGTCGAAGCTCTTCACGTCCTGGCTCACGACCGCACGCACATATCCCGGGACATCGGTGTCGATCGCGGTTTCGAGAACCGCAGGGATCAGCGTGCCCTGCGTTATCGTCGTCGAAGGGTTGGTCATCGCGGTGGCCTGCGCCGGACCGCCACCGACCCCGCCCACGCGCGCGGCAAAATCGCCCGCCGAGCTGCCGGTCGTAGCGCCAGCCGTCCCGGGTGCGGCGCCTTCGGGCAGCGCAGCGGCGGGCACGGAGGCAACCGCCTTGCCGGTGGCATCGAAGACCAGCGAGGGGCTGTTATAGGGGTTCGCAGCGGTGCCCGGCGCCATATTGGGGTTGTTCGAATAGACCGGCGACGGCGCCGGGTCGGTCCGGAAGACCGGTTGCTGGGGTGCGTTCGCGGCCGGGGCAACGGGTGCCGGGTCAACGGTGATCTGTGCGGGGCTGGTATCGCGGGCCGCGACAGAAGCGGTGGCGGGCGCGGCTTCCTCGGGCGAAAGGCGCGCGCTGCTCATGCTCCACAGCGTCACGAGGCCGAGCCCGGCGACGATCGCGATCCCTGCGACCATCCCCATCGTGTCGCCGCCGCTCTTCTTGTTCGCGACCGCCGGGAATGCGCTGCGGCTGGCGAGATCGATGATCTCGGCGCTCTCGCTTTCGCGCGGGTCGTCGTCGCGCGCGTCATTGGCGGCGGTGCCCTGACCATCGCCTTTCCTGGGCGGCATTTTCATCGCGAGGCGCATAATCTTCGCTTCCCTTGTTGGCGTGCCTAGCGGCCGCCGCTGACCGGTCCGCTCGCCGCAGTGGCGCGAACCGGACCATTGTTCACCAGTATTGCCTTTTCGCGACCCGAGCGAAGAATAATCTGCCTGGGAACGCCGTCGACAATCACCGTATCGCCGCGCACGGTCGAATTGACCGGGCCTTCCTCGCCCTCGTAATTCTCGATCAGGATCGCGGGCACGGGACGGTCTTCGTTCCAGCGCAGGTATGTCGAGCGACCGTCGTCATAGATCTCGTCGGGGCGCAATTCGCTCTCCCCTTCGGCAGCCCATTTGAAATTGAGCAACGCCGGATCGATCACCGCGAGCGGATCGGTCGCTGCCGCCAGTTCGAGCGCATTGGCTTCGCCAGCGGCGCTCTCGGCAAGCTGCTCGTCGACCTCTTCGGGCGGAGGCTCGGGATAGGTGAAACGCAGGACATACATCGGCTTGGCACGCGGACTTGCCACCAGATCGAAGAAATAGGTGTGCCGGTTGGTGACCACCGTCATGTTGGTCTGCGCGCTCGGCTCCAGCGGCTTCACGAACAGCAGGTTGGCGCGCTGGTTGGGGGTGACCTGCCATGCGTTGGAATCGCCGATGGCGACATTCTCGATCGACTCGCCGTCGCCGAATTCGATCGTCGCCTGGACCTTGGTCTTACCCTGGATGACCACGACCTCGTCCGGATCGTAGAGCCGTTCGACGAGGCGCGGATCCTGCGCAAGCGCGGGGCTGGCGAGCATGGTCGCAAGGCAGGCGAGCGCTGTCAGTCGCGCGCGAATCATTTCATTTTCTCCGTCTGGCGTGCCCCGATGGAATTGCCCGATGCACTCTTGAACCGGCTGCCGAGGCCGCTCGTGCGCGAGGCCGCCTTGCTAGTTTCGGCACCCTGTCCGTTGCCTGAAGAGGTCGCATAGACCTTGGTCACGCGCACGCCGCCGGTGGCCGAGGAACCGCCGGAGCCTGCGCCACCGCCGGAGTCGTTCGCGGCCCTGGGCGGGGGCGCGGCAACCACGGCGGTGCGGCGCGCGGCGCTCGACTGGGCGGACTGAGCGGTGTGCGCGCTGTTATAGGGATTGGCAGCGGGGGGTGCGGGCGCCGGGGCAGGCATGCTCGAACCGCTGCGCGCTGCGTCCTGCTCGCCATTGGCGAGGCCGAATACGGTCCAGCCGCCGACCATCGTGCCGACCACCTTGAGCACCATCACCATCAACGCGACATGGACCGCGCCAATCATGAAAAAAGCCATCGCGGCGCGGGCCGGAATCTCGCCGGGAATCGCGGTCAGCGCGGCGAGGATCGGGACCGACATTTCGAGCATGATCGATCCGCCCAGCACCGCAAAGAGTGGTGTCAGCGCCATCATCGTCAGGCCCTTGAGCCAGCCGGTAAAAAGCCCGCGCGTCCCTTCGAACAGCGCCAGCACGACGAAGATCGGCCCCAGTGCCACCAGCAGGGCGAGCGCGATACGGGCGGTCACCAGCAGCCCGACCGTGCCGAGCATGAACAGCAGCGCGCCCATCCACAGCATCCCGGCGGGCGAGAAGGTCTCGATATCGGTCTGTCCGGCAGATGCCTGCTGCACGGCGGCGAACACCACATCGACCTTGGTCGCGAAAGTCTGCGTGGCAGAGCCGCTGTCGCCGGTCAGCGCGCTCGCCAGCCAGTCCGGACCGTCGACGAACACGCCCCATACGACCGACTGGTAGGCGACCCAGCTGGTCGCGAAGGTCAGCACCAGGCCCAGCGTCAGCATGCGCGGGGTGAGCGCACGTACACCCAGCACCGAACGGCCCGTCAGCAGGTTGATCGCAAAGAACGCGACATACAGCGTCAGGATGATGGTCAGCGCGGTCACCAGAATGCCGCCGGGGGCGAACAGCCGCCCGAAGGTCGCGCCGGTTACTTCGGCGGCGACGCAGTTCACCGCTTCCAGCGCAGCGGCAATACCGCCCGCGGCTTCGGACATCGCCAGATCGCAGGTTCCCGAAGGCGTCATTCGGCGGCCAGCTTGAACGGCAGCACGCTGGCGTCAGGATCATCCCGGGTGCCGCCCGGCCAGGCATGGCCGGTGAGCGCGGGGAACCAGTCTGCCGGATCGTCGCCCACCGCCTCGCGCAGCAGGTCGAGCCGGCGCACGCTGCTCTCTCGGCCCGAAAGGATCGTGAGCACCTCGGGCGCATTCGACAGGTCGAGCCGCACGACTACGCTCGCATCGGGCTGGCGGACGAGGAAGCAGCGGCTGTGCGCCGGCAGCGTGCGGATCAGCGCGAGCTCGTGGCTGGTGAGGCCGAAGCCGTCGCAGTAATCCTCGGGCCGCGCGCGGCTGTTGGGCATGAACACCATCGTCGCGGTCTGTTCGACCAGCGCGGTGGAGATGCGGCTTTCCAGCGCATCGCGCGCGCTCTGCGTGGCGAACCCGACCAGCGCGTTGCGTTTGCGCAGCGTCTTGAGCCAGTCGCGAATGCGCGCGGCGAAGACCTCATCGTCGAGCGCCTTCCAGCCTTCGTCGATCAGGATCATGGTCGGCTCGCCGTCGAGCCGCTCCTCGATCCGGTGGAACAGATACATCATCGTCGGCGTGCGCAGGCGCGGGTTTTCGAGCAGCGCGGTCATGTCGAAGCCGAGCGTCTTGCGCTCCAGATCGAGCTCGTCGGTCTCGTTGTCGAACAGCCAGGCATGCTCGCCGCCGTGAATCCAGGCGGACAGGCGATCGGCGAGGTCGCCCGCCTCGGGCCGACGCGTGCCGCTGAGCAGTTCGCGGAAATTGCGCAACCGGCGCAGGCTCGCATCGTTCTCGTAAGCCGCATCGACCGCGTGGCTGACGGTCTGCAATTCCTCGGGCCCTTCGGCCTTGAGGAGCACGCCGAGCCAATCGCGCAGGAAGGCGCGGTTTGCCGGATTGTCCGGCAGCGAAAGCGGATTGAAGCCGCTGGGTTCGCCCGCATAGATCCGGTCGTAGCGCCCGCCGATCCCGCGCACGAACAGCTCCGCACCGCGGTCCTTGTCGAACAGGATCGTGCGGGGGCTGAACTTCTGCGCCTGCGCGGCGAGGAAGTTCATCACCACGGTCTTGCCCGAACCCGACGGGCCGATGACCGAAAAATTGCCCAGATCGCCGTTGTGGAAGTTGAAGAAGAACGGCGTCGCGCTGGTCGTCTCCAGCAGCGTCACCGCCTCGCCCCAGTGGTTGCCCTCGGCCTGGCCCAGCGCGAAGCCGTGCAGCGAACCGAAGCTCGCCATATTGGCCGAGGAGATCATCGCGCGGCGCACGATATACTGCTCGTTGCCGGGGAACTGCGCCCAGAAGGCGGGCTCCAGATTGGTATCCTCGCGCACCACGATGGCGCCCGTATCGGCCAGCGCGGCGGCGCAGGCGGCGGTTGCGTCGTCGAGCCGGGGGAGCGTGCGTTCGCGCACCAGCACCGAGAGGTGGTGATCGCCGAAGCCAACCGCGCCGTTGCCCAGTGCATCGCGCGCGGCCATCATGTCGTTGCGCTCTGCCTGCGCTTCCTCGTCGACCGAGCGCAGACGCCGGATCGCCAGATCCATCCGCTCGCGCGCGGTGGTCCGCTCCGCCGGGGCGTAGCTTTCCGAAACGACCATTTCGTAGGGCAGCCGCAGGAGGCTATCGAGCAGGCCCGGACTGGTCGCGTCGGGATAGTCTTTCAGGCTGAGCATCGCGGCGAAATCGGGGTCGCCGCTGCCGCGCAGCTCCATCGCGTCGATCCCGAAACTCGCCCTGCGATAGGGCAGCATGTGGCCGATATCGCGATCCTCGGCCGGGCGGCGCACGGGCCGCATCTCGCCGTTATAGAGCGCGGAGAGCAGCTCGAGAATCTCGGAATTCACATAGCCCCTGGGCCCGGTGTAATCGCCGAGCATCTCCGCGCCGTAGGGTTGCAGCGAGGCGACGAGGCCTGTCGCAGCGGCGCGAAGCGAGCGCAGGTCTTTCGGATCGACCTCGACCGCGTCCTTCTTGCGGCTGTTAAGCGCCTTGCTCGCCTTCTCGACCCAGCCCGCCTTGCCGCGAGCGGGGCGGCGGATGAGCGTGACGAACTGGTCGTTGATGAACAGCGATCCCGAGCCCAGCCGCTCCTTCCAACGCGCATCGATATGACGTGCGAGCGGGTCGGTGAACTCGGCGTCCAGCTCCACCTCGACCCGCCGCCGGATGACGTGGTGATACATCACGAAGCGGCTATCGAGCGTCGAGCGCAGCATCACCTCGCGCGTCGCGGCATGGGCGTTGAGCGCGTCGGTATCCTCGGTCTCGAACAGCAGGCCGGGCACCTGGATCGCAGTCAGCAGCGATCCGTCGCGCAGCAGCAGCGTGTTCTCGTCCACCAGGCGCGCAAAAGGCAGCCGGTCGCCGACGCGGGCTTCCTTCGCGCTCCAGGCAGCGGCTCCTTTCCATTTGCTCATGCGTCGACCCTCCTAGGTCGGCTTGCTCTCAAGCCGCGTAGCTGTTGCAGCCCCACCGCTTGTAATTCTTGATGCGCGGGCATTTGCTGACCTTGGTGATCCACAGATCGAAGATCCGCGGTTCGCGCATGCAGGCGAAGTATCCGATGCCGTGCATCACAGCAGCGACGGGCAATGCCAGCCAGCTACCGGTGATAAGGAAAACCTCGGTCGTCACACCGATATTGATGATGAAATAGTTGAGCGTCACTCCGCCGAACATCTGCGGGCGGGTCAACGCGCGGTGAACCGGGTGGCGGACAAGTTGATCCATAATCGCGACCCTCGCTCCCCTGCCCTAGCCTGCGGCGGCCTGGATGCCCGAAACGATCGAGGCCGCGCCAAACAGGATGAACACGCCGATGATCACGGTCGCCCCGAAGCGCCAGTTCATCCGGCCGGTCAGCATCATGAAGCCGACCGCAGCAACCGCCATCACCGCGACCATCGTGGCGACATTGCCCAGCAGCGTGCCCTGCAGCCATGCCAGCGCGTTGACGATCGGGCCCGAGCCCGCCGGGTCGGTCTGCTGCACCTGCGCCAGAGCCACGCTGGGCGAAACCAGCGCGAACAGTGCCGCAATGCGAGAAAGCAGTTTCATTTTCATACCTTTAGTCGTTCCGGGAATGATTGGCGAGACGGCCCATGATGGCCGCCACATAGGCTTGCGTCTCGCGGATGCGCGGCACGCCATTGGCGCGAATGACGCGCCCGGGGCCGGCATTATAGGCTGCGAGTGCTTTTTCGAGATCGCCGTCGAACCGGTCGAGCTGTTCGCGCAGGTAACGCGCCCCGCCCTCCAGATTGGCGAAAGGATCGTTCGGATCGACGCCCAGGTCGCGCGCGGTGCCCGGCATCAGCTGCGCGAGGCCGCGCGCGCCCACCGGCGAAACCGCATTCGCGCGCCAGCGGCTCTCCTGCCACACCAGCGCTTCGATCAGGCTGGGACTAAGATCGAACCGGGCCGAAAGCTCTGCGACCTTGGCCTGGTAATGTGCGGGGACGCCGCGCGCGGTCAGGCGCGGATCGGTGGTGACGATCGCGGGCAACCCCTCGACCGCCTGCTTTCCATCCAGCGAGACGATCTGCGAGTCCAGACTGCGGAGCGCGGCAGACTGCGCCGCGGTCAGCTCAAGACCTGCGGCGGGCATGCCTACCCGATGGCCCGCGATCCAGCGCGCGCCATCCTCCGAGATTTCCATAACGTCGGCCCGCGCAGGGGCCGTAAGCAGGGTCAGCACCGCGAATATCGCGAGCCGACCAGATGTCCCGAGAATCATCGAGCCCTCCGTCCTGTCGCCTTGCGCATCATACATGACAGCGCAGTGACAAGCGACTGGATGGTTCCCGCTCGTTATCTCGATTTCGCAACGGCTTGCCGCTGCAGCGGACCCGCCATTTAAGGCCCAAACTGTCGGCGAGGCGCGCCGATCAGCGGCTGGCGATCTTGTCCCGGCGGGCCGCGAAATCACCGTTTTCGAGCATCTTCAAACCGTCACGGGCGAGATCCGCCGGATAGACGAAGCGTCCGTCGGTCGTTTCCAGCGTGTAATCCACGCGCATTGCGCGAACCTTCTCGAAAGCGACCCGGGCTGCCTCGGTCTCACCCGCAATGGCCAGTTCGACACCGAGATTGAGCAGCTTCGCGGGATCGGTCTCCGTCTTGACCTGCGCGACCGGCTGCATTTGATCCTGCGTGGCCATCTGCGGGCTCTGCAACATCATTGCACTGGCGATCATTGCCTGAATCATCATGTTCCACTCTCCTGTCTTTCAGGAGTGGATTATGCACTTCAGCCCCAAGATTGCAACAAATCTGTAATATTGTAATATATGAGTCACGTAGGGATTGCGCCGACGCCCCCGTTTCTCTGGCATTGCGGCCATTTGCTGACCGATATAGCACTGTAACAAAGCGCGGCGCACGTACCCGCGCGCCGCACTGCCCGCCCTGCCAGAGACGAGAGTCAGGCGTCCGCAGGACGCTTCTTCTGCAATCCGCTGCGCTTGCAGCTCGCGACCAGATCGCCGTGCTGGTTGAAGGCGCGATGTTCGAAGGTGACGATCCCCGCTTCGGGGCGTGACTTGCTCTCGCGCAGGGCCACGATCTCGGTCTGGATATTGATCGTGTCTCCATGGAAGAGCGGTTTCGGAAAACGCACCTCGTCCCACCCCAGGTTGGCGACGGCCGTGCCCAGCGTCGTGTCATTGACCGAGATGCCGACCATCACCGACAGCGTGAAGCACGAATTGACGATCCGGGTGCCGAACTCGGTGCCCTTCATGTACTCCTCATTCAGATGCAGTTGCGCCGGATTGTGGGTCATGCAGGTGAACATGACATTGTCCGTCTCGGTCACCGTGCGGCGGATCGGGTGGTCGATCACCTGCCCCACTTCCATATCGTCGAACCAGATCCCGGCCATGTGCATCTCTCCTGCGTTTGTGAGCCTTTGTCGCGGGCCTAGCCATGGGCTGTGAGCGCGCAAACCATTTTCCTACTCGCCAAGAGGTGGTTACTGGACTCGGCTCCATCAGACCGGAGCCTTTCCCCATGCCCCTCATCGAAAGCCTGATCGGCCCCCTCGCCTCGATCGTCGACAAGATCATTCCCGACAAGGAAGCGCGCGCGAAAGCCAAGCTCGAGCTGCTCGCGCTGGAGGGTTCCCATGAACTCAAGCAGATCGAGGCGCGGATGGCTGCGATCGTGGCAGAGGCGCAGTCCGCCGACCCGTGGACCAGCCGCGCAAGGCCCAGCTTCCTCTATGTGATGTATGCGATGATCCTGTTCGCGCTGCCGATGGGCGTGCTCTCTGCTTTCGATGCGCGCATGGCGGTGAACATCGGCAACGGGATGACGGCCTACCTGCGCGGCCTGCCGGAGGAACTCTACGCGCTCTTCGGCACCGGCTACCTCGGCTACACCGCCGCGCGCCAATGGGGGAAGGTCAAGGGGGTGGAACGGTAGGCTCTAGGTTTCAAGTCGGGGTCGGAAGCGGACGGCAAGGTCCGAATCAGGGTTTACGGTCAAGATGTTCCCTCAATGCCAGAACTTCCTTCACCTCTGCATAGGCTCTTTTCCAAGCCGGTTCTGACTTGAAAAAGATCAGGTGCGACACTGACGCTACCTCGCCCTCCGTCATATCGCACCATTCCAGATCATCTTCGCACCAGCAGAGCCGTTTGAGTCTCGCCGGAAGTGCTCCTGTGGGCATCCCTTCAAGCTCTTCACGCGAGAGCGGCGCCAAAGCGCGGGAAATGCCAATACCCTTCTTCATTCGCCACGATTACCGTAGACCACGGATGTCGACAACGGAGTCGTCAGCGGACATGAGCTTTCACCCGCTCGCAGCCCTCGCTAAGACAACGCGATGCCCACCACCCTCTTCATCCTCAACGGCCCGAACCTCAACCTGCTCGGCACGCGCGAGCCGGAGATTTACGGCACTACCACGCTCGCCGAGATCGAGGCGGCGTGTATCGCCAAGGCTCGCGAGCACGGCCTCAGAGTCGACTTCCGACAGACCAACCACGAAGGCACGCTGGTCGACTGGCTGCACGAGGCGCACGCAGGCGGCGCGAAAGCGGTCATCATCAACGCTGCAGCCTATACCCACACCTCGATCGCGCTGCTCGATGCCGCCAAGGCGATTACCCCGCCGGTGATCGAGGTGCATCTGTCCGACCCGCAGACTCGCGCGGATTTCCGCCACCGGTCCTTTATCGGGCAGGCGGCGGACCAGTGCTTCAAGGGCAAAGGCCTCGCCTCTTATCTCGAAGCGATCGACGCTGCCGCTGCCCTCTAAACCTTGCATGAACGCGCAGCCGGGAGCATACGCGCCGCTCCCCATTTCACGGATCAAGGTCTTACATGGCAGAAGATAGCCACAAATCCGGTCGCAAGTCGCAGATGAACGTCGACATCAAGCTCGTCCGCGAGCTTGCCGAGCTTCTTTCCGAAACCGGCCTCTCCGAAATCGAGGTCGAAGATGGTGATCGCAAGTTGCGTGTCGCGCGCGAATTGCAGGCGACCTACGCCGCGCCCGTGCAGCACGCACAGCCTGCCCCCGCAGCGGCTCCCGCAGCTGTCGATGCGACGCAATCCACCCCTGCCGCCGGGCCGGACCTTTCGAGTGCGGTCCCTTCGCCGATGGTAGGCACGGTCTACCTCGCGCCCGAACCCGGCGCGAAGGACTTCATTTCGGTCGGCGACAAGGTTTCCGAAGGCCAGACCATCCTGATCGTCGAGGCGATGAAGGTGATGAACCCGATCACCGCCCCGCGCGCCGGGACCGTACGCCAGATTCTGGTCGACAATGCCCAGCCGGTCGAGTTCGACCAGCCGCTGGTCGTCATCGACTGAGGACGCAAAGCATGGCCATAACCCGCATCCTGATCGCCAATCGCGGCGAAATCGCGCTGCGCATCCACCGCGCGGCCCACGAGATGGGCATCGAGACGGTTGCTGTGCACTCCACCGCCGATGCCGACGCGATGCACGTGCGGCTCGCCGATCATGCCGTTTGCATCGGCCCGCCCGCTGCCAGCGAGAGCTATCTGAACGTCGCCAACATCATCTCGGCGGCCGAAGTCAGCCAGGCGGATGCGATCCACCCCGGCTATGGTTTCCTGTCGGAAAACGCCAAATTCGCCGAAATCGTGGAGGCGCACGACCTCGCGTGGATCGGGCCCAAGCCCGAACATATCCGCACGATGGGCGACAAGGTGACCGCGAAGGCGACGGCAGGCAAATTGGGCCTTCCGTTGGTCCCGGGCAGCCCCGGCGCCGTCGCGACGGTCGAGGAAGCGAAGCGGATCGCCGCCGAAATCGGCTATCCGGTGCTCGTCAAGGCCGCGAGCGGCGGCGGCGGACGCGGCATGAAGGTCGTGCCGAGCGAGGACCTGCTCGAGGGTCTGATGAGCCAGGCCAAGAACGAGGCGAAATCCGCCTTTGGCGACGACACGGTCTATCTCGAGAAATACCTCGGCAATCCGCGCCACATCGAGTTTCAGGTGTTCGGCGATGGCAAAGGCAACGCAATCCATCTGGGCGAGCGCGACTGTTCACTCCAGCGCCGCCACCAGAAGGTGCTCGAGGAAGCGCCGTCGCCCGTTCTTTCGACCGAAGAGCGAAATCGGATGGGCGAAATCTGCGCGCAGGCGATGCGCGACATGGCCTATCGCGGCGCGGGCACGATCGAGTTCCTGTGGGAAAACGGCGAGTTCTTCTTTATCGAGATGAACACCCGCCTGCAGGTCGAGCATCCGGTGACCGAGGCGATCACCGGGGTCGATCTTGTACGCGAGCAGATCCGTATTGCCGAGGGCAAGCCCCTGTCGGTGACGCAGGAGGAAATCGAGTTCAAGGGCCATGCGATCGAATGCCGGATCAACGCCGAAGACCCGTTCACCTTCGCCCCCTCCCCCGGCAAGGTCAGCTATTACCACTCCGCGGGCGGCATGCATGTGCGCGTCGATAGCGGGCTCTACGCGGGCTATTCGATCCCGCCCTACTATGATTCGATGATCGCCAAGCTCATCGTCTATGGCCGCACCCGCGAGGGCTGCATCATGCGGCTCAAGCGCGCGCTGGAGGAAATGGTCGTCGAAGGTCCCAAGACCAACATCCCGCTCCACCAGGCGCTGCTGAAAGAGCCGGACATCCTCAACGGCGACTATTCGATCAAGTGGCTGGAGGAATGGCTCGCCGAGCGGGAGAGCTAGGCTTCGGTCACGCCGGTTTGCGCGTGTGCCAGCCGCGTATCATGAACGCCTGATAGAACGGAACGGGCTTGGCGAAGCCCGCCTCGCGCCACAGCGCCTCGGTTTCGGCAGGCCCGACCACGCTCAGCGTGTGGCGTAAGGTCTCGCCGAGCGAGGCGAGCGATTCCTCGCTGGCTCCCATCATCGCATGCACCTGCTTCCAGTCTTCGAGCATGTCGGGGAAGCCCGGTGCGTCGAGGTCACCACTGATCTCCGCGCTGACAAAGCGGCCATCCGGGGCCAGGCGGTCGTAGATCGCACGATAGAACTCCGGGCGATCGTTGCGCTGGACAAAGTGGGCGACAAGGAGGCTGACGGCCGCGTCGAATTCGTCTCGGGGTGCGTCAGCGACGTATCCTGGCACGAGCTCGCAACGGGCTCCGATTCCGGCCTCATCCAGTCGATGCCGCGCAACCTCCAGCATTTCGGCGGAAGGATCGACACCGACAAACGAAAGATCGGGACGCTCGCTTGCCAGCGCAAAGATATCCGCCCCTGTCCCCACGCCCACGCACAGGACCCTGGCCTGTTCCGGGAGGCTGGAGAGCACAAGCCGCATCTGGAAATGCAGGCAGTCCGAGAGAGGTTTGAGACCCGCGTTGCGCTGGTCGTAAGCCTCCGCCATTTCCTGATTGAAGAAGTCGGACGGTCTGAAGGAAGCGTGCCTATTCATGATACCTTGTATCATAGGCGGCTCGCTTCTGCCATTCAAGCGGGCTGTCCCGCTAAATCGCAAACATGTCCGGTCGCTCGGATCCGACCCTAGTCGAAGTTAAAACCCGCCGCCTTGGCTTCTGCGATCACTTCCTCGCCCGTCTGTCGCGGATGATCGCCCTCGATCCTGCACCAGCCGGCACGCTCGTCGACGAAAATTTCTTTCTTGATCGCGTGGCCGGCGGCCTCATCGAACAGGCCCGCAGAAAAGCTGCGTCCACCGGTCGGCAGGAAACGATACCACAAGTTGCTGCCGCATCGGGAACAGAAGGCGCGTTCGGCCCAGTCGCTCGACCGATAGACCCCTATCGACTCCTCTCCGTCAATCTCCGCCTTTTCACCGGTTTGCGCAGAGTAGAATGACCCGGCCCAGCGGCGGCACATGGCGCACTGGCATATCTCGATCTCACGCGCCGGATCGGTGAGCACGATCTGTACCGCGCCACAAAGGCAGTGACCGGAAAGGGAGGGAGCCAAGGTCATGCCGTAGCCCTGCCTACTTGAGCGGAACGCCCGGCGTATATTTGCTGGTGCGGATTGTCAGCGAAGTCTTCACCGAGGCCACGTTGGGTGCGGGCGTCAGCTTGCTGGTCAGAAATTCCTGGAAGCTCTGCAGGTCGCGGCTGACGATCTTCAAAATGAAATCGATCTCGCCGTTGAGCATGTGGACCTCGCGCACTTCGTCGAGGTCCTGCATCGCGGCTTCGAACTCGCGCAGCGATTCTTCCGCCTGGCTCTTCAGGCTGACCATCGCGAACACCACGATCGCGAAGCCAAGCTTCGACGGTTCGAGATCGGCATGGTAGCCACGAATCACGCCCATATCTTCCAGCGCGCGCACCCGGCGAAGGCATGGCGGCGCGGTCAGCCCGACGCGGCGTGCCAGTTCCACGTTCGTGACACGCCCTTCGGCCTGCAATTCCTGCAGCAACTGGCGATCGATCTCATCAAGATTGGCCACGGCCACCCCTCTCGCAACAAATCAACGTCCCTGAAGCCATCCACGCGATTCCTGAAAGGATCATCTTTGTAAATAATTCGAACGGCTAACATTATTGTTCATGACAGCGAATGTCCCGCTTTGCAACGTGGGGACTGACTGTCATTCCTACGCCGTGTTAAAGGGTTATGAACCATCCACGTCGTGCCGCGAGGGTCGGCGAAATACCCCCTACCGCGTAAGATCCTTCTCGCCGGAGCCTGCCACCGCAAACCCTATGCAATTCGACGATCGCCTCGCCACAGTTCTGCGCCACAAGGCGAGTGCAAATGCGGGCGCGCGCACGCAATATCGGCAGCTGCTCGACCTGCTCGGCAGTCCGCGCGAAGGGCGCGACCCCAGCCTCCTGGCTGCCGCACGCCTGCGCCTCGATTCACTGGCCGACGTTATTTCCGTACGCGAACGTGCCGAGATCGTGCGCGAACAGGGGCGACGGATGAACGACCCGGCACTGGTCGCCCAGTTTGCCGAGGCCGAGCCCGACATTGCCTGCGCCACGCTCTCTACCGCGCGCCTGACCGAGGATCAGTGGCTGCGGCTGATCCCCGAGCTTCCGGTTCGCGCGCGCGGTTTCCTGCGGCTGCGGAGCGATCTGCCCGAGGAGGTGGAGGCGCTGCTGGAGCGACTCGGCGTGCGCGACCGCGCCCTGCCCCTGCCGCCGTCGCCCGAACATCTGGTCGAAGACCGCCGCGAGGAACCTGCCCCGGCGCCGACCCGCGGTCCCGAGCCGAACGAAGACCATATCGTCGATGGCGAATATACCGAGGTCGAAGATCCCGAGGGTGACGACAAAGCGGTCGAGAACGAGCCTGAACCTCTACCCGAGTCGGCGCCCGAACCGGCGCCCGAACCGGCTGCGGAAGAGCCCGAACCGCTTGCGGCGACGGGTGCTGCCGCTGCAGTTGCGGCCGCCGCAGGAACGGTCGCTGCCGGGATGGCCGCTTCGCCACCTTCTTCGCAAGCCGACACGCCTGAGCAGCCGCAGCCGCAGCCGCAGCCGCAGAGCGAAATTGCAGCGCTGCGCCAGCGGATCGACGCATTCCAGCGGTCGCGCGAAGATCGCGGCCGGTCGCCCCCGCAAGAGCCTGCCGCAGACCATGCGGCACCCACCCTGCCCTTCGCCGATGCCAGCACCGGCCAGGAGGAACTGACCGGCTTCGGCTTCGCCACCGACACCGCCGGCGTAATCGACTGGGCAGACAGTTTCGCGGCCTCGCGCGTGCTCTACCTTTCCCTGCCCAGCATCTTGCCCGAAGAATTCTCCGAAGCGATCGAGCGGCAGCAGCCGCTGCACGGCGTTGATGTGACTTTGGAAGGCGGCCCCGCCATTGCCGGCGCATGGGTGCTCGACGCACAGCCGCGCTTTTCCAGCCCCGACGGGCGTTTCCTCGGCTTTGCAGGCGGGATGCGCCGCGCGCTGGAAGCCGAAGAGCCGGGCAATCAGAGCGATCGGCTGCGCCAGTTGCTTCACGAACTGCGTACGCCGGTGAACGCGATCCAGGGTTTTGCCGAAGTCATCCAGCAGCAGGTCGTTGGCCCCGTCCCGCACGATTACCGCGCGCTCGCCGCCGGTATCGCGGGCGACAGTGCGCGAATGCTGGCCGGGTTCGACGATCTGGAACGCCTTTCGCGTCTCGAAAGCGGTCGTCTGCGCCCGACCAGCGGCGACGCCGACCTTGCCGCGATCTTCCGGCAGCACCTCTCCCAGCTTCTCCCGTTGCTGCAACCGCGCAATGCAGGCTTCGTCGCGACGCTGGGCGGCAGTTGCCGGGTCGATCTCGCCAAGCCCGAGGCCGAGCTGCTGAGCTGGCGCATTCTGGCGACGCTGGGGTCCGCCGCCGCGCCGAGCGAGAAGCTGGCCCTTACGCTCGACCATGAAACCGGCCCCGGCGGCAACACCGCGCAGTTCGTCGCCGACCTGCCCGCATCGCTGAACGGCAGCGAGGATATCTTCGCCGCCCGGGGCAAGCCGCTCTCGGTTGCGATCAGCGCCGGGCCGTTCGGCCCCGGCTTCGCATTGCGGCTCGCCAGGGCGGAAGCGCGTGCGATCGGGGGCAGCCTGCGCCGCGAGAATAGGCGGTTGATACTCACGCTGCCCGCTTTGACCACGCAGATACCCGCCGCTACCGAGGCGAAAGGGGTTCCCGAACACGCGGTCTAACTGCGGGAGCGGTGCCCGGATCGGACGGGGCCAGGACCAATGCTGATATTGCCACAAGCAGAGCAGGAAGCGCGTTTTGCGCCCGGGTTCGCGCCCGCCTCTCTCCTCACGGTCGATACCGAGGAAGGCTTCGACTGGAACGGGCCTTTCACCCGCGACCGGCACGATCTCCACCATCTCGACCGCTTGCCCCGGTTCCAGTCCTTCTGCGAGGAGCTGGGAGTCTCGCCGGTCTATCTGGTGGACTGGCCAATCGTGCAGTCTGCCAAGGCGAAGGAGATCATCGGCGATGCGGTGGCACGCGGTACGGCAGAGGTCGGCGTTCAGCTGCATCCGTGGGTCAATCCGCCGTTCGACGAAGAGGTGACCACGCGCAATTCCTTTGCCGGCAACCTTCCTCCCGAGCTTGAACGCGCCAAGTTCGTGGCCCTGCGCGACGCGATCGAGGAAACCTATGGCACCGCGCCGATCATTTACCGGGCAGGCCGCTATGGCCTCGGCCCGGCGACCAAGGCGATCCTGCACGATTGCGGCGTGGTGATCGATAGCTCGGTGCGCGCGCTCTACGATTACTCGCCCGGCGAAGGCGGCGATTACAGCGCTTTTCCGAACCGCCCGTACTGGGTGGCTGGCGAGAAGCCGCTGCTCGAACTGCCGCTCACGACGATTTATCGCGGCTTGCTCGCGCGCAAGGGCACCGCGCTGTTTCCTCGTCTGGCGAAAGTGCCCCACGGCGCAGGGATCGCCGCGCGCGCAGGTTTGCTCGAACGCATTGCGCTGACGCCCGAAGGCACACCGCTGCGCGACGCGATCCACGCGGTCGACACCGCGCTGGACGATGGGCTGCCGTTGCTCGTGCTCTCGTTCCACAGCCCCTCGCTCGCACCGGGCAATACGCCCTATGTGCATGACGAGCGCGAATTGGACGCGCTGTATGATTGGCTGCGCGGAATCTACGCACACATGGCAAGCCGCAACGTCTCGCCGACCACGGTGAAGCAGGTGTGGGACGCGGCGCAGCAAGCATGATGCGCAGTGCTGATGCGCACTGTCTGCTTGCGAATGGTGCGCATCGCGGCTAGCGGCTTGCGCTTGCGATGGCATCGTCCCGGGGGCCTGTAGCTCAGTTGGTTAGAGCTGGCCGCTCATAACGGCTAGGTCGCGGGTTCGAGTCCTGCCGGGCCCACCGGGGATGCCGTTATCGCATGAGCCAGTCGATAGTCTGGCGGTCGGGGAGTGGCGCAGTCCGGTAGCGCGCTTGCTTTGGGAGCAAGATGTCGCAGGTTCGAATCCTGTCTCCCCGACCATTCTCTTGCGCGCGGACGATCAACACTCGCCCCCCGCCCCATGCACCCGAAGATCCGTACCCGGTCTGCCAAAAGTCGATTATCCTCGATTAACCGCCTGAATGCGGGTTGATAGTCCGGTACGGTGTGTCATTATCGACATTCACAGGGGGGAGCGAACGCGAATGGTGCAATCGCGCACACGGATGATGATGGCACGCGGCAAGGCTCCCTTGTTGGGGCTCTCGCTGCTCGTGACCCTCGGTGGCTGTGCCACGATGGGCGAGCCGTCGGTCCCGTCATCCGCGGCGCCGCAGGTGCCCGAACGCTGGGCGATTGCGGACCCCACCGGCCCCGAGATCGAGCTGCAGGCCTACTGGCAACTGCTCGACGATCCGCTGGTCGACCGATTCGTCGAGCGCGCACAATCCGGCAATCTCGATCTGGCGCAGGCTGCCTCGCGGCTCCGCCTGGCGCGCACGCGGCTTCGCGAGGCCCGGGCAGGCCGCCTGCCCAGCGTGTCGGCCAATGCCGGCGTCGGCCGCGACGTGGGCGATTTCGCACCGGATGATCTGCAGTTGGTGCTGGGCGCCGATATCGCGTGGGAGGCGGACCTTTTCGGTCGCATATCGGGCTCGATAAACGCATCCGAAGCGAACCTTCGGGCAGCGGGCTATACCCTCGCCGATCTGGAGCGGGCAATCGTGGGATCGGTGGCCACGCAGACGATTACCGCCCGCTCGCTCGCGCGGCAGCTGGCGATCTCACGTAATGCGCTGGCCAATCAGGAAGACAATCTCCAGATCGCGCAGTGGCGCAACCAGGCGGGCCTTGTCTCCAGTCTCGACGTCGAGCAGGCGCGCACCCAGCGCGCGCAGACCGCCGCGAGCATCCCGCAGCTGGAAAGCGATCTGATCGCGACGGCCAATGTCATCTCCACCCTGATCGGCGAGCCGCCGGGCGCGGTCTATGCAGCGCTGATCGCCGACACGCGCGCGCTGCCCGTTCCCCCGCGCTCGGTCGGGCTGGCAGTGCCCGCTGAGATTCTGCGTCGTCGGCCCGATGTGAGCGCCGCCGAAGCGCAGCTGGCCGCCGATCTCGCGCAGGTCGGCATCGCCCGGGCGCAGCTCTCTCCGTTCGTCCGGCTGACCGGGACGGTCGGCAGCACCGCCCTCGGCGTCGACAATCTGCTCGACGTCATCACCGGCAATCTCTTTGCCGGGATCACCCAGCTCCTGTTCGACGGTGGCCGCACGCGCGCGCAGATCGACGGGGCGCAAGCCATTGCCGACGGATCGCTCGCGGCGTGGCGGCAGAGCATTCTGGTCGCACTGGAAGAGGTTGAAACCGCCTCGGTCCGCCTCGACGCGACGGACGAGCGGGTGGCCGCGTTCATCGAGGCCAGCGACGGTGCGCGCAATGCGGCAATCCTCGCCCGCAGTCAGTACGAGGCCGGGCTGATCGACTTCCAGACCCTGCTCAACGTCGAAAGTTCACTGCTGAGCGCCGAGACGGCGGAGGTGTCCGCCGAGGCGGCCCGCGCCATCGCCTTCATCAATCTTGCGCGTGCTCTTGGCGGCGGCTGGCGCGCGCCCCAAGCCATCGAAGCGGCCATCGAGACCGGACCCCAACAGCCATGACAAAGACCGACAGCACCTCTTCGGACAATATCGACGAATTTCTCGGCGAAAAGCCGCGCCCTCGCTGGCGCCGGTGGATGAAATTCTGGCTGCCCGCGGTCATTATCATCGCGCTGGTCCTGCTGATTTCCACCTGTTCGGGCGGCAACGAGGCACCGAGCTATATTACCGAGGATGTGGAGCGAGAATCGCTCGACATTACGGTTACCGCGACCGGCAACCTGCGCCCGACCAATCAGGTGACCGTGGGCTCCGAAGTCAACGGCCCGGTCGAGCGGGTGCTGGTCGACGTGAACGACCGGGTGACGCGCGGACAGGTGATCGCGGTGATCAACACCGAGATCATCGACCAGCAGATCGCGCAGTCGCGCGCGCAATTGAACGCTGCCCGGGCCAGCCTGTCGCAGTCGCGTGCAACGCTGGATGTGGATACCGCGCAGCTCGCGCGGCTCGAAGAGGTGCGGCGGCTTTCGGACGGGCGTGTCCCCTCCCAGGTCGAGCTGGAGCAGGCCCAGGCCGCGGTCGCGCGAGACAAGGCGGCGGTTGCCTCCGCCCGCGCAAATATCGAAGCGGCACAGGCAAGCCTGCAGGCCAACCTCACCACCCGCAGCCGCGCGGTGATCCGCGCGCCGGTGACCGGGGTCGTGCTGGCCCGCCAGATCGAACCGGGCCAAACCGTCGTCGCCAGCTTCAATACGGTCACCCTGTTCGTGATCGCCGAAGATCTGTCCGCGATGCAGCTGCGCGTCTCGATCGACGAAGCCGACGTCGGCGCCGTCGAAGCGGATCAGAGCGCGACCTTCACGGTCGATGCCTATCCCGGCCGTCGCTTCCCAGCGCGGGTCGAGCGGGTCGATCTGGCCTCGGCCAATACGGTCGAGAATCAGTCTGCCGCTGCGGGCAACTCGGTTGTCAGCTATGAGGCGCGGCTGGCGGTGGATAATCCGCAGGGCCTGTTGCGACCCGGGATGACCGCCACCGCAACCATCGCCACCAAGTCCACCGGCCAGGCGATGCTGGTGCCCAACGCGGCGCTGCGCTTCAACCCCGGAGAGCAAAAGGGCGCCAGCGGCGGGGTCTTCAACCCGCAGATCGGGCTGGAGGAACAGGAACAGCAATCGGGCATCGGCGTCGGCAGCCGTCAGAAGGTGCAGGTGCTGCAAGAGGATGGCACCCTGCGTGCGGTCGACGTGGTCACCGGGCAGAGCGACGGACGTCGTACGGTCGTGCGCTCCTCCGATCTCAAGCCGGGCATGAAGGTCGTTACCGGACTGCGGGCCCAGGGCGAATGAGCGCAGAGCCGCTCATCGAAATGGAAGGCATCACCAAGGTCTTCGGCACCGGGAGCGCGGCGTTCCAGGCGCTCAAGGGCGTCGACCTGATGATCGCCCGCGGAGATTTCGTGGCGATCATGGGGCCCTCGGGCTCGGGCAAGTCGACCACGATGAACATCCTTGGGTGTCTCGACGTGCCGACCGGCGGCATATTCCGCTTTCGCGGCGTCGAGGTGCAGAAGCTCAATCGCGATCAGCGCAGCCTGCTGCGTCGCAGATATCTCGGCTTCGTCTTCCAGGGCTTCAATCTGCTGGCGAGAACCACCGCGCTCGAGAATGTCGAGCTGCCATTGCTCTATCGCGGCGAGAAGAAGGCCGTGCGGCAGGAGGCCGCGATGCGCAGCCTCGATGCGGTCGGCCTCGCGCCGTGGGCGAGCCACACGCCCGCCGAGCTTTCGGGCGGACAGCAACAGCGCGTCGCGATCGCACGGGCGCTGGTGACCGACCCCGACGTGCTGCTGGCCGACGAGCCGACGGGTAACCTCGACACCGAACGCTCGGTCGAGATCATGGAGCTGCTGCGCAAGCTCAACCGCGAGGGGATCACCGTGCTGATGGTGACCCACGAAGAAGAAATGGCCTCTTTTGCCAAAACCATCGTGCATTTTCGCGACGGGCTGGTCGAACGGGTCGAGCGCGGCGCGCGCAGCATGGAGGTGCCCGCCTGATGCTGGGTGCAACCTTCCTCCTCGCGCTGCGCGAAATCCGGCGACACATCCTGCGCTCGATCCTGACCACGCTGGGCATCATCATCGGCGTGGCCGCGGTGGTGACGATGGTGACGCTTGGCAATGGCGTGACCGCTTCGGTGCAGGAGTCCGTCTCCTCGCTGGGGGCGAGCAACTTCATCGTCTTCCCGGTGCGCAGCGAACGAGGCGCGATCCGCCCCTTCGACCAGACCGACGTCGACGCGGTCGAACAGCAGATCGCGGGCGTGCAGGTTGCGGCGGGGAACGCCAGCGCGAACGCGACCGCGATCCACAACGGGCAGGACTGGGATACCAGCGTAACCGGCGCGAACTCCGCCTTCCTCGAAGCACAGTCGATCGAGGTTACCGAAGGGCGCCCCTTCAACCGCGATGAAGAGGTCGCGGGCAAGAACGTGTGCCTGCTCGGGCCCAAGGTGCGCGAAGAGATATTCCTGGCCGATTCCTCTCCCGTGGGCGAACAGATGCGGCTGGGCGAGGTTTCCTGCACCGTGGTCGGCGTGCTCGAAGAACGCGGCCAGGGCGGCAATGGCGCGGACGACGACAATACTGTTTTCATGCCTCTCAAGACGGTGCAGCGCCGGTTCCGCGGCAACGACAATCTCGATTTCTTCGTGGTCAAATACGACACCGGCTACCAATCGTCCGCGATCCAGGAATCGCTGATCGATCTGCTGCGCGAACGGAGGCTGCTGCGCGGTGAGGAAGGCAATGATTTCAATATCATCGATACGGCGCAGGTGAACGATGCGCTCGGCTCTGTTACCGGGGCGCTGACCGGCATGGTCGCCATCATCGCCTCGATCAGCCTGCTGGTCGGGGGGATCGGGATCATGAACATCATGCTCGTCTCGGTGACCGAGCGGACGCGCGAAATCGGCATCAGGCTCGCCATTGGCGCATTGGCCCGCGAAGTACGGCTGCAATTCCTGACCGAAGCGGTGGTGCTATGTGCGCTGGGCGGGCTGGTCGGCCTGATCCTCGCCTTCCTCGCATCGATCTCGCTAGCGTCGGCGATCGACGTGCCCTTCGTGTTCGATCCGACGATCAATATTCTCGCGCTCGCATTCTGCGCCTTCATGGGGATCGTCTTCGGCTATTACCCCGCGCGAAGGGCGTCGCAGCTCGATCCGATCGAAGCGCTCCGCCACGAATAAGCCAGAGCGTTAGGGCGCCGGCTCTGCCTCGCGTTCTTCGCCCTCGTGCGTGGCGGCCCAGACGACGCTGCCGGCCGAGAATCCGTGGACGATGGTCGACAGCAGGATCGTGAACGTGACGGTCGCCCACAATACTCCTTCGTCGACCAGGTCGAGCTGCCCGCCCGCATAGGCGAGGTAGTAGATCGATCCGATCCCGCGCACCCCATAGAAGGCGACCACCCCGCGCTGGCGAAGCGACAGCGATGTGCCCCATAGGGCCAGCATGCCCGAGAGCGGCCGGAAGACGAAGATCAACGCCACGCCGAGCGCCGCGTGGCGCCAGTCGAGATAACCGAACAGCGCGGGAATTGCGCCGCCCAGCAGCACAAGCAGGATCGCGGTAACCGAATGCTCCAGCGCGCTCGAGAAGCTGTGCAGGCGCCCGTGGTACTCGTGCTCTTTCTCCGTGCGGCGCAGCACCACGCCCATCGCGAAGGCGGCGATGAAACCATATCCCTCGATCAGTTCGGTCAACCCGTAGGTGACGAGCACACCCGCGAGCGCGATCACTCCGGTGCCCGCATTGGCAAGCGGATTGCGGCTCGGGACCGAGAAGAGGATTTTGCCAAGCAACCAGCCCGCCGAGGCGCCCGCCAGCGTGCCGACCGCAATCTTGTAGAGCGCGTAGAACCCGAACCACTCGCCAATCCAGTCTGTCACCCCTCCGCTTGCCGCGACCAGGAAGATCGCGAGGTAGACGAAGGGAAAGGCCAGCCCGTCGTTCAGCCCCGCCTCGGTGGTCAGCGCAAAGCGCACCGGATGCTCCCCGCCCTCGGTCGGCGCGCCGACCTGCACGTCGGCGGCGAGCACCGGATCGGTCGGCGCCAGCACCGCTGCAAGCAGTACCGCCGCGGCGAGCGTCAGGCCCACGCCCAGCCCCAGCGCAGCGACCGCGAGGATGCAAAGTGGCATGGCGATCACTAGAAGGCGGACGGTCGGGCTCCACAAACCCTTGCCGAAGAAACGGTCGATGCGGATTCCGGTGCCGAACAGCGCGATGATGACCGCGAATTCGCTCGCCAGTTCCCACACGCGCGGATTGTCGATCGGGCTCAACGCATCGGGGACACCCGGCAGCAGACCGAACACCGCCAGCCCGCCGAGGATCAGCAGGCCCGACGCGGCAGGCTCGCGCCCATGCAGGAAGCGCGGCAGCCAATAGGCGACGATGATCGCGAGCCCGCACCCGGCAAGCAAGATATGATAGGGGTCGAGACCGAATTTTGCGCCGTCCATCTGCGCTTAACGCACGGCGTGACGATCCGGCTCCCGCATCCTATTCAGCCGGTTTAAACGGCTCACGCGTGTTGGCGAGAATGCCGACCACTTGCGTCCACACCGCCACGTTCTGGCGCAGCTGCGCCGGGTCGATCTTGTCGAGCGTGTCGTTGTTGGTGTGGTGCAGATCGAAATAGCGTGTGCCATCCTGCTGCAGGTCGACCAGCGCGCCGCCCTGATCGCGCACGATGTTGAGATCGGCACCGCCGGTCGCGACCTCGCGCGAGGGCGCCACGCCGAAGCGCGCCACCGCCAGTGCCAGCTTGCGGTACAGATCCGGATTGCTCTGTGTGAAATTGCTATCGATGCGCCAGATACGATCGGCGCCGAAATCGCTTTCGATCCCGACCGCGATGGGCTCGTCGATATGCGCTTCGCTATAGGCAGCGCTGCCCCACAGGCCGGTTTCCTCCGCGCCCGCGAAGAGCACGCGGATAGTGCGCAGCGGCTGGCCCGCCTCGGCAACGTTCAGCGCAGTCGCGGCGGCAATCCCGCAGCCAGCCCCATCGTCGAACGCGCCGGTGCCGTTCCACCAGCTATCGAGGTGACAGGCGAGCAGTACGGGCGGCAACGAGGGATCGGTGCCGACGATTTCGCCGACGACATTGCCACTTGTGGTCTCCCCGATCAGTTCGGGCGTCAGCACCAGCTGCATCGTGATCGGCTTGCCGTCCGCGCGCGCAAACATCCGTTCCAGATTGTCCGCATCGGGATTGGAAAGCGCGCCAGCCGGCGTCGCCTTCACGCCTTCGGGAAAGCTCGTGCCGCCGGTGTGCGGGGTACGATCGGTTTCGGTGCCGACCGAGCGGATCACCGTGGCGACCGCGCCCTTGCTCGCCGCGAGGCCCGGGCCGGTCCACCGTGCAGGGCCGGCGAAGCCATAGCCCGAGCCATCCTGCGTCGGGCGCATGTCGTGGCTAATAAAGGCGATCTTGCCCTTCAGGCTGCCTGCGGGTGCAGCGGCCAGATCGGCATAGCTGGGAAAATAGACGACCTCTGCAGTCATCCCGCTCTCGCCCGTGCTGGCGCTGTTGCCCAAGGGGACGATCGCCAGTTCCTGCGCGTAAGGCGCGACTACCCGGGCCAAGGCCGGGCCACCCGGCACCCAGGTATCCATCTGGTACGGCTCGTCCGCGACATTGGCGAAGCCGCGGCTTCTCAGCCAGTTCACCGCCCAGTCGCGCCCGCGCTTCTCCGCCTCGGTGCCCGCCTGCCGGGGGCCGACCTCGGTCGTGATCCCTTCGACGAAATCCCACGCGATCGTATCGCTTTCGAGCGCTCCATCGGCGGCGCAGGCGAGTGCTCCCTCGCACGGGCCGGGGCCCAGCTGCGCGGCGGCGGGGGTGGTCAGGAAAGCGGCGGTAGCGGCAAGCGCGATGAGCGAGGTTTTCATGAACGAGAGCGCTAGCGCGCACGCTCGCGCCTGCCAAGTGCCACCCCTTTCTCGACCACGGCAATCGACCGGATGCCGAAGTGATCCACGAAGGCACTAGCGGGAAATACGGTCTTCAGTCTCCCGGTCGAATCTCTATGATTGTCGGCGGGTCCGGGGGGATTTCATGAAAACGCGACGCAGATACGCCGGCCGGAGGCCAGCAAAGCCGACCCTGTTCGATACGCTCAATGCACGCACGCACGAGCGGATCGGGATTCGTGTCGGCAACCCCGCCATCACCGTCCATCGAGGGTTCTGGAGACCGAAATCCTCCCCCGACCACGGCGCTGACTACGACGATGGCGACCATCGCGATACCGACCGCAGCGACGACTGCTGGCTAGCCAGCATCGAAGGCTACGTGAAAGAGGTCGAGACCTCTATCGCGTGTTATCTGCGCGAAAGCGGTCTGCCGGTCGTTCTCAACTCGCTTCCGAACCCACGCCCCGAGCCCGCAAAGGGCAAGTCGTTTCTGCTCTCGTTCGACGTCGGTCCCATCACCGTCACGATCATGTTCGACCTGTTCGAAGAGTTCTTTTCGCAACTCGTGGTGATCGATTTCTCTTCCTGCGCGACGTCAGGCGACAGCCGCGACGCCGATACCGCGCGCGAACCGGTTCTCGACGCCAATCTCTCCGCCATCCACACTGCGCTGCTCGAAGTCGAGAATACGATCATCAGGAGGCTGGATGAGTCTTGGCAACGCCGGGTCGATAAACGGCCGACAACCCGGGCGGAGAAGAAATACGGCGAAACGCGGATGGCAGACATCTCGCGCGATATCTCGCTCGAATGGGACGAGATCAAACCAGTTTTCTTCCCGGATTTCCCGGCGATCAGCAAAGCCGACCGCCTCTTCGCGGACTTTTTCGGGTTCTCCCTGGGAATCGATGTCGCCCAATTCCTGAATGATCCGCCCCCCAAGCACCCTTCGGCGGCGCGACTTCCGACCAAGACTGCAGCCAGTCTTGGAGATAATATCAGACCGACCCAGCGTCTGAAGAACAAGCAATTGCTGATGTCTCTGGCGGATGCCGTGTGGACGGCGGCGACCCATCTCAATCCATTCTATATCACCGACCGGGAAAAATTCGATCCGAGCCAAGTCGAAGTGTCTCAGCGAGAGCTTTCGTTCTCCACGATCAATCGGCACCGGTCGCTCTACGTCACGTCGATGGGCGGGGCGAAGCCGGATCCCGAACACGGCGTGCGCTACCCGCTCTCCTACATCCTCCTCTCGCCCCACCGCGCCCAATGGCAGATCGGGCGGATTACCGACCGCATCCACACGCTCGGCCTCTTCAGGCTCGCTACGCTGAGGCAGTTCGAAGCGATCCATTCCACAAACGACAGACTGCGGGAGATTATCGGCAAATTCGATGTCGAGAACCACGACAGGTTGCCGCAAGTCGAAAAGCAGTATCGCAAGATCCTGCGCGAGGAGTTCCGGCAAGACGGATATTCCTATCGCCTGCAATGGTCGCAATATTACCGGAGGATTTTCGAGGAGACAGCCAGACACCTCCAGTTCAACCGGGTTGAGGGGCATCAGACCTATGAGGAGTTCGTCAGGAAGAAACTGGCCCCCAAATTTCTGCTGCTCGAAAGCGCGTCCAACCGGCTCGACTATGCCGAAAAGCTGCTGACCTCGAAAATTCAACTGCGAAACGGGGATTCGATCAAGCACGCGCTCAGGACGGCGGAAGTGTTCGCTTTTCCGGCGGTGCTTTATGCGGTGATCGAAATCGCCAAAGCCATGTGGGATCTCATCGGCAAGCCTTGGTACCAACACCGGCTTTCCAGTGTCCCATCCATCTGGTTCTGCAATGTTCCGGAGTTGCAATTTACTTGCTGGAGTCTGGGTGGGGTTTCGCTCGCCAATGATGCGCGCATTCTGGCTATCGGAGCATTGCTAACCGCGTCGATCTGGTGGGTTACCCGCCTGGTATCCTGGTCGACAGACAGACCGGGGTTCGGACGACGTCGAGAGAGATCGACGGACTGAGACGGCGCGAATTCGAACGCGCGTTCACCAGAAACGACTGCCGGGTACACCCTTGAACGGGCCGACCACCTTACTGGTGATCCACCCGCCGTAGAACTCGCCAGGCTGCGGCTGGACCACCTCGCCGCCGAGTGTGATCCGGTCGAACGGCGCGGGATAGAAGGCAAGGTGGTCCGCCAGGATGCGGAAGCCCAGCGTCGGCTCGGAGTAGCTCCAGCCGACCTTGGCAAGCCGATCCCCGCCCGCGACGACATCCCAGTATTTTGCCTGCCCCTTCCATTCGCACAGCGATTTGCCGGGCGCACGTTCAAGCACGCCTTTGGCAATGTCGTCGGGCGGGAGGTAATATTGCGGTGGATGGCTGGTTTCGAGCACCCGGATCGCGCGGCGCGTGTCGGCTATCACGATCCCGCGATGTTCGATCACGATATGCGCATCGGCCGGCTCCGCAATCGCGGGGCGCGGATAGTCCCACACGCTTTCCTGCCCCGGGCCGGGCTTTATCGGATCGGGCCTTTGCATGGGGGACCTTCTATCCCCGTGCTGTGCGCGTTGTGAATACGGCCTTCAGGCGAAGACGACCGCGACGCCCTGCGTGACTGCCTTGGCGAGCGCAGCCGCATTCCAGTTGGTCAAGCGCACGCAGCCATGGCTCGCGCTCTTGGCGATCAGCGCGGGATCGGGCGAACCGTGGATGCCGTAGCCTTCCTTGGTCAGATCGATCCACGTGCCGCCGACCGGATTGTTCGGCCCCGCCGGCAGGATGTAGGTGCCTTCAGGGCCCCATTCCTGCGCGTCGCCCTGAAAGGTGTAGTTCGGCTCGGGCGCAATCGCGGTCACTTCCATACTGCCGCTGGGGCTCGGAAAGCGCGTGCTGCCGATGGTCGCCGGGTAAGTGGCGACGATCTCGTCCGCGTCATCGAAGGCAACCAGTCGGTCGTCACCCTTGCGCACCTCGATCCGGGCAACGTCGCCCGCGATCTTGCCGTCGCCGTGGCTCACGATCACCAGCTTGGTCCCCGCCTTGCCGAAATCGGCATCGGGGTTGAGTGCGCGCAGGAAATCCTGGTCCATGTGGAAACGCTCGGCCAGCATTTCGAGCGCGGTTTCGTAACCCAGCTTGTCCATCTCCGCCATCTGCGCAAACTCGGCGGGCATGTCGCGGAAGGCGCCCTTCGCGTCTGCCTCGGTCACGGTATAGGTGCGGAAGATGTCGCCGGTCTGATCGTCGAGCAGCGATTGCAGCAGGGCCTCGTCCACTGCGCTGCCCCCGCCCAGCCCGTGTCCTTCGCGGTAATAGCGGATCGCGCTGTCGGTGTTCCCGCCGCCGCGGCCGTCGATCACGCCGGGCGCATGGGCGCTGCGGTCGAGCATCACCTGCACCGCGATCATTTCCGCCGTGCGTTCACCCAGCATTTCCTGCGTCACTCCATCGGGCAGCGTAAGGGCGACCTTGCCGTTTTCGATCCGCGCCTCGGACCGGCTCGCGGTGCGCGCATCGTCGTAGCCGCCGGTCCCGGTCTGTTCGGCAGCAGGCTCGGCCTGCTCCTGCGTTTCGGCAGAATCGGTGCCCTGCATGCCGCAGGCGGCAAGAACGGCGAGAACGGGGGCAAGCGCTAAGGTTTTGATCTGGTGCATGAACGGCGAACGGCTTCACGCACCGCAGCGTTCCCCGATCAGCCTGCGATCTTTCCAGCCAGCGCATGGCCGGAGAGAAACGCGTTCTCGACCCGGGGCCCGCTGGTCCAGTCGCCGCAGGCGCCAAGCCGGAGTTCGGGATCCCACACGGCGCCCGTATCGTTCTTCTCGCACATGGCGTAGCGCCAGCGGTGCGCGCTCGACATGACGACCTGCCGGAGCGGCCCGACCTGCGCCTCTAGTGCGGCGAGAAGCTCGTCGCGCACTTCGTCTTCCGTTCGTTCGAGATTGCGGCGCGACCATTCGGGTGTTGCGTGAAGGACCCAGCATTCCTGCGCCGCATTTCGGCCCGGCTTGGAGGAATTGCGCGCGGCCCATGCCAGCGGGCTATCGCTGGGCAAAGCGTCCGAGATCGTATCGGGCGCGTCCAGCCGGGCATCGAACGCGACCATCGCGGCCCAGCATGGCGCGCTCGCCACCCAGTGCGCCAAATCGGCCAGATCGGCGGAGTGCGGATCCAGCAACGGGCCGGCCTGCTCTGCGGGCACCGCCACCACCACCGCATCGAAGCGCGCATCGGGCGCGCCTTTGCCAATCAGCCACCAGCCATCGTCGCCCCCGGATCCAGCGCGCGCGATGGATTCGATCCGCGTCCCGAATTGCACATCGAGCGTGTCGGCCATCGCGCGGATCGGCGCGTTCATGGCGGGCGTACCGACCCACGCGCCCTCCCCGGCTGCGGACCACCGCGCGACGATGCCCTCGCGCTCCCACTCGCGGACCCGTTCGACAAAAGCCGGATCGCGAGCGGTGAAATACTGTGCGCCGTGATCGAAACGGAAGGTCTGGCCGCCCTGCTCGATACGCCGCGTCGCCATGCGGCCCCCGGCCCCACGACCCTTGTCGAACATCGACACATCGTGCCCCGCTCGCCTCAGCTGCCCGCCACAAGTAAGACCGGCCATCCCGGCCCCGATGATCGCAATTTTCATTGATCGGGGCACATGGGCGGCCCCGCCTCACCCGCATACCTGCCCCAAAGGCTAGGGTCGCGGCTGCAAGCGTGCTTGCCCCACGCCGCAGAGGCCACTATCTGCCGAGCCAAATCTCCGAACACAGCCAGACCCGAAGGACCATCCAATGGCCGCGCAATATGCCTACGTCATGAAGAACATGACCAAGACGTTCACCGGCGCCCCCAAGCCGGTGCTGAACAATATCAACCTGCAGTTCTACCAGGGCGCGAAGATCGGCATCGTCGGGCCCAACGGCGCGGGCAAGTCGACGCTGATGAAGATCATGGCAGGGATCGACACCGATTATGCGGGCGAGGCATGGCCTGGCGAGAACATCACGGTGGGCTACCTGCCGCAGGAGCCCGAGCTCGACCCGACAAAGACCGTGCTCGAAAACGTCAAGGACGGCGCGCGCGAAACCGCCGACATGGTCGAACGGTTCAATGCGATCGGCATGGAAATGGCCGAGGAAGACGCCGATTTCGATGCGCTGAGCACCGAAATGGCCGAGCTGCAGGACAAGATCGACGCGGTCGACGGCTGGACGCTCGACAACCAGCTGGAAATCGCGATGGAAGCGCTGCGCTGCCCGCCCTCGGACGCCAGTGTCGAGAACCTGTCGGGCGGTGAGAAGCGCCGCGTCGCGCTCACCCGCCTGCTGATCCAGAAGCCGGGCATCCTGCTGCTGGACGAACCGACCAACCACCTCGACGCCGAAAGCGTCAACTGGCTCGAAAACCACCTCGCCGAATATGCCGGCGCGGTGCTGATGATTACCCACGATCGCTACTTCCTCGATAACGTCGTGGGCTGGATTCTGGAGCTCGATCGCGGCTCCTACTACCCCTACGAAGGCAACTACTCGACCTACCTGGACAAGAAGGCGAAGCGCCTTGCGCAGGAAGAGCGTGAGGAAAGCGGCCGCCAGAAGGCGCTGTCCGAAGAGCTCGAGTGGATCAGGCAGAACCCCAAGGGCCGCCAGACCAAATCCAAGTCGCGTCTGCGCAAATTCGAGCAGCTGCAGGACGCACAGGCCGACCGCAAGCCGGGCAAGGCACAGATCGTCATCCAGGTGCCCGAACGCCTCGGCAGCCAGGTGATCGAAGCGCACAACCTGACCAAGAGCTTCGGCGACAAGCTGTTGTTCGAAGACCTGAGCTTCACCCTCCCCCCCGGCGGCATCGTCGGCATCATCGGCCCCAACGGAGCGGGCAAGTCCACCTTGTTCCGCATCATCACCGGGCAGGAAGAGCCGGACTCGGGCTCGATCAAGATCGGCGACACCGTGCACCTTGGCTATGTCGACCAGAGCCGCGACGACCTGACGGCGAGCAACAATGTGTGGGAGGAAATCTCCGACGGGCTCGATTACATGAAGGTCAACGGCCACGACATGAGCACGCGTGCCTACGTCGGCGCGTTCAACTTCAAGGGCCAGGACCAGCAGAAGAACGTCGGCAAACTCTCCGGCGGCGAACGCAACCGCGTGCACATGGCCAAGATGCTGAAGGAAGGCGGCAACGTGCTGCTGCTGGACGAGCCGACCAACGACCTCGACGTGGAAACCCTGCGCGCGCTGGAAGACGCGATCGAGAACTTCGCCGGCTGCGCCGTGGTCATCTCGCACGACCGCTTCTTCCTGGACCGCCTCGCGACGCACATCCTCGCGTTCGAGGGCAACAGCCACGTGGAGTGGTTCGAGGGCAACTTCGAGGCCTACGAAGAGGACAAGCGGCGGCGCCTGGGCGATGCGGCGGATCGGCCTACGCGGTTGGCGTACAAGAAGCTGACGCGGTGATCAAAAAGGGGCGGGTTTGCCCGCCCCTCGGTTAGGTCAAAAGCCAGATCGCCACCTGAGACCACCGGATGATGATCTGCTGCGAACTTCCATTCGCGGCCATTTCTTGACGAGCTTTTCGCGCGCGATGCCATCTCGATCTTTTCGTGGCGTTCGGCATAGTCCTGCCTGGTCCTGCCGGTCTGCGACACATGGCCCGAGCCCGCGCCCTCGCGACGCTGGTGCGCGCTAGCCGTCGGGTCGGCGGTCATGCCCACATGCATCCCGCCGCCAGAGCGGTTGGTCGTGAGGCACACCCGGCCGCGCTTTTTTCGCGCGCTTTTTATTGGCGACCGCCGCCGCATCGCCGAACAGGCCCGCAGCGCGCAAGGTCGGACGGGCAACTAGCCCCTCCGCCGAAAGCGGATGGTCCGCCTGGAGGACCCACAATTGTCGGTTTTGGGACCCGGTTGTTTTCCCATGCGCTGCGACGGGCATGAACAACAAACACACGCTCTTGTGGCCCGTCCTTGCCTTCAGCACTTTCTGCCTTATCGGCCTCGGCGCGCGAGAAGCGATCGGCACCGTCTACGGCGCGGCCGAGGCGCGCGATTTGCTGGAGGCGCTCAGCCGCGCGGGGCTGTATCTCGGATCGGCCATCGCCACCGCATCGGCCACCACGCTCGCGCTGATGCTGACGCTGATCGGGATGTTGCGGCGGATCGAGACCGAATTCGACCAGCAAACGTACAAGCAGGTGACGCGCATCGCGGTGCTCTCCACCGCCACGCTGATGATAAGTTTCCTCGTCCTGCTCGCCTTTACATTGCCGATCGGCGAATTCGAGAACCTGCCAAGCGGCTGGTACAACTATCTCTACACCGCACTGTTCGCGCTGACAGTCGCGATGGTGGCGCTGGCAGCGACGAGCGTGACGATCGTGTTCATGACCATCCATTCGATCGTGACGCACATCACGCCGGGCGACGATGTCTAGCGGCAAGCGGGGCGACGGGCGTTTTTCCTACTCCAGCAAGAGCCGCTAGACCGACGAGCCGCTCTTTCGCATCGTCAGCTCCCCTCCGCTCCTCGCCCTCACCCGCGCCTGCACGAGCGAAATCCGCGCTTTTCGCCGACCGCCGTTTTTCACGTCAGGACACTGTGTCAGGTGTGTCAGGCGTTGCCGGCCGTCGAACCCTTGGGCGGGTCTTCATCGCCCATGCCGTCACTCTCATCCGGCTTCACGGACGGCGCGAAATCGCCCGCGAGCGCGTGGTAAAGCCGTTCCTTGCACACCAGCGACCCCGCCCAGTCGCCGATCAGCGCGGTCGCGAACAAGGGCAGGATCGCGTGGCTCGACCCGGTCGCCTCGCTCAGGATGATCACCGCGGTCAGCGGCGCGCGGACCACACCGGTAAAATATCCGCCCATGCCGATCAGGATGATCAGCCCCGCCTGTTCGGGTGGGAACAGCAGCGTCAGCAACTCGCCGAAGCCAGCCCCCACCGCCAGCGAGGGGGCGAAGATGCCGCCGGGAATGCCGCTCGCGCTGGTTGCCAGGGCAGAGACAAACTTGGCGGGGCCGAACCAGTATTCGGCGTCCGCGCCCGAAAGCAGCGCGCGAGTGGGTTCGTAGCCGGTGCCGGATGTCGCGCCTGCGGTAACGTAGCCAAGCGCGCCGACCACGACCCCGCAGACCAGCGCGGTCGTCAAAGGCCGGGCGCTGAGCCGCGCGGCGAAGCGCCCGCCCGGCCCGCGCAAGGCCAGCACCATGCGCGAGAACAGGCCACCCGCCGCGCCGCCCGCCAACCCCGCGATTGGCGCCGCGATCAGCACGGTCCCGATTGGCAGGCTGCCCGAGATGTGGCCGAAATAGACGTAATCGCCGGAAATACCCTGCGCGGTCAGGCCTGAGATCATCACCGCGCCCATCACCAGCACGGCGACTCGCTGCTCGTAAGCGACCGCCAGCTCTTCGATGGCGAAAGCGATCCCCGCAAGCGGCGTGTTGAACGCCGCCGCGACGCCCGCTGCGCCGCCTGCGATGTATACGCCTGCGGTCAGCGGCACGCGAAACAGCCGATGGACCTGCACCATGATCGCTGCGCCCAGCTGCACCGTCGGCCCCTCGCGCCCCACCGATGCCCCGCCAAGCAGCGCAGCGACGGTCAACACCGCCTTGAACAGCGCGGTGCGGATCGCGACCAGCCCGGCAATGGCCGCGTTGCCGGGCGTCCGGCTCGCGGCGATGACCTGAGGAATGCCCGATCCGCGCGCGTCCTTTGCGAACCGGTTGGTGAAGGCGGCAATGGCGACGAACACGAGCGGCGCCGAAACGAGGTAGACCCACGGACTTCGGTGGGTCGTCCGCTCGAACAGCTGGCTGGCATGGTCGCCCGCGATCGCAAACCCGATCGCGACCAGGCCGATCAGCACCGCACTTACCAGGGTGGCGGCACGGCGGCTCCAGTCGGCCGTGCTGATCAACTCCTTGCCCATGCCCGGCAGCAGATTCGTCGCAGGCAGGCGGGGGCGTTTCATGGTGCCGCACCTATGGCAAGGAACCTGCGGGGTCTAGGGCGTCGCCCAGCACGCTGCGCCTGTGACAAGGTCGAACTGCGCACGGCGATGGCCGTCATGGGCAAGCGTGAACCAGTCGAGCTGTTCGATCTCGACCAGCAGGACCGCGAAGTTGGCGCGGGCGGGCGCAAGCTCCTCGTCGCTCGGCGCGATCCCTTCGAAGGCTTCGGGCAGGCCCGAGGATGCCGTGTCGCTGAGTGTGCCCGGCCCATCGCCGAGGTAACAACGGCGCGCGAAGTTGTCGCCGGCCTCCCACGCCGCCTGCACAGTCGGCCAGTCCCGCTCGATCCGCGCGGTACCGCGCAGGCGGATCTGGACCTTCTCGGACTTGTCGTAAAGCAGCACGCCGATACGCGGATCATCTTCGATCACCGCAACCTTGGGCGCACGCCTGTCCGTATGAAAGCGCAGGCTCCAGGGTTCGAATGCGCGCAGGACCATCACCCGCGTATCGGCATCGGCGGTTGCCACGACCGGCGTGTGCATGGGAGATCGGCGGTCGCTCGCGGCGCGGGCAAGGCGCCGGGCCGCCTCCTCGCGTATCTCGTCGAGCGTTTCGATCATGGCACCCTCAACGCACGAGGCGGACGGAATTGTCAATTTTGCCGGGCCTGCAAGCTATCATTCATTAAGTCATATCCGAATATGAACAAGAACCCTTACGAAATGTTCAGATTTGTGTCAGTGCGTATCAGCCATGTATCGCATCGGGACAGAGAAGCCGCATGGTGGGCGCGGCGAAACTCCCAGCCAACGGTGGGCCAACGCAACGAAGGGAGCCGCACACACCATGTACGATCTATCAGACCTTTTCCGCTATGGCGGGCTGAGCGCACTGGGGCTGGCACTCGCCGCCACCGGCCTGCCCGCCAATGCTGCTGTGAACGCACCGCAGCAGACCAATGTCCTCACCTTTGTCGGCGCCTCGAGTGCGGCGGCGGCCCAACCGGATCGCCGCGCACCGCGCGAACGGGGTGAAACCCGTCGGGGCAGCGGCGACCGGGCGCAGAGCCGCCAGCAGCGTCGCCAGGCCAACCGCCAGCAGGCGCGGCAGGAACGACGCCAGGAACGACGCCAGCAACGACGGGCCAATACCCGCGATCAGGGCGTTCGTGAACAGCGCCAGCGCGCGCGCCAGGCTCGCCAGGAAGCCCGCCAGCAGCAGCGTCGTGCAGAACGTCGGACAGAACGCCGCGCCGATCGTCGCGCAGACCGCCGTGCTGATCGTCGCGCAGACCGCCGTGCTGATCGTCGGGCCGATCGCCGAACGGAGCGTCGTGCAGACCGCCGCGCCGATCGTCGGGCCGACCGCCGTGAAGTTCGGCGTGAAGTTCGCCGGGAGGCCCGTCGCGACGCGCGCCGGGATCAGCGCCGCGCCTATCGTCAGGCGGAGCGTCGCTGGGAGCGTCGCGAAGCACGCCGCGACCATCGCCGCTGGAACCGCGCATGGCGTAACAACAACCGCTATAACTGGCGGCATTATCGCGCGGCCAATCGTCGGGCTTTCCGTCTCGGTCGGTACTATGCGCCCTATCGCAACTACAGCTATCGCCGCCTGAGCATCGGCTTCACGCTGGGCAGCCTGTTCTTCGGCAACCGCTACTTGATCAACGATCCGTGGCAGTATCGTCTGCCGGAAGTCTACGGCCCGTATAAGTGGGTCCGCTATTACGACGACGTGCTGCTGGTGAACACCTATTCGGGCGAAGTGGTCGACGTGATTTACGACTTCTTCTGGTAAGCAGCCGGATCGCCTGACACTGCAAACGCCCCGTCGATCATCGCGATCGGCAGGGCGTTTCGCTTATTGGGGGGCCTTCCCGCCGAACGGCAGCATGCGGAAGATGCCCAAATCCTTGTCGACGAAGGTGTGCTTGAGCGCGCCGAGAATATGCAGCGCGATCAGGTAGATCATGATCGTCCCAGCCGTCTTGTGAAAATCGAAGATCGTGCCGCCCAGGTCCGTATTCATGCCCACCGGCAGCACGGGGATTGTGAACAGGCCGAAGAAGTCGATCGGCCGCTCGACCAGCGAACTCGCCAGCCACCCGCCAAGCGGCAACCCGACCAGCAGCAGGTAGAACAGCACGTGCGTCGTCCGGGCGAGAATACGCTCCCACGGGGCATAATTGTTCGGCAGCTTGGGCAAGGGATGGGCGAAGCGCCATGCAAGCCGGCCCAGAGTCAGGGCGAGGATCAGCATCCCCAGCGCCTTGTGGTTAGCGAACACCGCGCCTTTCGCGGCGCCTTCCAGATGCTCGGCACTTTCGGCGATCCGCCAGTTCACGATCACGAGCACCGCGATCAGCCAGTGAAAGATCATCGCGCCCAGGCTGTAGCGTTTCGGATTCTCGATTTGCATTTCCCACCTCCAGACTCTTCGTGCTGGACCTAGCAGCGCGTCGGGACGCTTGCTAGAATGCCTGCATGACCGACACCGCCACCAAGACGACCAAGGTACCGGACCAGAGCGCGCTCGCCCGCGTGGGCAGAACGGTTCGCGCGCGGCTCGATGCCGATCCCAAGGCCTACAAAGTGCCGACCGACAAGGCCGAGATCTACGCCATCGGCGACTTTTTGAGCGCGAACGAATGCCGCAAGCTGATCGAGATGATCGACGTCGTCGCCAGCCCGAGCTCGCTTTACGAAGGCACGTATAAGGACGGTTTTCGCACCTCCTACACCGGCAATTTCAATCGCGACGACACGACGGTGAAGATGGTCTCGCGCCGGATCGACGACGCGCTGGGCCTGTCGGGCGAGCTGGGCGAGACAATGCAGGGCCAGCGATACCTGCCGGGCCAGCAGTTCAAGGACCACCACGACTACTTCTACCCGACCGAGAATTACTGGAAGATGGAACGCAAGAATGGCGGCCAGCGCAGCTGGACCGCGATGCTGTTCCTCAACGACGTCCAGGCCGGCGGGGCAACCTCCTTTCCCGAGCTCGGTATCAGCATCGAGCCCAAGGCAGGCGTGTTGCTGACCTGGAACAACGCCAAGGAAGACGGCACGCCCAACGAGGATACGCTGCACGCGGGCACGCCGGTAACGCTGGGCTCCAAATACGTCATCACCCGGTGGTATCGCAGCCGCAAATGGGGCTGAGACTTCAGGCGTTCTCGATCGCGTCGGCGATCAGTTTCTGCGTGTTCTCGATCCCGTAAAGCGCGATGAAGCTACCCATGCGCGGGCCCTGCTCCGATCCCAGTAGCGTCTCGTAGAGCGCCTTGAACCAGTCGCGCAGGTTCTCGAACCCGAACTCTTCCCGCTTGCCGATCTCGTATACAATCGTCTGCAAGTCTTCCGCGCTCATATCTGCAGGCACTTGCGCCAATTCGCCGTCCAGCGCGGCCAGCGCCGACGCTTCATTGGGCGTGGGCGCGCGGCGCTTGAGCGTCGGGGCGATGAAGTCGCGGCTATAGGCCAGCGCGGTACCGACCAGCAGATCCAGCTCGGGGTGCTTTACGGGGTCGGGGTCCGCGATGTAGTTACCGAGATAGGACCACACCTGGTCGCGCGTCGCGGTCGCGCCCATCACGCCAACCAGATTGAGCAGCAGGCCGTAGGTCACCGGCAGGCTCTCGCCAGCACCCGGTGCTTCCTCCGCCTGATAGCCGCCATTGGCGCGCAGCAGGTGCCACGCCGGGTTGCCGAGCTGCTTGTCGAGACTCTGCTCGGGCAGCCGTTCGCGGAACTGCCAGTAATCGTCGACCGCGCGGGGGATCACGCCAACATGCAACTGCTTGGCGCTCTTGGGATTGGGGAAAATGTAGAAGCCGAGCGATTCCTCGCTGCCATAGGTCAGCCACTCGTCGATTGTCAGGCCGTTGCCCTTCGACTTCGAAATCTTCTCGCCCTTCTCGTCGAGGAACAGCTCGTAGATCAGCCCCTCGGGCTTGCGACCGCCCAGCACCTTGGCGATCTTGCCCGACTGGATGCCGGTATCGGTCAGGTCCTTGCCGTACATCTCGTAATCGACGCCCATCGCGACCCAGCGCATCGCGAAGTCGACCTTCCATTGCAGCTTGGCCTGCCCGCCGAGCGCGGATTGTTCGACCACGCTGCCATCCTCATCGGTGAAGCGAACCGTGCCTTCCTGCGCATCGACCACCTCGACCGGCACCTGCAACACGCGGCCCGTGACCGGGCTGATCGGCATGATCGGCGAATAGGTCGCCGCGCGCTCTGCCCGCAGCGTCGGCAGCATGATGTCGAGGATCGCCTGGTTGTTGGCCAGCACGCCCCGCAGCGCATCGTCGAACGCGCCGCTCTCGTAACGTTCGTGGCTCGCGACGAATTCGTAATCGAAGCCGAACCGGTCGAGGAATTCGCGCAGCTTGGCATTGTTATGATGCGCGAAGCTGGGGTGATCGGTGCCGAACGGGTTTGGAATGCGGCACAGCGGCTTGTGCAGGTTCGCCTCGAGCAGCTCGGCGTTCGGCACGTTGTCCGGCACCTTGCGCAGGCCGTCCATATCATCGCTGAAGGCCACGAGGCGCGTCTTGCCATCCTCGGGCCGGGCGCCGATCAGCGCTTCGAAAGCGCGGCGCACCAGCGTGGTGCGCAGCACTTCCTGGAAGGTGCCGATATGCGGCAGGCCCGAGGGGCCGTAGCCGGTCTCGAACAGCACCGGCGATCCGTCGGGTTTTGCACCATCGGGATAGCGCTTGAGCAGCCGCTGCGCCTCCTGGAACGGCCAGGCCTTGGATGTGCGGGCGGCTTCGATCAGATCTTGCATGCTCATGGCATCAGCCTGTTACGCAGGCACTCTCATGTTGCAAGCGCGAATGGCCGGAGCGCTGACGCCCCGGCCTTGCGCTTCAGTCATAGTTGACCACTTCAAACTCGATCCCGTCCCAGTCGAAGAAGTAGAACCGGCGCCCCGGATCGTAATCGTCGTGCCCGAAGGGTTCGAGGCCGTGGCCTTTTACCACCTCCTCGGCAGCGGACAGATCGTCGACGACGAAGGCAATGTGGTTTAGCGGGTGGCCCGTGGCGAAATCGCCGCTCACGTGCTCAATGGTGTAAAGCGCCAGATAATCCACCTCGCTCCCGATATGGATCGACCGACCGGAATTCATCGAAGGCCCCCTCCACCGCTCGTGCCACCCCAGCAGATCGATCAGCAGCGCCGCGCTGCGCTCCGGATCGGTCACAGAAATATTAGCATGTTCGAGATAGCCTTTGGGCATCGCTTTACTCCTTCTTCTGGCGGTGCCGAAGCGGCTCCGCGACTGCGATGCGCACATCAATGCAACCTCAACCTCACTTGAGGTCAAGCAGGAATATCCCTATCGCCGCAATCGATGAAAGCGAACGACCTTTTGCCGATTGGCGAACTTGCCCGCCGCACCGGACTCAGCGTGTCGGCCATCCGCTATTACGAGAGCAAGGGGCTGATCGAACCGCATCGCACGGGCGGCAATCAGCGGCGTTTCCTGCGCTCCGACATTCGTCGGCTCAGCTTCATCCTGATTGCGCAGCGCCTTGGGTTATCGCTTGGCGAGATAGAGGCGCAGATGGCGCGCCTGCCGCAGGGCCGCACCCCCAATGCGCGCGACTGGGCGGCGATCAGCCGCGCGATCCGCGAACAGCTCGACGCGCGCATCGCAGAGCTTCAGCGCGCGAGAGCAAACCTCGACGGGTGCATCGGGTGCGGGTGCCTCAGCCTGACCAAATGTGCGCTCTACAATCCCGACGACGCTCTCGGCGCGGATGGGCCGGGCCCCCGCAACGTGTTGAGCTAGTCTTCCGGCCCGAGATCGGGATCGAGGTCG
>Ga0114903_1000101_pt1 | contig 60676 bp, 70 predicted proteins | sample MalvirDeepMed_s2_FD_87289 | JGI IMG/M metagenome (GOLD analysis project Ga0114903, IMG submission 87289) | Marine viral communities from the Global Malaspina Expedition - Malaspina viral metaG DeepMed_s2 | ecosystem: Environmental > Aquatic > Marine > Oceanic | place: Mediterranean Sea...
CAGCAACTTCCCAAGTCCCGTCCGCCCCGTCCAGCGTCCCGCCAGCGCCTCAGCGCCGCCGGTGAAGCGCCTTCTACGGATCACACGCACACCCCGCAAGCGGTTTCTGCAGAAAAAGGCGGGGTATTCGTCATCAAGACTTAACCTTTCTCTTGCATGGTGGAGAAGCGCAGAGATTGCAAACCGCGGCGACGGCGTGCGTAACTTTGCTACGTGACGCTGCGAGCGTGCGGCTAGGGCACGAGTGACGGCCCTTTGGAAAAGAAGAAGGCGGGGGCCAGTACCCCCGCCAAGTGATTCAAACAGCCACGAGAAACTCGCCCATCAGTTTCCGTCGACTTCTTCGATCTTTTCATCCCCGGCCTCGTTCGACTCGTTCGCTATGTCCTCCGAGTCGTAGATATCGTTAGGCGCTTCGACGTCGAAATGTCCGACGTCCGGGGACGCGGTGCGCAGCCTTACATACCCTAGCACGCGATTCTTTCTGGTTGGATCGACGACAAGCATCTCCCCTTCATAGACAGAGAACTCGGTCAGCTCCTGAATATTGGTGAAATGGGATATAATCAGCGCAGGACCATCGCCTTCGCTACCATCCCAATTCGAAATGATCCCGCGCAGACCGGTCACATTCTCGGCGCCTTGCAGGGACAGCAACAGGTTTACGTCCGAAATGGTCTCAGTCGGGATGGCCTCCCAGACATTGGGCTCGGCCGTCTCGTACCCCTCGCCCAGCATTTCCAGGGTTTGTTGGTTCCGGCACCATTCGCTGACGTAAATCTTGCCGAATTTGATGTCGTTGAACGCCAGCAGCGCACCGAGGTCCTTCATATCCTCGCGCCCATCCTCAGACAGGATTCGCTGGTTGTCACAATCGGTCGGGGCAACATCCTTCTCGTCGAGCTTGCTCCAGTCCGTCGGACCATGCCGCATCAGGAAGACGACATCATCGCGCAGGAACATCTCGTCGAAGCTCTGAATGGGCTCGAACCGGATTGCGTTATCGATCTGAGACCTGTCGATGCCGCCACCCGGCATCGGAATCGCCATTTCCCCCACGAAGGTCGTGATCGGTTCGACGGCATCGGGATCGGGCGCGGCATGCGCAGGGGCGGTCAAGGCGGTCAAGGCGGTCAAGGCGGTCAAAGCAGTCGCCAATACAATGTTTCGAAACATATGCGGTCCTCTTCAGGCGGCGAATTCACGCCGCAACGTCGGTATGCGATAGGCAAGGAGAGCCAGAACAAGAGCCAGATAAATCAGCGGCTCGATCTCCCACACCTTCTGGACCATCACGTAGTGGACCGCACCTGACACACAAATCACGTATGTGAGCATATGCAGTCTGCGCCAGCGCATAGGTCCCATCCGACGGACAGAGAAATTGTTGGATGTTGCAGCGACGGGAAGCAGTAGAACAAAGCCCACCATACCGATCGTGATATACGGTCGCTTCACGATATCGGACCACATCCGCGCCGGATCCTGGACATCCAGAACGCCCCAGACCAGCAAATGGCAAGCCACATAGAAGAAGGCCAGAAGCCCCAGCGCCCGACGATGCATGATCAGGCTGACGCCGGTCAGCTTGCGCAGCGGGGTCACGGCAAGGACGACGACCAGCGCCTGCATCGCCAGTTCGCCCAACGCACGTTCCAGGCTGTTGACGGGTTCGACCCCCATCGCCCCGGTCAGCGCCAGATAGAGGTAATAGAACGGGATCACCGCACCGATCAGGTAGACGACCCATGAGGGAACCTTGCGGAGCGCAACGTTCACCCGTTGCGCTGTCGTCATCAGAACTGTGCCTCGAGGTCCATACCTTCATAAAGCGGCGCCACTTCGTCATACCCGTTGAACATCAGGGTATCGATCCGCTTGGAAAACAGACCGCCACCCACGCGGCGCTCGGTCGCCTGGCTCCATCGGGGGTGATCCACGGTCGGATTCACATTGGCATAAAACCCGTATTCGGACGGGCCCGCCTTGTTCCACGTCGTCGATGGCTGATCGTCGGTCAGCGTGATCCGCACGATGGATTTGATTGACTTGAATCCATACTTCCACGGGACGACCAAGCGCATCGGTGCGCCGTTCTGGTTCGGAATAGGCTCATCGTAGAGACCCGTGGCCATGATGGTCAGCGGATGCATCGCCTCGTCCATTCGAAGCCCTTCGATATAGGGCCAATCGAGGATCGGGTATTCCTGCCCCGGCATCTCTTCGGGGCGCATCAGGGTCTGGAACTCGACGAAACGGGCTTCGGGGTTCGGCCCCGCCAGCGCCAGAAGGTCGGCAAGTTCGAACCCCTGCCACGGGATCACCATCGACCAGGCTTCCACACACCGCAAACGATAGATCCGCTCTTCGATATCCATCTGGGCCATGATGTCGTCAAAGGCGTACGTGCCCGGCTTGTCGACCATGCCGTTGATCTCGACCGCCCACGGCGAGGTCGTCAACTGACCGGCATTCTCCTTCGGGTCGGTCTTACCGGTCCCGAATTCATAAAAATTGTTGTAGGTCGTGATCTCTTCGAAGCTGTTGGGCTCAAGCGCGTCGGTCTGGGCCGCGGCAGGCCAGGCAGACAGCGCCAGTCCGGATGACCCGGCTGCGATCAATTGACGGCGGTTCAGATAGCATTGCTTCGGGGTCGCATCACCCCGGGAAAGGTCGTTCGTCCAACGGCGGGCCATGATCTCTCCTCGTTACTCGATCCGCTACATAGCATCTGGACGATGACACTCAAATGAAAGGCCGGTGAAGCTGGACGCCGCGCCAGCGCACAGGCATGGTCGCGGCAAACGAAAAGAGGCCACTTATGCTGCTCGTTTGTACGGTCGTTGGATACCTTGTCGGCTCGATTCCGTTCGGGCTGGTCATCACGCGGGCATTCGGCCTGGGCGACCTGCGTCAGATCGGTTCGGGCAATATCGGCGCGACGAACGTGCTGCGCACCGGCAACAAGCTGGCGGCGTTTTTGACCCTGATCTGCGATGTCGGGAAGGGCGCGGCCGCGGTTCTGGTCGCCCGCGCCTTACTGGGCGAGGCGGCAGCCCTCGTCGCAGGGGCCGCCACTTTCGCGGGCCACTGCTATCCGCTGTATCTGGGCTTCAAGGGCGGCAAAGGGGTCGCGACGTTCCTCGGTACGGCCATCGCTTTGTCATGGCCCGTGGGTCTTCTGACTTGTGCGGCATGGCTTTTGACTGCCCTGGTAACACGAATCTCGTCGCTCTCGGCCCTTGTCGCAGCCCTTTTGTCGCCGGTATTCGCAATGTTGTTCGGACTTCCGACAGTCGCGGCGGCGGTGGGGATCATGGCCGTCTTCATCTTCCTGCGCCACCGCGCGAACATCGCCCGCATTCGCGCCGGGACCGAACCCAAGATCGGCAAGAAAGCTTGAGGGAATTCCTGTCCGCCTTCGACGCTTTGCCCGACGGCGCGTTTCGTGCCGAGTGGCAAGGATCACCATACGTCGCCGTAAAGTCATCCCATGCGGCGGGGAAAAGTGAAAAACTGGTGGCGCATGAAGCAGGTGGAACTGGCTATATCAGCCTGAATATCTACCGGCTTTCCGATGGCAGGGTCCTGTTGAAGCCCTGCGAGATGCCCGAGGACCGCGTCAGACGCTTCGTCCTCGAGGCAAAGGTCGGCGAGCCATAGCCCGCCGACCCGGGTGTCTTACGGGCAGGCAGCAGTGTAACGCTGACCGGCCGAGTTCTCATAGACGCAGTTGCCGTTGTTGTTGCGGCCGACATAGTTCCCGGCCGCGGCGCCGACGGCACCGCCGATCAGCGCGCCAGCAACGCGATCGTCATCGCCCGACACGGCAGCGCCGGTCGCGGCGCCCAAAGCGGCGCCGGTCAGCGCGCCCTGGTTGTTGGTGGTCTGGCAGCCAGCCATCAACGCCACGATGGGCAGTGCAACGAGAATCTTTTTCATGATCCATTCCTCCAAAGATGCTGGGGAATACCTACGGCACTTCGCGCCGGCGTCCAGCCATGTTGCGGGAATCTGCGCTGATTTCCGCTTGGTCCCTCAATACGCGTATTCAGCGAAAACCTTGGTGACGTCTTCGCTCCAATCTCCGTGATAGCGGGCTAAAAGATCGTCAGCGGGACCGGCGCCTGCGTCGACACTTTCACGCAAGGCATTGAGGAAATGCGACTCGTCGGGGATCATCCCCCCCGCACCGGGACGCGCCCGGGCCTTCAAACCGGCCTCTGCAATCTCGACGCAGGACCGCGCCAAATCCAGCATCGAAATACCACCGACCTTCGCTTGCAGCCCATCAACCGACGCAGCCACACGCAGCGCATCGCGCGTCTCGGCATCCCATTCGCGGAACAGATCCGTCGCGGCATCCAGTGCGCTCTGGTCGTAGGTCAGGCCGACCCAGAAGGCCGGGAGTGCGCATAGCCGGCGCCACGGCCCGCCATCTGCGCCGCGCATCTCGATGAATTTCTTCAGCCGCGCTTCGGGAAAGATTGTCGTCAGATGGTCGGCCCAGTCCGACATCGTCGGCTTTTCGCCCGGGAGGGCCGGCAGGTCACCTTTCAGGAAATCGCGGAATGACTGGCCCAGCGCGTCGATATACGTCCCGTCGCGATAGACAAAGTACATCGGCACATCTAGGGCGTAGTCCACCCACCGCTCGAACCCGAACCCGTCCTCGAACACGAAGGGCAACATACCGGTACGGTCGGCATCCAAGTCGCGCCAGATGCGGCTGCGCCAAGACTTGTGGCCATTCGGCTTGCCCTCGAAGAAAGGCGAGTTGGCGAACAGCGCAGTCGCCACCGGCTGCAGGGCCAACGCCACGCGCAGTTTCTGAATCATATCCTCTTCCGAGGCGAAATCGAGGTTGACCTGAACGGTGCATGTTCGCCGCATCATCTGCGTGCCCAGTTCCCCGACCTTCTGCATGTAGCCGTCCATGAGCTTGTATCGGCCCTTGGGCATCAACGGCATCTCGTCGTGGGTCCAGTGCGGCGCCGCGCCAAGCCCGATGAAGCCGACCCCGATGCGGTCGGCCACGGCCTTCACCTGTGCCAGATGGTCGTTCACTTCGTCACAAGTCTCGTGGATCGTCTCCAGCGGCGCGCCGGACAGCTCAAGCTGACCGCCCGGTTCCAGCGAGATGTTCGCCCCGTCCTTCTCCAGACCGATCAGCTTGCCGCCCTCGTGGACCGGCGCCCAGTTGAACTCGTCCCGCAGACCCGACAACATCGCGTGAATCGACCTCTCGCCCTCGTAGGGCAAGGGTTTCAGGGTATCCTTGCAGTAGCCGAACTTCTCATGCTCGGTTCCGATGCGCCAAGCATCCTTCGGCTTGCAGCCCGCCGCGAGGTATTCGGCAAGTTGGTCTTGGCTTTCGACAGGCCCGCCGCCGGTTTGGGGAATGGACATGATGGGCCCTCTGGAAAATTCCGCTGAAGCCGCACTTGGCTTTCGCGGGGGGCGAAGTCAACTCAGCCGCTTTGGACCCTTCGACCAGATCGTCTGCCGTCCACGACCTTCGGCCTTCAACGCCGCCACGGCTTCTTCCTCGGAAAGGCCCGGGATCGCCGCGAGCGCATCGAAGATCGCACGCGCGCCTTCGGCGTCTGCAGGGATCGCGACCTGTCGTCCTTCCGTGTCCATCAGATGCCACGTTGCACCGCCCCGACCGTCCCGTTCGACCGCGACGCCCGACAGGATATCCAGCGATACGGCCCCGCCCCCGGTGCCCGAAAGATACGTGATCTGCCGCTCGGTGACATTCACGACGCCGGCACCGCCCCCGTCCGACGGCCGCCGCAAACGCATGATGCCTTCGCGCATGATGGCGATCCCGCCGATGGCCACGACCACACCCACCCAACGGGTGCCGCCGAAACTGGTCAGGGCCAGCCACAGCCCCACGGCAAGGGCCCCGACACCGACGAGGACCTCGCGCCAGCGAAGGATTTGCGACAGAAGCTCGGGGCGAATCATGGGAAGGTCTCCATCAGGGCGGACACCATCCATCGCATTCGCATCCATTTTTCGCTATCGGCCCGCTCCTCGGGCAAACGCCCGGCGATCGTCTCGCCCAGAAAGAATGGCAACAGGGTGTCGAACTCCGATGCGGGCAAGACCGGCCCGGCCAGCGCCCGCAGCTCTTGGCCGCAGAATCCGTCTTCGAACACCGAGCTTCGCAACCATGTCACGACAAACCGCGCCACGTCCCGAGCCAGGGGCAGCCGCATCTCTGCCCCGATGTCGAACCCCCACAGAACGCCGTCGTCGTCGAGATGAAGGTTCATGGGCGTCAGATCTCCATGACACCGCCCCCGCGTCACCGACACGCCAGCCACCCGCGCGGCCCGGTCTTCCAGCCACCCCATCAACGCATCCCACGTCGCCTGCACCTCCGGGTGCAAGGATCCTTCGGCATGGGGCTGCCGATGTTTGCGCAGCCAGAACCCGCTGCCGAACGTCCCCGTCTCGATATCCGTGCCGGCATAGGTCCGCGCCCACTCTCCGCAGCGGGTCAACACGGCGCGCCGCGCGCTGCCCCCACCCAGCGCGTCCAGTACACCCTTCACTTCGCGGCCCGGAGCGTGCTCCATCACCAGGATATCGTCCGTCGCGGCGATGGGCGCGACCACGCGGTAAGGACCATCGGCCATTCTTTCGCGAGACGCGGCCATCGTATCTCGCACCATGGCCGCGTTGTGCAGCCCGCGCTTGGCGATCACCCTCCGCCCGTCCAACGTGCCGCGGTAGACCGCTGCGCCGTTCTTGACCTTCAGACATTCCTCGATCCGCAGATCGAGCCCGGTCGCCTCTCGCAACCGCTTCTGAACACCGGGGGCATCCACCCCGGCGTCAATCATGTTAAACAGCCAGTCGGCCCTCATGCCCAGTCCCCCAGCGCTTGCTGCCACAGTGTCAAGGCGGCGACGGCGGCCGTATCCGCACGCAGGATACGCGGGCCTAGACTGACCGGGTGGGCGAACGGAAGGTCGCGCAATCGCGCGCGCTCGGCATCCGAGAACCCCCCTTCGGGTCCGATCAGGATGGCCCACGGACCGCCCTGCTTCCCGTCCAGCACGTCCGCGACTCCGACGCGGGTCTCATCGCAGAACAGTATCTGACGCGATGGATCCCACTCCGCCAGGACCGACCCAAGCTTCGCCGCCTCGGTCACGTCAGGCACGAAATTGCCGCCGCATTGCTCGGCCGCCTCGACCGCATGCGCCTGGAGACGGTCCTGCCGCACACGCTCGGCATTGGTGAACTCGGTCACCACGGGGCAGATCCGCGCGGCGCCCAGTTCAGCCGCCTTTTCCACGATGAAATCGGTGCGCTGCTTCTTGATCGGCGCGAACAGAAGCCAGACATCCGGCGCGTTTCGCTGGGGTGCGATCCTGTCTATGCAGGCCAGGGCGCCGGCCTTCTTCTTCGCCTCTGTCACCTCGGCGGTCCAGGTGCCGTCATGGCCGTTGAAAAGTTCGACCACTTCGCCCGTGCCCTTGCGCATCACCCCGAACAGGTAATGCGCCTGCGGTTGCGATAGGGGAACGGTTTGCCCCGCCCCAAGCGGATGGTCTACATGAAGCCGGATCGTGGAGGCCATAGGAGGATGCCCATCGTGGCGGAAACAGGCGCGACGAAAGGACAGGTGGCCGATGCCGTCAAGGGCAACTGGGTCGATCGCCTGGCCCCTGAGCCCGCTCGGCCCTATCTGCGCCTGTCGCGCGCGGACCGGCCGATCGGAACCTGGCTTCTGCTTTTGCCTTGCTGGTGGGGCGTCCTGCTGGCCGCGCTGTCCGAGGGGCGGTTCGGTTGGCAGGGCCTCTGGATTGCGGCCGGCTGTGCTTTGGGCGCGTTCCTGATGCGGGGCGCGGGGTGCACCTGGAACGACATCACCGACCGCGAGATCGACGCAGGCGTCGCGCGCACCCGGTCGCGGCCCATCCCGTCGGGCCAGGTCTCGCCCAAGCAGGCCTTCGCATGGCTCGTCGCGCAGGCCCTGATGGCGTTCCTGATCCTGTTGACCTTCAACGTGAACGCGATCCTTCTGGGCATCCTGTCCCTGGCGACGGTCACGATCTATCCGTTCGCCAAACGGTTCACCTGGTGGCCCCAGGTCTTCCTTGGCCTGGCCTTCAACTGGGGCGCGCTTCTGGCCTGGACGGCGTTATCGGGGGCGCTCGGGTGGCCTGCTGTCTTGCTGTATCTTTCGGGGATCGCCTGGACGCTGTTCTACGACACGATCTATGCCTACCAGGATGCCGAGGACGACGCGCTGATCGGGGTGAAATCCACGGCGCGCCTGTTCGGGGAGCGCCCGAAACCCTGGCTGCGCGGCTTCATGGTGGTCTCGTGCCTACTGATGGCGGCTGCCGTGACCCTTGCCGCGTCATCCGCCAACGTCCTGACGCTGGTTCTGGCCCTCGGCGCGCCATGGGCGATGGGGTGGCACATGGCATGGCAGATGGGGCAGTTCGACCCGAAGGACACGCAGATGTGCCTTAAGCTTTTCCGCGCCAATCGGGATACAGGGCTTCTGGCTGCGCTGTTTCTCGCCATCGCCATGCTGGCATGATGGACCCCCGAACAACGCGCGGCTAGACCTGAACGCACCGAAAAAAACGGAGTTTCGGACCCGAATGCGCAAAAATTCCCTGCTCCCGGTTCTCGTGACATTCGGCGTGGCCGGTGCGGCCTGCGTTGGGGCCGCGACACTAACCGTCGCACAGATCGAGGATCGGTCAGTCCGCGTGGTCCGCGAGATTCTTGCTGCCGAAGATCTGGACTGGGCCGAAGTCGAAGCCGACGGCCTGCAGATCGATCTTCGGGGCACCGCGCCGGACGAGGCCGAACGCTTTCGCGCCCTTACCCTTGCTGGGCAGGTCGTCGACGGGGCCCGGGTCATAGACCGGATGGATGTCACCACACGCGACCCAATCGAGGCACCGCGATTCACCGTCGAGCTACTTAGATCGGACGAGGGGGTCAGCCTTATCGGCCTTGTCCCCGCCGAGATGGACCGTCTTGCGTTTCTCGAAGACATCGCCCGAAACGCCGTGAACACCCCGATCACCGACCTCCTTCAAGCCGCCGCCTTCCCGGCCCCTGAAAACTGGAACGAAGCCCTGCGCTTTGGGGTCGAAGCCTTCGCCCTGGCCGATAAGTCGAAAATCTCCATCGCTTCGGACCGGGTGGCCGTCACCACCATGGCCGGCGACGCCGAAGCCCGCGCGAACATGGAGCGGTCCCTGACGCGTCTTGCCCCCGGCGGGGTGGAGGTCGCACTTGACATATCCATTCCCAGACCGGTCATCACGCCGTTCCTCTTCCGCCTGTCGCGCGAGGAAGGGACAGCCCGCCTCGAGGCGTGCTCGGCGGCAACCGAAACCGGGCGCGACCAGATCATCGCGGCGGTACAAGGGCTTGGGATCGACGATCCGATCTGCCAACTTGGCCTCGGCGTGCCGTCGGTTGCCTGGCCCGGCGCCGTCTCCCAGGCCATCGAGGCCATGGACGAGATCGAGACCGGCACTTTGACCGTTACGGACCTGGAAATACGGCTGGAATCCGGCCCCGCGACCGAAGATTTCGGAACCCACGCCGCAGCGCTGCGCAACGACCTGCCAGAGGAATTCACTCTGACCGCCTTGCAAGAAGACGCCGCGGCCGTGGAACCGGAAGCCGGGCCCGCCGAGTTCACTGCGACCCGCAGTCCCGAAGGCATGGTCCAAATCCGAGGCAGGGCGGGCGACACGCTGGCCCGTTCGGCCGTCGGCAGCTATGGGCGGGCGCTCTTCGGGACGGAACAGGTCTCGCTGTCATTGGAGCAGACGCAAGAGGTGCCCGCGGGCTGGAACCCCCGCCTTCTGGCCGCGATGGATGCGCTGTCACTGCTGAACAACGGTGCGGTGCGTGTCACGCCGGAGCGGATTTCGGTCTCGGGCGTGTCAGGGTCCGAAGACGCGTCGTCGCAGATTTCGCGGTTGTTCACAGGCCGGTTGGGGGACGATGCCGCCTATGACGTCGATGTCAGATACGACGAAAGGTTCGACGTCGAACTTGGCCTGCCTTCGCCAGAGGAGTGCGTGGCCCAGGTGAACAATATCCTTTCGACCCGGCAAATCACCTTCGATCCCGGCTCGGCCACCATCGATCCGGAATCCCGCGCCAGTGTGGATGCCATCGCTGAAATCCTGCGAAAATGCGACAATATCCCAATGGAAGTGGGCGGCTACACGGACAGCCAAGGGCGTGAGGAGATGAACCGTGACCTCAGCCAGCAGCGCGCCGAGGCCGTTCTTGGCGCCCTTCTGGCGCGGCGGGTGCCCGTGGGGGATTTGGTCGCGAACGGCTATGGCGAAGAGAATCCGATCGCCGACAACGACACCGCTGAAGGGCGCGAGGCCAACAGGCGTATTGAATTCGCGCTTCTAAGGCCCCAAGAAGACACGGAAAACACCGAGGCAGCCGAGGTCGAACCAGCCGAATGAACCGCACCGAATTCGTCATCGCGACGGCCGTCATCCTGTTCGTCGCGTTCATGCTGGGTTGGTTCGCCAATTGGCTTGTGCATCGCCTGACCCGCGTCAGCCAGGCCGATCTGGGGGAGCTGGACCGGATGGCCCAGCACATGCACGAAGCGGAAGAAAGTCGTGACCAGGCAATTGCTTACCTGCAAGAGCGCGAGGCCGAGATGATGGGTCAGCTGCATGCGACGGAGGCCGAGCTGCGCGCCACGATGGACGGCCTACGCGATGCCCGTGCCGAGACGGAAGAGCTGCGCGAGTATATCGAGCAGATGAACGCCCGGGGCTGACAAGGCTTGAAAACCCGTCGGACATCCGCCGGACACCCGTCCCGCGTGCGTCGGACATTCGCCTGGCAAACGTCGTTCTCGCGCCAAGCATAAGCCGGACACGCGCCGGGCATCTGTCGGGACAGGGGTCAAGACCCGGCGCAGCCCCGCCACGGTCCAGCGCCCGGCGTCCAGAGACAGCATTGCCGCCCCGGTGCCATCGAACAAGCCGCACCTCAGGCCAGCTGGAACCCGCCAAGAAATCTTGTCGACCTGGACCGGACCCTTACCGGGTTAGCGGAGGGCATTGGTTACAAGGGACGAGGACTAAGGCGCTTTCGCGGAAGGGCGCGCGCTTCTGGCGTTTGACGCCGACCTCGACACCACGCGTCTCGGGGTGAGCTCTCCGGCCTGAGGAGCGGAACCTTCTCACTTGCCGGATTCGAGATTCCCATGACACGGCAGGAGATGGCGTGCGCGGATGATCAAGGACATGCTTATCCTTGGCATAGGCGGCGAAATCCAGAAGGCCCATATTCGGGCGATCAAGGCTTTCACCGCTTTCCTGGGACGCTCGCCCTATACAACGACGCCGGATGATATTTGCGCCCAACAGCTTCACGTGGCCGACACTCAAGTGACGCCACAGACGGTCAATGTCCGGATCTCTGCGCTCAGGTTTTCGCCTGAGTGGCTTGCGGGCAGGAGGAGATCATGCGGTTCCGGACCGAGCCCGGCAAGTTGGCAATCACCTTGGGTGTGGAGGAGATTGCGGCGCTCCTGAATTCAGCATCGAGTTCCGAGCCCGGCAACCTGCACCAAAACAGATGGTTGATGCACTCATTGCTTATATCAGAAGCAGGCCCGTCATGATGACAAGGAGGCGAAACTCGTCGGGGCCATGCAGCGCATCCATCGGCACGAAGAATACATGATTGGCCGCGTTTTAGGGCCCGCGCAGCAAACCGCACAGCAAGACACTGCCGGTTCGGCAGTAGAGCCCAGTATACTAGAACTTATGTGTAGTACTGATGGCGAACGTGATCGCGATCGGGGCCAAACGGCCAAAACCTGTCGCGCGCCCTAGATCAGCAGGTCTGCTTCGCATTCTTTCCAATGCAAAACAGCGTCAGGCAACATGACATCGGGAATTGATGTCCCCCACGCCGCGAATGCATCCACGATCGTCACCAGACCCATGCGGGAAACGGCGGCCCCTTTGCAGTAGCCGCTGGCCGAGAGTCGTCCGTCCGAGCCTATGAACTTGAACGCAAGATAATTCCAGCGGGCGTCGCTACCTATCCAGTGATACCTGACCTTGTACTTCTCGCCGAGCTTCAGTTGCCGCCGGTAGGTGATGATCGAACCACCTAACACAGGCTTCCACCGGTTTCGGATCAGAGTTTTCAGAAATCCTGTTCGGGCGAAGAACTCGACGATCATCAGGTCGGCTATCGTCAGATAACGGCCATTGTTCATGTGGAGATTCACGTCGATGTCGTTTGGAAGCACTCGAAACTCACGCTCGAGCTGAGCTGTGAGAGTGAGCTTGGGAAGCCAGAAAGCCCGAAGGAGCGTCCAGAATAGCCTGAAATACAAGTTCATCCGACCCACCTATAACGTTCATCTTTGAACTATATAGGTCAATTTTGAACCAAGCAAGCGTATTCGGCGCGCCTGGCATTCGACGTCCCCGGTGAACTGCATCCGGAAGGGCAAGGTGGTGGTGCGCTGTCGGATCGGCGCACTTGTCGTCATCTGCGATATGGGGATCGCGCCAATGCCATCGGGGCCGCGGCCGCCGGAACGAATTGTCCGTGGCGGACGAAATGGGTATGCTTTCCTTATGCCAGACAACGATGCTTCTAATTCGGTCCGCGATGCCACTGGCTCTGGTGCCACCGAGGCTTGGCTGGCGGTGGCACAAGCCTACAACGAATGCACCGCGACACTGTTGCAGCACCTTCGCCCGCTCGGCCTGTCGCTGCTGGAGCACGAGGTTCTGATGAACCTCCTGCGGTCGGATGGCCTGACACAGCGTGAACTGTCGCAACGGTGCTTCTCTGCCAAAAGCGGGATAAGCATGTTGATTTCGCGCCTCGAGGGCAGTGGAATCATAGTGCGCAGTCAATCCCTGCAGGATCAGAGAGCGTGGCGTTTGTCCCTGACGCCAAAGGGCCAATCCCTTGCCCAAGATGCCCTTCGCATCCAGACAAAGGTTGTCGCGGAAATGGCTAAAGCGTTTTCGCGAGATGAACTTGCCGTCGTCAAATCGCGCATGAATGCAGCGGCGGCGCTGCTGAAGGACATGCGCGAGCAGAAACGGCTGTGACGCCGATGTGGTCAATCGAAGCGTCTGGAAAGCGTCATTGGGGTGTCGGAGCACTGCCGCTTGATTCCGCGCTTTTGCAACCGGGCGCGACACCATTGGCGGATTGCGCTTCGCCGACAGTCGTGCCGATCGGGCACCGATTGCTTTGGGGCATAAGGCGGCTGCGCAGAGCAGCGGCCGAATCTTACACCATGCGAATCGCCTGAGACGTTTCCCCTCAGGGCACCTACCCCCGCTTGCCCAGCGTGTCGGCCATCTCGGCATCGCGTTGGCCCATGGGGCGGGTGCGGCCGCGAGTGGTGTCGCGGCGGGACTGGTGCTCCATCTCGGCATTCAGGAGTGCGCCGAAGAGGACGACGAAGGCCGTCAGCCACATGTAGAGGTTCAGGATCACCACGCCCGCGATGGCGCCATAGGTGGGCTGGTAGGCGCCGAAATTCTGCACGAAGACCGAGAACAGGACCGACCCGCCCAGCCACAGCGCGGTGGCGAAGATGGCGCCGGGGGTCACCCAGCTCCACCTTGGGGGGCGGCGGGCGGCAGCGTGGCGGTAGAGCAGGCCCAGCGACGCCATCGACAGAAGCGCCATGAGCGGCCAGCGCCCGATGGAGACGATGAGGGGGCTGGGACCCTCGAAACCGAGCGCCCTGACCAGGGTCGGCACGGCACTGGCCGCCGCGACGGTCAGCAAAAGCATCCCTCCCAGCGCCGCCGTCAGCAGAAGCGAGACGGCGTTGCGCATGACAAGGTTGCGCGTCTCGTCCTCGACATGGGCCATGTTGATCCCCGAGACGAGGTTGTCGATCCCGCGCGAGGCCCAGAAGAACGACAGCACGAAGCTGATCACGGCGGTGATCGTCGCCCGCCCCGAGCCCTGTTCGGCCAGGGACACGGCCTGTTCGCGCACCAGCGCCAAGGGTTCGGCCGGGGCGAGCCCGCCCAGGGCATCGAGCATGGCGAAGACGATGTCAGTATCGAGGACCAGCCCCGCGAGCGAGGCCAGCGCGGCGATGGCAGGAAAGAGGGTCAGCATCCCGAAGAAGGCCACGCCAGCGGCCACGAGGGGGACGAGATCGCGGCCGACACGCCCGCCCACGCGGCGGAAGATGTCGGACCAGCCTTTCAGGTCGATTTCGCCGGGGCGCCAGGCCTCGCGACCGCGGCCCGTTTCGTCGAGTTCCTCGGGCGAGTCGACGGGGGCCGCGGGATGTTCGCCTCCGGCCATGGGGGTGACGCCCTTGCCCTGTCCGGGGCCTTCGCGGTTGTCATCCTGCATGTCAGACCTCCGCTTCTGCGCGGGATGCGCGTGGGCCTACCACCGGGTCAGGGCAGCCTCATCCTCGTCCTTCGCGGCGACCCAGGCGGCGCCTTCGGCCGTCACCTCCTTCTTCCAGAAGGGTGCGCGGGACTTGAGGTAGTCCATCAGGAATTCGGCCGCGGCGAAGGCGTCGGCACGGTGGGGGGCGGCGGTGGCGACCATCATGATCTGCTCGCCCGGGGCAAGACGGCCGTGGCGGTGGATGACCATCGCATCGCCCAGAGACCAGCGCGAGACGGCCTCGGCCGCGATCTTCTCGATCGCGGGGGCGGTCATGGCGGGGTAATGCTCGATCTCCATATGGCGCAGGTCGCCGGCGGCGCTGTCGCGTACAAGGCCCGAAAAGGTGACGATGGCGCCCATGTCGGTGCGCCCCTCGGTGAACCGCGAGATCTCGGCCCCGATGTCGAAGGGCCCGGCCTGAACGCGGACTTCCATCAGCCGCCGGTCATGGGCGGGAAGAACGCGACCTCGCGCGCGCCGGCCAGCGGGGCGTCGAACTCGGTCAGTTCCTGGTCCACCGCGACGCGCAGGGCCGAGAGGTCCTGGAACGCGGCCTCGTAGCGGGCCTCGCGCGCGGTCAGTTCTGCCACGAGGTCCGAGACGGTCGCGGCTTGGGTCTGCACCGTCTCCCGCGGGAGGCCGATGCGTTCGCGCACCCAGGCGAAATAGAGGATGTCGAGGCTCATGCGGGATCCTTGAGGAAGGGCAGTGCCTTCCGGAAATAGTCCCAGCCGGTGATCAGCGTCAACGCGGCGGCGATCCACAACAGCGTGACCCCCAGGAACCCGGCAATGTCGCGCATCTGCGCCAGCCAGGCCAGCCCAACCTCGTCGGTGATCTGGCCATTCAGGATGGCCTGCACGGTGGCGTCGTCCATGCCCTGCGTTCGGTCGATCATGTGATAGAGGAAGATGTCGCGCGAGAAGAGGACCGCGATCGCCACCATCTGCGCCGTCGTCTTCCACTTGGCCAACTTCGTGACCGACAGCAGTTTTGCCTGCGCGCCCAGAAACTCGCGCAGGCCGCTGACGAAGACCTCGCGGAAGACGATGAAGGTCGCGGGCAGCACCAGCCAGGGCGACATCGAGGAATAGCCGACGATCACCAGAAGCGCGATGATCACCATGGCCTTGTCGGCGATGGGGTCCAGCATCGCACCGAACTTGCTTTCCTGTTTCCACGACCGCGCGATGTAGCCGTCGAACCAATCGGTCACGGCCGCGCCGACGAACAGCAGCAGGGCGAACCAGTCTGCCCAGGGCCGGTGGAAATACAAAAACGCGACGGCCACGCCAGGAGCGGCGAGGAGACGAAGCACGGTGAGGATGTTGGGAAGGGTCCAGCGCATGGATGGTAAGATAACCGTGCGCCCCCCTTGGGGAAAGGCCGCGCGGAAAAACCTTTTTTCGCGGGAGTCCCCAGTCAGGTCCAATAGAGCATGCGTGCCCCCGGCAGATGTCGCGCGATGCCGGCCTCTAGCGTCTGGCGCATGTCCTTCATCAGGGGCGCGGGATAGACGTATTTGCGCCCGCCGAACTTGTTGCGCTTCACGGTGCGGACCTCGGGGTCCATCTCCAGTCCCGTGGCGGGATACCACACCAGAAGCACCTCGCGCGAGCCGGGGGTGAAGCGGTGGGTGATCAGCTCGGCCGTCAGATCAGCACCCGCGGGCAATTCGGCGGCGGCCTGGGCGAAGAGGCGGTCATAGGCGTCCTGCCATCCATCGATGGGCATGATCGGGGCGATGGTCAGCCCCACCTTGTAACCCGCGCGCGCCAGCCGGCCCATCGCGGCCAACCGGGCCGACAGGGGCGCGGTGCCGCCTTCGAACCGGCGCGCGATTTCTTCCGCATTGACCGAGAAGCGGATCCGGGTGCGCCCGTTATGTGGGGTGGCCTCAAGGCTTTCGGTGTCCGCGAACTTGGTGGTGAACCGCAGGCTGAGGTCGCCGTGCTTCTGGCCAAACCAGGCAATCGTGTCCGAAAGGCAATCCGACAGCGGTTCCAGCGCGAGGGGGTCGGTGTAGCACGACGCCTCGAACGTGGTGCCTTCGGCGGCGCGGGCCGCGTCGGTCGAGGTGATGCGCCCCTGCCCTTCCAGAGGCGGGAGCCGGTCGAGGATCTCGGGAAGGTTGGCGAAAAGCCGCGTCACCGGCGGACCCTTCAGCGATCCGGCAAGATAGCAGTACTGGCAATGCGCGGGGCATCCGGTCGCCAGATCGAAGCGCCAATCGGCAGAGGGCGGGATGGGCTCGGGCCGCATCTTGCTGTCCGAGGCAACGGTGACCGCGAGCGTGGATTTGGCCCGGCGGTATTCGGCGCGCGGGTCGCCGTCCTTTAACCCGGTGATCCGGTCGCCCTTCAGTTCGACGATCTCGGCCCCCATGGCCGCGGCGCGTTCGGCCACGCGGGTCGCCATCGGCCAGTCGCGGGCGGCTCGGGTCAGAAGCACGCGCCGGGGGCGGAAGGGCCGTTCTTCGGTCTGTTGACGCGGCAGCCGCCGTTCGAGCGTTTCGGGCGCTTCGCGGGGGGCGTCAGCACGGGTCGGGGCGATATGCGGGGCGTCGGTCATGCGATCGGAACCCGGACGTCAGGGCGACGGGTCCGGCGGCAAAGCGGCGCGGGGACACAGTGACCGCAAAGAAGAATTCCCAGTGACGGCGCAATACTGCCGAAGCGGAAAAGACTTCCGTGCCGTAGACTCCGTAGCAGCATCGGATAATTTGAGAAAAATGCACAGAGAAGCGTATGCCGATGAAGATACCGACCCTGAAACTGGCAAAGCGGATACCGGAGATATTGCGAGAGCAGCCGGACCATAGGTTCAAGGCTCGTGAGTTGGCCCAACTGATCAGGGAGCGCCATCCTGACGCCTGCGAGGCGAAGCTGCACAACAGTCCCAGCCTGTCCACCGAACGTGACCTGCTGCAACAGATCGTCGCCGAAATAGGCTCTCAGCGCCCTGCCATGCAAAGGGCATGCGAGGAAATCCGGGTAACGGACGGGCGGCCCCGGCAGTATTACTGGGCCACCAAATCAGATGCCGAGGAAGCGGGGCAAGAAAACCTCGAAGACGTCGGCGAGGAATCCGCGACAGCTTCGGGGACGAGGCCCAAGCTGTCCGAGGCCGATCTGTATCCCCTGCTGGGGGAATTCGCGTATCGAGAGCTTGGCGTCGATGCGATGCGCATCGACGAGCGCAAAGGCACGAATTCCGGTGCGGCGGGGACAAATCGCTGGCTATACCCGGATGTCGTCGGGTTCGAAGACGTCACGGTCGACTGGGACCGCGATCTGAAGCTTTGCGTCAGCCAGACCGGTGATGCGCGGGCTCGCCTGTGGTCATTTGAGGTCAAGTTGCGTCTCAATCGCGCGAATGTCCGAGAGTGCTTTTTCCAATGCGTATCGAACTCGTCGTGGGCAAACAGCGCATATCTGGTCGCGGTCGAAATCGGGGACGGGACTCTGAAGGAACTGCGAACCTTGTCGCAGTTGCACGGCATCGGGGTTATACAGCTGGACCCGGAAAATCCTACGGAGAGTCAAATTCTGATCCCCACCAACGTACGGTCCTCAGTGGATTGGGCCAGCTGCAATCGTCTGCTGCGTGCCAACGGGGATTTTAGGAACTTCATCAAAAAGGTCCGGCAGTTCTATCAAACCGGCGATCGCCCCGAAACCTGGGATCTTCTGCCCGATGACTAAGGCCTAGCCACGTTCGTGGAAGTGGTCATAGATCTTTTCGGCCAGACCCGCATTGATCCCCTCGACGGCTTTCAAATCCGACAGGGAGGCGCGGCCGACGGCCTTCGCCGAGCCGAAATGTGCCAGTAGCGCCCGTTTGCGGGTGGCGCCGACTCCTGCGATCTCGTCCAGGGGATTGGCGCCCATCGACTTGGCGCGCTTGGCGCGGTGGGTGCCGATGGCGAAGCGGTGCGCCTCGTCGCGCAGGCGCTGCACGAAATAGAGGACGGGGTCGTTATGGCGCAGGGCGAAGGGGCGCTGGCCGGTGCGGTGGAACTCTTCCTTGCCGTGGTCGCGGTCGACCCCCTTGGCGACGCCGACCATTGTGATGTCATCCACGCCCATCTCGGACATGATCTGCCGCACCGCGCTGACCTGCCCCGCGCCGCCGTCGATCAGCAGAAGGTCGGGCCACATGCCCTTCTCGCGCTCGGGGTCTTCCTTCAGCAGGCGCTTGAAGCGGCGCTTCAGCACCTCTTTCATCATACCGAAATCGTCGCCGGGCGTCAGCTCGTCGCCGCGGATGTTGAACTTGCGGTACTGGCTTTTCAGGAACCCTTCCGGCCCGGCGACGATCATCGCACCAACGGCGTTCGTGCCCATGATGTGGGAGTTGTCATAGACTTCGATTCGCTCGGGGCGGGTGTCCATGCCGAACGCCTCGGCCAGGCCGTCCAGAAGTTTGCCCTGGGTGGCCGTCTCGCTCATCTTGCGGGCGAGGCTTTCGCGGGCGTTGCGCAGCGCCCCGGCGACGAGGTCCTTCTTCTCGCCCCGTTGGGGAACGAGGATCTGCACCTTGCGGCCCGCCTTCTGCGACAGCGCCTCCTCCATCAGTTCGGATTCCTCGATGTCGTCCGAGAGAAGGAGCATGCGCGGCGGCTCCTTGTTCTCGTAGAACTGGCCGATGAAACCGGCGAGGATCTCGGCCGGTTCGGCGCCCGAGCCGGTCTTGGGGTAGTAATCGCGGTTGCCCCAGTTCTGGTTGGCGCGGATGAAGAAGACCTGCACACAGGCCTGCCCGCCTTCGACATGCAGCGCGATCACGTCGGCCTCGGCCACGCCCGCGGGGTTGATCCCCTGGGACCCTTGCACGTGGGTCAGCGCGCGGATCCGGTCGCGCAGGGCGGCGGCGCGCTCGAATTCCATCTCGGCGCTGGCGGTCTCCATCTCCCTGGCGAGCTGGCTTTGAACCCGGGTGGTGCGGCCTTGCAGGAACTCCTCGGCGTCCTTGACCGAACGGGCATAGTCCGCTTCCGAGATATGGCCGACGCAGGGACCCGAGCAGCGCTTGATCTGATACAGAAGGCATGGCCGGGTCCGGCCCTCGAACATCGAGTCCGAGCAGTTGCGCAGCAAGAAGACCTTCTGCAACTGGCTGAGCGTCCGGTTCACGGCCCCGGCGCTGGCGAAGGGGCCGTAATAGCTGCCCTTTTCGGACTTCGCGCCGCGGTGCTTGCGGATCATCGGATAGGCGTGGTCCTTCGTCACCAGGATGTTCGGGAAGGATTTGTCGTCGCGCAGAAGCACGTTGTAGCGCGGTTTCAGCTGCTTGATGAGGTTCTGTTCCAGCAACAGCGCCTCGGTCTCGGTCTTCGTCGTGAGGAACATCATCGACGCCGTTTCCGAAATCATCCGCGCGATCCGGGGGCTGTGCTGCGGCGAAGGGCGCGAATAGCTGGACACCCGCGCCTTCAGGTTGCGCGCCTTGCCGACATACAGAACCTCCTGCTTGTCGCCCAGCATCCGGTAGACCCCCGGCGAGCTGTCGAGGGTCTTCAGATACGAGTGGATGCAGGCATGTCCCGTGAGGGGCGCGTCGCTCATGTGGGGGTCCATGATTCTAGGGTCGGCTGCAAAATATGGGGGGCGCCCTCAAGAGAAAAGACCTCCACCGTTTCTGTGGATAAAGCTGTGGGGAAAGGCTGAGGAGGTCGGTTTTCTCGTTGCAATTTCGAGGCTTGGTTTCTTTGCCCGTTTTTTAGGCCAGATCGCAAGTCACTGAAATTGTTATGATTATTTATTAATGCTTCGTAAACGCCTTGTTTTCATGGGGTTTTGCGTCGGTTCCATGACATAAGTGAATAACTGACGCCGCGTCCGCTATTCCACGCCCAGAACGTCCGGCGTCTTCCAGCCCAGATGCTGCCCGCCGTCGACGCACAAAAGTTGCCCGGTGATCGCGGGAGCATCCAGAAAATAACCCAAGGCCGCGCAGATATCGTCCGGGTTGGCTCCGCGTTGCAAAACGGTGTTGGCGCGCTGGCGGACGAAGTGGTCCTCGGACTGATGGGTTCCCTTCAGGGTCGGACCCGGGCCGATGGCGTTGACGCGGATCGCGGGGGCCAGCGCCTGCGCTGCTGTCTGGGTGAAGGCCCAAAGGCCCATCTTGGCGATGGTGTAGGTCATGAATTCGGGCGTCAGCTTGCGCACCCGCTGGTCGATCATGTTGACGACGAGGGCGCTCGCGACGGGCTCTCCCGCGTCGTCGGTTCCAGCGTTGGGAGCCTGCGCGGCAAAGGCCTGGGTTAGCACGAAGGGCGCGCGCAGATTCGACCCGATGTGCCGGTCCCAGCTGTCCTTCGTGGCGCTGTGGATCGTGTCATACTCGAAGATCGAGGCGTTGTTGATCAGCACCGTCAGCGAACCGCCCAGCGCATCGGCGGCGCGATCCACCAGCGTGGCGGTCGCCTCCTCGGACAGCAGGTCGGCCTGGACCGGGACGGCGGTCCGGCTCATGGTGCGCAGGTCGGTCGCGACACCCTCGGCCCCGCCATCCGAACTGTTGTAATGCACCGCGACGTCGAAGCCGCGCTGCCCAAGATAGAGCGCCATGGCGCGGCCCAGACGCGCGCCACCCCCCGTCACGAGTGCCCGTGTCATGCCGAAACGACCGCCCCCAGATAGATTGCGTAAAGCGCGCAGAACGCCAGCCCGACCAGTCGGCCCATCCGCGCGCGGGTGAAGATAAACGGGGCCAGCAGGATCGATGCGCCCAGCATCACCCAGAAATCGAGCCGGAGGAACGACGCGTCCGCGGGGATGTCCCCGACCAGCGACGCGATTCCGATGATGGCCAGAAGGTTGAACAGGTTCGACCCGATGGCGTTGCCCAGCGCCACGTCGGCCTCGTCCTTGCGGGCCGCGGCGATGGTGGTCGCCAGTTCAGGCAGCGAGGTGCCGATGGCCACCAGCGTCAGGCCGATCACCGCGTCCGAGATCCCGAAGCCTTCGGCGATGGCCTGCGCACTGCCGATCAGGATATGCGCACCGACGGGCAGACCGATCAGGCCCACGATCAGGAACGCGGCGACCTTCCAGCCTGGCATGTCGGGACTGGCGCCCTCGACTTCCTCGGGTCGGACGCGCTGTTTCACCCCCTCGCGGTACTGGTCGGCCAGGATGATCGCCAGTACCGCAAGTAGGATTAGGCCGGTCCACCACGTATAGGGGCCGATGAAGCCCAGCGCGATGAACAGGACGGTTACGCCGAGCATCGTCAGATAGGTCTTCTGCACCTCGGACCGGCTGGTATCCAGAACGAACAGCAGCGCGGGCAGGCCCAGAACCAGCATGATGTTGGCGGTGTTCGACCCCACCACGTTGCCTAGTGCAATGCCGGGCGCATCGGCCAGGATCGCATCGATCGAAATCAGAAGTTCGGGCGCCGAGGTGCCGAAGGCGACGACGGTCAGGCTGACGATGAAGGCCGGCACGCCCAGGCGAAGCGACAGGTTCACCGCCCCCCGGACCAGCGCATCGCCCGCACCGACGAGGATCGCCAGCCCAAGAAACGCAAGCAGGAAGTTCATCCGCGCCCCTTGCCGCAGGTGCAGGGACCCTTGCCGATGCGATAGCGCCCGCAGCCGTCACATTTCATCGACTGGATCTTCTTTTGCCCGGGAAAGCGCAGCCGCCCGAACATGGCCATGACCAGCATACCGATCAGGAAAAGTGAGACGATCTTGATCATGTCACAGACCGAACCGGGCGAAGGCGGCCCGATCCTCGACCCCCGCCGCAGCGTCGGAGGCCAGCGCGGCGCCGAAGCGCGACAGGAACGGCTTCTTCTGCTTGTAGACGGTGAAGCGGGTGTCCTTGCCGAACCGCTCTTTCATCTTGGGGACCAGATGGCCGATGCCGTCGATCAGCCCCATCTCTCTCGCGCGCTCGCCCACCCAGATCTCGCCGGTGAACAGGCGCGAATCGTCGGCAAGCTTGGCGCCCCGGCGGTTGCGGACCTGGCTTTTGAAAGTGTCGTGGATCTGGTTCTGAAGCTCTTTCAGGCGGGCCACATCCTCATCCTTGGCGGGGCGGAACGGGTCGAGCATGCTTTTCGATTCACCCGAGGTATAGACCCGCCGGTCGATCCCGTAGCGGCCGATGAACTTGTCGAACCCGAACCCGGCCGAGATCACCCCGATCGAGCCGATGATCGAGTTCTGATCGGCATAGATCTCGTCCGCCGCGGTGGCGAGCCAGTACCCGCCCGAGGCCGCGACATCCTCGACGAAGGCGATGACGGGGATGCCCTTCTCTTCGGACAGGCGGCGGATGCGCGTGGCGATCAGCGAGGATTGCACGGGCGATCCGCCGGGCGAGTTCAGCACGAGTGCGACGGCCTTGGGCTTGCCGCGGCGGAACGCCTTCTCGATCATCGGGGCCAGGGTGATGTCGTTCAGCCGCGCGGGGCTTCCCGACGCGATGACCCCCTGCAGCCGGATCACGGCGACAAGGGGCTTGCGGGACATGGAGGGCAGTAAAAGCTTCATGCCCCCCTACTTAGGCGTGCAGCGCGCGATGATAAGCCCGCGCGGCACCTAGTCCCGCAACCGCCAGCCTGTGCGGAAGATCAGCCACACGATCCCGAGGCACAGCGCGGTGAACCCGAAGATCGCCAGAAGCGACCAGCCAAGCGCCACGTCGGACATGCCGTAGAAGGACCAGCGGAACCCCGAGACGAGGTAGACCACCGGGTTGAACAGGCTGACCGTCTCCCACGTCGGGGGCAGCATGGAGATGGAATAGAACGTGCCGCCGAGGAAGATCAGCGGCTGGATCAGCAGCAAGGGGACAAGTTGGAGCTGTTCAAAATTGGTCGCCCAGATGCCCACGATGAACCCCATCAGGCTGAAGGACAGGCAGGTCAGCACCAGAAACAGCGCCATCCAGAACGGATGCTGGATGTCGAGATCCACGAAGAAGAAGGCGGTGATCAGGATGATGACCCCGATCGCCAGCGATTTCGTCGCCGCGGCGAAGACATAGCCCGCCGTGATCTCCAGAAAGGATGCAGGCGCCGAGAGGTGTTCGTAGATCGAGCCGATGAATTTCGGGAAGTAGATCCCGAAGGACGCGTTGCTGATCGACTGCGTGATGACCGACAGCATGATGAGGCCCGGCACGATGAACGCGCCGTAGCTGACGCCCTCGACCTCCTGGATGCGGCTGCCGATGGCGGTGCCGAAGACCACGAAATAAAGCGAAGTCGACAGGACCGGCGACACGACCGTCTGCGTGACGGTGCGCAGACCGCGCGCCATTTCGTAGCGGTAGATCGCCCAGATCGCGTAAAGGTTCATGACCGCCCCTCCCCTTCGACGAGTCCCACGAAGATGTCTTCGAGGCTGGATTGTTCGGTGCGCACGTCGCGGACCTTCAGGCCCGTGCCGCTGAGCGCAGTCATCAGCCGGGTGATCCCGGTGCCGTCGCCGGTGGTGTCGTAGGTATAAACCATCTCGGCCCCGTCGGCCTGCAAGGCCAGGTCGAAAGGCTGCAACGCCTCGGGGATTTGGGTCGCGGGTTCGGCCAGTTCGATGATGAACAGCTTGCGGCCCAGTTCGCTCATCAGGGCGTCCTTGTCACGGACCAGCTTGATCTCACCCTTAGAGATGACGCCGATCCGGTCGGCCATCGCCTCGGCCTCTTCGATGTAGTGGGTGGTGAGGATGACCGTGACGCCGTGGTCGCGCAGGTCGGCCACGGTGTTCCACATCTCTTTCCTCAGGCCGACGTCGACACCCGCGGTCGGCTCATCCAGGAACAGGACCTTCGGTTCGTGGCTGAGCGCCTTGGCGATCAGGACGCGGCGCTTCATCCCGCCTGACAGCGCGCGGGTCTGCGAGTCCTTCTTGTCCCACAGCGACAACTGCTTCAGCACCGATTCAAGGTGATCGTCGCCGCCGGACTTGCCGAACAGCCCGCGCGAGAAGCGGACCGTGTTCCACACAGTCTCGAACGGCTCCAAGTTCACTTCCTGCGGGACGAGGCCAATCTGGCTGCGCGCGGCGCGGTAGTCGGTGACGTTGTCGTGGCCTCCGACCCTGACATGCCCCGAGCTGATCGAGGTGATGCCGCAGATGCATTCGATCAGCGTCGTCTTGCCCGCGCCGTTGGGGCCCAGAAGGGCCAGGATCTCGCCCTCGCGGATTTCGAGGTCGACATCCTTCAGCGCATGGACCCCGCCATCGTATTGTTTGGTAAGCTTCTCGACCGAGACAATAGCCGTCATTGGTCCCTCTCTTTCGGGGGCGAACCTAGCGGATGGTGGCGAAAGGGGAAGCGCGAAGCCCTTTGCATCCCCGCACAGGCGCATCTTATGTGGCGCGCATGGATGTGGATGCGCTTGTGATCGGGTCCGGGCCCGCGGGGCTGATGGCGGCAGAGATGCTGGGGGCGGCCGGGCACAGCGTGCTGGTGGCCGATCGCATGCCATCGCCTGCGCGCAAGTTCCTGATGGCAGGCAAGTCAGGGCTGAACCTGACCAAGGTCGAGGACGCGGCGCAATTCGCGGCGGCCTATGGCGCAGGCTCGGGGTCGGTCCCCGCGCTGGTCCGCGATTTCGGGGCGGATGCGGTGCGCGACTGGGCGCATGGGCTGGGCCAGCCAACCTTTACGGGATCGACGGGGAGGGTGTTTCCGGAAGCGATGAAGGCATCGCCCCTTCTGCGGGCGTGGCTGACACGGCTGGACGGGTATGGCGTCTCGCTGATGACGCGGTGGCGCTGGGTCGGCGGAACGACGTTCGACACGCCCGAGGGCGCGGTGACGGTCGGCGCACGGGCCACGGTGCTGGCGATGGGCGGCGCAAGCTGGCGGCGGCTGGGATCGGACGGGGCCTGGGCCGACGTTCTGGCGGATGAGGGATTGCCGGTGGCCCCCTTCGCCCCGGCAAATGCGGGGCTGTCGGTTGACTGGTCATCGCACATGACGCGGCATTTCGGGCAGCCGGTAAAGAACAGCGCGCTGGTGGTCGGCGGAACGACACAGCGGGGGGAGTTCGTGGTATCCGAGCGCGGGCTGGAAGGCGGGGGCATCTATGCCGTCAGCCGTGCGGTGCGCGAAGGGGGCGCGCTGGCGCTGGACCTCAAGCCCGACCTGGGCGTCGACGCGCTGCGCGCCCGGCTTTCCGCCGCGAAAGGATCGCTGTCGAACCGGCTGCGCAAGCTGAAGCTGGACCCCGTGCAGACCGCCCTTCTGCGCGAGTTCGCACGCCCCCTACCCGACGATCTTGCGCCCGCGATCAAGCACCTGCCTGTGCCACACGATGGGTTGCGCCCGCTGGACGAGGCGATCTCGACCGCCGGGGGCCTGCGGTGGGCCGCGCTGGACGAGCGCCTGATGCTGAAGGACCGCCCCGGCACCTTCGCCTGCGGCGAGATGCTGGATTGGGAGGCGCCGACGGGCGGCTATCTTCTGACCGCATGCCTGGCCACGGGACGTCACGCCGGGCTGTCGGCCGCGCGCTGGCTGGACCGCTAGGCCGGCAACGGCGCGCGGGTTTCTCTGATGGGCAGGTGCACGATGGCAGAGAAGGCGCCGACGCCCACGCCGACCCACCAGACGGCCGTGTAGGTGCCGTAGATGTCGTAAAGTTCGCCCCCCAGCCAGACACCCATGAAGCTGCCCAACTGGTGGCTGAAGAAGACGACCCCATACAGCGTACCCATGTAGCGCAGCCCGTAGAGGTGACCGACCAGCCCCGCCGTCAGCGGCACCGTGGCCAGCCACAAAGCCCCCATCAGGACAGAGAAGACCAGCACCGATCCGGGCGTGATCGGCAAGCTGATGAAGGTGGCGGCGATGATCGTCCGGGCGAAGTAGATGCCCGCCAGAAGGTTCTTGCGCGGGAACAGGTTGCCCAGCCAGCCCGCGATCAGCGTGCCGCCGATATTGGACAGGCCGATCACCCCGATGGCAACGGCGCCCAACGCGGCCGTATCGCTGACCCCGATGGCGGCCAGCGTGCCCGTGGGTTCTATCGCAGCGCACATCTCGGTCACGAGGGCGGGGAAATGCGCGGTGATGAAGCCCAGTTGATACCCGCAGGAAAAGAAGCCGACGAAGATCAGCGTATAGGACGGGTCGCGGAAGGCACGGGAGAGGAGTTCGCCCATCGTTTCTTCGATCTCGACCGACTGCTTGGCGGGCGCGCGCATCATCGGCAGCACCAGAAGCGAGGCGAGGACGGCGCCCGCGAAGATGATGAACACCATCTCCCAGCCGACGACGCCCAGAAGCGCCTCGGCCACCGGGGGGCCGATCACCTGCCCCCCCGAGCCTGCCGCCGTAGCGATGGCCAGGGCCATCGACCGACGCTGATCCGAGGCGGCGCGGCCCACGACCGCAAGGATCACGCCGAAGCCGGTGCCTGCAACGCCGAAGCCCACCAGAACCTCCAGCGCCTGCATCCCTAAAGGAGATGTGGCGAAGGCCGTCAGGACAAGCCCGGCAGCATACATCACGGCACCAAGGACGATGGCCTTGCGGTCCCCGAACCGCTCGGCGAAGGCGGCGAAGATCGGCTGGCCGATCCCCCAGGCGAGGTTCTGGATCGCGATGGCCAGACTGAACTCGGACCGAGGCCAGCCGAACTCGGCCCCGATGGGGATCTGGAAGACCCCGAAGCTGGCGCGGACGGCGAAGCTGACGAGGATCACGATGGACCCGGCGATCAGGACCGGCGTGACAAGGGGGGTGCGTGACTGCATCTGGACTCTCCGTTGCATCACTTTCCCGCGAACGGGGTCCGAAGCAACCCCTCGCGCGGCGGTCCGGCTTGGGCTATGCGGCCGGGGAACGTCCCGGAGGCCCGCCCATGCATGTCGCAACCCTGATCGCCCAATCGCTGGACCCCGCCTTCGTCGAGGCGTTGCGCAATGCCTGGGGCGGCGGCGACGCGGTCTGGCTGGACCCCGCCAGAGCGGCCGAGTTCACGCTTGAGGCGGTGCCCGAAAACCGGTGGGAGGTCTGGGCCGAAGCGCAGAAGATGGGGATCGACCTTTGCGTTCAACCGGCCGAGGGGCGGCGGAAGGGGATCCTGATCGCCGACATGGACAGCACCATGATCGGTCAGGAATGCATCGACGAGTTGGCCGACATGGCAGGCGTCGGCGCGCGCGTGAAAGAGATCACAGCCCGTGCCATGAACGGCGAGCTGGATTTCGAAGGCGCGCTGCGCGAGCGGGTGGGCCTTCTGGAGGGCCTGCCCGTCGACGTGATCGAGCAGGTCTGGGCCGAGCGGATCACCCTGACCCCCGGCGGCCCCGAGCTGATCGGAACGATGCGGGCCAATGGGGGATATTGCGCCCTGGTCTCGGGCGGGTTCACGCAGTTCACCCAGCGCGTTGCGGACCGGCTGGGGTTCGACCTGCATCGCGCGAACACTCTGATCGAGGACCGCGGGGCGCTGACCGGCCGTGTGGCCGACCCGATCCTGGGCCGTGAGGCGAAGGTTGCCGCGTTGCGAGAGATCTGTGCGGCGCGGGGGATCGGGCTGGACCGGGCGATGGCCGTCGGGGACGGCGCGAACGATCTGGGGATGCTGCAACTGGCCGGCGCCGGTGTCGCGCTGCACGCCAAGCCGGCGGTCGCCGCCGAGGTTGATCTGCGGATCAACCACGGCGATCTGACCGCACTTCTGTTCCTACAGGGATATTCGCTGGACGAGTTCGCCCCGGCCTGAGGGTCCGCGGGGGGCCCTGACGGCGGGATGTGGGTATTTTTCCAAGGGTGAAATGGCCGGCGCGGGTCAGCAGAAGCCGGGGGCGGCGCGGGTTAGGCCAACCTCGACCCCCGCGCGGTTCAGGATCGGGGCATCGAGGACCGATGCGACGGCGGAGTCCGTCTTGTCGAGGATGCCGAGGCGGACCAGCAGGGCGGCCATGGCGGTGTCGGCCGCGCGGACTGCGCCATCGGTGATCTTGAGCGCGACGCCCAGCTTCCGTTCGTGCAGAATCGCGACATAGACGCCTTCGGCGCCGACCTTGACGGCGGCGCGGCCTTTCGCCGCCTCCATGAAGCGGGTGGTTGTCTTGCCGTCGCCGGCCACGAGGAAGGGATGGGCCATCATCGCCTCGCGCAGGGCGACCATGGCGTCCGATCGCGCATCGCCGCCGGTGGCCGCGGCGAACCGGGCCATGGCGCGGGCAAGACCCGTGACCGTGGTCGCGAAGTTCGGCGCCGCGCAGCCGTCGATGCCGAAGCAGGGGCTGTCTTCGCCCGTCACGTCCACGAACGTCTGTCGGACCGCCTTCTGGACCGGACCGTCGGGATCGACATAGACGCCCCCGGCGCCGAGGTGTCGGTGGAAGGTCAGAAAGCCGGTATGCTTGCCGGAGCACTGGTTGTGGGCCTGGCACGGCGTCTCGCCCGCGCGGATCATCGCGTGCTTCAGGCCGCGGTCGCGCGGCGCTTCGTTTCCGCAGACCAGATCGCCGTCGCCGCAGCCGATGTCCGACAGCCAAGCGCGCACCGCCTCGGTATGGACGACGGCGCCTTCATGCGACGCGCAGGCCAGCGCCAGGCGTTCGGGCGGCAGTTTTACGCCGGCCTCGACCATCGGAAGCGCCTGGAGCATCTTGCACGAGGACCGCGGGAAGATCACCGCGTCCGGGTCGCCCCAGGCTTCGACGACCTCTCCGGAGGCGTCGCAGACCACGGCGTGGCCCGCGTGAACCGATTCCAGAAGGGGGCCGCGCCAGAGTTCGACCAGGGGGTGCGCTTGCGTCATCTCACGTCCTCTCACAGAGCGGCGATTTTTCGCCGCAAGGGCTTTCAAGAATTGCCCATTTCCAGTTAAGGTCGCACCGCTTGACAGGAATTGGAACCGGCATCGCCGTCGCCCCGGCAAGAGGGTGAACATCGCCGGCAGAGGCAGAGACGAGCTGGAGGCTCAGGAAAACGCATGAAAGCACTTCTCGGATCGGTCACGGCCCTTGCGCTGACCCTTTCCGCGCCCATGGTGGCGCAGGCTCAGGACGAAAGCACCAACAGGGTCGCCGTCGAAACGGCATGGAGCGTCTTCGTCGAGGATGACCCGCAAGAATGCTGGAGCGTGTCCAGCCCGACCAACACCGTCAACACCCGCGGTGGACAGGTCGTGTCGGTGCGTCGGGGCGACATCCTGCTGTTCGTTACATTCCGGCCCGGATCGGACGTGAACGGCGAAGTATCGTTCACCGGAGGCTATCCCTTCGCCGACGGGTCGACCGTGTCGCTGGAAATCGGCGGCACCACGTTCGAACTGTTCTCGGAAGGGGAATGGGCGTGGCCCGCGAGCGCGTCGGACGACAGCCAGATCGTCGAGGCGATGAAGCGCGGCACCGATGCCACGCTGACGGCGCGATCCTCGCGCGGGACGCAGACGCAGGACACGTTCTCGCTGTTCGGGTTCACCGCGGCGCTGGACGAGGCACGCGGCCGCTGCAACTGACCCCGCGCTGAAGGCGTAGGAAGAAACGGGCGGCCCCGAAACGGGCCGCCTTTCGTCTTGGCGGCCCGGGGTTTATTCGCCCCCGCCGATCCCTTATATCGCGTCTATTCCGCATGACCCCGAGGTAATCCGATGTCCGCGCCCCAGACGCCGATCACACAAGACGTGCTGACCCTGCCCCGTAAGGGCGAGGAGGAGGGCAAGCGCAACCTCGTCGGGCTGACCAGGGACCAGATGCGAGAGGCGCTGATCGCCATCGGCACGCCCGAAAAGCAGGCGAAGATGCGCGTGGGCCAGGTCTGGGCGTGGATTTACCAGCGCGGCGTGCGCGACTTTGCCGAGATGACGAACCTTGCCAAGGCATATCGCGCGCAGCTGGACGAGCACTTCGTCATCCGCGTCCCCGAGATCGTGACCAAGGCCGTCTCCGAGGACGGCACGCGCAAGTATCTGCTGCGCATCGCAGGCGGGCATGAGGTCGAGGCCGTCTATATCCCCGAGGAATCGCGCGGGACCCTGTGCATCTCGTCCCAGGTGGGGTGCACGCTGACCTGTTCCTTCTGTCACACCGGCACCCAGCGGTTGGTGCGCAACCTGACCGCCGGCGAGATCGTCGGCCAGATCCTGGTCGCGCGCGACGATCTGGGCGAATGGCCCGAGCCGGGGCGCAATCCCCATGACGAAACCCGGCTTCTGTCGAACATCGTCCTGATGGGCATGGGCGAGCCGCTTTATAATTTCGACAACGTCCGCGACGGGATGAAGATCGCGATGGACCCCGAGGGGATCAGCCTGTCGCGTCGCCGCATCACGCTGTCCACCAGTGGCGTCGTCCCGATGATCGCCCGCACCGCCGAAGAGATCGGCTGCCTGCTGGCCGTATCCTTCCACGCCACGACCGACGAGGTGCGCGACACGCTGGTCCCGATCAACAAACGCTGGAACATCGAGGCGCTGCTGGGCGCGCTGAAGGACTATCCGCGGCTGTCGAACTCGGAACGGATCACGTTTGAATACGTGATGCTCAAGGGCGTGAACGATAGTGATGAGGATGCACACCGGCTGGTAGAGTTGATCCGGGGCATCCCCGCAAAGATCAACCTGATCCCGTTCAACCCATGGCCCGGTGCGCCCTATGACAGGTCGTCCAACAACCGCATCCGCGCCTTTGCCGACATCATCTACAAGGCGGGCTATGCCAGCCCGATCCGCACGCCAAGGGGCGAGGATATCATGGCCGCTTGCGGGCAGCTCAAGTCCGAGACCGAGCGCGAGCGCAAGTCGAAGCGCCAGATCGAGGCCGAGGCCCGCGCCTGACCGGCATCGGACCGCGTTTGACCCAAGGTCAAACCGGGTCTGACCGTCGATCCATTCTGCAAGGGTGGATCGCATGGAGAAACTGGTCAGGCGCAGTGCCGCTTTGGCAGATCTCCTGTTTCTCGGGCTTGTCGTGTATCTCGGAGCGCTTCAACTGACCGGGAACTTCCACGTCGTCAGTCCCGATACGGTGTTCCGATCTGTCCAGCTTGACGGTCAGGCACTTATCCGGTGGATCCGCAAGAACGGGATCGCCAGCGTTCTGAACCTGAGGGGCGACAACACCGGCACCGATTGGCACGAGGCCGAACTGGCCGTGACGGACCGCCTTGGGATCCAGCATATCGATTTTCGCATGTCGGCCAGTCCGAACTGGAACAGCCCGAAATCGAGCGGCTGTTGCAGGTCATTCGCGACGCGCCGAAGCCCCTTCTGATCCACTGCCGGGGTGGAGCCGACCGCACCGGCCTTACCTGCGCGCTGTATGTCGCGGGCATCGACGGCCGCGGAGAGGACGCTGCCGAAGCGCAGCTTTCGATCTCGTACGGGCATATCGGCATACCTTGGGTCAGCAAGGCATAGCCCATGAACGTCACGTGGGAGCGGATCGAGCCCTGGCTGGGGTTCCCCGGAAGCTAACGATCAAGCCGTGTCGGGGCGCCCAGGAACAGTCTCGCGCACCTCGCCGGCGCCGGGCCAATTCTCGATCGCGTGCAACGCCTCTTCGGCCGTTTCCACATAAGTGAAGAGATCGAGGTCCTGTTCGGCGATGGTGCCTGCCTCGGCCAGGGCGGCAAAGTTGACGACCTTGTCCCAGAACTCCTTCCCGAACAGCAGGATTGGGATTTTTTCCATCCGGCCGGTCTGGATCAGAGTCAGCGCCTCGAACAGCTCGTCCATGGTGCCGAAGCCGCCGGGGAAGACGCAGATCGCCTTGGCGCGCATCAGGAAATGCATCTTGCGGATCGCGAAGTAGTGGAAGTTGAAGCACAGGCCAGGCGTGACGTACTCGTTCGGCGCCTGCTCGTGCGGCAGGACGATGTTCAGCCCAATGGATTGGCCGCCCGCATCCGCCGCGCCGCGATTGCCAGCCTCCATCACGCCGGGGCCGCCGCCGGTGACCACGACGTTCTCGCGCCCGTAGGTTTGCATCGACTTTTCGGTCATGATCCGGGCGAAGCGGCGGGCCTGATCGTAATAGACCGACAGGGCCCCCATGGCCGAACTGCGCGCGTCGTTGGGGTTTTCCATGATCCGCGCGCCGCCGAACATGACGATGGTCGATTCGATATTTTTCTCGGCCAGGATCATCTCGGGCTTCATCAGCTCGAGCTGCAGGCGCAACGGGCGCAGGTCCGGACTGCACAGGAAATCATCGTCCGCGAAGGCCAGCTTGTAGGCGGGCGCGCGGGTCTGCGGTGTGTCCGGCACGCCTTCCGCGGTGCGGCGGTCTGTCGGGGCGTCGCGGAACGGCGAGGCGGTGCGGTCGGTCATCGGGTCCTCCATTGCCGGGCGGACATAGCCGCCCTATAGCCTCGGGGCCAGAGCCACCGAACGAAAGGACCCGCGCCCAATGTCCGCAGATCAGTCTCATGCCCAGCTGGAACCCGCCATCGAAGCCGCGTGGGACGCCCGCGCCGACATTACCCCTGCCACGGGGGGCGAAACGCGCGAGGCCATCGAAGCCACGCTGGAAGCGCTGGACAGGGGCGAGCTTCGGGTCGCCGAGAAGCGCGGATCGGATTGGCACGTGAACCAGTGGGCCAAGAAGGCGGTCCTGCTTGGCTTCCGCATCAAGGACATGGAGATCCATCCCGGCGGCCCGCAGGGCGGCGGCTGGTGGGACAAGGTCGACAGCAAGTTCGCCGGCTGGGGCGAGAACCGCTGGCGCGACGCCGGCTTCCGCGCCGTGCCGAACTGCGTTGTCCGCAAGTCCGCCTTCATCGCCAAGGGCGTCGTGCTGATGCCGTCCTTCGTGAACCTCGGCGCCTATGTGGACGAGGGCACCATGGTCGACACCTGGGCCACCGTCGGGTCCTGCGCGCAGATCGGCAAGAACGTGCACCTGTCGGGCGGTGTCGGCATCGGCGGCGTGCTGGAGCCGTTGCAGGCCGATCCGACGATCATCGAGGACAACTGCTTCATCGGCGCCCGCTCCGAGGTGGTCGAGGGCTGCATCGTCCGCGAGGGATCGGTCCTGGGGATGGGCGTCTATATCGGCAAATCCACCAAGATCGTGGACCGCGAAACGGGCGAGGTCTTCATGGGCGAGGTGCCGCCATATTCGGTGGTCGTCTCGGGCTCGATGCCGACGAAAAACAACCTCAACCTCTACTGCGCGGTGATCGTGAAGCGCGTGGACGAGGGGACCCGCGCGAAGACTGCCATCAACGATCTTTTGCGCGACTGATCAGGTCGGGGGAAACCCGATCGCCTGCCACCCGTTGGCACGCGAAAGGGACCCTCCACCATGATCGCACAACTTCCGCTGCTCTGGCTTCTGGTGGCGTTCTTCGCCGCCGGCGCCGCCGTCGTCTTCTCGTCCATCCGGGCCACGCGACTGGCCGACATCATCGCCGACCGGACCCGCATGGGCGAGGCGATGGCCGGCGGCATCATCCTGGGTGCCGCTACGTCGCTGGCCGGGGTGGTCGTGTCGACCGATGCCGCACTGGGAGGCGACGCGTCGTTCGCCTTCTCGAACGCGGTGGGCGGGATCGCGGCGCAGACGCTGTTCCTGGCGATCGCCGATACGCTGCATAAAAACGCCAACCTCGAACACGCGGCGGCCGAGCCGGCCAACCTGTTCCAGGCGGTCATGCTGATCATCCTTTTGTCCATGCCGCTGACCGCCATCGCGGGGCCGGACATCGCCTATTTCGGGGTGCACCCGATCTCGATCGTGCTGTTCCTGACCTACCTCTACGGGGTCAAGAAGTCCTCGAACGTGGCCGAGGATCCGATGTGGACCGCGGTGAAGACGTCCGACACCCGCGAGGACGAGCCCGAGGACGGGGACGAGCCGCAGAAATCCGCGTGGAAGCCGATCCGCGCCTTTATTATCCTTGTCGCGATCATGGGCGCGGGTGGTTATGTCATCAGCCAGGTCGGCGGCAGCTTGATCGACCGGTTCGGGCTGGCCTCCAGCCTTGTGGGTTCGCTGATCACCGCGGTCGTCACATCGCTGCCGGAATTCGTGACCACGCTGGTGGCCGTGCGGCGCGGCGCGCTGCAACTGGCCGTGGGCGGGATCATCGGTGGTAACACGTTCGACACGCTGTTCCTGGTTCTGTCCGACATCGCCTATCGCGACGGGTCGATCTATCACGCCATCGGCACCACGGATCTGTACTGGCTGTCCACCGGCATCCTGATGACGGCTGTTCTTCTGGGCGGCCTGATCCTGCGCCAGCGGCAGGGGCCGGGTCGGATCGGGGTCGAAAGCGTTGCGATGATGGTCATCTACGGCACCGCAGTGGTCTTGCAGGTCCGAGGCGGCTGACGGCGCCAACTTGTCGCACGTGGCAGGAACCCGACGCCCGGGGCGCGTGTTGGGCGCACGGAAACTTGAATGCCGTCCCCGGTCGCAGATCGGACGTTTTGCATGGGCGAAACCCGGACGGCTTGAATCGAAGGGAATATGGAATGAACGGTATCGGTTGGATCCTTACGATCATCATCGGCGGCCTCGCAGGCTGGCTGGCCGAGCAGTTCATGAAGTCCGACATGGGCATCATCATGAACATCATCCTCGGCATCGTCGGCGCGATCGTCTTCAACTTCCTGCTGGCGCTGATCCTGGGCACCGCGACCACAGGGATCATAGGGTCGCTGGTGGCTGGCTTCATCGGTGCATGCCTGCTGATCTGGATCGCCCGGCTGATCAAGGGTCGCGCCTGACGCATCCCGATCTTGACTGAAATGACGCCGCGCCCCGACCGGGCGCGGCGTTTCGCCGTTGACACCGCGGCGCAACTGACGGACCCCGCCCCAATGGCCCGCACGCAACATGTCTTCACCCTTCTGGTCGAGGTCGGCCGCGCCCCCGGCGACGGTCTTCCCAAGGATGCCAACGGCGCAGCGCTTCTGTGCTATGCCTCGGGCGTGGACGAAGCCGAAGCCGTGCGCGAGACGGTGGCGGTCCTGAAACAGGCCGAGATGTCGCCCCTCGACGTGACCGGCTATGGCACCCTCGAGGATCGCCTGGCCGACGGGGACGAGATCGACCCCGAGGAGCGCGAATTGATGGATCGCGCCCTGTCGGAGAATGCAGTGATCGTCGCGCAGGCGACCCCATTCTTTGACGAGGACTGACCCAACCCGTTGCGGTGCCTCGCCGCACGCCTAGATTCCTGGGCAGAATGCAAGGAACCGAAATGATCGTCGATCCCGTCGAACTGACAATGGCCCTGATCCGCGAGGACTCGGTGACCCCCAATTCCGGCGGGGCCATCGCCCTGATCGAACGGGTGTTGGAGGATAACGGGTTCACCTGCACGCGCGTCGACCGCAACGGGATCCCCAACCTTTATGCGCGATCGGGCGGTCATGGCCCGGTCCTGGGTTTCAACGGGCACCTCGACGTGGTGCCGCCCGGCGATGCGGAGGCATGGACCTCGCCCCCCTTCGCGGCCGACATCCGCAATGGCGCGATTTACGGCCGGGGTGCCTGCGACATGAAATCGGGGGTGGCCGCCTTCGTCGCCGCCGTGATCGAATGTGCCGATACCTGCCCCGGATCGCTGGTCCTGACGATCACCGGAGACGAGGAAGGGGACGGCATCGACGGCACCGCTGCGATCCTGGACTGGATGGACACCACGGGCGAGGCGATGGACGCCTGCATCGTGGGCGAGCCGACCTGCCCCACCCACATGGGCGAGATGATCAAGATCGGCCGTCGGGGTTCTCTGACCGCACGGATCACGGCGAACGGTCAACAGGGGCATGCCGCCTATCCGCAGAACGCCCGCAACCCGATCCACGCGATGGTGGACCTGCTAGGACGTCTGACCGGGATAGAACTGGACGACGGCACCGACCATTTCGATCACACCACGCTGCAGGTCACGGGCTTCGACACCGGCAACGAGGCCAACAACGTCATTCCCGCCCGCTGCAAGTCCATGGTCAATATCCGCTTCAACGACGCCCATAGCGGGCTGTCGCTGACCAACTGGCTGAACGAAGAGGCGCGCAAGGCCACCGATGCAAGCGGCGTGCGCTTCGACCTCGACATCACGGTCTCGGGCGAGAGTTTCCTCACGCCCCCGGGACCACTGACCGAAATCGTACAGCGCGCCGTTGAGCATGAGACAGGACGGATTCCGGTGCTGTCCACGACAGGTGGCACATCCGACGCGCGGTTCATCAAGAACCACTGCCCGGTCGTCGAATGCGGTCTGGTGGGCGCCACCATGCACCAGACCGACGAACGGGTCGAGATCGACCATATCCGCCAGCTTGCGGGCATCTATACCCGCATCATCAAGGGCTACTTCGCATGACCCTTCTGATTTCCCGCACCGACGACCTGAATGCCTGCCGCGCGCTTCGCCGCGCCGTCTTCATCGACGAGCAGAACGTGCCCGAAGACCTGGAATGGGACGGCCGCGACGCCGAAGCCCTGCACATCCTGGCCCAGCAGGACGGTCAACCCATCGCCACGCTGCGGATGTTCCGCGACCCGCCCGAGGCCAAGATCGGCCGGGTCTGCGTCCTGCCGCAATACCGCGGCACCGGCATCGGCCGCCAGCTCATGGACGTCGCCATCGGGATCCTGCGCGATTCGCCAAGGATCGAGACGGTCAAGCTGGGTGCCCAGTTGCACGTTTTGGAGTTCTACCGTCCCATGGGGTTCGAGCCCGAGGGCCCGATCTACGACGATGCCGGCATTCCCCATCGCGACATGCGGCTGACCCTCTAGCCGCGCCCGAAAGGCTTTCATGACCGATCTTCCCACCAAGTCCGACATCCTGAGATGGATCGCTGACAATCCGACCCAGACCGCCAAGCGCGACATCGCACGGGCCTTCGGCATCAAGGGCGGGGCGCGGATCGACCTCAAGCGGATGCTGAAGGAGCTGGAGGAAGAAGGTCACCTCGAAAAGCGCAAGAAGACCTATCGCGACCCCGAGGCACTGCCCCCCGTGTCGGTCTGCGAGGTCGTGGGGCCGGACCGCGACGGCGATGTCTACGCGCGTCCGATGGAATGGCAGGGCGACGGCCCCGAACCGCGCATCCTGCTGGTCGAGCGTAAGTCCGACGTCGCGTTGGGCCGCGGCGACCGGGTGCTGCTGCGTCTTACGAAGGTCGAGGGGCAGGACCACGCCTATGAAGGGCGCCTGATCCGCAAGCTGACCAAGACCCATGCGCGGATGCTGGGCATCTTCCGAGGCACCAGCGATGGCGGGCGGATCGTGCCTATCGACAAGGGCTCGGACAAGGAATGGCTGATCCGCGCGGGTGAAACCCAAGGCGCCAAGGACGGTGAGTTGGTCGAGGCCGAGCGTGCGGGCCCCAAGGACCGTATGGGCCTCCCCCGCGGCCGCGTCATCGACCGGCTAGGCGACCCCAGCGCGCCGAAATCCGTGTCGCTCATCGCGATCCGGCAGCACGGCATCCCGGACGTCTTCCCCGACGAGACCATCGCCGAGGCCGAAGCCGCCGAGCCGGTCCCGCTGGGCAACCGCACGGATCTGCGCGACCTGCCGCTGATCACCATCGACCCGTCGGACGCGCGCGACCATGACGACGCGGTCTTCGCCGCGCCCGACGACGACCCGAAGAACCAGGGCGGCCACGTCCTGTGGGTCGCGATCGCAGACGTCGCCCACTATGTCCGCCCCGGATCGGCGCTGGATCACGAGGCGCGGCTGCGCGGCAATTCCAGCTATTTCCCCGACCGGGTCGTTCCGATGCTGCCCGAAGCGCTGTCGGGCGACCTGTGTTCGCTGCACGAGGGCGAGGACCGCGCCTGCCTTGCCGTGCGCATGGTGCTGGACCGCGAGGGCAACAAGATCGCCCACGAGTTCCACCGCGGCCTGATGCGCTCGCCCGCATCGCTGTCCTACGAAGACGCGCAGGCCGCACAGAATGGCGAGACGACCGACAAGACCGCGCCGCTTCTGGACACCGTGATCCGCCCCCTGTTCGACGCCTACACCGCTTTGCAGGCGGCCCGTCACCGCCGCCAGCCGCTGAATCTTGACCTGCCCGAACGGCGGATCGAGCTGTCGCCCGAGGGACGCGTCACCTCCATCGCGTTCCGCGACCGGCTGGACGCGCACAAGTTGATCGAAGAATTCATGGTGCTGGCCAATGTCGCGGCGGCCGAGGAACTGGTGAAGCGCAAGTCGCCCCTGCTGTTCCGCGTTCACGAGGAACCCAACCCCGAAAAGCTGGAAGCCCTGCGCGAGGTGGCGCAAGCCTCGGGCCTGACGTTGGCCAAGGGCCAGGTGCTTCAGACGCGTCACCTGAACGGCCTTCTGACGCAAGCCCACGGGACCGAGTTCGACGAGCTGATCAACATGTCCACCCTGCGCGCCATGACGCAGGCCTATTACAGCCCCGACAACTTCGCCCATTTCGGCCTGGCCTTGCGGAACTACGCGCATTTCACCTCGCCCATCCGGCGCTATGCCGACCTAGTGGTGCATCGCGCGCTGATCAGCGCGCATGGATGGGGAAAGGATGGGCTGACCCCCATCGACATCGAACGCCTGCCCGAGACCGCCGAACAGATCAGCCAGACCGAGCGGCGGTCGATGGTGGCCGAGCGTGATACGACCGACCGCTACCTTGCCGCGTTCATGTCCGAACGGCTGGGCGAGGAGGTCACGGGGCGCGTCTCGGGCGTGCAGCGTTTCGGCCTGTTCGTGAAGCTGGACGAGACCGGCGCAGACGGCCTGATCCCCATGCGGGCGCTGGGCGGTGAGTATTTCCACCACGACCCCGAGGCACAGACCGTGATGGGCGCCGAGTCCGGCACCGTCCTGGGCCTGGGGCAGCGCGTGACGGTTCGGATCGCGGAAGCCGTGCCCACCACCGGGGGGCTGGTGCTGGACCTCGTCGCGGCCGAGGGGGCGAGCATCGCGCCGGGCGGTCGGACCTCGCGGCGCAGCACCCCCAAGCGGGCGAAGGGAAAGGCCAAGGCCCGGAAGGCCGCGAAGGAGCGGAAGGTCAAGCGCACCCGCCGGGGATAGAAGCGGGTGCATGGATCAGGCCCCGTGGACCCGCCGCCATTCGCCTTGACGCTCTTCGCTACGGATGCAGGATCGCGAGCGACCAACCAAGGAACACGCCATGCGCGACCGTACCCACGCCCTCCTCGTCATCGACATGCAAAACGACTTCATCGCCGATGGCGCCTTGGCCGTGCCCGGCGGCGATCAGATCGTCGACGGGATCAACGCGCTGATGGACGACTTCGCTACCGTGATCCTGACGCAGGACTGGCACCCGGCCGGGCATTCGTCCTTCGCGTCGCAGCACCCCGGCAAGTCTCCGATGGAAATGACCGAGATGCCATACGGCCCGCAAGTCCTGTGGCCCGACCACTGCGTCCAAGGCAGCAAAGGGGCCGAGTTCGTGCCGGGGCTGCGCACGGACGGCGACCTGATCATCCGCAAGGGCTTCAATCCGGCGATCGACAGCTATTCCGCGTTCTTCGAGAATGACCACACGACCCCGACGGGACTGGAAGGCTATCTGCGGACTCGCGGCATCGACAAGCTGACGATGGTCGGCCTCGCCCTTGATTTCTGCGTGAACTACTCGGCGCAGGATGCCGCCCGCCTTGGGTTCGACGTCACATTGCGCCCCGACCTGTCGGCGGCCATCGACCTCGACGGTTCGCGGGACGCGTCCATGAAAGACATGGAGAATGCCGGCGTCCGGCTGCCCTGATGGATCTGCGCGCGCTTCTTCTGGGGCTTGCCTTCGCGGTCATGTGGTCCTCGGCGTTCACCAGCGCCAAATTCATCGTCGCCGACGCCCCGCCACTGACGGCGCTGGCGTTTCGCTTTCTGATCTCTGGCGCCATCGGCGTCGCCATCGCCCGCGCCATGGGGCAGTCCTGGCATCTGAGCCGGGCACAATGGCGGGCGACCTTCGTGTTTGGCCTGTGCCAGAACGCGCTGTATCTTGGCCTGAATTTCGTGGCGATGCGCACGATCGACGCGGGGCTCGCTTCGATCATCGCATCGACAATGCCGCTTCTGGTGGCGCTGGCCGGGTGGCTGGCCTTGGGCGAACGGCTGCGCCCGCTGGGGATCGCCGGCCTGCTCGCCGGGCTGACCGGGGTCACCCTGATTATGGGCACCCGGATTTCGGGCGGCGTCGACATGATCGGGTTGTCGTACTGTATCGCGGGCGTGCTGGCCCTGACCGTGGCGACCCTTTCGCTGCGTGGTGCATCCTCGGGCGGGAATGTCCTGATGGTGGTGGGCCTGCAGATGCTGGTGGGCGCCGCGATCCTGGGCGTTGCGGGCGCCGCGCTCGAGCCGTGGGACGTCGACTGGTCCGCGTCCCTGTTGATCGCATTCGCCTACACGACGCTGGTCCCGGGGCTTCTGGCGACCTTTGCGTGGTTCACGCTGGTGCGCCGCATCGGGCCGGTCCGCGCGGCGACCTTCCACTTCCTGAACCCGTTTCTGGGCGTCGCCATTGCGGCCATTGTTCTGGGCGAGGCGCTGGGCCTTTTCGATCTGATCGGGGTCGCCATCATCATGGCCGGTATCTTTGCGGTGCAATTTTCCAAGGCGCCACCGCCTGAAAATTCAGCAGTCTGTGACGACGGGTCCGCTTGTGCGACGGGTAGAAGCTGTCAAAATGACGTAGGGTAACTTCGAGCGGAGACCGAGATGATAGCAGAAGATATCTCCGAAACGGCCAACGTCCTGCTCGAGCAGGTCGATTCGCTGGATCACGACGAGAAATGCGACACCATCATACGGATGTCGCTGTACCTCATGGAATGGGGCGGATCGATGCTGGCACAGAATTGCGGCGACGACATAACCGCACGGTATCAAAGGCTGACACGCGAAATGGAAAAGCTGCATACCGAGATTCGGGTCGCAACCGGCATGTCCACCAATCCCGGACGATCGGCGGGAATCATCCAGTTTCCCAAACGATAAACACGCCCAACGTCGAAGCGGAAGTGGTGAGCCGACAGGGGCTCGAACCCTGGACCTACTGATTAAAAGTCAGTTGCTCTACCAACTGAGCTATCGGCTCACTGGCGGGCGAAATAACGGGGCCTCTCCGGGGCGTCAAGCGCAAAGCCGGCGCTTTTCTTCATGTCGTGCTCTCATTATATGGCGCAAGCCATGATCCAGCGCTCCGCCCCCCTTCCGTTCATGAAGATGCACGGCCTCGGCAACGACTTCGTCGTCCTCGACCTGCGCGAGGGCGAGGATGTCGTGACGCCCGATCTAGCCCGTGCCGTGGGCGACCGCCGGCGCGGCGTGGGATTCGATCAACTGGCCACGATTCACGAGGATGCCGAAGCAGACGCGCGACTGGTCTTCTGGAACGCCGACGGCTCGCAGGCCGGAGCCTGCGGCAACGCCACTCGCTGCATCGCTCGCCATTTGATGGACACGACCGGCCGAATCGAACTGCACCTGCGGACCGAACGTGGCCTGCTGACCGCGCGCGACGGAGGGAACAGCCTGACGGCAGTGAACATGGGGGCGCCGATCCTCGACTGGCGCGAAATCCCCCTGGCGGACGACGTCGACATCGACGCCCTGCCCATCGACGGCGCGCCGATGGCGACCGGCATGGGCAACCCGCATTGCACGTTCTTCGTGGAGGACGTGACCAGCGTGGACCTGTCCACCTTTGGCCCCGCGCACGAGCATCACCCCCTGTTCCCCCAGCGCACGAACGTCCAGATCGCCCAACTGAACGGTCCCGACCGCTTGCGCATGCGGGTGTGGGAACGCGGTGCCGGGATCACGCTGGCCTCCGGCTCGTCTTCTTGCGCCGTGGCCGTCGCCGCGCGTCGCCGGGGCCTGACCGGACACAGCGTAACCATCGACCTCGATGGCGGGACGATTCTTATCGACTGGCGCGATGATGGTGTGTGGATGACCGGACCCACGGCCCATGTCTTCGACGGGCTTCTAACCCCCGACTGGCTGGAGGCGCATCAATGAACCCGCCCGTCTTTTCCAACCACGGCTGCCGCCTGAACATGTACGAGACCGAGGCGATGAAGGCCCTTGCCGCCGAGCATGGCCTGTCCGACGCCGTGGTGGTCAACACATGCGCGGTGACGGCCGAGGCCGTGCGCAAGGCCAAGAAGGACATCCGCCGCCTCGCCCGCGAGAACCCCGGTGCTGCCGTCATCGTCACCGGCTGCGCCGCCCAGACCGAGCCCGAGACCTTCGCGGCCATGCCCGAGGTCACGCGCGTCATCGGCAACACCGAAAAGATGCAGCCTGCCACATGGGCTGCCATGGCCCCCGATTTCACGGGGCAGACCGAGCGCGTTCAGGTCGACGACATCATGTCCGTGACCGAGACTGCCGGCCACCTGATCGACGGCTTTGGCACCCGGTCGCGCGCCTATGTGCAGGTCCAGAACGGCTGCGACCACCGCTGCACCTTCTGCATCATCCCCTACGGCCGGGGCAATTCCCGCTCGGTCCCCGCGGGTGTCGTGATCGAGCAGATCCGCCGCCTTGCCGCGCAGGGCTACGAGGAGATCGTGCTGACCGGCGTCGACCTGACCTCGTGGGGCGCCGATCTGCCGGGTACGCCGCGCCTGGGCGATCTGGTCATGCGCATCCTCAAGCTGGTGCCCGACCTGCCGCGCCTTCGGATCAGCTCGATCGATTCGATCGAGGTGGACGAAAACCTGATGCGCGCCATCGCCGAGGAAGAGCGGCTGATGCCCCACCTGCACCTGTCGCTCCAGCACGGCTCGGACCTGATCCTCAAGCGGATGAAGCGCCGCCACCTGCGCGGCGACGCGATCCGCTTCTGCGAAGAGGCCCGCCGCCTGCGCCCCGAGATGACCTTCGGCGCCGACATCATCGCCGGTTTCCCGACCGAGACCGAGGATCATTTCTCCGACTCCCTCCGGCTGGTCGAGGATTGCGGCCTGACATGGCTGCACGTCTTCCCCTACTCTGTCCGGCAGGGCACCCCCGCCGCACGGATGCCGCAGCTTGACGGCGGCGTGGTGAAAGACCGGGCCGCCCGGCTGCGCGCGGCGGGCGAGCAGGCCGTCGCTGCTCATCTGAACGCGCAGGTCGGACGCACCCACCGCGTTCTGATGGAAAGCCCCCGCATGGGCCGGACCGAGCAATTCGCAGAAGTTGCGTTCGACAGCGATCGCATCGAAGGCCGCACCGTCGAGACCCGCATCGACGGCGTCTCGGGGACCCGACTGCGCGCGGCGTGACACGCCCGTCATTTCGGTCTTGGCGGCGCCCCCGTTCCGGATAGAGTGCGTCCCATGATGGATCTTTATCACGCCGCCGCATCGCCCTTCGTCCGCAAGGTCATGGTCACGCTGCACGAAACCGACCAATTGGGCGACGTGAAGATTGTACCCTCGGCGCAGACCCCGCTCAGCCCGAATCCGGCCAACCAGAACCCGCTGGGCAAGATCCCCTGCCTGACGCGTCCGGATGGACCGGCCCTGTATGACAGCCGGGTTATCTGCCGGTATCTGGCACACCGCGCGGGGGCGAGTCTTTATCCCGAATCGCGGATTTGGGACGTGCTGACGCTTGAGGCGACGGGCGACGGCATAATGGATGCGGCGGTGCTGATGGTCTACGAATGGCGTGTCCGCCCCGAAGGAATGCAGGTTCCCGAGTTCGTCGAGGCGCAATGGGCCAAGATCACTCGCGCCCTCGACACGCTGGAGAACCGCTGGCTCAGCCATCTGGCGGGGCCGCTCGACATGGGCCAGATCGCCATCGGATGCGCCCTGCCCTACCTGGATTTCCGCCACCCTGACCGCGACTGGCGCGCCACCCGCCCCGGTCTTGCCGCATTCGCGGCCCGCATGGCCGACCGCCCCTCCTTCACCGCGACGCCCCCCGACGCCTGAGCAGGCTACCCTAGCCGCGCCGATCCGGCACCAATTTACTTGATCGAAAGACCGCGCGGCCTACGAAGACGGTCCCTGCGCGGCTTTGCCCGCTGGACCAGCGGGGGACGAGACGCTAGAGACCCAAGCAACGCTCCGGATGACGCCCGGTCGACGCCGTTCGTCCGCCTTCATCCCGGCCTGCAAGAAGGAGAGAGACGTGTCACACGCAGACGATCACGGCACCACCCGCCGCGACTTCATCTATTACGCCACGGCCGGGGCAGGCGCGGTCGTCGCCGGTGCCGCGGTCTGGCCCCTCATCAACCAGATGAACCCGGCCGCCAACGTGCAGGCCTTGTCGTCGATCCGCGTGGACGTCGGCGGGCTGGAGCCGGGGACGCAGTTGACCGTCCAGTGGTTGGGCAAGCCCGTCTTCATCCGCCGCCGCACCGAGGCCGAGATCGAGGAAGCCAACAGCGTCGACGTCTCGACCCTGCCTGACCCGCTGGCCCGGAATGCCAATATCGACGGCACCGCCCCCGCGACCGACCCCAACCGCGCCCTGAGCCAAGGGGTCGAGGGTGAGACGCCGGAAGAATGGCTGGTCATGATGGGCGTCTGCACGCACCTGGGCTGCGTGCCCCTGGGCGATGGCGCGGGCGACTTCAACGGCTGGTTCTGCCCCTGCCACGGCTCGCACTACGACACGGCAGGCCGCATTCGCCGCGGCCCCGCGCCGGAAAACCTGCCCGTCCCCGTCGCCCGGTTCGACGGCGAAACCGAAATCGTTCTGGGATAAGGAGACCGTATCATGGCTGGAATCCCGCACGACCACTACAAGCCCAACAGCGGCGGCGAACGCTGGCTGCACAAGCGGCTGCCGATCGTCGGCCTGCTGTACGACACGGTGATGATCCCCACGCCCAAGAACCTGAACTGGATGTGGATCTGGGGCATCGTCCTGACCTTCACGCTGGTCCTTCAGATCGTCACCGGCGTGGTGCTGGTCATGCACTACATCCCGTCGACCGAGAACGCGTTCGCCAGCGTCGAGCACATCATGCGCGACGTGAACGGTGGCTTCATGCTGCGCTATATGCACGCAAACGGCGCATCGCTGTTCTTCGTGGCCGTCTATGCCCACATCTTCCGAAACCTCTATTACGGGTCCTACAAGGAGCCGCGCGAGGTCACGTGGATCATCGGCATCCTGATGTATCTTCTGATGATGGGCACCGCCTTCATGGGCTATGTCCTGCCCTGGGGTCAGATGTCCTTCTGGGGTGCGACCGTCATCACGGGCCTATTCGGCGCGATTCCCTTCGTGGGCGAGTCGATCCAGACCTGGCTTCTGGGCGGACCGGCCGTCGGGGAATACACGCTGACGCGCTTCTTCTCGCTGCACTACCTGATGCCGATGATCCTTGCGGGTCTGACGATGGTCCACATCTGGGCCTTCCACACCACCGGCAACAACAACCCCACCGGGGTCGAGGTGCGCCGCACGTCGAAGGAAGACGCTCAGAAGGACACGCTTCCGTTCTGGCCCTACTTCGTCATCAAGGACCTGTTCGCGCTGGCCGTGATCCTGGTGGTGTTCTTCGCCATCGTGGGCTTCATGCCTAACTACCTCGGGCATCCCGACAACTACATCGAGGCGAACCCGATGCAGACCCCCGCGCACATCGTGCCGGAGTGGTACTTCCTGCCCTTCTACGCGATCTTGCGCGCCTTCACCGCGGACGTCTGGGTCGTGATGGCGGCCAGTTGGATCACCGGCGGCATCGTCGACGCGAAGTTCTTCGGCGTGCTTGCCATGTTCGGGGCCATCGCGGTCATGGCGCTGGCGCCGTGGCTGGACACCTCGTCGGTGCGGTCGGGTCGCTACCGCCCGATGTTCAAGTGGTGGTTCGCCCTGTTCATTGTGAACTTCTTCGTCCTGATGTGGGTCGGTGCGATGCCCGCCGAGGAGCCTTACAGCTCGATCTCGCTGATCGCCTCGGCTTACTGGTTCGCGTACTTCCTGGTCATCCTGCCGCTTCTTGGCGTGATCGAGAAGCCGCTGTCGCAGCCGTCGACCATCGAGGAAGATTATGGCAAGCACTACGCGCCCAACACCGGCGGTACTACGACCGTCGTGAACCCGGCCGAGTGAGGAAGAAAGAGATGATGATCAAAGAACTGACGCTCTCGCTCGCCGTGGCGCTTGGGCTGGCCGGGGCGGCCCACGCCGCCGGGTCCGAAGACAGCCATGTCATCGACTACGACTTCTCGTTCGAAGGGCCGTTCGGGACCTACGACCAGTTCCAGCTGCAGCGCGGCCTTCAAGTCTATACCGAGGTCTGCTCGGCCTGCCACGGCTTGCAATACGTCGCGTTCCGCAACCTGGCCGATGACGGGGGGCCCGGCCTGCCGGAGGATCAGGTCCGTGCCTATGCCGCCCAATACGAGGTGTGGGACGAGGCGCTTCTGGACGGCGAAGGGGATTTCCGCGATGCCGTGCCCACGGACAAGTTCCCTGAATCCAGCCTGTCGAACGCGCCGGACCTCTCGCTGATGGCGAAGGCCCGCGCCGGGTTCCACGGTCCCTATGGTCTGGGGATCAACCAGCTGGTCCGCGGCATGGGCGGCGCAGAATATCTGACCTCGCTTCTGACCGGATACACCGGCGAGATGAAGACCGAGGCAGGCGCGACGCTGTACGAGAACACTGCCTTCCCCGGCGGATGGATCGCGATGCCGCAGCCGCTGTATGGTGACGACGTCGGGTATGAGGACGGAACCGAAGCGACCCTGGAGCAGGTCTCGAAAGATGTCGCCGCGTTCATGATGTGGACCGCCGAACCGAAGCTGGCCGCGCGCAAGCAGGCCGGCTTTGCCGGCGTCGTGATGCTGGGGGTGCTGGCGGTGCTTCTGTATCTGACCAACAAGCGCATCTGGGCCCCTTACAAGCGTAAGGCGAAGCACGACGTTCCGGCAGAATAAGCGGTCAGGACCGAAGGACCAGTAAAGGCGCGGGGGCCATCCTCCGCGCCTTTTTCATGGCCCCAGATACGCCCGAAGCGCAGGCGGAGGATCGTCCAGAAGCGGGCCTGTTGGTTGCGGCGGGGCGGCCTGCCCGTCAGCCACCAGAATCGTCTGCCCATCCACGCGCCGCGCGTCATCGGGATCGTGCGTGACGATCATCAGGGTTCGCCCACCGTCCCGCGCAAGCTGCGTGACAAGATCCAGCATCTCGACCCGAAGCGCGGGTCCCAACGCCGCGAAAGGCTCGTCCAGCAGCAGAAGCGGCCGGTCCTGTACCATCGCACGGGCAAGCGCCACGCGGCTTTGTTGGCCGCCCGAAAGAGCACCGGGCTTGCGATCACCAAAGCCGTCCAGACCAACGGACTTCAGTGCGCCCCGCACCTGTTGCGGTTCAGCGCCGCGCAACCGACCAGAGGGGCGGATGCCCAGCGCAACATTCTGTTCTGTCGTCATATGCGGGAACAGATTGTTATCCTGAAAGATGGTCGCGACCGGTCGCTTGCCCGGGGGCAAGTCGTCGATCCGCAGGTCATTCCAGAGGATTCGGCCGGACGTTGCTTCGAAGAACCCGCCGATCACGGACAGAAGCGTGGATTTTCCCGCGCCCGAGGGGCCTATCACGGTGACATGCGCACCCCTGGGGATGCTCAGATCCGCGCGCAGCTCGAACGTCCCTTGCCGGATCGTCAGACCCTCAAGTGTCAGCATCGACACGCCCTCCCCGATCGCAAAGCCAGAACGCCAGAAGGCTGAGCCCCAGAAGAAGCACCGCCGCGCCCCCTGCCTGATCCATGCGGTAAGCCCCCATCAGCCGGTAAAGTTGCAGAGGCAAGGTCGCCGTTTCCGAGTCGGCGAACAAGGCGATCACCCCCAGATCGCCCATGGACAACGCCGCGGCCAGCCCCCCGGCGAAACCCAGCGGGCGCCGCAATCGCGGCAGCAGCACGCGCCAGATCCACGCCCAGGGACCGAAGCCCAGCGCATCGGCAAGTCGCCTGTAATCCCCCTCGATCCGCGCGACGGCCGGCAGTATCGCGCGAAGCGCGAAGGGCAGCGCCAGCACCGCATTGACGACCGCCGTGACCGGCAAAGCGACGGTGTCGGGGCGAAAGAACGGGAATGTCACGATGAACAGCCCGGTCCCCAGCACCAGCGGCGACGCGGCAAGCCCCAGCATCCCGGCCAGCTCGACGCCCTTGGCCCGACGCCGCCCTGTCCGTGCCGCGGCGACCGAGATTGCAAGCCCCAGGCAGACGCACAGGAGGGCCGAGGCCGCGGCCACCCAGATCGACCGGCCCGCCGCGGACCAGACCGAAACCGGCAGATCGGTGAATGTCGGCACGCCGCGGATCGTCAGCGCCAGCAGCGGCGCAAGAAGGAACAGAGCCGCCAGCGCGATGACCAGAGCGTCGCCCCATGGGCGGCCCAGATCCCACCGGCGCACCACCCGGTCGAGGCCTCCGCCCATCGCGTCCGGCACCGGAACGGCAAAGGCAGCCAGCCCCGCCGCCACGGTCACCGCCATCTGCACCAGCGCCAGAAGCGCCGCGCGGCCAATGTCGAAATCGAAGCGGAACGCCTGATAGATCGCCAGTTCGATGGTCGTCGCGCGCGGCCCGCCACCCAAGGTCAGCGCAACTGCGAAGCTGGAGGTGCAGATCAGGAAGATCACCAGCGCCGCGCCCGGGACCACGCCTTTCAGCATCGGCCATTCGATATGGCGCGCGATGTCGCGCGGGGCCATCGACAGGCTGGCCGCCAGGCGGAACCGCTCGGCCGGGATCGCCTGCCAGCCTTGCAGAATCAGGCGCGTGGCCAGCGGGAGGTTGAAGAAGACATGCGCAAGGATCACCCCATGGACGCCATAAATCGATAATTGCGGCAACCCCACAAGTGCGCCGATCTCGTTGACCCACCCCGAACGGCCGAAGACCATCAGCAGTCCCAGGATCGCGACGATCACTGGCAGGATGAACGGGGCACCCACCAGCAGGATCAGGGCGCCCCGCCCGGGAAAGCGGCGGCGGGCCAGCGCCCGGGCCACCGGAATGGCCAACCCCACGGACAGCACGGCCGAAAGCGCCGCCTGCCACAGGGTGAAGCGCACCGCAGCCCAATCCGCCGACCCCAGCGACGGCGCCTCACCCGCGCGGAGCAGCACCGCCACGATCGACCCGGCGACGAGGATCGCCACCAGAGCGCCCGCGACGAGGCCCGGCAGTATCAGCGGGCGCGTTGCCCGCATTTCAGCCCGCGCCGAAGGCCGACAGCCATTCTTCGACCGCCTCGTCGCGGATCGCTGCGGCCTCATCCTCGCTCAGGAACAGCACGGTGTCGGGCATCTCAAGCTGCTGGAAGCCCTCGGGCAGCTGATCCTCAGGAAGTTTCGCCGGCATGGACCAGTTGCCCTCGGGGATGATCGACTGGAACTCTTCTGACAAGACGAACTGCATGAACTGGTCGGCCAGGTCGGGATTGTCGGTGCCTTCCAGCTTGGCGGCCAGCTCGACCATGAAGTAATGCCCCTCGGGGAAGATCGCGGCCTTCTTCGTATCATCATCCTCGGCGATGATGTGATAGGCGGGCGAGGTAGTGTAGCTGAGGACCATGTCAGCTTCGCCCTCGGTGAACAGGCCGTAGCTTTCGGACCAGCCCTGCGTGACGGTCAGGACCTTCGGCTCCAGCTTCTCCCACGCCTCCTCGGCATCCTCGCCATAAATCTCCTTGACCCATAGCAGCATCGCCAGCCCCGAGATCGAGGTGCGCGGATCCTGGATCACGATGGAATAGGCGTCATCCGGCGCGTTCAGCAGCGCGTCGAAACTTTCAGGCGGGTTCTCGACGCGGGTGGTGTCGTAGACGAAGGCCGTGTGGCCCCAGTTGAACGGCAGGAAGACGTCGTCGGTCCAGTCGATCGGCATGGTCAGGTCCGAGGTATCGACCCCGTGGGGCGCGAACAGGCCGGTTTCACGCGCCTCTTTCGTGACGTCGGTATTGAAGCCAATGGCGACGTCGGCATCGGTGCGGTCGCCTTCCAGCATCAGGCGGGGCAGCAGGTCGCCGATCCGGTATTCGAGGTCGCAGTCGCAACGCGCCTCGAATGCGTCCTTGATGGCGGGGCCGGGACCCCATTCCGAACCGAAATAGTCGGGCGCGTAGACGGTCAGGGTCTCCTGCGCCACCGCGGGGGTGGCCAGAAGCCCGAGGCAAAGAACGGAAGCGATAGGTCGCACGGGCGGTCCTTTCATCTCGGGCGGGGGAAAGGCGGCCATGTGCGGACCGGTGTTCGACCTTCCCTCCGCCGGTGTTAGCCGGATCAGGTTCAACGGGTTCGCTTTCGCATCTCAGCCACATGGGCACCCCGAGGTGAGAGGACAGCTAGGCCGGGTTCGCGGTGTCGGCAAGGGCAATCCACGCCATCGCGTCGGCGACATCGTGCACCTGGCGTCGGGTTGGCAGCGGCGGTCTGTCGATCATCAAGACAGGTAGGCCCAGCGCCCGGGCGGCATCCAGCTTGGCACGCGCGCCTGTCCCGCCGGCGTTCTTCGAAACCACCATGTCGATGCGATTGGCCCGCATCATTGCCCGGTCCCCTTCCTCGGTGAAAGGCCCGCGTGAGACTTCGACATGCGTGTCGGGCATGGGCAGGGGGCCATCGGTCGGATCGACGAGGCGCAGCAGGTAGAAATGCTGCGGGTTCGCCGCGAACTCGGGCAGGTGCATCCGGCCGACGGCCAGCATGACCCGGCGCGGCGGGACGTCCAGCGCCTGCACCGCTGCGGCGATGTCGGTCACGAGGGTCCAGTTGTCATCCGGCCCCGGCGTCCACGGCGGACGGGTTAGCGCCAGAAGGGGCACGCCCGCCTGTTCGCTAGCGGCAACGGCATTCGCGCTCATCTGCGCGGCGAAGGGGTGGGTGGCGTCGATCAGATGGGTCACTCGATGCGCGCGCAGATACGCGGCCAACCCGGCCACACCGCCGAAGCCCCCCACACGCTGCGGCAAGGGCTGGCGCACCGGCCGTTCGACCCGCCCCGCGAAAGAGATCGTGCCGGGCACCCCCGCATCGGCCATCGCACGGCACAGCGCGGTGGCCTCGGTCGTTCCGCCCAGAACAAGAACATGAGTCATGCCCCCTCTTGCCGTGTGATGCAGGCAGGCGCCAGCCTCTTGCCGCGTGGCGCGCCCCGTGCCACTCCGCGAAGACGAGATTGGAGCAGCGCGATGCAAGGCCCCTGGCTGACCATCATCGGAGTGGGAGAGGACGGCGCGGCGGGGCTGACCCCGGCCGCGACCGCGGCGCTGTCAGCCGCGCAGGTCGTCATAGGGCCACCGCGGCACATGGCGTTGCTGCCTGAAACCGACGCGCAGCGCATCGAATGGCCCGTCCCCTTCGCGGATGGCATCCCGCATCTTCTGGCCCATCGCGGGACACCGACCGTCGCGCTGACCTCGGGCGATCCGTTCTGGTTCGGGGCGGGCAGCGTTCTGGCCGAGCGGTTGGGCCCCAGCGAATGGCGCGCTTTCCCCGGGCCATCGGTCTTCTCGCTCGCCGCGGCGCGACTGGGCTGGCGGATCGAACAAACGGTATGCCTTGGCCTGCATGCCGCGCCGCTGGGGCGACTGCGCCCGCATCTGGCCCCCGGCCAGCGTATCGTTGCGACCTTGCGGGACGGCGCGGCGGTGGCGGACATTGCCGCGTATCTGGCCGATACCGGCTGGGGCGACAGCAGAGTGACCGCCCTTCAGGCCCTTGGCGGCCCGCGAGAGCGTGTTACGACGGACCTGTCGGGCTCCTTCGACGCCCCGGTGGCCGTGGCCATCGAGGCCGCGGGCGGCGCTGCGATCCCCCTCGCCTCCGGCCGGCCGGACGCGACTTTCGCCCATGACGGACAGATCACGAAGCGACCCGTGCGGGCGCTGACCCTATCAGCCCTCGGCCCCTGCCCAGGAGAGCATCTGTGGGATATCGGCGCGGGCTCGGGCTCCATCGCGCTGGAGTGGTTGATGGCCCACCCGTCCTGCACCGCGACCGCGGTCGAGGGTCGATCCGACCGCGCGACGCGCATCCGCGAGAACGCGAAGGTGCTGGGGCAGGACCGGCTGCACGTCGTCGAAGGCCGTGCCCCCGACGCGCTGGACGGCCTTCCCGCGCCGGATGCGATCTTCGTGGGCGGCGGTCTGTCGCAAACGCTGCTGGACCGGCTGATTGGCCTGCCCGCGCGACTTGTCGTCAACGCGGTCACACTTGAATCCGAGGCTCTGGTTCTGGCCGCACACGCCACCCACGGCGGCAGCCTGTTGCGCGCACAGCTATCGCAACCCGAACCGCTGGGCGGCTTTCATGGCTGGAAGCACGCCTATCCCATCACGCAATGGTGCCGCCCATGATCGTTGCGGGCTTCGGCTTTCGCGCGGGCACCCGGACCGACAGCCTGCGCGACGCGCTCGCCCGCGCCGGGGGGACGCCCGATGCGCTGGCCACGGCCGCCGACAAGGCACCGGCGCTTGGGGGGCTTTCGGACGCACTGGGGCTTCCCGTGATCGCCGTCAGGCCCGCGGACCTGACAGCCCAGCGCACGACCACGACCTCGGCCGCCTCTACAACCGCCCGGGGCACCGGCAGCGTGGCCGAGGCCGCAGCGCTGGCCGCCGCGGGACCGGGCGCGCGGCTTCTGGCGCCCCGCGCCATCTCCACCGACCGCCGCGCGACCTGCGCGCTTGCCGAAGGACCCGACCCATGACCGTTCACTTCATCGGCGCCGGACCCGGCGCCCCTGATCTATTGACCCTGCGCGGCCGCGACCTGATCGCCGCCTGTCCCGTCTGCCTCTATGCCGGGTCCTTGGTGCCCGAGGCGATCCTGTCCCATTGCCCGGATAACGCCCGCATCGTGAACACCGCGCCCATGGACCTCGACGCCATCATGGCTGAAATCGAGGGTGCCCATGCCAAGGGCCAGGACATCGCCCGCCTTCATTCCGGGGACCTGTCGGTCTGGTCGGCGATGGGCGAGCAGATCCGGCGTCTCGACGCGCTGGACATCCCCTATACCGTCACGCCCGGCGTCCCCTCGTTCTCGGCCGCCGCGGCCGCGCTGGGGGCCGAGCTGACGCTGCCCGGCGTTGCGCAATCGGTGATCCTGACGCGCACGCCGGGGCGCGCCTCCTCGATGCCCGAGGGCGAGACGCTGAAGAACTTCGCCGCCACCGGCGCGACATTGGCGATCCACCTGTCGATCCAGAACCTCGGCACCGTCGTGGCGGACCTGACGCCCACCTACGGTCCCGACTGCCCCGTCGCCATCGCCTTCCGCGCCAGCTGGCCGGACGAGCAGATCCTGCGCGGGACCCTGTCCACCATCGAGGGCGCTTTGCCCGAGGGGATCACCCGCACCGCGCTGATCCTTGTCGGCCCGGCGCTGGCCGCAACCGACTTCAGCGAATCCCGCCTCTATGCCACGGGCTACGATCGCCGCTATCGCCCTCAAACCGCCGACTCCCCCTGGTCGGACTGGAGCCCTTCCGATGACTGACCTGCCCCCCGGCCTCTTGGTCTCGGCCCCGTCCTCGGGGACCGGCAAGACCACCGTCATGCTGGGCCTTCTGCGCGCGCTGGCCGACGATGGCCTGACCGTCCAGCCCTACAAGTCCGGCCCCGACTACATCGACCCGGCCTTCCACCGGGCCGCCTGCGGTCGGCATTCCTTCAACCTCGACACCTGGGCGATGGGGGACGACCTTCTGAACGCGGTCGCGGGGCAGGCGCGGGGGGCGGACATCTGCGTGGCCGAAGGGTCGATGGGCCTGTACGACGGCGTGGCGACCATGGGGCGTTCGGGCTTCGGCAGCTCGGCCGAGACGGCGCGGCGCATGGGATGGCCCGTGATCCTTGTCCTCGACGTCAGCGGCCAGGCGCAATCGGCGGCGGCCACGGCGCTGGGCTTTGCGAGCTATATGCCCGATCTGCCCTTCGCGGGCGTGATCCTGAACCGCGCCGCGTCCCCCCGGCACGAGCGTCTGACGCGGCTGGGCATGGAACGCGCCGGACTTCCGGTTCTAGGCGCCCTGCCCCGGCGCGGCGACCTTGCTTTGCCAGAACGGCATCTGGGGCTGATCCAGGCCGTCGAACATCCCGATCTGGACGCCGCGATCGCGGGGTATGCCACCTTCCTGCAAGAGAACGTTGATCTGGACACGATCCGCGCTGCCGCCGTCGTCGGACCTGTCCCGGCACGCGCGCCCCTGCCGACGCCCCCCGCGCAGCGCATTGCCATCGCGCGGGACGCCGCGTTCTCGTTCACATATCCGCATCTTCTGGAAGGCTGGCGGCAGGCAGGGGCCGAGATCCTGCCGTTCTCACCCCTGGCCGACGATCCGGTTCCCGACGCGGATCTGGTCTGGCTGCCCGGCGGATACCCCGAGTTGCATGCCGGACGGCTGGCCGCGGCCGACCGGTTCCGCGACAGCCTGACCGCACATGCCGCGACCCGGCCCGTCCATGGCGAATGCGGCGGCTATATGGCGCTGGGCGAGGCGCTGATAGACAAGGACGGGGTGCGGCATCGGATGGCCGGGCTTCTGGGCCTCGTCACCAGCTATGAGAAGCGCAAGTTCCACCTGGGCTATCGGCGCGCGACCCTGTCCGAGGCGATGCCGGGCCATGATGCAGGCACCATCCTGCGCGGGCACGAATTTCACTATTCGACCGTTCTGGACCAGCCTGACACGCCGCTGGCGGCTGTCGCGGATGCCGACGGCAATCCCGTTCCGGAAACCGGTGCCCGCCGCGGTCACGTGACGGGCACCTTCTTCCACATGATCTCAGCGGAAGAGTGAGACGGTGCGCTGGACGAGCTTCGGGTACGAGGACCCCAGGATCCAGACGGCAGCGCCGAGGCAGGAAACGATGATGGCGCCGGTGACGATATCGATGAACATGGGCGTAGTCCTTGGACTGGCTTTTCGCGCGTCATGTAGAGCTTTCCGGTCGGTCGAACATGCGGCGCCGCGGCGTTCTGCGGGCTGTTTGCGACGCTGGGACAGAAACCTCGGCCCCGCCTTTCCCTTCCACCCGCGCTGGAATAAAGCCCCCGCATGACCGGTTTCGTCAGTTTCGTGGGCTCTGGCCCCGGCGACCCTGAACTTCTGACCCTAAAGGCTGTCGACCGCCTGAGGCGCGCCGATGCGGTGCTGTTCGACGACCTGTCCTCCGGGCCGATCCTGTCCCATGCGCGCGCTGGCGCCGACCTCGTGGGCGTTGGCAAGCGGGCCGGGCGACCCTCGCCCAAGCAGGATCACGTCAGCCGGCTGCTGGTCGATTACGCGCAAGGCGGCGGGCGGATCGTCCGCCTGAAGTCAGGTGATTCGGGCGTGTTCGGCCGGCTGGAGGAGGAGCTCGTCGCCCTGCGCGCGGCTGGCATCCCTTTCGAGATCGTGCCGGGCGTCCCCTCGGCCATCGCCGCGGCGGCCTCGGCCGGCATCCCGCTGACCCGGCGCCTGACGGCCCGGCGGGTGCAGTTCGTCACCGGCCACGACATGACCGGCGCATTGCCCGCCGATATCGATCTGGGCGCGCTGGCCGATCCCACAGCCTCGACCGTGGTCTTCATGGGCAAGCGCACCTTCCCCGACCTTGCCCGGTCGCTGATCGCGCGCGGATTGCCACCCCACCAACCGGCGATCCTTGCCGAAGCCGTGTCGACCCCCGACCAGAAGATCACGCGCAGCACCGTGGCCGACCTGGCCGATCGGCTGGCTTCGGAACAAAGCCCCCACGCCGCGCTGATCCTCTACGGGCCGCTGGCCGATGGTTGAGGTCACGCTAATCGGGATCGGCACCGGCAACCCCGACCACGTCACGATGGAGGGGATGCGCGCGATCCGAGAGGCGCCGCTGATCCTGGTGCCCCGCAAGGCCGGGAAGGACGATCTGGCCCATCTACGCCATCGCATCGTCGAAGTGTCCGGCAGCGCGGCCCGGATCGTCCATTTCGATTATCCACAGCGGGACGAGACCCTGCCCTACAATGTTCGCGTGGCAGCCTGGCATGACGAAATCGCCCGACGCTGGCAGGTCGCCCTGGGCGATGCGGATCGCGTGGCGCTGCTGGTCTGGGGCGATCCTGGCCTGTACGATTCGACCCTGCGGATCGCCGCCCGCCTGCCCGGCGCGACCGCGCGGGTGATCCCGGGGATCACGGCGCTTCAGGCCCTGACGGCGGCGCATGCCATTCCATTCAATACAGTGAACGGCCCCGTGACCGTGACAACCGGCCGACGCCTGCGCGAAGGTGGCTGGCCCGACGGGGCCGAGACGGTGATCGTCATGCTGGATGCCGAATGCAGTTTTCAGGTGCTGGACCCGACGCTGCATGTCTGGTGGGGCGCCTATCTTGGCATGCCCGAGCAGCTGTTGGACGCCGGCCCCATCGCCGAGGCCGCGCCCCGCATCGTGGCCGCCCGAACCGACGCACGTGCGCGGCATGGGTGGATCATGGACACTTACCTTCTGCGGCGGCCCGAATGACCGCGATCCTGCACCTGTGTTCGACCTGCCGGACCACACAGAACCACGATGCGCTTCGGGCATGCCTTCCCGACGAAACCGAGCTGCGGCTGCATCCCTGCCTGAACGTCTGTTCCAAACCTACCGCGCTGTCTCTGCAGGGGAATGGGGCAAGCTATCTTTTCGGTGGCATCGACCCGGCGGCCGATGCTGCCGACATAGCGGCCACCGTGCGCGCCTACATGGCCGCCCCGGACGGCGTGATCGTCGATGCCCGTCCCTGCGGACGCTTGCGTCATTGCCTGATCGGCCGCATCCCGGCGCCCTGACCGGGGGGGCTAGTCCAGCCTCAACGCGGCCGCCAGCGGCTTTCCCCCGCGGGTATAGGCCCGGTGATCGTTGGCATTCAGCGTCACGGACACTTCGCCGTCCGAGGGCACATGGATCCACGGCCCATAGAACCGGCCCAGCTTCACGCCGTCCATGTAGACATGCGCATGCCCCTCGCCCGGGACATGGGGCCCGCTGGCGGAACCGGGCGCGAAGGTGAAATTGGGCGCGTCGAGGTGAAGGTTGTATCCGCCCACGGGATCGGGCGTAGCCTCGACCGAAAGGCCAAGCCCGTCGGGCGCTTCCACCGTTTCGACGTGCATCGCGGCATGGTCCGTGCCGCCATGGTGGGTCGGATCGGAATGATCGTGGCCGGTCAGCGACAGGTCATTGCCGGCCGCCACGACGACCCCGATGCCGGTGCCGAAGAATAAACCGATCAGAAGCATGAGAACGGGACGCGTCATCGCACATCTTTTGGATAAGGTCGGGAAGGCGGCCGGACGACGGCGTCCGGCCGAAGGTCTCAGGCGGCTTGCGGAATGCCCGCTTCGCGCATCTCGCGCTGCCAAAGCGCTCCCGCAAGGGCGCCGAGGCTGATCCAGACGGCAAGGCCGACGCCCAGCGCGCGGGTCGCGAACTCGCCCGCAAGCTCGGGCGGGGTCGGGCCGGTATAGACCTCTGGCTGCGGGGCGCCGATCAGATGCGGCAGAGCGAAAAGCACGATGGCCGACGCCCATGCCATCCAGTTCCGGCCGAACGCCAGAAGACCGCAGGCCAGGCCCGTCGCAAGGACGGTGCCGCCCCACCAAATCTGGCGCTGTTGAAGGTCGGCGGCGGCAACGCCCGGAAGCTCGGGTGGCAGGCCGAGGGCCGGGGCGAACTGAACGGTGACGAACCCGGCGATCCCCCACAGGATGCCCGTGCGCGCATCGATGCGCCCCCAGCCCCGATCCGTTGCGACTGCCATGACCGCCACGAGGATCAGCGCATAGCCCACATAGACCACGCCCGAGAACAGGACGCTGAGGCCGTCGCGTAGCGGATCGAACCCAACGACGTCCTGCTGCGCTGACACACCGCCTTCGGCCGAGGAATGGATGAGCTGCCCGCTCTCGTAGAGCTCGGCATGCAGAAGGACCGGCTGCACGAATACAAGTTGGAGCACCGCCGCGAGGAGGCCCGCGGCGAATCCAGCGATCACCGCGCTGGTCAGGATCCGCGAAAGCATCGGATCAGTGGCAGGGGAAGCCGGTGGCGTGGCGCACGTCATGTGCCGCGGCATGCAGCGCATCCGCCTGGACATGCCCGGCAAGCACGATCAGCACCAGGCCGAACAGCGCGGACAACCCGGCGGAGGCGGCAATGCCGGTCGAGGAGGAGGAGGTCGTGAGGGTGGTGGTTGCCATGGTCTTCAATCTCCTTGCCGTCTCACCCGACGGCGTTTCGCGTGCCATGCCCGGCAGGTCTCCTGGCTTGCGGGTCGCAGCGCCACATCCGCCTTCCCCGAGGAGGACCCCCCCAAGTGGCTTTCTGGATGCGCGCTCACCGCTTACAGTCGCGGGGGCGGCTCCGGCATGTGACCGGATTCCCTCTTGTCGGCTTCGCTTTCACGAAAGCACCGGGCCAGTCCTCCGTATCTGACACGATGCCCTGTGGGAAGAGGCGATCCTATCGCCGCCGCATTCGGTCGGACAAGGATTGCGCGAAAGTCGACCGCTCGGCCGGGGTCATGTCGGTCAGGACCTCGATCAGGGCAGATTCGGCCCGCGCAAGTTCTGACGAGCCCCTGCGGCGTTGCTCGGCGAACATCTGCGCCAGCGCCTCGGGGTCGAAAGGGTCGGCCCGGACGGCGGACAACAGTGCCTCGAACCGGGCGCGGCGCGCTCCGCGATCCCGGGGGCCGACCTGCAGCCGCTGGATCATCGCCTGGCGGTCCTCGTCGGGCAGGGCCCACACCAGCGGCCCCATCGGCCCTGCGACCCGGCCACGCCGGTCCCACGGCCGGTCGTGGTCGAAAGCGGCACCCACGACGATGCCCAGCACCAGAAGGTTCAGCACCAGCGAACACACCAAAACGATGCGCCACAACCTCGGCACGGCTCCAAAGCTCATTCCACGGCCCCTGCAAATTCGAATTCGTATCCCCCGCCGATGCCGTCCGGCGCATAGCTCGCGCCGCCGATGAGGCCACCGGGATCGGCAAGGCCAACGCCCAGACCGACCAGGCATGCGGCCGCCAGACCGGTCCACGCCATACGGTCCTTCCACCGGCGCTGCTGCGACGCGCGGCGCGCATCGCGCGTCATGCGCGCAACCAGAAGGTCCGACGGCCCGGGCGGAGTACGACGCGCGTGTTCCAACGCTGCATCGACCAGGCTGCGCGCGACCAGATCGTCTGCCCCATCACCCTGTTTGAGATCCGCAAGGCCGCGCAGAATGTCATCGTCATTCATCGACATAACCCAGCTCCTCTTTCCGGCCGGCCAGCATCGCCCCCAACGCACGGCGTCCGCGTGCGGTCAGACTTTCCACCGCATCGACGCTAAGGCCCATGGTCTCGGCAATTTCGGGGTTCGGCAATTCCTCGATATGGCGAAGGATCACGGCAAGCCGCTGCCGGTCGGGCAACCGGGCCAGCGCTTCTTCCAGTGCGATCCGCCTCTGGCCGTCCTGTATCCGCGCGCCCGCGCTTTCCAAGGGATCGACAGGTTCATTCGCGGCGTCCAGAACCTCTGTCGGACACCGCGTTCGCAGCCTGTCGAGACACAGGTTTGCCGTAACCCGGTAGAGCCAGGTCGAGACCCTGGCCCGCCCCGGCTCCCACGCCGGGGCAATTTTCCACAGCCGCAAAAGCGCCTCCTGCGCGACATCCTCGGCCTCAGTGGCATCGCCCAGCATACGCTGCGCCACGGCAAGTACCCGGGGGGCATGGCGATGGGCCAGGGGGGCGGCCGCCGCCATGTCGCCACCCGCATAGGCTGCCAGAAGCGTATCGTCGTCCTGTTCGATCATCGTGCATCCAGATCAGGGGCCGGACGACGCCCGGCCCCGAGAAGGATCAGCCGCGGTGCCACCGCGGTCCACCCCTGCCGTGATGACCGTCCATGCCGTGGCGGGGCATGTCCGCGATTTCGTCTTCTGACAGGAAACCATCCGAATCGGTATCCGCCCGTTCGAACATGCGCGCAATCCGGTCGCCACGATCACCCCGGGGCCCGGGCAGGTTGTCGACGGCGATCTCACCGTTCGCATCCTCGTCGAACCGGTCGAACATGCGGCCAGCCCGCGCCTCGGCGCGGTCGGTGGCCCGGGCGACGGCCGCGGCGACCACTTCGTCCCGTGTGACAATGCCGTCGCCATTGGCATCGGCCATCGCCATCGGGTTGCGGCCCATGGCCTCTGCCTCGGCGCGCGAGATGCGGCCGTCGCCATCGGTATCGAGCTGCGTGATCGGGCTGGCGGGGCGGGGCGTATCGGCCTGCTGTGCGAAACTTGCGCCGGCCATCGCGGTGCCGGCCAAAAGGGCGAATA
>Ga0114903_1000104_pt1 | contig 59184 bp, 60 predicted proteins | sample MalvirDeepMed_s2_FD_87289 | JGI IMG/M metagenome (GOLD analysis project Ga0114903, IMG submission 87289) | Marine viral communities from the Global Malaspina Expedition - Malaspina viral metaG DeepMed_s2 | ecosystem: Environmental > Aquatic > Marine > Oceanic | place: Mediterranean Sea...
TCCCGCTGCCGGGCCGCACTGGCCGCGCGGCGGCGGCCGAGGATGCACATCTGATGGCCGGGCTGGTTGCGGCGATCGACATGCCGGGTGCGGTGATCGACACCGCCATGCGCCCGCAGCCGGACCTCGCGAAGCTGGCACAGACCCTGCGCGCAGCCTATGTCCCCCTGCCACGGGCCGATGCGCAGGGCTTGTCCCGCGCGATCGGCACCGCGCTGGAGGGATAGGATGGATCCCGCCCGCGACCTGGCGGACTGGCCGAACAGCGACCTGTCCCGGATGATCCGGGTGCGCCCGCACGACTGGCACGTACAGGAAACCGGCAGCGGGCCGCTGGTTCTGCTGATCCACGGCGCTGGCGGGTCGACACACAGCTACCGCGACCTGATCCCGCTTCTGGCGCAGATGTTCCGCGTGGTGGCGGTCGATCTGCCGGGGCACGGATTCACCCGGCTGGGCACACGCCACCGGTCGGCGCTGGACACGATGGCCCAGGATCTTGCCGCGCTGTGCAGCCACGAAGGCTGGTCGCCCGCCGCCATCGTCGGGCATTCCGCCGGGGCGGCGGTGGCGTTGCGGCTGGCGCTCTTGCAAGAGCTGCGGCCCAGGATCGTCGGCCTCAATCCGGCGCTGGAGCCGTTTCGCGGCCTTGCCGGCCTGACCTTCCCCGTCGTGGCGCGGATGGTGGCGATGACACCCTTCGTCGTGGACCTGGCGCTGAAGCAGATGGCGACGCCCGACCGCGTGTCGCGGCTGTTGCGCGGGACGGGGTCGCGGCTCGAACCCGAGGGAATCCGGGCTTATGCGAGACTGTTTCGCGACCGTGACCACGTCGACGGGGTCATGCTGATGATGGCGCAATGGAAGCTTGACGGGTTGCTCGCCGACTTGCCGCATGTGGGCACGCCCTGCCTGTTTCTGACCGGCAGCAACGACGCCACGATACCGCCGGTGATCGCGGTCGACGCCGCGCGGCGCATGCCCCGTGCCGAGGTGCAAAGCCTCGACGACTACGGTCACCTCATGCACGAGGAAGCACCCGATGTCATCGCGGCGCGGATCGTGGATTGGCTGAAAAGCGCATCCAACGCCTAAGCCGTTGCGATTCCGCTTGAAGCCGCCCCGGCACAGGCAGAAACAACCGGCATGCAGGTGTTCCAATTTCTCCGATCCAATGCTCAATGGCTCGCCGCCGGTGCGCTCCTGAGCTTTCTGTCGAGCTTCGGCCAGACCTTTTTCATCTCGATCTTCGCGGGCAAGATCCAGGATGCCTTCGCGCTGAGCCATGGCGACTGGGGCGGGATCTATTCGCTGGGCACGACCGCATCGGCGGTGGCGATGGTCTGGGCCGGGGGTCTGACCGACCGATACCGGTCGCGGGCACTGGGCGCTTTCGTGCTGACCTTCCTCGCGGCGGCATGCCTCTTCATGGCGTTCAACACCAGCGCCTGGCTGCTTCCGCTGGCGATCTTCGCCCTGCGCTTCGGCGGGCAGGGAATGACCAGCCACATCGCGGTGGTGTCGATGTCGCGCTGGTTCATCGCCACGCGCGGCAAGGCGCTGTCGATCGCCGGTCTGGGCATCGCCGTGGGCGAGGCGCTGATGCCCGTCACGTTCGTGTCGCTGCTGCTGATCTTCGACTGGCGGATGCTCTGGGTGATCGCAGCTCTGGTGGCTTTGGCGGGTATCCCGGTTCTCTGGCGTCTGCTGCGCGAGGAACGCACCCCGCAAAGCATGGCCGAGATGGACCAGTCCGCCGGCATGTCGGACCGGCACTGGCGGCGACCCGAAGTGTTCCGGCACTGGCTGTTCTGGTTCATGGTGCCGGCTCTGCTGGGACCGCCGGCCTTTGCCACAGCGTTCTTCTTTCACCAGGTGCATTACACCGAGGTGAAGGGCTGGGCACTGTTGTCCTTCGTCGCGATGATCCCGATCTTCACCGGCATCGGCGTGCTGTCGATGGTGCTGTCAGGCATGGCGCTGGACCGGTTCGGCACGGCGCGGGTGCTGCCGTGGTTCCAGCTGCCACTGGTCGCGGCCTTCCTGCTGTTTTCGGCAGCCGGGTCGCTTTGGACGCTGGCGCTTGGCTTCGTCTTTCTGGGCATGACCCAGGGCATGCAGCAAACGCTGCCGAATGCCTTCTGGGCCGAATTCTTCGGCACCCGCTACCTGGGCTCGATCAAGGCGATGGGGGCGGCCGTCATGGTCTTTGGCACGGCGCTGGGACCGGGGTTGACCGGCGTGCTGATCGACTGGCAGGTCGGGATCGAGGCGCAATACATCGGCATTGCCGCCTATTTCATCTTCACCACGGTGATGATGCAGATCGGCGTGCGGCGCGCGGCGCGGCTGCTGTGATCCGCGCCTACCGGTCGCGGCGCAGGTAGACGTAATAGGCGCCGCTGCCGCCGTGGCGGATATGCGCTTCGGTCACCTGCAACACGGCCTGAGCGACCGGCGGCATCCGCAGCCACATCGGCACCTGCTGTTTGAGCACACCGCGGCGCATCGGCATCGGATCGTAGGGGTCTTCGCGCTGACCCTTGCCGGTGATGACCAGAACCAACCGCAGACCGCGGGTGTAGGAGGTCAGCACGAAGCGGATCAGCGCCGGATGCGCCTGGTCGAGCGTCATTCCGTGCAAGTCGATCCGCGCCTCCGGCGCAAGCTTGCCACGCTTGAGCCGGGTGTGCGCCTTCTTGTCCATGCGCACCGGGTCCTGTGCAAGACGTTGCGAGGTGCTGCGTGGCGTGGGCAGGGTTTCGCTGCGCGGAGATTTTGCGCCGATATCGAAGCGGGGCAGGGTATCGGGCGCCGTTTTGCCAGTTCGTGCCGTATCAGTGACGGGTTTTTCGGATTTTGCGGCGAACGGATCGGGGCGCTTGTCGAGCTTTTGCGTCGTCTTCGCCACCTGCCGCCAGAGATCGAGCTCGTCCGGGCGAAGCTTGCGCCGGGTCATTGTTCGCTTTCCGGCAAGAGCGCATAGGCGCGTTGGATCGGCATGAGGACGACCATGCGACCGGGATCGCGCAGGGTTCCGGCGATCCGCCCGGCGTCGTCGCCGCTGCCGATGAAGACGTCGGCGCGTTGCGCGCCCTTGATCGCCGAACCGGTGTCCTGCGCGATCATCAGGCGACGCATCGGATCGGCGCCGTCCTTTTCGATCCAGACCGGCGCGCCAAGCGGCGTGTAGGCGGGATCGACGGCAATGGTGCGCATCGCGGTGATCGAGCGGTTCATGGCGCCCAGCGGACCCTTGTCCGCGGGCACCTGGCTCACCTCGCGGAAGAAAACGTAGGACGGGTTGTGGAACAGCAGCTCTTCGCCGTCGGCCGGATTGCGGCGTACCCAGTTCTTGATCACCTCGGCCGAGACCTGGTGCGGCTGGTAGATGCCGCGGCGCACCATTTCCTGCCCGATGGACCGGTAGGGGTGCCCATTGGCGCCGCCATAGCCGACGCGGATGTACCGCCCGTCGGGATAGCGCACCCGCCCGGACCCCTGGATCTGCAGGAAGAACAGTTCCACCGGGTCGTCGACCCAGGCAATCTCCAGCCCGCGGCCCGACAGGGCGCCGCCGGCCAGGATATCGCGGCGGCTGAGCCACGGGGTGGCGGCGCGCGCTTCGGGCGGCATGGCATAGATCGGATGGCGATACCGCGCCGTCGGCACCGGCGAGCCGTCGAGTTCGGGTTCGTAGTAGCCGGTGAACAGACCCGCTTCGCCATCGGTGATCATGACCGGACGGAAAAACAGCTCGAAGAACTGGCGGGCATCCCTGGCATCCGCCGCGACGGCGCATAGCGTGACCCAGTCGGGATCGGGCATGTCGCCGCATGTGTTGCGAAAGACGTCGAGGGCGGCGGCGTGATCGTCCATGGCCCAGCCGTCGAGGTCCTCGAAGCCCAGAATGGCAAAAGACGGGCCGGTGTTGGCATCGGCGGCGGCTCCGGTCATGGCCAGAATCCCCGCAGTCAGCGCAACACCGAGCCGTCCGATCATTCGCCGGTGGCGACGAGCTGCCAGTTCGGGTCGTCGCTGCCCATGTGACGCGCGAAGGTCCAGACATCTTTCTGTTTCTTGGGCGACGTCGGGCTGCCCTCGATCACCTCGCCGGACCGGTCGCGAACCACGGACGTCAGTTCGCCGACGAACTTGACGGTCAGCTCTGCCAGCCGGGTGTCGTCGTCGAAGGTGGCATCGTGGAGAGACATCTCGCGGATGCCGACAAATTCCGCTTCGATGGTGAGGCCCTGCGCTTCGCGCGCCTCGACCACCTCGGCGAAGGTTTCGTAGACGTCCTCGCTCAGATAGGGCTTGATCTCGGCCAGTTCGCCACGCTCGAACCCCATCAGGATCATCTCGTAGGCGCCGCGCGCGCCACCCAGGAAATCCGCCACGCCAAAGCTGGGTTCGGCCCGTTTCATCTTGGCCAGCGCCTCGGCCTCGGGACTTCCGGCGGGCACGTGGTCGTTGATGTCGTGATCCGGCCCCCCCTCGATCACCTCGAAGTCGCGGCGCGGTGCGTTGGCGGGACCGGGGGCGGGGGCGGGCGGTTTTTCGTACCCGTCGCGCGTGCCGAGGACACTTTTCAGACGCAGGATCAGGAAAACGGCGATCCCGGCCAGGACCAGCAGTTGCAAAATCGGGGAGTTCATCGGGACCTCACGTTGGGGGCATGCGTTTCATTCTTGCGCTTGCGTTCTTATGTAGGTGCTAGGAATGGACGAGTCCACCTAGGCCGGCGTGATACGCCCCAGGATGAAGGAGAGAAAAAATGTGGTTGTTTGTAGCGTTCCTGGCGGTACCGCTGATCGAAATCGCGCTCTTCATCCAGGTGGGCGGCCTGATCGGGCTTTGGCCGACGCTGCTTATTGTCGTGCTCACCGCCATCATCGGCACCTGGCTGGTCCGCACGCAGGGTGCCATGGCGATCAACAACATTCGCAAAACATTCGGAGAATTGAGCGATCCGACCGAACCTCTGGCGCATGGGGCGATGATCCTGATTGCCGGGGTGCTTCTGCTGACGCCGGGCTTTTTCACCGACGCCCTGGGTTTTGCCCTGCTGATGCCGCCGGTGCGAATGGCGGTGTTCCGTTACCTGCGCAAGCATGTGAAGGTGCAGCGGTTCGAGATGGGCAGCGGCCCGTCGTCGCAGGGACCGCGCGGGCCGCGCCGCGGTCCCGCTCATCCGCGGGACGGCGACGTGATCGAAGGCGAATTCGAGGAATTGCCGCCTGAAAAGCGCCCGACGCACCCGGGTTCCGGCTGGACCAAGCATTGAGGCCTGCAGATCATGCTGCTAACAGTTTTGCGACCGTGATCCCAAGGGAGTGACCCAATGTCCGATACCACCACGAACGGAGCAGCCGACGCAGCCCAGGCGCCGCAGATCAAGATGAACGTCCTGGCGCAGTTCATCCGCGACATGTCGTTCGAAAATATCCTGGCCCAGAAGGGCACCGGCGGCGAGACGCAGCCGGACGTCCAGGTCCAGGTCAATCTGGATGCGCGCAAGCGGACGCCGGATCACCAGTTCGAAGTGGTGATGAAGCTCAAGGTGGACAGCAAGGCCAAGGGCAGCGGCGATCAGCTGTTCCTGATGGAGCTGGAATACGGCGGCGTCTTCCACATCGAGAACGTGCCGGACGAGCAGATGCATCCGTTCCTGCTGATCGAATGCCCGCGCATGCTGTTTCCCTTCGTGCGCCGGATCGTCGCCGACGTGACGCGGGACGGTGGTTTCCCGCCGCTGAACCTGGAGACGATCGATTTCGTGTCGCTGTACCGTAACGAGATGATGCGGCGTCAGGCCGCCACGGTGCCCGCGGACGATACCGCGAGCGCCTGACCGGTCAGGCCTTCCAGAGGGATTTTTCCCCGAGCTTTTCGACAAAGGCGGCATGCGCCGCCTTTTCCGATTCCGTGATCCGGGGCGGCAGCGGTTCGGGCCTCTTGTACGGGCGCCAGTCCGCTGCACCTGTCTCGGATGAACTGCGGCCCTGATCGACATTCAGGCCGAAATCCGGCTGCTTGCCGCCGATCAACTCAAGATAGACCTCGGCCAGAATCTCGGAATCGAGAAGCGCGCCGTGCAGGGTCCGCGCAGCGTTGTCGATGCCGAAACGCCGGCAGAGCGCGTCGAGCGAGGCCGGCGAGCCGGGAAATTTCTTGCGCGCGATGGCGAGTGTGTCGACGGCCTGGTCCATCGGCAACTGGCGCTTTTTCAGCCAGCCGAGTTCGGCGTTGAGAAACTTCATGTCGAAGCTGGCATTGTGGATCACCAGTTTCGAATCCTGCACGAACGCCAGAAAATCATCGGCAATCTTCGCGAAGACCGGCTTGTCGCGCAGGAAGTCGTCGCCGAGGCCGTGCACCTCGAAGGCTTCCTGCGGCATGGTGCGTTCGGGGTTGATATACTGGTGATAGGTGCGGCCCGTGGACACGTGGTTGAAAAGCTCCACCGCACCGATTTCGACGATCCGGTCGCCGGATTCGGGATCGAACCCGGTGGTTTCGGTGTCGAGAACGATTTCACGCATCGGCCAGCCGCCTTTCGATATCCGCCATCACATCCTGCACCCGGGCGCGGGCATGCTCAAGCGTGTCGGTTTCGATAACGTAGTCGGATCGGGCCTGTTTTTCGGCGATCGGCATCTGTTTGGCAAGGATCTGCGCAAATTGGTCTTCCGACATCGTGCCGCGCGCGAGAACGCGTTTTCTCTGGACTTCGGGTGCAACAGAGACACATGCGACGGCATCCATCTCGGTTTCTGCGCCGGTCTCGAAGAGCAGGGGAATGTCGAAAACGCAGATCGCGTCCGCATGGGCTGCGGCAAAGGCGGCGCGATCCTGCTGCACCAGCGGATGCACGATCTCTTCGATCCTGCGCAGCGCCGTCGGGTCGGCGGAAATGATCTGGCGCAGCCTGTCCCGCGACACGGCGCCGGTGGCGTCGATGGCATCGAAGAAAGCGGCGCGCAAGGGCGCGACAGCCGCGCCGCCCGGCGTATAGAGCCGGTGCACCGCGGCATCTGCGTCCCAGACGGCGCATCCGGCGTCTGCGAACATGGATGCCGTGGTCGATTTGCCCATGCCGATGGAGCCGGTGAGACCGAGACGGAACGTCATCTCAGGACGGCGGCGCGCAGAGCCTCGTCGACCTGCGGACGCTGCCCGAACCAGCGTTCGAAACCGGGAACCGCCTGGTGCAGCAGCATGCCCAGACCGTCGACAACGGTGCATCCCTGTTCCGCCGCAACCCGGAGCAGGCGGGTTTCGAGCGGGGTATAGACCAAGTCGTTCACGACCGTGCCGGGGCGCAGGCCATCCAGCGGCACGCGCATTTCCGGCTTGCCGACCATGCCGAGTGAAGTGGTGTTGATGACGGTCGCGGCATCCTCCATCACGTTGCCGGCCTGGACCCATTCGACGACCGTGACCCGGTGGCCGAAATCGGTGCGCAGCTTGTCGGCGCGGATGCGGGTGCGGTTGCTGAGCAGGATCTGCGGCACGCCGACATCGAGCAGAGAGGCGATGACAGCGCGCGCGGCACCGCCGGCGCCCAGCACGACCGCCGGCCCGGACGCGGGCGCCCAGTGCGGGGCGGACTGGCGCAGGTTTTCGATGAAACCATAGCCGTCCGTATTGTCCGCATGGATCTTGCCGTCCTTGCGGAAGATCAGCGTGTTCGCGGCGCCGATCAGCGTGGCGCGGTCGGTGACCAGATCGGCGAGTTCCATCACCGTTTCCTTGTAGGGGATGGTGATGTTCACGCCGACGAAGCCAAGTTCCGGCAGCATGGCGAGCGCCTGGCCGAGCTTTTCCGGCGCGACATCCATCGGCACGTAGTGACCGGCGAGCCCGTATTTCCGCAGCCAGTGTCCGTGCAGCCGGGGCGATTTGGAATGCGCTATGGGAGAGCCGATCACGCCGGCGAGGGGAATGCGGGTCAGGCTCATGTGGCGAGCTCTCCCTTGAGGATGAGGTGGTTCATGAATTCGAGCAGGGGCAGGCCGAGGATGGAAAAATGGTCGCCCTGGATGCGGGAAAAGAGACGCACGCCTTCGCCTTCGATCTTGTAGCCGCCGACGGAGCTTTGCACGTCCGGCCAGTTTCGGTCGAGATAGCCCTCGATGAAGTCCCGGGACAGGCTGTGCATGGTGAGGCGCACCACGCCGACATGCCGCCAAGTGGGTTGGCCCGCTTCGACGATCACCGCCGCGGATAGCAGCATGTGGGTCTGGCCGCTGAGCTGCGAAAGATGCTCGACGGCATCCTGGCGCTCGGCGGCTTTTCCGAAGACCGTGTTGCCGAGCGCCAGGACCTGGTCGCAGCCCAGCACCGTCGCCTCGGGGTGTTTGTCGCTGATCTTGCGGGCCTTGAGTTCGGCAAGGGTGTCGGCAATGTCGCGGGGTTTGGCCTCCTCGGCCTCGAGTGCGCCGCGCACGGCCTCTTCGTCGATTCGGGCCGGATCGATTCGGTGCGGGATGCGTGCCTGGGTGAGCAACTTCGCCCTGATCTCGGAGCCGGAGGCCAGAATGAGCTCTTGCGGCATGTGGAAAAACCCGTTGAAAAGCCTGGTGGCCGACTAGCTACCGTTCTGAGGAAAAAGCCCCGTCATTGCAAGCCACGGGACAAAAGCGGGACTTGTCCCGGACCACGCCGGATTCGTTCGCCTGTGCATTGGGATAAACGGCGGGATGCGGACAGCCTTTGGTGTGCCCGGTTGTCAAGATGAGTATCCTCGGACCTCGGATAAGCGATCTCGGGATGGAAATCGCGCATTTGCAAGACCCTGGCTGAAACCCCGGCGATCTGTGCCGGTTTTTCTGCACCGATCCGTCCACAGGACTGTCGGGTGTGGAAAAGGACGGGACAGCAAAGTTATCCCGAGGAAGCCGGCGCCCAGACTCTTCATCATCTCTTATTTTTATCTTCTTTTTTTAAGCCGGCCCCGAGCCTTGCGGGCGGGATGGCCGGCGCGATTGACAGGACGGGCCGGGATGGCTACACGACTAGGGCTTTCGTCCGAAAGCGATGTTTCCCGATGAAGACCGACGATGCGCTCCCCAAGTGGGGCGGCAAGGATGTGCGATGACCACTGAAAAGCTGAACCTGTCCGATCTCAAGGCGAAGAGTCCCAAGGACCTTTTGTCCATGGCCGAGGAACTGGAGATCGAGAACGCCTCGACCATGCGCAAGGGCGAGATGATGTTCCAGATCCTGCGTGAGCGGGCGGATGAAGGCTGGCAGATTTTCGGCGACGGTGTCCTGGAGGTCCTGCAGGACGGATTCGGGTTCCTGCGGTCGCCCGAGGCCAACTATCTTCCGGGTCCGGACGATATCTATGTCTCTCCCGAGATGATCCGGAAGTTTTCTCTGCGCACCGGAGACACGATCGAGGGCGAGATGCGGGCGCCGGAGAATGACGAGCGCTATTTCGCGCTGACGGACGTGGCGGGGATCAATTTCGAGGATCCGGAGAAGGCGCGGCACAAGATCGCCTTTGACAACCTGACGCCGCTTTATCCGGACGAGCGGTTGCAGATGGAAATCGAAGATCCGACGATCAAGGATCGGTCGGCACGGATCATCGACCTGGTGGCGCCGATTGGGAAGGGGCAGCGGTCGCTGATCGTGGCACCGCCGAGAACCGGCAAGACGGTTCTGTTGCAGAATATCGCCGCGAGCATCGAGAAGAACCATCCCGACGTCTACCTGATCGTCCTGCTGATCGACGAGCGGCCGGAGGAAGTCACGGACATGCAGCGATCGGTGAAAGGCGAGGTTGTGTCCTCGACCTTCGACGAGCCGGCAACGCGGCATGTCGCGGTGTCGGAGATGGTGATCGAGAAGGCGAAGCGCCTGGTGGAGCACAAGCGAGATGTTGTGATCTTGTTGGATTCCATCACAAGACTTGGTAGGGCTTTCAACACCGTCGTGCCGTCTTCGGGAAAGGTTCTGACCGGTGGCGTCGATGCGAACGCGTTGCAGCGGCCGAAGCGATTCTTTGGTGCTGCGCGGAATATCGAGGAAGGCGGGTCGCTGACGATCATCGCCACGGCGCTTGTCGATACGGGCAGCCGCATGGACGAGGTCATCTTTGAAGAGTTCAAGGGGACCGGCAACTCCGAGATCGTGCTGGACCGGAAGGTGGCCGACAAGCGCGTGTTCCCGGCGATGGATATCCTCAAGTCCGGAACGCGGAAGGAAGAGCTTCTGGTCGAGAAGGGGGATCTGCAGAAGACTTTTGTGCTGCGTCGGATTCTGAACCCGATGGGCACGACCGACGCGATCGAGTTCCTGATTTCCAAGCTCAAGCAGACCAAGACGAATTCCGAATTCTTCGATTCCATGAACACCTGACCTGAAAGGGGCAGCTATGGAAACGATCTTTGCCCTGGCGACGGCGCAGGGAAAATCCGGCGTTGCCGTGGTCCGGATTTCAGGACCTTCGGCGACGGCGGCTTTGAAACGGTTAAGCGATTTTCCGGTTCCCGAACCTCGGCGTGCATCCGTGAGGCGTTTGCACAGCGCGGACGGCGGCTTTCTGGACGAAGCTCTGGTTCTGACGTTCGAAGGCGGCAGCAGTTTCACGGGCGAAGACGTGGTCGAGCTGCACCTGCACGGAAGCATTGCCGTCATTCGTGCGGTACTGAGTGAGCTGGCGGACATGTCCGACTTGCGATCCGCCGCACCGGGGGAATTCACGCGGCGCGCACTGGAAAACGGGCGATTGGACCTGACGCAGGTCGAAGGGCTTGCCGATCTGATCGAGGCCGAGACCGAAGCCCAGAGAAAGCAGGCGCTGAGGGTGCTGTCCGGCGATCTTGGTGCGCGTGTTCGCGAATGGCGACAGGACCTGGTGAGGGCCGCCTCCTTGCTGGAGGCGGTGATTGATTTCGCCGACGAAGAGGTGCCGACGGATGTAACCTCGGAGGTTGACGCGTTGCTGACACGGGTACGCAACGGTATTTCAGATGAACTGACGGGGATGCGACGTGCAGAACGCATTCGTCAGGGATTCGAAGTCGCGATCATCGGAGCTCCGAATGTCGGGAAGTCGACCTTGCTGAACGCGCTCGCGGGACGCGAAGCGGCGATCACATCGGATGTAGCGGGGACAACCCGGGATGTCATCGAGGTACGCATGGACCTTGGCGGGGTGCCGGTGACCTTGCTTGATACCGCCGGTCTTCGGGACACCACTGACGCTGTCGAGGCGATTGGTGTGAAACGCGCGCGGGAGCGCGCAGGCACCGCGGATTTGCGGGTTCATCTTATCGCCAGCGAAGCCGCGCTGCCCGAAGGTCGGGAGGAAATCGACATCCTCAGGATTGCAAAAGATGATGCAGGCGCGCACCGATTGGGCATTTCGGGCCGAACCGGCTTCGGGATCGACAGATTGATTCAGGAGATCACCGAGCGGCTGGGGGAGATGACCTTGAATGCCAGCCTCGTGACCCGCGAACGGCATCGGGCAGCTCTTCTCGAAGGACGAGACGCCCTGGATGCGGCTTTGGATATGGTTGCGCAAGGACCGGAGTTTTATGATATGACGGCAGAGGAGATTCGGACTGCAGCGCGCCGCATGAGTGCCCTGATTGGCGACATGGATGTCGAAGCCTTGTTGGACGAGATCTTTTCCAACTTTTGCCTCGGGAAATAGGATTGTTTCACGTGAAACATCGCATGTTTGATGTCGTTGTGGTCGGTGGCGGTCATGCAGGCGCAGAAGCCGCGCATGCTGCGGCCCGCATGGGCGCAAAAACGGCTTTGGTTACTTTGACGCGCTCCGGAATTGGTGTGATGTCCTGTAACCCGGCGATCGGCGGGTTGGGAAAAGGTCATCTGGTTCGGGAAATTGACGCCATGGACGGGGCGATGGGCGTTGTGGCCGATGCCGCCGGGATACAGTTCCGGCTGCTGAACCGGCGTAAGGGACCTGCTGTCCAAGGCCCCAGAGCACAAGCCGATCGCAAAATCTATCGCCGGGAAATGCTGGCCCTGACAGAGGCGCGCGAAAACCTCGAGATCGTCGAGGGTGAGGTGACCGACCTCGTGATGGAAGGTGATCGGGTTGTCGGCGTGGTGCTGAACGATTGCGATCAATTGACCACGGCGTCAGTGGTCCTGACCACAGGTACATTCCTTCGAGGTCTCATTCATATCGGCGACAGGTCATTTCCCGGCGGACGCATGGGGGACAGGCCTTCTGTTCGGCTTGCGGAACGTATTGACGACTTTGGCTTCCGTCTTGGACGTCTGAAGACGGGCACGCCGCCGCGGCTCGATGGACGGACAATCGACTGGTCTGCGTTGGATTCGCAGCCGGGGGATGATGACCCTGTGATGTTTTCATTTCTCAACACGCAGCCATCGGCGCGCCAAATCTCTTGTGGTATCACTCATACCAACGCGCGTACGCATGACATCATTCGCCAGAACCTTGAAAAATCCGCGATGTATGGAGGTATGATCGACGGAGTCGGGCCGCGCTATTGCCCGTCGATCGAGGACAAGGTCGTACGCTTCTCGGAAAAGGAGTCACACCAAGTCTTCCTCGAACCGGAAGGACTGGACGACTCGACTATTTATCCGAACGGGATATCGACCTCTCTGCCTCAGTCGGTTCAGGAAGAGTACGTTCGCTCCATTGCGGGACTGGAGTCGGCAGACATTCTGCAACCGGGTTACGCGATCGAATACGATTACATCGATCCCAGAAGTCTGGATCTTCGTCTGGCTGTCAAATCTGTCCCGGGCCTGTTTCTGGCTGGACAAATCAACGGGACAACCGGGTACGAAGAAGCGGCGGCGCAAGGGTTGGTGGCCGGGTTGAACGCCGCCAGCGCTGCTTTGGATAGGCCGTCGGTGACCTTCAGCCGCTCCGACAGTTACATCGGCGTCATGGTCGACGATTTGACCGCCCGTGGTGTCAGCGAGCCGTATCGTATGTTCACGTCGCGTGCTGAATTCCGATTGTCCCTGCGAGCGGACAATGCCGATCAAAGACTGACCCCGTTGGCCATCGAACTCGGTTGCGTTTCCGAGAGGCGAAAGCGTTTGTTCGAACAGAAGGCGGAGCGGCTTGAAACGGCGAGGGGCAGGCTGGATGATGCTGTGTTTACGCCGCGTGAGGTCCAGAACATGGGGGTGCAGGTCAGCAAGGATGGCGCAAAACGAACGGCGTTCCAGCTATTGTCCTTTCCGGACGTGACTTTTGAACGGCTGGCGGAGGCGCGACCGGGTCTGGCTAAGATCGATCAGGATATTCAGGCGCAGCTGGGCCGAGACGCTTTGTACGCCAACTACATCGCTCGGCAGAAACGGGATGTCGAGGCGCTTAAAAAGGATGAATCCCTGACGATCCCATCCGATTTCGACTATGCGGAGCTCAGCGGCCTCTCGTCGGAACTTCGGTTGAAGCTTGAATACGTCCGTCCGCACAGTGTAGCACAAGCGAGCAGGATCGAAGGGATGACCCCGGCCGCATTGACCTTGATCCTGGCCAGACTGCGCCACAACGCGCGAAAAGCCGGTTGACGATGGAGTTTGCTGGCCTGAGTGTTTCACGTGAAACAATCGAGCGTTTGGAGCTTTTCCAGAAGTTGCTGGAGAAATGGACCACCAAAATCAACCTGGTCTCCAGATCGACGCTGGCCGATGCGAGAGAGCGCCACCTGATCGATTCCGCCCAGCTATTCCATCATATGCCCCGGAACGCCTTGCGCTGGGTGGACCTGGGCAGCGGCGGGGGCTTTCCGGGTTTGGTGATCGCGATCCTCGCAAAGCAACTGGCACCTGACCTCCACGTTACACTGGTGGAATCCGATACCCGGAAAGCGACTTTTCTACGCAGCATCATCCGGGAAACGGAAGCCGAAGCGTCGGTTATGAACGCGCGTATCGAAGGTCTGGAACCTCTTGATGCAGACGTCATCAGTGCCCGCGCCGTTGCAAATCTGGACAAACTTCTGACATGGACCCATCGGCACCTCTCACCCGACGGAACCGCGCTGTTTCTGAAAGGCGAAACCTGGAAAAAAGAGATTTCCGATGCGCAAGGCCAATGGTCCTTTTCGTGCAAGTCGCATAAAAGCATCACCGAAGATAACGCTGTCGTTCTGGAAATCGGAGATCTCTCATATGTCTGATCCCACGCGCCCCGAAACGCCAAAAATCATCGCCGTGGCAAATCAGAAAGGTGGTGTGGGGAAGACCACAACAACCATCAATCTTGGCGCCGCCTTGGCAGAACTGGGTCACCGTGTACTGATCGTCGATCTCGATCCCCAGGGCAATGCGTCCACCGGTCTTGGCATCGAACCGGGCGATCGGGAGTTCACAACATACGAACTTCTCCTGGAGGATATCGACCTTGCCGATGTGATCCAGTCGACCGCTGTTCCGAACCTCTCGCTCATTCCGGCTACGGTGGACCTCAGCTCGGCAGATATCGAGCTTATGTCGAACGAAAAACGGAGCTTTCTGCTCCACGATGCGTTGCGCCAGACGGATATTGACAGCTTTGCGCTGGATTTTATCCTGATCGATTGCCCGCCGTCTCTGAACTTGCTGACCGTCAACGCCATGGTTGCCGCGCATTCCATTCTCGTTCCACTGCAAAGTGAATTTTTCGCATTGGAAGGTCTGTCACAGCTGATGTTGACCATCCGTGAAGTGCGCCAGACAGCCAATCCGAAACTCCGCATCGAAGGTGTGGTCCTCACCATGTACGATGCCCGCAACAACCTGTCCCAGCAGGTAGAGGCTGATGCCCGGAGCAATCTCGGAGACCTGGTCTTTTCCGTGGTCATTCCCCGCAACGTACGGGTCAGCGAGGCCCCGTCCTACGCGCAACCGGTCCTCACTTACGATACCACATCGCGCGGAGCCTTGGCCTACCGGGCACTGGCTCGGGAACTGGTCAAGAAAAACGCGAAAATCGCGGCATAAGCAAAGAGGTGATCGAGATGGCAGAGAAAAAGGACGCACGCCGTGGGCTGGGCCGTGGCCTGTCGGCACTCATGGCCGATGTGGAGCCGTCGGTCCGCACCGACGACCCGCAAGCCGCGCCCCGGCGTCCCGACCGGCAAGTTCCGGTCGAACGCATCCATCCGAATCCCGATCAGCCGCGCCGAAGCTTTACCGAAGAACATCTGGCCGAACTCGCGGATTCGATCCGCACCAAGGGCGTTATTCAGCCCTTGATCGTCCGTGTGCACCCGACCATCGAAGACGCCTACGAAATCGTCGCCGGCGAACGCAGGTGGCGCGCCGCGCAGATGGCAAAGCTGCACGAACTGCCTGTGCTTGTCCGGGATTTCAACGACACCGAGGTCCTTGAAGTCGCGATCATCGAGAACATTCAGCGCGCCGATCTGAATGCCATCGAAGAAGCGGCAGGCTACCGCCAGCTGATGTTCAAGTTCGGCCATACCCAGGAAAAGCTCGCCGAAGCCTTGGGAAAAAGCCGCAGCCATATCGCAAACCTGATGCGTCTGCTCAACCTTCCCGAAGAGGTGCAGACCATGGTCAGCACCGGCACGCTGAGCGCAGGCCACGCACGGGCGCTTATCACCGCGCCGGATCCGGCAAGCCTGGCCAAAAAGATAGTCAAGAACAGCCTGTCGGTCAGAGAAGCGGAAAAGCTGGCCAAGACAGCGGCAACCGGAGAAACCCCGGCTCAGAAGAAAAAGACCAGCGGCTACACGTTCGAAAAGGACGCCGACACCAAGGCGCTTGAAAACGATCTGTCCGCGGCGACAGGCATGCGCGTGTCGGTCGATCACAAGCCGGGGCAGGAATCCGGTCGTGTCACCATCTCCTACGACACACTGGAACAGCTCGACGCGCTCTGCATGCTGCTCAGCACAAGTCGCTAATCCGGCATCAGTTCGGCGATGACGGAGTTCAGGACAAGACGGCCCTGCATCGTCGCCCCCAACCGTCCCTCCCGTCGCCAGAGCATGCCGAGCGCTTCCAGCTCGCTGACGGCCTGCTCGTTGAGCGGAATGTCGGGAAATCGCTCCAATCTTTCTATATATAGTCCCTCGGTCAACCTAAGACCCATCATGATGTGTTCGCTCAGCTGACCGTTCTGGGACAAGACGGTCACCGTCTCAAAGTCGGAAGCGTTCTCCACAGCATGCAACCACGCGCCCGGCGCATGAAGCGCCTCGGTCGCCATCCGCGTCCCCGCAAGGGTCAGCCGTCCGTGCGCACCGGGACCAATCCCGGCATAGTCGCCTTGGCGCCAATAGATCATGTTGTGCCGCGATTCGGCGCCGGCGGCCGCGTGGTTTGACACTTCATAAGCGCCGAACCCGGCGCGCGCCGTCATCTCCTGCGTCATGTCGTACATATCCGCGGCCAGATCCGTGTCCGGCAATCCGCGCAAACCGCCACTCCGCTGCCGATCCCAGAACGCCGTCCCGGGCTCGATCGTCAGCTGGTAGAGCGACAGGTGATCGACCGCCATGGACATGGCCTCCTGCAACTCGGCCGACCACGCCTCCAGGCTTTGACCCTGCCGCGCGTAGATCAGGTCGAAACTGACCCGGTCGAAAACCGATCGCGCAACGTCAAACGCCTTCCGGGCCTCACCTGCGCTGTGCAACCGCCCGAGGCGTCTCAAATCGTCGTCACGCAGAGATTGGATGCCAAGCGATACGCGATTGACCCCCGCATCGGAAAATCCCTGAAATTTGCCCGCCTCGACAGACCGCGGATTGGCTTCGAGGGTGATCTCCACGTCATTCGCCAGCGTCCAGTTCCGCCGCACAGCTTCGAGAACCGCCGCAACCGTCTCCGGCGCCATCAGACTGGGTGTCCCGCCGCCGAAAAAGACCGAGTTCAGGACCCGTCCCTGCGTGAGCCGCGCTACCCGGTCGACCTCGGACACCAGTGCACGGGCCCAACGGGTCTGGTCCACATGCGCGGTGACATGGCTGTTGAAATCGCAATAGGGACACTTGGCCTCGCAAAACGGCCAATGCACATACAGACCAAAGCCGCCGAACCGCCAATCCTCAGTCAAAGCAGCCCTTCACGAATTTCGCGAAGGCGTCGGCGCGATGCGACATGCGGTTCTTCGCCCAGCGATCCATTTCACCGAAGGTCAGCTCGTACCCGTCCGGCACGAAAACCGGATCGTAGCCATGACCCAGATCGCCGCGCATCGGCCAGACCAGCCGTCCCGCGATCTGGCCGGGAAAGACCTCGTCATGTCCATCGGGCCAAGCCAGTACCAGGGTGCAGCAGAACCGCGCAACCCGCGGTTCCGGTGCGGCCTTGGCCTCAAGCAGATCGTGCACCTTTTGCATCGCCATCCCGAAATCGCGACCAGAGCCTGTTTCGGCCCAATCCGCCGTATAGACCCCCGGTGCATTGTCCAAAGCGTCGACCTCGAGCCCGCTGTCGTCCGACAGCGCCGGCAGACCTGTCGCCTGCGCCGCCGCATGCGCCTTGATCCGGGCATTCTCCACAAACGTCGTGCCCGTCTCTTCGGGCTCCGGCAGGTCCATCTCCGCCGCGCCCACGACCTCGACCCCGAAGGGCGCCAGCAAATCGGCGATCTCCTCCAGCTTGCCCCGGTTGTGCGTCGCCACCAGAAGTCGCGTTTCGGACAGCTTGCGCGTCATGCCACCGCTGCCAACTGCGCCGCGACCAGCTGCGCCGCACCGGCCTCGGCCAGGTCCATCAACTGTCCCATCTGCGTCCGCGAAAACGTCGCACCCTCGGCCGACATCTGCACTTCGATCACCTGTCCGTCCCCGCGCAGAATGAAATTGCCGTCGACCCCGGCCTCGCTGTCCTCGGGATAATCGAGGTCCAGAACCGGCTGACCGGCATAGATACCGCAGCTCACCGCAGCCACGGGCGAGATCAGCGGATCGGTGGTGATCTCCCGCGCCTTCAGCAGCTTGTTCACCGCCAGCCGCAGCGCGACCCAACCCCCGGTAATCGACGCGCAGCGGGTGCCGCCATCGGCCTGGATCACATCGCAATCGACGGTGATCTGCCGCTCGCCCAGGGCCACCCGGTCCACGCCCGCGCGCAGCGACCGTCCGATGAGGCGCTGGATCTCGACCGTCCGGCCGCCCTGCTTGCCCGAGGTCGCCTCGCGCCGCATCCGGCTGGTGGTGGAGCGCGGCAGCATGCCGTATTCCGCCGTCACCCAGCCCAGCCCGGATCCCTTGATGAACGGCGGCACCCGATCCTCGATGGTCGCGGTACACAGCACATGCGTGTCGCCGATGCGGATCATGCAGGAGCCCTCGGCATGTTTCGTCACCCCCGTCTCGATTGAAACGGCGCGCATTTCGCTTAAATCTCTTCCCGACGGTCTCATGCTCTGTCCTTCCTCGCGTGTCCGCGTCGGGATACAGGGGCACGGAGCCCAAGCGCAACCCCGATTGACCTTTGCGCGCCAGCGCCTTTAATGGCCGCAGCCCAAGGAGTACCATGACCAAAGGCGGCGATATCTTCGATCAGCTCAACGCCCGCTCCCGCGAAGTCTTTCGCCGGGTCGTCGAAGGCTATCTGGAAAGCGGCGAACCGGTGGGATCGCGCAGCCTGACCCGGACGCTCAGCGAAAAGGTCTCGGCGGCGACCGTTCGGAACGTCATGCAGGATCTCGAATACCTCGGCCTCCTGGACAGCCCGCATATCAGCGCCGGCCGCGTGCCGACCCAGATGGGGCTGCGGATGTTCGTCGACGGGCTGCTCGAAGTGCGCGACCTCGACCTGTCGGATCGCGAAAAGCTGGACGCCACCCTTGCCAGCAACACCGAGGACGTGGGCGGCCTGCTCGATCGTGTCGGATCGGCCCTCTCGGGCATGACGCAGGGCGCCTCGTTGGTGCTCACCCCGAAACACGAGGCGCCGATCAAGCATATCGAGTTCGTGAGCCTGGGCCATGACCGGGCCCTGGTGGTGTTGGTCTTCGCCGACGGCCACGTGGAAAACCGGCTCTTTGCGCCGCCGCCCGGCCAGACGCCCAGCTCCATGCGAGAGGCGGCGAATTTCCTCAACGCGCTCATCGAAGGCAAGACTCTGTCCGAGCTGCGCACCGTCATCGCCGCCGAAATCAGCAAGCGCCGGCAGGAAATCGACAGTCTGGCCCAGGCGCTGGTCGAATCGGGTCTTGCGGTCTGGGACGACGACGCCAACCAGCCAGAGCGCCTGATCGTGCGCGGCCGGGCGAATCTGCTCGCGTCCGACGGGCAGGCGGAAGAGCTCGACCGCATCCGCAGCCTCTTCGACGACCTCGAACGCAAGCGCGACATCGCCGAATTTCTGGAACTGACCGAATCCGGCGAAGGCGTGCGGATATTTATCGGCTCCGAAAACAAACTTTTCTCACTTTCGGGTTCCTCTCTGGTGGTCTCTCCATATATGAACGCGGATCGTAAGATCATCGGTGCGGTCGGCGTGATCGGACCCACGCGCCTGAATTACGGACGGATTGTCCCGATCGTGGACTACACGGCACAACTGGTCGGCAAGCTGATTTCCGACCGGAGTTAGAGGTTAAACATGGCAGACCCGAAGAAAGACGACTTTCTCGACGATATCGACGAAGCGACCGCCGAGGAATATGCGGACGATATCGCAGAGATCGACGGCGAAGCGGCCGAACTCGATGCGCTGCGCGCAGAACGTGACGAGCTCAAGGACCGGTTCATGCGCGCCCTCGCGGATGCGGAAAACGCCCGCAAACGCGCCGACAAGGACCGCCGCGAAGCAGAGAATTACGGCGGCGCCCGTCTGGCCCGCGACCTGCTGCCGGTCTACGACAACATGCAGCGCGCACTTGCCACCGCCAACGAAGAGCAGAAACAGATCTCCGGTGCCCTGCTCGAGGGTGTGGAGCTGACACTGCGCGAACTCACCTCGGTCTTCAAGAAACACGGCATCCAGCCGATCACCCCCGAGGTCGGCGAGCGCTTCAACCCGCAGCAGCACGAAGCGATGTTCGAAGCACCGGTGCCCGGCACCAAGGCGGGCGAGATCATCCAGGTCTCCGCCGTAGGGTTCATGCTTCACGACCGGCTTCTGCGCCCCGCGCAGGTCGGCGTCAGCTCGATGCCCGCCTCCTGATCGCGCCCCTCGTAGGGTGGGTTTCCAACCCACCTTACCCGCGCAGCAACTCCTTCAGATCGTAAAGCGCCTGCAAAGCCTCCCGCGGCGACATCTCGTCCGGTGACAAAGCCGACAGCCGAGTTTCGACTTCGGACGGGTCCTGCGACGCCGACGGGGCAGGGGACTGCGCGGCCACCGAAAACAATGGCAAATCGTCGATCAACGCTTTCGGCGCGGCCTTTTCGCGTTCGCCCTTTTCCAGCTGGTTCAACACGTCCCGCGCCCGCTTGATCACCGCGGGAGGTAGCCCCGCAAGTTGCGCGACCTGCACGCCATAACTGCGGTCCGCCGCCCCGTCGCGGACCTCGTGCAGAAAGATCACTTCGCCCTCGAATTCCTTCACCGCCACGGTGGCATTGCGCACCCCCGGCAGTTTGCCGGCCAAGACGGTCAGTTCGTGGTAATGCGTGGCAAAGAGACCGCGCACCCGGTTCACCTCGTGCAGATGTTCCAAGGTCGCCCAGGCGATGCTCAGCCCGTCATAGGTCGCGGTGCCGCGCCCGATCTCGTCCAGGATCACCAGGGCCCGGTCATCGGCCTGGTTCAGGATCGCCGCGGTTTCGACCATCTCGACCATGAAGGTCGACCGGCCCCGCGCCAGGTCATCGGAGGCACCCACGCGGCTGAAGATCTGGCTCACCAGCCCGATATGCGCGGATCGCGCGGGCACATATGCCCCGATCTGCGCCAGCAGCGCAATCAGCGCGTTCTGCCGCAGATAGGTCGATTTCCCCGCCATGTTCGGGCCGGTCAGAAGCTGAACCGCTGCGCCGTCGCCCTCCGGTCCCAGCGCGCAGTCGTTGGCGATGAACGGACCCGCACCTTGCGCCGTCAGCGCCCGTTCGACCACCGGATGCCGCCCGCCTTCGATGGCAAAGGCCCGGCTGTCGTCCACGACCGGACGGCACCAATCCAGATCGGCGGCCAGGTCCGCAAGGCCGCAGGCCAGATCGAATTCCGCCAGCGCCAGCCCCGTCTGGGCAATTTCCGCCCCGCGCTCCAGAACCGCGCCTTTCAGGCTGTCGTAGAGCCGCTTTTCGATCTCGATCGCGCGCCCTCCGGCATTGAGGATCTTGGTTTCCAGCTCCGACAACGCCACGGTGGTGAACCGCACCTGGTTGGCGGTGGTCTGACGATGAATGAAGGTGTCCGACAACGGCGGCGACAGCATCTTTTCCGCGTGGGTAGCCGTCGTTTCGATGAAATAGCCCAGCACGTTGTTGTGCTTGATCTTGAGTGAGCTCACGCCGGACTGCGCCGCATAGTCCGACTGCATCCGCGCGATGACGCCGCGCCCCTCGTCCCGAAGCGTCCGCGCTTCGTCCAGTTCCGCGTCGTAGCCTGCCGCGATGAAACCGCCGTCCCGCGCCAGTAGCGGCGGTTCCGCGATCAGCGCATCGTCGAGGCGCGAGATCAAAGGTCCGTGTCCCTCCAGATCGACGCGGGCGTCGGCCAGCTGCTCGGGCATATCCAGACCGTCCAGCTGCCGGGCCAGGGTTTCGGCCTGTTCCAGCGCATTGCGCACGGCGGCCAGGTCCCGAGGCCCGCCGCGATCCAGCCCAAGCCGCGACAGGGCCCGGTCCAGGTCCGGCACGCGTTTCAGCGCATCGCGCAGGAACAGAGCCTGTTCCCGGTTCTCCAGACACCAGGTGACAGCCTCTTGCCGCGCGCCGATCACCGCCAGGTCGCGCGACGGCGCGGAGACCCGCCGTTCCAGCAGTCGCGCGCCCGCCGCCGTCACCGTCCGGTCGATCACCGACAGCAACGACCCTGACCGACCGCCCTGCAGGCTGTGCGTCAGTTCGAGGTTCCGCCGCGTCGCCGCGTCGATCTGCAACAGCCGCGACACCTGGTCCTGCCGTGGCGGGTGCAGGATCGGCAACCGGCCCTTCTGGGTGATGTCGAGGTAGTCGACCAGCGCCCCCATGGCCGCCACCTCGGCCCGGTCGAAGCGTCCGAAAGCTTCCAGCGTCTGGACCGAAAAAAGCCCGCAGACCCGCGCTTCGGCAGAGGTGGAGTCGAAAGACCCGCGCGACAGCACCGTGGGCAGGAGTCCGAGGTCGGCAAAGACCTCGCGCATCTCCTCGTCGACCGAGTCCGACACGAGGATCTCGCTCGGCGCCAGACGCGCCAGTTCCGCGCCGATGCGGGGCCGGCTCAACGGCATCACGTGAAACATGCCGGTCGAAATATCCGCCCAGGACAGCGCCCAATCGTCTCTGACACGGGCCAATGCGGCCAGGTAGTTGTGCCGCCGCGCCTCGAGCAGCGACTCCTCGGTCAGCGTGCCGGGGGTGACCAGCCGCACCACGTCGCGTTTGACCACCGATTTCGATCCGCGCTTCTTCGCCTCTGCCGGGCTTTCCATCTGTTCGCAGACCGCGACGCGGAAGCCTTTGCGGATCAAGGTCAGCAGGTAACCTTCCGCGGAATGCACCGGCACGCCGCACATCGGGATGTCGTCACCGTCGTGCTTGCCCCGCTTGGTCAGGGCGATGTCCAGCGCCGCCGCGGCCGCGGCCGCGTCGTCGAAGAACATCTCGTAGAAATCGCCCATCCGGTAGAACAGAAGCGCATCTGGGTACTGCGCCTTGATCTCCAGATACTGCGCCATCATCGGCGTGACCGCGTTCATGTGACCCCCTCGGTTGCGCCGCAACCCTACAAATCCCGGCATCCGACCGAAAGCCAAAACCAACGCGGTTGAGCCGCCCCCGCCGCTGGTCTAAGAGCAACCGACCGCTTTGGGAGGAGCGCCGGAATGAGCAACCAGAAATACACCCGAGAAGAGGCGCTGGCCTTCCACCTGGAACCGACCCCCGGCAAGTGGGAGGTGCAGGCCACCGTGCCCATGACCACGCAGCGGGACCTGAGCCTCGCCTATTCGCCGGGCGTTGCCGTGCCCTGCGAGGAAATCGCCCAGAACCCCGAACTGGCCTACGATTACACCAACAAGGGCAACCTGGTGGCGGTGATCTCCAACGGCACCGCGGTGCTGGGCCTCGGCAACCTCGGCGCGCTGGGGTCGAAACCGGTGATGGAGGGCAAGTCGGTGCTCTTCAAGCGTTTCGCCGACGTGAATTCCATCGACATCGAACTGGATACCGAGGACCCCGACGCCTTCATCAATGCGGTGAAGCTCATGGGTCCGACCTTCGGCGGAATCAACCTAGAGGACATTAAGGCGCCCGAGTGCTTCATCATCGAGCAGACGCTCAAGGAACAGATGGACATTCCGGTCTTTCACGACGACCAGCACGGCACCGCCGTGATCTGTGCGGCAGGTCTCATCAATGCGCTGCACCTGAGCAGCAAGAACATCGAGGACGTCAAGATCGTGCTGAACGGCGCGGGCGCCGCCGGCATCGCCTGCCTCGAGCTGCTGAAGGCCATGGGTGCGCGGCACGACAACTGCATCATGTGCGACACCAAGGGCGTGATCTTCCAGGGCCGCACCGAGGGGATGAACCAGTGGAAATCGGCCCATGCCGCCAACACCCCCGCGCGCAGCCTCGAAGAGGCGATGGTCGATTGCGACGTCTTCCTCGGCGTCTCGGCCAAGGGCGCGGTGACGCAGGACATGGTCAAAAGCATGGCCGACAACCCGGTGATCTTCGCCATGGCCAACCCGGACCCCGAGATCACGCCCGAGGATGCCCATGCTGTGCGGCCCGACGCCATCGTCGCCACCGGGCGCAGCGATTATCCGAACCAGGTGAACAACGTCCTGGGCTTTCCCTATCTCTTCCGCGGCGCGCTCGACATCCACGCCCGCGCGATCAACGACGAGATGAAGATCGCCTGTGCCGAGGCGCTGGCGGAACTCGCCCGCGAGGACGTGCCGGACGAGGTGGCGCTCGCCTATGGCAAGAACCTCAGTTTCGGGCGCGACTATATCATTCCCACGCCCTTCGATCCGCGGCTGATCCACCGCATTCCCACGGCGGTGGCCCGCGCGGGCATGAACACCGGCGTGGCCCGGCGGCCGATCATCGACATGGATGCCTACGAGCTGTCGCTCAAATCCCGCATGGACCCGACCGCCAGCATCCTGCGCGGCATCAACGCCCGGGCGCGGGCGGCCCAGGCGCGGATGATCTTTGCCGAAGGCGACGATCCGCGCGTACTGCGCGCCGCGGTCATGTACCAGCGGTCCGGCCTCGGCACCGCGCTGGTCGTCGGGCGCGAAGCGGATGTGAAGGCCAAGCTCGAAGCGGCCGGCCTCGAAGACGCCTACCGCGAGATCGAAGTGGTGAATGCCGCGAACACCCGGTATCTCGAAACCTACAAGGCTTTCCTCTACGACCGGTTGCAGCGCGAAGGTCACGACCGGCAGGACATCCACCGGCTTGCGACCCGCGACCGGCACGTCTTTGCGGCCTTGATGCTGGCGCATGGCCATGGCGACGGTCTGATCACCGGTGCGACGCGCAAATCGGCGCATGTGATGCAGCGGATCAACCATGTCTTTGACGCCGATGCGAAACACGGGGCCGCAGGCATCACGGCGCTGCTTCACAAGGGCCGGATCGTGCTGATCGGCGATACGCTGGTGCATGAATGGCCCGACGAGCATGACATGGCCAACATCGCCGAACGCGCCGCCGGTGTGGCGCGGCACCTCGGGCTCGAGCCGCGGGTCGCCTTCGTCTCCTTCTCGACCTTCGGCTACCCGGTGTCGGAACGCGCCACCAAGATGCATATCGCGCCGCAGGTGTTGGACAAGCGCGGCGTGTCCTTCGAATACGAAGGCGAGATGACCGTGGACGTCGCGCTCAATGCCCGGGCGATGGAGGCCTATCCGTTCTCGCGTCTCAGCGGGCCGGCCAACATCCTGATCGTCCCGGCGCGGCACTCGGCGTCAATCTCGGTCAAGCTGATGCAGGAAATGGCGGGTGCGACGGTGATCGGCCCGATCCTCGCCGGTGTCGACAAGTCGATCCAGATCTGCTCGTCGGTCTCGACCGCGAACGATATCCTCAACATGGCGGTGCTGGCGGCGTGCAAGGTCGGATGACGGCGCGTGTGGCGGGGATCGGAGCCTCCGGCGGGAGTTTGACCGCGAATTTTGCGACGCAAAATTTGCGGGTGGCAAGATGAAGGAGGATCGGTCGTGACCATCTTCAACCTCGGCTCGATCAACGCGGACCTTGTCTACCGTGTGCCGCATCTGCCGGGCGCGGGGGAGACCTTGGCGGCGACATCAATGTCGCGCGGGCTGGGCGGCAAGGGTGCCAACATGTCCGTCGCGGCGGCGCGGGCCGGGGCGCATGTGGTGCATATCGGTGCGGTCGGCGAGGACGGGCAATGGGCCTCCAACCGGCTGCTGGAATATGGCGTCGACACCCGCCACATCGCGGTAGCCGCCGAGGCGACGGGCCATGCGATCATCGCCGTGGACGATGCCGGAGAGAACACGATTCTTCTGCATCCGGGCGCCAATTGGGCCTTGTCAGAGACGGAAATCGACCTCGCGCTCGAGCTGTCGACGGCGCGCGACACCTTTCTGTTCCAGAACGAAACGAATGCGCAAAGGGCAGGGGCCGGAATGGCGTCGGCGCGGGGGCTGCGCATCGCCTATGCCGCGGCGCCTTTCGGCGCGGAGGCTGTGGCCGAGGTTTTGCCGTTGCTCGACCTACTCGTATTGAACGCGGTCGAGGCGGCGCAACTCGAGACGGCGACCGGTCTGCCACCGGACGCTCTGCCGGTCCGCGACGTGGTGATCACGCGAGGGGCAGAAGGGTGCAGCTGGATCAACACCGACACGGGACACGCGCAGGACATTCCGGCGCTGCCTGTGACGCCGGTGGATACCACGGGTGCCGGCGATACATTCACGGGATTTCTCGTGGCCGGCCTGGATCGTGGGATGCCGATGGCGCAGGCGCTGGCGCAAGCCAACCGTGCCGCGGCGATCATGACGACGCGCCACGGGACGGCAGATGTCATTCCCGATCTCAAGGACGTGCAGGACAGCCGTTTCTGAAGGGCGCCGGAAATCCCGAGATTTCCGGTCCGTTTCCCTCGAGGAAAATGCGCCTCTGTGCGAAAGCGGCGCCTCTTACCCGCCAACAAATGGCGCGTCGTCGCCCCACAGTGCACGCACGCGCTGGTCGCGGCGGCAGCCTTCGCGGTAGCGTTCGTAGGCGTCTTTCTGGTCGATATAGCCAAACCGGGTCAGGACCCTGTTCGTGCCCTTGTAGTAGTCCTGGTGATAGTCCTCGGCCCTGTAGAAGGTGTCCGCGTCAAGGATCGGGGTGACGATCTCCTGCCCCAGTGCGCGCTGCGCCTCGGCCTTGGCCTGTTCGGCCGCCGCTCTTTGCCGTTCATCAGAGACGAAAATCGCCGTGCGGTAGCTGTCGCCGCGGTCGCAGAACTGGCCGCCCGCATCCGTCGGATCGACCGAACGGAAAAACAGGCGGTAAAGCTGGTCCAGATTGATCTTTGCGGGATCGTAGGGGATTCTCACGGCCTCGTAATGTCCGGTGTCGCCGCCGGTCACCTGCTTGTAGGTCGGGTTGTCGGTTGTGCCGCCGGTGTAACCCGAGACCACGTCGCCAACGCCCGCGACCTTCTCGAAATCGGCCTCGACGCACCAGAAACAGCCGCCGGCGACGACGATATCGGCGGCTGACGCGCGCTGGGCCTGCGCGGTCAGCGCCAGCGCGGCGGCCACCAGGCAGGAAAGGGCGGTGAGCGGCTTGCGGAACTGCATGATGAAACTCCTTCTGTGCGATCAGACTGCACGGACACAACGCATCCGGCAATGGACGCGCCCGCCCGGTCACGGCATGGTGACATCACGTGACGCAACGCAGGAACCGACATGACAGAGGTCTCAACCCACCAGGCCGCCGAGGATGCCCGCAACGACGCCATCCTGATCTGGCTCAACGGCGCGCTGAAGCCCAGGGCCGAAGCGCTGGTCAGCGTCTACGACTCCGGCTTCATGCTGGGCGACGGCGTGTGGGAAGGTCTGCGGCTTTACGACGGGCACTGGGCGTTCCTCGACGATCACATGGACCGTCTGTTCGAGGCGGCGAAGGCCATCGATCTCGACATCGGCATGACCCGCGATCAGGTGATTTCCGCCTTGTCAGAGACGCAAAAGGCCAACGGCATGACCACCGACGCCCATGCCCGGCTGATGGTCACCCGCGGCGTCAAGACCCGGCCGTTCCAGCACCCGTCGCTGTCGCGGCAGGGGCCGACGGTGGCGATCATTATGGAGCATTCGCGCCCGTCGATCCCGCGTCCGATCCGGCTGGCCACCGTTCCGCATATGCGCGGGCTGCCGATGACGCAGGACCCCAAGCTCAACTCGCATTCCAAGCTCAACTGCATCCTCGCCTGCATCGCCGCGGAAAAGGCCGGCGCGGACGAGGCGCTGATGCTCGACGTGCATGGATTCGTGAACACCACCAACGCCTGCAACTTCTTCATCGTGCGCAAGGGGGCGGTCTGGACCAGTACCGGGGATTACTGCATGAACGGGATCACTCGGGCCAAGGTCATCGAGATTTGCCATGCCAACGGCATCCCCTGTTTCGAGCGCAACTATTCGCTGGTCGATGCCTATGGCGCGGACGAGGCCTTTCTCACTGGCACTTTCGGCGCACAGACGCCGGTCGGGTCGATCGACGGGCGCCAGATCGGAACGGGGCAGATGGGTCCGGTCACCGAACGTATCCGCGCGCTTTACAAGTCCCTGATCGCGGAGACCTGCCGATGACACGCTTTGCCCTTCTGCCTGCCGTTCTGACAATAGCCGCCTGCGCGCCGTTGGTGCCGTTGCCGCCAGAGGGATCGGACATTCCTTGGCCCGACGCGGTACAGCTGTTCCAGGCGTGTCAGGTTGAAAGCGTGTACCAGGCGCATGACCGCACCGTGTCGCTGACCCTGACGGATGGCAGAATGGTACACACGATCACGCCGCGCCTCGATGACGTGGTGCGGGAGGGCGTGATGCCGCCGCGCTGCGACGATGTCGCAGTCATCATGGAATAGCCGATGCGACTGGCGATGTGGTCCGGGCCGCGCAACCTGAGCACGGCGATGATGTACAGTTTCGGCAACCGCGCCGACTTCCACGTGGTGGATGAACCGTTTTACGGGCCATACCTGCGCGAAACCGGCCTCGATCATCCAATGCGGGAAGAGATCATTGCCGACCGGCCGGACAGCGCCGAAGAGGTGGCTGCGGCCTTGCTCGGCCCGATCCCGGACGGCAAGCCGCATGTCTATCACAAGCACATGGCGCAGCACATGATCCCGGCGATGCCGCGCGACTGGTTCGGCGGCTGCACGCATGTCTTCCTGATCCGCCACCCCGCCCGCGTGGTCGCCAGTTTCGGCGCCAAATACGAGAACCCGACGCTCGAGGATATCGGTTTCGTGCAACAAGCCGAATTGTTCGAGACGCTGCGCGCCGCCGGTCAGGACCCGGTGGTGATCGACAGCGCCGACATCCGGCAGGATCCGGAAAACATGCTGCGCAAGCTTTGCACGGCCATCGGCCTGCCCTTCGATCCCGCCATGCTGTCCTGGCCCAATGGCGGGCACCGCCAGGACGGCGTTTGGAAAGAGGTCTGGTACGCCTCGGTGCACCGGTCCACAGGGTTTGCGGGGCCCGAGGGACCGCTTCCCGATCTGGACGGTCCGGCGGCAGAGCTCGCCGCACGCGCGTTGCCGTATTACGACAAGATGGCCGCCGCCGCCCTGCGTTAAGGGTGCCGACACGGGCTCGGAAATTCAGTCGAAAAAATTTCTGTCGCCGATGAAACTCTCCGTCGCATCCGCCGTGTGTTCGATCTGAGACAGGGCAAACGCCCTTGTCCTCATGTGAGAACAGGAGAGACGACATGAAGACTCTTATGATGACCACCGCCGCCCTGACCGTGTCCGCCGGCATGGCCTTTGCCGCAGCACACGGCATGGCACCCTCCGTCGAAGCGTCCGACCAGTCGGTCGAAAACGGCGTCGTGAGCGCCACCAAGGTCGTGGCCCCGGCCAACGGCTGGCTCGTGGTACACCGCACCGATTCCGAGATGAAGCCCGGCCCCGTGGTCGGCTACGCGCCGCTGCGCGAAGGCGAGAACATGGACGTGGCCGCGATCCTGCAGGAAGACGTGGCTTCGGGCGACATGCTGATGCTGATGGTCCACGGCGAAGACGGCGGCATGTCCACCGGCGTGTTCGAATATACGCTGGGCGCCACCGAAGACGGTCCGATCCGGGTCGAAGAGAATCTCGTGATGACGGTTGTCACTGCCGAGTAGTCCTTCGAGGACAACCGTTAGAGCGCTGGTGATACTGCGGAGTTGACGGCGCTCGGAAACCGCCGGGTCCATGTGCCCGGCGGTTTTCTTTTGGGCTCAGCCCAGCATCTTTCCGAGTTTCAGGGCGACGGACATGTCGCCCGACACCTTGATCTTGCCCATGGCAAAGGCGGTCATCGGGTTCAGCTTGCCGTCGATCAGCTTGGCGAGGTTGGCCTGCGAGATGCGGATGGTGCAATCCGCGGGCAGGTCCTGACGCAGCGCCTTGCCATCCGTCACCGTGATCGCGCCATCGTCCCCGCAATCGAATTTCAGGCTGTCGTCCAGCGGGTGCCTGTCCAGCCCGCGCTGCATCAGCGCCGCGATTTCATCCATGGTCATCAGAAGTCTCCTGCCCGTTTCCGGGCAGAAGTAGAGACGCATTTTCGGTGTGGCAATCGCGACGTTACGGCGTTCAACCCTTGAGCCGCCGCTTGCGCGCGGCCAGCAGTTTCAGCCGCAGCGCGTTGAGCTGGATGAAGCCGGCGGCGTCCTTCTGGTCATAGGCGCCGGCGTCGTCTTCGAAGGTCACATGCGCCTCGGAATAAAGCGACGCGTCCGACCAGCGGCCGACGCAGGTGGCGGCCCCCTTGTAGAGCTTGAGCCGGACGGTGCCCGACACATGCTCCTGGCTCTTGTCGATGGCCGCCTGCAGCATCTCGCGTTCGGGGCTGAACCAGAAGCCGTTGTAGATCAGCTCCGCATACCGAGGCATCAGCGAATCCTTGAGGTGACCCGCGCCGCTGTCGAGCGTGATCTGCTCGATCCCGCGATGCGCCTCGAGCAGGACGGTGCCGCCCGGCGTTTCGTAGATACCGCGGGACTTCATGCCGACGAAGCGGTTCTCGACGAAGTCGAGCCGCCCGATGCCGTGCTTGCCGCCCAGTTCGTTCAGGCGGGTGAGGATCGTCGCGGGAGACAAAGCCTCACCGTTGATGGCGACGGCGTCACCCTTTTCAAAGGTGATCTCGACGAATTCCGGCGTGTCGGGCGCAGCTTCGGGCGCCACGGTGCGCTGGTAGACGTAATCGGGCGCAGCCTCTGCCGGATCCTCCAGCACCTTGCCCTCGGAGGAGGTGTGCAGGAGGTTCGCATCGACCGAGAACGGCGCTTCGCCACGCTTGTCCTTGGCGATGGGGATCTGGTTTTCCTCGGCAAAGGCCAGCAGCTTGGTCCGGCTGCTGAGGTCCCATTCGCGCCAGGGTGCGATCACCTTGATGTCGGGGTTGAGCGCATAGGCCGAGAGTTCGAACCGGACCTGGTCATTGCCCTTGCCGGTCGCGCCATGCGCCACCGCGTCGGCGCCGGTCTCTGCCGCGATCTCGACCAGCCGCTTGGAAATCAGCGGGCGCGCGATCGACGTGCCCAGCAGGTACAGACCCTCGTAAAGCGCATTGGCCCGGAACATCGGGAATACGAAATCGCGCACGAATTCCTCGCGCACATCCTCGATGTAGATGTTCTCGGGCTTGATCCCCAGAAGCTCGGCCTTCTTGCGCGCGGGCTCCAGCTCTTCGCCCTGGCCCAGGTCCGCGGTGAAGGTCACGACCTCGCAACCGTATTCTGTTTGCAGCCACTTCAGGATGATCGAGGTGTCGAGGCCGCCGGAATAAGCGAGGACGACTTTTTTGGGGGCGGACATGAGGCGCGTTCCTTTGTCACGGGTTTGGCGCGGCGATTACCCGGTTTTCCGGGGCGGGGCAAGGTTTGCCCATTTGCGCCCGGCGTACGCCATGTTAGCCAAGGCGCGACATGACAGACAGGGGGCCGCGATGAAGGGCTTGCAGATATTCACCCATTCGGTGCGCTTGGTGTTCTCCAACCTCGAAAATGCCCTGCGGGTGTCGCTGATCCTGTACCTGGTACAGGCGGCCAATTCGGTTTTCCTGTACCTCAACCCGCCGGAAATGACCGAAATGGCGGGGACGGAATTTCCGGTGATGGACCCGGGCACGGCCGGATCGAGCCTGCTACTGTCGATCCTCGCCGTCATCGCCAGCCTCTGGATCGCCGTCGCCTGGCACCGGTTCGTCCTGGCCGAGGAATATCCAACCGGCTGGCTGCCGCGCTGGCACGGGTCCAACATGCTGAGCTACCTGGGCCGCTCGATCCTGCTGGGGCTGCTCATCGCCTTTGCCGTGGTCGCGGCGTCGATCCCGATCAGCCTGATCGCCATGGTCGCGCCGCCGCTCGTGGCGATGGTGCCGTTCTTCATGATCGGGTTCGGCGCGTACCTCTTCTTCCGGCTTTCGGTGATGTTGCCCGCCGCCGCGTTGGGCGAAAAGCTGCGGCTGGGAGAGGCCTGGGATGCGACCAAGGGCGAAACCGGCACGTTGCTGACGCTGACCGCCATCGTCGTCGCCGCCAGCATCGTCGTGCAGCTACCGACGCTGCTCAGCGGCGATGCGACCTCTTTCATCAGCCTGGTCTACGCGCTGGTGGTGAACTGGTTCGCCACGGTGATCGGGATTTCGCTGCTGACCACGCTGTACGGCCATTTCATCGAAAAACGGCCCATCGACTGACCCGCGCGATGCCCCGAGCCGAGGTTCCGAAAGGCACTGTATGACCGATTTCCAGACCGAAGCCCGCGACGCCGCAAAGCTGATGCGCGAGGTGTTTCCAGCGACCCCGCTCTTGCGCAACGCGCATCTGTCGGACCGGTTCGGCGCCGATATCTGGCTCAAGCGCGAAGACCTGTCGCCGGTGCGCAGCTACAAGCTGCGCGGCGCGTTCAATGCCATGCGCAAGCAGCGCGAGGCAAAGCTCTTCGTCTGCGCCAGCGCCGGAAACCATGCGCAGGGCGTGGCTTTCATGTGCCGGCATTTCGACACCCGCGGCGTAATCTTCATGCCGGTCACGACGCCCCAGCAGAAGATCCAGAAGACGCGGATGTTTGGCGGCGATGCGATCGAAATCCGTATGGTCGGGGATTATTTCGACGACACGCTGCACGCCGCGCAGAGCTTCTGTTCCGAGGCGGGCGGGCATTTCCTGTCGCCCTTCGACGACGACGACGTCATCGCGGGGCAGGCGTCGGTCGCGGTCGAGATCGAGGAACAGATGGGTGGCCTGCCGGATCACGTGGTGGTGCCCGTGGGCGGTGGCGGGCTGTCGGCGGGCACGATCAGCTATTTCGGCACCGGCTGTCAGTACACGTTTGTCGAACCGTCGGGCGGCGCTTGCCTGCAGGCGGCGCTGGCGGCGGGCAGGCCGGTCAAGCTGCCCAAGGTCAACACCTTTGCCGATGGGGCCGCGGTCGGGCAGATCGGCGAACGCACCTTTGCGCGGCTCTCGGGCGTGGGTCTTGCCAATGTGCTGGCCATCGACGAGGACAGGCTCTGCACCACGATGTTGGACATGCTCAACGTCGAAGGCATCGTGCTGGAACCGGCGGGCGCGCTGGCGGTCGATGCGCTCAAGGATCTGGGCCAGGCGATCCGGGGCCGCAGCGTTGTCTGCGTGACCTCGGGCGGGAATTTCGATTTCGAACGGCTGCCCGAGGTCAAGGAACGTGCGCAGCGCTACTCCGGCGTCAAGAAATACTTCATCCTTCGCCTGCCGCAGCGGCCCGGCGCGCTGAAGGACTTCCTGAACATTCTCGGGCCCGAGGACGATATCGCCCGGTTCGAATACCTGAAGAAATCGGCGCGCAACTTCGGGTCGGTGCTGATCGGGATCGAAACCACCGATGCCGCGAATTTCGACCACTTCTTCGCCAAGCTCGAGCATCAGGGCTTTGCCTATCACGACATCACCGACGACGAATTGCTGGCGCAGTTCGTGATCTGATGGCCTTCGGCGGCAAGACCGCGGTGGAGACGGGCGCCGGACGGGGACATCACCGATCTGCATCGTTTGATCCGAACGGTCGCGTCAGACCCCGAGCTGAGCCGGCATCTGGGCCATGAATTCCGCTTTGGACGCGGAGTAAAGACGCCGGACCTCTTCTGGCGTCACGGTTTCGGGCGCACCGGTTGCCGCCGCCCGTTCGCCGCGCTGGCACAACGACGCGAGGTCGGAGAACCCGAGGTTCAGGCTGCTGCCCTTGAGAAAGTGCAGGTCGGATTCCGCCCGCTGCGCCGTGGCATTCGGTTCGAGGCGCGACAGAGACGTTTCCATCTCGTCCAGAAAGAGCGTCACCACCTCCCGAAATTCCTCTTCACCGATTTCATCGCGAAGTTCCCTCACGCGCGCCCAGTCGATCATCGCCACCTCCTTGACGCTGGCACCCTGCACCCGAGAGGTGAAGACGTGGTTAGCGTGTCCGGGAAGAATTTGGCGGATTTTACGGTTCATCCGGCGTTAAACCCCTGCGCGTATGGGCTTTGCGGTCACGCGAAGGTTCGGCAAAAGGGATTCAGTTGACGGTCACAGGCTTCTCATCGTCCGGGACATCGCCCGCGCCCGGTCCGGTGCAGCGGGTGCTGGTCGTCGACGACAGCCCTCTGCAGCTCAGGATTCTGTCGGCGATGCTGGGCCGATGGGGGATCGAGGTGCATTGCGTCGAAAGCGCCGAAGCGGCGCTAGCGCTGTGCCCGACATTGGCGCCGGACATGGTGCTGTCGGACTGGATGATGCCGGGCATGGACGGGCTGGAGTTCTGCCGCCGATTCCGGGCCCTGCCGCGTGACGCCTACGGCTATTTCATCCTTTTGACTTCCAAGTCGGAAAAGGGCGAGGTGGTGCGCGGGCTCGACGCGGGCGCCGACGATTTCCTGACCAAGCCGGTCAACGCGGACGAATTGCGCGCGCGCATCAATGCCGGCGCGCGGGTTCTGTCGATGCAACGCGAACTCAGCGACAAGAACCGGGTGATCTCGGACACGCTGGCCAAGTTGCAGGCGGTCTATGACGCGATCGACAACGACCTGAAACAGGCACGCCGCATTCAAGAGGCGCTGGTGCCGAACCGAAGTGCCGTCTTCGGAACCTCACGGGTGAGCCTGCTGCTGAAACCCTGCGGCCATGTGGGCGGCGATCTGGTCGGCATGTTCAGCCCCGAACCGGGGGCGCTGGGGGCCTACAGCATCGACGTGTCGGGCCATGGCATCACCTCGGCCCTGGTGACGGCGCGGGTCGCGGATTACCTCAGCGCCCGCTTTCCCGACCAGAACCTGGCGCTGGACCGTACCGCGCGCCCGGGCCAGAGCCTGCGCCCGCCCGAAGAAGTCGCGGCACTGCTGAACGAGCGCTTGTCCGGCGATACCGGCGTGGCGGAATACCTCACGATGCTCTATTTCCGCGCCAATCTTGCCAGCGGCCGGGTTGACATGGTGCAGGCGGGCCATCCGCCACCACTGCTGTTGCGGGCCGACGGCAGCGCCGAATTCGTGGGGGACGGCGGATTGCCCATCGGGCTTGTCGACGAGGCACGCTACGACCGTCAGTCGCTGCAGCTGGGTAGCGGCGACCGCCTCTTGCTTTACACCGACGGATTCAGCGAGGCGCTGATACAAGACGGCTCCATGCTTGACGAAGACGGTCTGTTGCGGCTGGTTCGGGAAACGGGGCAAGACGGCTGTGGCACCGAATTCCTCGACGATCTTTTCTGGCGCTTGACCCTTGCCATGGATGCAGAGACCGGCCTGCAGGACGACGTATCGGCGACGCTGCTGGAGTTCGACATTCTTTAGACCCTATTGCACCGCGAAACGGGCGACAAAGCTGCGGTCGCCGGCATTGCCCAGCTTGCGGGCGGCATCCTCTGGGGCCATCCACAGCGCCATGTGATCGGGCTCGGTCGGGGCTGCGAGAGGCCGAACCGGCGTTGCGAGGTAGATCGTGCAGATCTTTTCGGCCCAGAGGTCGTATTCCGGCATGAAAGTAAAGCGCCGGAAACAGCCCAGGCGCCGCGGCCGCGCGATCCGCCAGCCGGTTTCCTCGAACACCTCGCGGTGCAGCGCCGTCAACGGCGACTCGCCGGGGTCGATGCCGCCGCCGGGCAATTGCAGTTCCGGCGCGGGGGCCTCTTGCCGGGTCAGCAGCAGCATACCCCGGCGCGGCAGGATCGCGTAGACACCCGGGCGGCGGGTATAACTGCGCCCCGCCTCGGGCGGTGTGCCGAATCGCCGTGTCATTCCCGCCCCCTTGGACTCTGCCTTGTTGCCCTTATATGGACGCGGTATGCCAATCCGCGGCAAATAAGGAAACCCCATGACGCTTGGAACCAAACTCGCCTGGGACGACACCGTCCTGCCCTTTCAGCTTGACCGCTCGGATATCCGCGGCCGTGTCGCACGGCTGGACGGCGTTCTTGGCGGGATTCTGAAGCAGCATGACTACCCGCCGCAGGTCGAGGCGCTGGTGGCCGAGACGGCCTTGCTCACCGCGCTGATCGGTCCGACGATCAAGCTGCGCTGGAAACTGTCGTTGCAGGTGCAGTCGAAAGGGCCGGTGCGGATGATCGCGACCGATTACTTCGCGCCTGCCTCTGACGGCGAACCCGCGCGCATTCGTGCCTATGCGAGCTTCGACCGGGACCGCCTGACCGACGGTGCGCCGATCGACCAGGTGGGCGAGGGGTATTTCGCGATCCTGATCGACCAGGGCGAAGGCATGCAGCCGTATCAGGGCATCACGCCGCTGACCGGCGACTCGCTGGCGGCCTGTGCGGGCACCTACTTTGCGCAATCCGAACAGCTGCCGACGCGGTTCCAGCTGAGCTTTGGCCGGTCCACCGAACAGGGCGGGTCCGAGCACTGGCGCGCCGGTGGCATCATGCTGCAGCACATGCCCAAGGCATCGCCCTTTGCCAAGGAGGGCGGGTCCGGCGAAGGCGGGCTGCTGGAAGCGGGTGATATCGTCGACGGCGAAGAGGGCGACAACTGGAACCGGGCCAATTTCCACCTCGATACGGTCGAGGAAATGGAATTGATCGGCCCAAGCCTGCCGCCGACCGACCTGCTGGTCCGGTTGTTCCACGAGGATCAGCCGCGCGTCTTCGATCCGCAGCCGGTCCGTTTCGGCTGCACCTGTTCCGAGGATCGCGTGCGGCAAAGCCTGTCGATCTACTCGGCCAAGGACATCGAGAAGATGACCACGGACGAGGGACGCGTGACCGCCGATTGCCAGTTCTGCGGCGCCCATTACGATCTGGACCCGGCGACCGTCGGGTTCGAGGCCGCAGATGAGCAGGACCGCTGAACAGATCGCGGCCCTGCGCCGGGCTCTCGATGCCGAAACGCGCGCCACGTCGGATTTCGACCTGAACCCCGAAGTGGCGCTGCCCGCCGGACGTATCCTGCGCCCGGCGGGCGTTCTGCTTGCGCTAACCGATGGGGCGGACGGCCTGAATATCGTGCTGACCAAACGGTCGTCGCGGCTCAAGCATCATCCGGGACAGATCGCCTTTCCGGGCGGCAAACAGGATGACGGTGACGCCGACGCCATCGCCGCAGCCCTGCGCGAAGCCGAGGAAGAGATCGGATTGCCGCGCAACAGGGTCGAGATCCTCGGCACGCTGCCGGGCCATGAGACCGTCACCAGCTTTGCCATGACTCCGGTCGTCGGACTTGTCCGCGGCGCCTTCGACCCGGTGCCCGAACCCGGCGAGGTCGAAGAAGTGTTCCTGGTCCCTCTGGATCATGTCACCGACCCGGACCGCTTCAGCGTGCAGTTCCGGCGCTGGCGCGGCACGCGGCGGCATTATTACACGGTGCCTTTCGGCCCCTATTACATCTGGGGGGCAACAGCGCGGGTGTTGCGCGGGCTCGCCGACCGGATGGGCCGATGACCCGCGTGTCCGGAGCGTGGCTGTCCGCACCCGGGACGCAAGCGGTGCTGGGCATGCTGACCGATGCCGGGCATGCGGCCTATGCGGTGGGCGGATGTGTGCGCAACGCGCTGATCGGAAAGGCGGTGGAGGATGTCGACATCGCCACCGACGCGCGACCTCGGACCGTCATGGCCCTGGCCGAAGCGGCGGGGCTAAAGCCGGTGGCGACCGGCATCGACCATGGCACCGTGACCGTGGTGGCCGATGGCACGGGTTATGAGGTGACCACCTTTCGCGCCGATGTAGAGACGGATGGACGGCACGCGACGGTGCGATTCTCCGATGACGTGAAAGAGGACGCCCGCCGCCGCGATTTCACCATGAACGCGCTTTACGCCGATGCGTCCGGTCATGTGATCGACCCTCTGGGCGGCCTGCCGGACCTGCAAGCGCGCCTCGTGCGGTTCATCGAGGATCCTGCGGCGCGCATCCGCGAGGATTACCTGCGCATTTTGCGCTTCCTTCGGTTCAGCGCCTGGTATGCCGACCCGGACGGCGGCTTTGATGCCGATGCGCTGGCTGCGATCGCGGACAACCTAGACGGTCTGGACGCGCTGTCGCGCGAACGTGTGACGGCGGAGCTTATCAAGCTGCTGGCCGCGCCCGACCCGGCGCCGGCGGTGGCCGTGATGCAGCAGACCGGCGTGCTGGCCCGGTGCCTGACCGGCGCCGACACGCAGGCTCTGGCTCCTCTGGTGCACTCGGAAGGCTTGCTGGACTGCCCGCCGGACCCGCTGCGCCGGCTGGCGGCGCTGGGCGTCTACAGCGGCGCGGACCTGCGGCTGTCGCGGCTGCAGGAGAAGCGGCTTGCGCTGTATCAGAGCCTGATTGAAGGCACCGCAAGCCTGGCCGAGGTCGCCTATCGCCATGGTGCGGACCGCGCCATCGACGCGGCATTGCTGCGGAGCGCGCTTCTGGAACAGCCGCTCCCCGACGGGTTACGCGACGCGATCGAAGAGGGCGCCAAGGCGCAGTTTCCGATCACCGCACGTGACCTGATGCCGGGGGTGACCGGCCCCGCGCTGGGCGCGGAACTCGACCGGCTCGAAGCGCTCTGGATCGCATCGGGGTTTGCCCTGACACGCGCCGCACTTCTGGAGCGCGCATCAAGGGGGTGACAGGTTGCGTCATCCGGTGTAAGAGACGGCCACCGGAATGGAGATCTTAATGGAAAACGCGCGCCTCATCCCAAGCTTCGCCTAAAGCGAACCTGCGCGCGCGGGTGAGCCATCGGCCTCACCCTATCCATCTTTCTCCTGTTTCCTGGAAATCCTGCCATGTTCCGTTTTTTCGAATCGCGTGTCGATCCGTTTGTCGACCATCCGCAAAACGACACGCCGCCGCAGCGGCTGTTGCCGTTCATGTTGCAATATGTGGGACCGTTCCGGCGGCTCTTTGTCATCGCGGCGCTGTTGTCCGTCGTCGTGGCCGGTGTCGAGCTGGGGCTGATCTGGGCCATGGGCTGGATCGTCGACATCCTTTCCGGCGATCCGGCGCAGGTCTGGGCCGATCACGGGGCGGCGCTGATCTGGCTGGCGCTGGCGATCCTGCTGCTGCGCCCAGTGGTGCAGGCGCTGGACGTGCTGGTGCTGAACAACGCGATCCTGCCGAATTTCGGGACCTTGGTGCGCTGGCGCGCGCATCGGCATGTTCTGCGGCAGTCCGTGGGCTGGTTCGAGGACGATTTCGCTGGCCGCATTGCCAACCGGATCATGCAGACGCCCTCTTCGGCGGGCGAAGCCGTGTTCCAGATCTTCGACGCCCTGTCCTACGCGGTGGCCTATGCCATCGGCGCGCTGCTGCTGCTGGGGCGCGCCGATCCCTGGCTGATGCTGCCCCTGGTGGGCTGGCTGGTGCTGTACGGTCTGCTCATGCGCTGGACCATCCGCCGGATCGGCCCCGCGTCCAAGGCCGCGTCGGACGCGCGGTCCGAGGTCACGGGCCGCGTCGTGGACAGCTATACCAACATCCATTCGGTGAAGATGTTCGCGCATCACGACCGCGAGCTGGACTATGCGCGCGAGGCGATGCGCAGGACGCGTGTCACCTTCCAGCGCGAAATGCGGCTCTTTACCATCATGGATGTGACCCTCGTGCTGCTCAACGGGCTGCTGATCGTCGGCGTTGTCGGTCTGGCGGTGGCGTTCTGGATGACCGGATCGGCCACCGTCGGCGTGGTCGCGGCGGCGACGGCGCTGACGCTGCGGCTCAACGCGATGACCGGATGGCTGATGTGGGCGCTGACCTCGTTCTTCCGCGAACTGGGGGTCGTGGCCGAGGGGATGGAGACCATCGCCCAGCCCGTCACGTTGACGGATGCGCCGGATGCGCAGTCGCTGAAGCTACACCACGGGCGGATCGAACTGAAGGGCCTCACGCATCATTACGGGCGCGAGGCGGGCGGGCTCGACGGGATCGACCTGGCCATCGCGCCGGGTGAAAAGGTTGGCCTGATCGGGCGGTCGGGCGCGGGGAAATCGACCCTCGTCAAGCTGCTTTTACGATTCTACGATGCCGAGTCAGGCCACATCCTGATCGACGGACAGGACATTTCCCGCGTCACGCAGGACAGCCTGCGGCTGGCCATCGGCATGGTTCAGCAGGACAGCGCGCTGCTGCATCGATCGGTGCGTGACAATATCCTCTACGGCCGTCCCGACGCCACCGAAGAGGAGATGATCGCCGCCGCGCGGCAGGCACAGGCGCACGAGTTCATCCTCGACCTCGAGGACCCGCAGGGCCGCCGCGGCTATGACGCCCATGTGGGCGAACGCGGCGTGAAACTGTCGGGCGGTCAGCGGCAGCGGGTGACGCTTGCGCGGGTGATCCTCAAGGACGCGCCGATCCTGCTGCTGGACGAGGCGACCAGCGCGCTCGACTCCGAGGTGGAGGCGGCGATCCAGGACACGCTCTACGGCATGATGGAGGGCAAGACGGTGATCGCCATCGCTCACCGTCTGAGCACGATTGCCCGGATGGACCGCATCCTCGTGCTCGATCAGGGGCGGATCGTCGAAGAGGGCACTCACGACGCGCTTTTGTCGGTGGGCGGACTATATGCCCAGTTCTGGAAGCGCCAATCGGGCGGCTTTCTCGACATCGACCCCGAAATCGACACGGACGCAGCAGAATGAACCCGGACACCTGGATAGATCCCTTTCAACCGGCCAAGGGCCCGCCGCCCCGCACGCTGTTCGCGTTCTTCCGCTGGGCGCTGGAGGGGGCGGGCCGGGTCATGTCCTTTGCCGCGGTCCTGTCGGTGCTTGCCGGCGTGGCCGAGGTGATCGCGGCGCTGCTGCTGGGCTGGGTGATCGACGCGGCGCTGGACACCGGCGTGACCGGGCTTTTCGCCGAGAACACGGCGCTCTTCGTCTTTGCACTGGTGTTCTTCATCGGGCTGCGGCCCGCGGTGCTGGGGCTGAGTTCGTTTGCGCAGACGATCCTGATGCAGCCTGCGGTGATGAACCTCGTCCTGTCGCGGTTGCACCGGTTCACGCTGGGCCAGTCGGTCACGTTCTTCGACGACGATTTTGCCGGGCGGATCGCGCAGAAGGAAATGCAGACCGCCCGCGCGCTGAACGACACGGTGACCGAGATCATCCAGACGGTGCTGTTCGCCGTGGCGTCGGTCGTCGGGTCGATCCTGCTTCTGGGCACGGTGGACTGGCGCATCGCCGCGGGCCTGCTGGTCTGGATGATCGCCTATGGTTTTCTGATCCGCCACTACATGCCGCGCATCCGCACCCGGTCCAAGGCGCGTGCCTCGGCCCGGGCGATGGTGACCGGGCAGGTGGTGGACACGGTGACCAACATCAAGACGGTGAAGCTCTTTGCCCATCACGACCACGAGGACCGCGCGGCGCTCAATTCGATGGACAGCTACCGCAAGCGGTTCCTGGAGTTCGGCTATGTCTCGGTCGCCTTCCGCTTCTGGCTGATGGCGCTGGCCGGCATCCTGCCGGTGCTGCTGGTGGGCGGGGCGCTGTGGTATTGGACGCTTGGCGTGATCTCGGCCGGGGACATCGCGGCGACCGGTGCGATCAGCCTGCGTCTGGCGCAGATGACCGGCTGGGTCAGCTTCACGTTGATGAGCCTTTACGCCAACGTCGGCGAGGTCGAGGACGGCATGCGCACCCTGACCCCGCCGCATCGGCTGGTCGATGCACCCGATGCCACCGACCTCACGGTTACCGAGGGCCGCATCGTTCTGGACGACCTGGGCTTTGCCTACGGGCGGGACATCGGCGGGATCGAGCATATCGCGCTGACCATTCAACCGGGCGAAAAGCTGGGCATCGTCGGGGCGTCAGGGGCGGGGAAATCGACGCTGGTGGCATTGATGTTGCGGCTCTATGACGCCGAAAAGGGCCGGATTCTGATCGACGGACAGGACATCTCCAGGGTCACGCAGGAAAGTTTGCGGCGGCAGATCGGGATGGTCACGCAGGAGACCGCGATGTTCAACCGATCGGCCCTGGACAACATCCGCTACGGCAAGCCCGACGCCACAGAGGAAGAGGTCTTTGCCGCCGCCCGCAAGGCCGAGGCGCACGAGTTCATCAAGGATCTCGAAGATCATTTCGGGCGCAAGGGCTATGCCGCGCACCTTGGCGAGCGGGGCGTGAAACTGTCGGGCGGCCAGCGGCAGCGCATCGCCCTGGCCCGTGCGATCCTGAAGGACGCTCCGATCCTGATCCTGGACGAAGCGACCAGCGCGCTCGACTCCGAGGTCGAGGAATCGATTCAGTCGGCGCTTGAGGCGGTGATGGAGGGCAAGACCGTGCTGGCCATCGCGCACCGGCTGTCGACCATCGCGGACATGGACCGGATCGTCGTGCTGGACCGTGGTCGCGTCGTCGAGGAAGGCACGCACGAGGCGTTGCTGAAGCAGCGTGGGCTTTATGCGCGTTACTGGAGCAAGCAATCCGGCGGGTTCCTCGGCGCACGGCACGCCGCCGAATAGGCGGTACCGGGTCTCGACGCGCCGTCCGAGACCGGGCACAAGGCGGGTATGGAACATCTCATCATCGACAGGCTTGGGCACCAGGGAGACGGCATTGCCGCCGGGCCGGTTTACGTGCCGGGGGCCCTGCCCGGCGAAGAAGTCGAAGGCGCCGTTACGGACGGCGTCATGGCGACGCCGCGCATCCTCACGCCGTCGTCCGACCGCGTGCGCCCGCCCTGCCGTCATGCCAAGTCCTGCGGCGGCTGCCAGTTGCAGCATGCCAGCGACGCATTCCTGGCCGACTGGAAGGTGGAGGTGGTGCGCACGGCGCTGGCGGCACAGCGCCTTTCGGCGCCGTTCCGGCCCATCGCAGTGTCGCCCGCGCAAAGCCGCCGCCGCGCGACATTTTCGGCGCGGCGCACGAAGAAGGGCGGGCTGGCGGGGTTTCACATGAAAGCGTCGGACGTGATCGTGTCGGTGCCGGACTGCCAGCTGGTGCATCCGCAGATCGCAGCCGCCCTGCCGCTGGCCGAAGAGCTGGCCGTGCTCGCGGCCAGCCGCAAAGGCGAGCTTTCGGTGCTGATGACCCGTTCGGCCGACGGGCTCGACCTGTCGGTGACGGGCGGCAAGCCGCTGGATGCACCGTTGTCGGCGGCCTTGGCGGATCTGGCGCGCAAATACGACCTCGCCAGCATCGGCTGGGACGGCGATTTCGCCATCACCCGCCGCCCGCCGCGGCAGATCATGGGCCGGGCCGAGGTCGTCGTGCCGCCGGGCGCCTTTCTGCAGGCCACGCCCGAGGGCGAGGCGGCGCTGCTGGACACGGTGCGCGAAGCGGTGGGCGAGGCTGGCCGGATCGTCGACCTCTTCGCCGGCTGCGGCACGTTTGCCCTGCCATTGGCCGATGCCGCCCGAGTCCATGCCGTCGAAGGCAGTGCCCCGATGTTGACGGCGCTGGATCACGGCGCGCGCAACGCGCAGGGGCTCAAGCCGCTGAGCACCGAAACGCGGGACCTCTTCCGCAATCCGCTGCTGGCCGAGGAACTGTCACGCTACGACGCCGTGGTCATCGACCCGCCGCGCGCCGGGGCCGAGGCGCAGATTGCGCAGATCGCCAAGGCACGGGTGCCGCGCATCGCGCACGTGTCGTGCAACCCTGTGACCTTTGCGCGGGATTGCGCCGCCCTGGTGTCGGCGGGCTATCGCATCGACTGGGTGCAGGTGGTTGACCAGTTCCGCTGGTCCACCCATGTGGAGATGGCCGCGCAGCTTAGGGTCGAGGGACAGGCATGATGCAACTCCGGGAACGGGTCGGCGCCTTCATGGCGCGGGCCAGCGTGCAGAACGCAATTATCGCGGTGATCCTGATCAACGCGGTTCTGCTGGGGATGGAAACCTCCGAAGAGATCATGGCCGAGGCCGGGCCGCTCATCAAGGCGCTCGACCGGGCCTGCCTTGCGATCTTCGTGGCGGAACTTGCGGCCAAGCTCTTTGCCCATGGGCGCAATTTCTTCCGCAATGGCTGGAACATCTTCGACTTCCTGATCGTCGGCATCGCGCTGGCGCCGGGCACGGAATCCTTCTCTGTCCTGCGGGCGCTCCGGGTCCTGAGGATCCTGCGCGTCATCTCGATCGCACCCCGCCTGCGCCGGGTGGTCGAAGGCTTCGTCAGCGCGCTGCCGGGTATGGCCAGCGTGTTCCTGCTGATGGCGATCATCTTCTACATCGGCGCGGTCATGGCGACGCAGCTGTTCGGCGCGCTTTTTCCCGAGTGGTTCGGCGACCTTGGCCGGTCGGCCTATACGCTTTTCCAGATCATGACGCTGGAATCCTGGTCCATGGGAATCGTCCGCCCGGTGATGGACGCCTATCCCTACGCCTGGGCCTTCTTCGTGCCGTTCATCATGGTCACGACCTTTGCCGTGGTGAACCTTCTGGTGGGTCTGATCGTCAATTCGATGCAGGAAGCGCATTCCGAGGAAGCCGACGCCGCCACCGGCACCTACCGCGACGAGGTTTTGGCGCGGCTTGTCGCCATCGAGAAACAGCTGGAGGCGCGGGACAAGCGGTAAACCCGCCGTGATCGCGCATTCTGCATCTGTTGCGGTGCCGGTTTTGCCGCTATGATCTGAAAAAAAACGAGCGGACATAGCAATGAGAGTGATACCGGTTCTGGCCGCGCTTCTGCTGGCCTTTGCGCTGGCAGGCTGCGGCGGCGGCAGCAAGTTCAGGACATACAACGGACCCGAAGTGACCCATGTGGTGGTCAACAAGGCCGACAGGCGCATGTACCTTCTGCACCACACCAAGGTACTGCGCGATTTCGACATCGGTCTGGGATTCGCGCCGGCGGGCCACAAGCAAGTCGAAGGCGACGGTCGGACCCCCGAAGGCACCTATACCATTGACCGGCGTAACCCAAACAGCCGGTTCCACCTGTCGATCGGGCTGGATTATCCCAACGAACGCGACAAGGCGATGGCCGAGGCACTGGGCAAGAGCCCGGGCGGCGACATCTTCATTCACGGGCGGCCCAAGCCCTACCGCAGCAACCTGCGCGACTGGACCTGGGGCTGCATCGCGGTCACCGACCGCGAGATTGAAGACATCTATGCCATGGTGCGGGACGGCACGCCGATCACGATCAATCCGTGACGGAACAGAGACTGATCCGGCCTGATCTTCGGGGCCGGATCGATCTCGGCCGACCCTGTATCAGAAGGCTTCGGTCGGGATCGGTGTGACCGGCTGCGACGCGCCGGAACCGCCCATGATCATCGTCCACCAGATCTTGCCGTTGGGTTCCTGGTACCAGGAAAAGCCCATCTCGCGCGCTTCGGGGTCGAGGATCACGTCGCGCGTGGCCGATTCTTCCATCCAGGCGCCGAGGGTCTCCAGCTCGGTCTCGTAGGTTTCCGAGATGTTTTCGCCCAGCATCTCGCCGGTGTAGCCGACCCGGCGCACGCGGTCGATCGGCGACGATCCGTCAGAGCCGAAGTGCCACGGCCGGTTCTGAACCGACATGTCGCGCGAATGGGTGGCGGCGGCGGCGTTCAGCGACGAATTCAGGTCAACCGGCGACGCGCCTGCGGCCTGGCGCAGGGAATTCACGGAATCGAGCACGCGGTACTGGATCCGCCCTTCGGACGCAGAGTTGATTCGGTACACTTGCGGCAGCGGCCGACCGTCCGGGCCGAGGGTCGGCGCAGAGGGGGGCGGAGCGGCACATGCGGACAAGGCCAGGGCTGCTGCGGAAAGAAGAAGGGGTATGCGGATCATCATGGGGCCACCTATTCACGGGATTGCCCTGCCTTATCGCGGCAAACGTTGCTAATCAAACCCACATCGGCGTGAGCCTGCCTGTTGACGGGTCTTTGATTTGCGACTGAGACATTACCGCAATAATATCCCGATCAATATTGTATCTTCTTAAGGAGTCGATGACATGACGAAATCGGCAAAACATACGCTAGACCGGCGCAGTTTCCTCGCCGGGACCGCTGCAGTGATCGGAACGCCCGCGCTGGCGCAGGACGTCAACGGCGCCGGGACCGTCGAGATGGAGCGCGACATTTCCACCTCCGTGCGCCGCAACATCTCGAGCTTCCGGTCGCTGGACTGGCAGCCCTATTTCTCGAATCTCAACAACGGTGCGATCCTGGTCGACACGCAAAGCCGTGCGCTGCACTACTGGTCCGAGGACCGCAGCACCTACAAGCTTTATCCGACCTCCGTGCCGCTGACCGAGGACCTGACCCGCCGCGGGCGGACGAGCGTCGTCCTGAAGGACCCGAACCCCGACTGGCGTCCGACGCCGTCGATGAAGCAGCGCAACCCGGAATGGCCGGATTACGTGCCGCCGGGGCCGGACAACCCGCTCGGCACGCGGTCGCTCCACCTGAGCTGGACCTACTACCGGATCCACGGCACCCATGACACTCGCAAGATCGGGCGCCGGTCGTCGAACGGCTGCATCGGGCTCTACAACGAGCATATCGAGCAGCTGTACCAGCTTGCCAAGGTGGGAACGCAGGTGTTGCTAATTTGACGACATCTCTCCGGGAGCGCCGAGCCGCCTGATAGGATGCAATTGCAATCGCCCAGAATTGCTGCTTAAGAATTCCTACGAGGTAAGTCTTGGGTGCCTGCTGCCGGTCTTCCTTTGTGAAAGACGATCAGGCGTATATCTGGAGGATAGTAATGAAGAATCTCGCTCTCGCCGCTGCCATGACCGCTGCTGCATCGACCGCTTATGCCGGTTCGTATGCAAAAGACGACGTCATGATGGAGCCCGTCGTTGTCGTCGAAGAAACCGAACAGGCGTCTTCCTCGGCCGCGATCCTGGTGCCGCTGCTGCTGCTGGCTGTCGTCGCAGCTGCTGCCGCCAACTAAGCTCTACAGCTTTACCAGAGAAAAGGCGCCGCGATTGCGGCGCCTTTTTTCATGTCCCGTGATCCGAAAGCATCGCGCCTAGCGCAGCCAGCCTTCGAGGTTTTCCTCGATCACTGCCGACAGCGCCCGGATGTGCGCCGGATCGTCGTTGAGGCAGGGAATGTAGGTGAAATGCTCGCCGCCCGCCTCTTCAAAGCTTTCCTTGATCTCTTCGTTGATCTCTTCCAGCGTTTCGATGCAGTCGGCCGAGAAGGCCGGCGCGCAGACGGCGATGTTCTTCTTGCCGTCCTCTGACGCCAGCCGGGCCACCTCTTCGACGGTGTAGGGCTTGAGCCATTCCTCGGGGCCGAACTTGGACTGGAAGGTGGTCTTGATGTCGGTATCGGCCCAGCCCAGCCGTTCCTTCAGCAGGCGCGTCGTCTTCTGGCACTGGCAGTGATAGGGATCGCCTTCCATCAGGTAACGTTTCGGCACACCGTGGTAGGAACAGCACAGGATATCCGGCTTCGTCTCCATCTTGGCATAAGCCGTCTCGATAGACTGCGCCAGCGCTTCGATATAGAGCGGATGTTCGAAATAGGGATCGACCGTGCGCACGGTCGGCTGCCATTTCTCTTCCATCAGAACCCGGAAGAACTGGTCGTTCGCCGTGGCCGAGGTGGCGCCAGCGTAATGCGGGTACAGCGGGAAGAACAGGATCTTTCGGCAGCCGGCATCGATCATCGCCCGCACCTTGGATTTGGTCGACGGGTTGCCGTAGCGCATACAGAAATCGACCATGACCTGGTCGCCGTAGCGGTCTTTCATCGCCTTTGAAATCGCGGCGGTCTGGTCCTTCGTGATGGTCATCAGCGGGCTTTCGCCCTGGTCTTCGTTCCAGATCGACTTGTAGGCCTCGCCCGAGCTGAACGGGCGTTTGGTCAGGATGACGAGTTGCAGCAGCGGCTGCCAGAGCCACGGCGAATAGTCGATCACCCGGCGGTCGGACAGGAACTCGTTCAGGTACCGGCGCATCGACCAGTAGTCGTAGTTGTCCGGCGTGCCGAGGTTGGCCAAAAGAATGCCGACCTTGGCGGCGGCGACTTTCGGATGATCGGCGGGGGCATGCGCAGGGCGCTGCGCGGCTTTGGTGGCGTCCAGCATCTGTGGTCCCGGTCTGTCTGCGGTTCACGCTGACATATAGCCTGAGACGCTCAGGTCAATCTTTCAGGGGCGCTTCGCGCGTGCCCAGAGCGTCGGCAAGCCGTGCGTTGGCCGATCCCGGGCGCAGCGGCTGCGGCTGGCTGGCATCGGGCGCCCATCCGGTGAGCACGATGGTTTCGAACGTGGCGGTGATGCGGCCATCGGCCCCGGCAAAGCCATGGGCATAGAGTTCTGCCGCGCGCATCAGCACGGCGCGGCGCGTCGGGTTGCGCAGCCGCGCATGCAGGGCATTGGTCTCGCCCATGGCGCGCAGGTCGCGCATCAGGTCGAAGGGCGTGGCGTAGCTCACGGTCTGCGCCACGCCGTCGGCCACCGGCATGGCAAGCCCCGCGCGCTGGAGCAGACCGCCAAGGTCGCGGATTTCGCCCATGGGGGCCACGCGCGGGGACAGCCCGCCGGTCAGTTCGATCTCGGCCTGGCCCAGGGCCGCGCGCAGCTCTTGCAGGGTGCGCCCGCCGAAGGTGACGGCGAGCAGCAGACCATCGGGTTTCAGCGCGCGGCGGCACTGGATCAACTGGCCGACCGGATCGTTGGCCCAGTGCAGCGCGAGCCCATGCACGATCAGGTCGTGCGCGCCCTCGTCCAGGGCCAGCACCTCTTCGTCGGGGACGATCCTTGCCTCGGGCAGGACCGTGTCCCAGACCTGCGGAAAGGGCGTGATCACGGCGGGCGCGTGAAAGGATTTGTTAACCATGGAGAGCCGATCCTGAACCTCTTCGGCGGCGGCCTCGTGCAGGAACAGGGCGGGCGCGCGAGCAGCGCGGGCGCGGTGCTGCGACAGGGCGCGGCGGTCGGTCAGGTCGGGCGGTGTGGACATGAGGGATAGATAAGCTGCTGACACGAGGGTTTCAAACCGCGCTTTCGCTGATCTACCCAGCCCGTTGTCTGTCCTGTGGCGGGCTGGTCGAGACGGATTTCGGCCTGTGTGGCGTCTGCTGGCGCGATACACCCTTCATCGCGGGACTGGTTTGCGACCTCTGCGGCGTGCCGTTGCCCGGCGAATCGAACGAGGCCGAACATTGCGACGACTGCCTGACGGTGGCTCGGCCCTGGGCGCAGGGTCGGGCGGCGCTGCTATACAAGGACACGGCGCGGCGGCTGGTGCTGGCGCTGAAACACGGCGACCGGCACGACATCGTCCTGCCGGCCGCACGCTGGACGGCCCGCGCGCTGCGGCCGATCCTGCCCGAAGACCCATTGCTCGTGCCGGTGCCGCTTAACTTCTGGCGGCTCGCGGCGCGGCGCTACAACCAGTCCGCGCTGCTGGCCAAAACGCTGGCGGCGGAGCTGGACTGCGACTGGTGCCCCGACGCGCTGATCCGGCCCCGGCGCACGCCGTCGCTGGACGGGCGCAGCCGCGATGACCGCTTCGGCGTCCTGCAGGGCGCGATAGAGCCGCATCCGAAAAGAGCCGCAGCGCTGCGTGACCGTGCGGTGGTCATCGTCGATGACGTGATGACATCGGGTGCTACGCTGGGCGCCGCGACTGAGGCGTGCCATGCGTCCGGTGCAAGCAGGGTCGTCACCGTGGTACTGGCACGCGTTGCAAAGGACACCTAAATCCCCGACAAAGGGATAAAGGATACCGATATGCAAACCGTCGACATCTACACCTCGCCGCTCTGCGGCTTTTGCCACGCGGCCAAGCGGCTGCTGACGCAGAAGGGCGTGTCGTTCAACGAGATCGACGTGCTCGCCGATCCGGCGCGCAAGCCCGAGATGATCGCCCGTGCCAACGGCGGCCGTACCGTGCCGCAAATATTTGTCGGCGACACCCATGTGGGTGGCTGCGACGAGCTTTATGCCTTGGACAGGGCGGGCAAGCTGGACCCGCTGCTGGCCGCCTGATGCGCGCGGCGCTGCTCCAGATGACGGCCTCGGACAACCCGGGGCACAACCTCAATATCGTCTCTGAAATGCTGCGCCACGCGGTCAAGGAGGGCGCGACGTTCGTCCTGACGCCGGAGGTGACGAACTGCGTGTCGCTGGATCGAAAACACCAGGCGTCGGTGCTGCGGCACCAGACCGACGACCCGAGCCTGGCGCAGCTGCGCGAAGAGGCCGCCCGGCTGGGCGTCTGGATCCTGATCGGATCGCTGGCGCTTCGCGCCGATCCGCCGGAAGAGCGGTTCGTGAACCGGTCCTTCCTGATCGCGCCCGACGGGTCCATCGCCGCCCAGTACGACAAGATGCACATGTTCGACGTACAGGTCAGCGCCGAAGAGACCTACCGCGAATCCAGCGGCTATGCGCCGGGGGATCGCGCGGTGCTGGCCGATACGCCGTTTGCGCGGATCGGAATGACGGTCTGCTATGACCTGCGGTTTGCCTATCTCTACCGCGCGCTGGCCCATGCCGGGGCCGAGATCCTGACCGTGCCCTCGGCGTTTTCACCCGGAACCGGGCCGATGCACTGGGAACCGCTGCTGCGCGCCCGTGCCATCGAGACCGGCTGTTTCGTGCTGGCGCCCGCGCAGGTGGGCCTGCATCCGGCCTCGACCGGCAAGAGCCGCCGCACCTACGGTCATTCCCTGGCCGTGTCGCCCTGGGGCGAGGTGCTTCTCGATGCTGGGGAAAAGGTCGGGGCACATTTCGTCGACCTCGACCTTGGCGCGGTCGAGGCCGCCCGGCGCAAGGTCCCGTCGCTGACCCACGACCGCAGTTTCGAGGGCCCCTGATGTCCGCTATCGACGCGCTTTCCATATCCCTGATCAGCGAGCTTCTGACCGCCGATCAATTGCTGCGGAACCGGCTGACGCGGGTGCTGCCCGACCGTATGGAAATCTCGCATTTTTCGGTGCTCAACCACCTCGCCCGCGGCAGCGTAGAGCGGACGCCGGCGCAGTTGGCGCGCAGTTTCCATGTCACCCGCGGCGCGATGACCAACACGCTGTCGCGGCTCGAGGCGTCGGGCTTCGTGCATGTGCGCCCGGACTGGGACGATGCGCGCAAGAAGCTCGTTGCGATCTCGCCGGCCGGGATGCGGGCGCGGGATGCGGCGCTGGCGGCGATCACCCCGCTCATTTCGGAAATCGTATCGGAACTGGGCGACCACAAGGTCCGCACGGCACTGCCGGTCCTGCGCGAAATCCGGCTGAAGCTGGAGAAGGGGTAGCCGCTGCTCACGCGGGTTTCAGCGCCGCCGTCACATAGTTCACCGACAGGTCGCGGGCCGAGATGCACCAGGTCCAGGTCACCGGGTTGAACTGGAACCCCTTGCGGTCCACCGGGTCGAGCCCGGCGCGCCGCAGCAGGTCGAACAGCTCTTCCGGGGTGACGAACTTGGTCCATTCATGGGTGCCCCTGGGCAGCCAGCGCATGACGTATTCGGCCCCGACGATGGCCATGGCGAAGCTTTTCGGATTGCGGTTCAGGGTCGAACAGAGGTGCAGACCGCCGGGTCGCAGCAGCCGGCGGCAGGCAGTGAGAAACCCCAGCGGATCGGCCACGTGTTCGATCACCTCCATGGTCAGTACCACATCGAACTCTGCGGCGGTATCGGCGAGCGCTTCGGCGGTGGTGTGACGGTAGTCGATCCTTAACCCCGACTGTTCGGCATGGGTGCGGGCCACGGGAATGTTTCCCTCGGCTGCGTCGACGCCGGTGACCTCGGCCCCGAGACGCGCCATCGGTTCGCACAGGAGCCCGCCACCGCAGCCGATATCGAGGATGCGCAGCCCGGCAAACGGGGCCCGCGTCCCAAGGTCGCGGTCGAACTCTCCGGCGATCTGGGCGGTGATGTAGTCCAGCCGGATCGGGTTCAGCATGTGCAGCGGCTTGAACTTGCCATTCGGATCCCACCATTCGGCGGCCATGGCCTCGAACTTGGCGATTTCGGACGGATCGACGGTGTTGGTGGTCATCTTGGAAATTCCCATGGTCTTTTGCCCGCACAGTCCAATATAGATCAGACATGGACAAGGACTTGGGCCAAAAACGCGCAGTGCAATACCTGTATCCGCCGATCGACCCGTTCGACCAGCGCATGCTGGACGTGGGGGACGGGCATACCGTTTATGTCGAACAATGCGGCAACCCCGAGGGACGTCCGGTGATCGTGCTGCATGGCGGGCCGGGCGGCGGGTGCAGCCCGGCGATGCGGCGGTACTTCGACCCGAAAGTTTATCGCATCGTGCTGTTCGATCAGCGCGGCTGCGGCCGGTCGCGGCCCCATGCGAGCGTGACCGACAACACCACCTGGGACCTCGTGGCGGATATCGAGCGCATCCGCCACACGCTGGGCATCGACCGCTTCGTGGTTTTCGGCGGCAGCTGGGGGGCGACGCTGGCGCTGATCTACGGCATCAGCCATCCCGAACGGGTGACGCATCTGGTGCTGCGCGGCGTCTTCATGATGACGCAGGCAGAGCTTGACTGGTTCTACGGTGGCGGCGCAGGGCAGTTCTGGCCGGAACCCTGGGCGCGGTTCGTCGACCTCATCCCCGAGGACGAACGCGACGACCTGATCGCGGCCTATCATCGGCGGCTTTTTTCCGGCGACCTGCGGATCGAGACGAAATACGCCCGCGCCTGGTCGTCCTGGGAAAACGCGCTGGCCTCGGTCTATTCGAGCGGTCAGGGCGGGGAGGCGCCGGGGGAATATGCCCGCGCCTTCGCGCGGCTGGAAAACCACTACTTCACGAATGCCGGTTTCCTTGAACAGGACGGCTGGATCCTGCAGAACGTCGGACGAATCCGCGACATTCCGGGGGTGATCGTGCAGGGCCGTTACGACATGATCTGCCCGCCGGTCCGCGCCTGGCAACTGGCCAAGGCCTGGCCGAATGCCGACCTGCGGATGATCCGCAACGCCGGGCATGCGCTGTCCGAGCCGGGGATCAGCGCCGAACTGGTGCGGGTCATGGACCAGATCGCCGAAACCGCCTGAACCGGGCCTCTGGACAAACCTTTACAGTTGCCGTGAACACGTTAACGTGTGTCCAGCGCTAACAGGGCGGCTGCGATTACGTGAATCCCGTTTTCAAAATCATTCTCCAGCGTCTGGCCCTCGGCCTGCTGACGCTGTTCATCGTTTCGGTCGTGATCTTCACCGCGGTCAACATGCTGCCCGGCGATTTCGCAGAGGCGATCCTGGGCCAGGGCGCCACGCCCGAAGCGGTCGCCGCGATCCGCCGTGACCTGGGGCTCGATCAGGACCCGGTGACGCGCTATTTCCAGTGGCTTGCCGGTGCGGTTCAGGGCGACCTCGGCAATTCCTTCGCCCAGGCCAATTTCGCCAGCTTCGTCGGAACCGAGGGCAGCGCCAACATGGCATCTGTCGCCAACCAGATCGGACCGCGGTTCTGGAACACCATGTTCCTCGCGGGGGTGACGGCGCTGATCGCGGTGCCCTTTGCGGTGATCCTCGGCATCCTTGCGGCGCTCTACCGCAATTCGGCCTTCGACAAGTTCGCCAACATGTTCACGCTCACCTCGATCAGCAGCCCGGAATTCTTCCTGGCCTATATCCTGATCCTGTTCCTCGCGGTGCTGAATCCGATGCTTCCGTCCCTGTCGAACATCTATGCCGACATGGGCCTGGGCGAGCGGTTGGAAAAGACGCTGCTGCCGGCTCTGACGCTGACATTGGTGGTCACCGCGCACATGATGCGGATGACCCGTGCCGCGATCATCAACCTGCTGGCCTCGCCCTATATCGAGATGGCGCGGCTCAAGGGCATATCGCCGCTGCGGGTGATCGTGAAGCACGCGCTGCCCAATGCTTTGGCGCCGATCATCAACGTCATCGCCCTGAACCTCGCCTATCTCATCACCGGCGTCGTCGTGGTCGAGGTGGTCTTCGTCTATCCGGGCATCGGCCAGCTCTTCGTCGATTCGGTCAAGATTCGGGATATCCCGGTAGTGCAGGCCTGCTGCCTGATCTTCGCGGGCGCCTACATCCTGCTGAACCTCACCGCCGACATCATGTCGATCCTCTCGAACCCGCGGCTGAGGCATCCGAAATGAGCCTGTGGATGCAGATCGTCGTCGTACTCCTCCTGTGTCTGGCCGGCGGCTGGGCCTTCCGCTTTGCCGGGATCAAGGCGACCGATGGCAAACCGTTCTACCGTGACATGCCGCTGAGCGTGGCCTTCGGCTATGTGCTGGGCGCGGTGCTGCTGGTCTGGATCGTCTGGAGCTACTACCTGTCCCGCACGCTCGCGGCGCCGGACGTCAACAAGTACTTCTTCTTCCGCATCGCCATCGAAGGCTTCGTCATCTTCGCGCTGTTCGCCTGGCTGTTCCGCCTTCTGGGGCGGAGCGTCGGCACCTCCACGACGAAAAAGCTGTTCCGGCAGATGCCGTTGACCGCGAGTTTCGGTATCCTGATGATCCTGATCTACGCCTTTCTCGCGATCTTTGCCGGGCTGCTGGCGCCCTACGGACAGGAACAGATCGTGCCCGGCGTCGCGGCCAACATACCGCCCGGCGGCAATCCGGCGATGGGCGGCAACCCGGACTTTCCGCTGGGTACCGACCAGATCGGCCGCGACATCCTCAGCCGCCTGATCTACGGCGCGCAGAACACCGTGGGCATTGCCTTTGCCACCACCTGCCTTGCCTTCTTCATCGGCGGGTCGCTCGGGTTCCTGGCCGCGACCCTGGGCGGCTGGCTCGACCAGGTGCTGAGCCGCGGGGTCGACGTGCTGATGGCGATTCCGTCGCTGATCTTTGCGCTGCTGCTGATGACCATCGCCAGCGCCTGGGCCGGATCGGAGAAGGGGCTTTTGACATTCTACATGGTCATCATCATCGCGGTGATCGACAGCACGCGGGTGTTCCGGCTGGCCCGCGCGGTGGGCGCGAACATCGTCGTGATGGATTACATCGAAGCCGCGAAGCTGCGCGGCGAGGGGCTGGGGTATCTCATCTTCAAGGAAATCCTGCCCAATGCCACCGCACCGCTGCTGGCGGAATTCGGGCTGCGCTTCTGCTTTGTGTTCCTAACCATCGCGTCGCTGTCGTTTCTCGGCGTCGGCATCCAGCCGCCGCTGGCGGATTGGGGCACGATGGTGCGCGACCTAGCGCAGTTCATCAACTTCGCTGCTTTCGCGCCGCAGGTGGCGAGCGCACCGCTGCTGGCGGCGGGGGCCATCGCGCTGCTGACCGTGGCGGTGAACTTCGTGGTGGACTGGATGCTGCACAGATCGTCGGGGCTGAAGGAATGAGCCGTCTGCTGACAATGACCGATATCTGGATCGAAGGCCGGTCCGACGAGGTCTGGAACCCGATCATCAACGGCGTCGACCTGCACCTTAACAAGGGTGAGGTGCTGGGCCTGATCGGCGAATCCGGGGCCGGCAAATCCACCATGGGCCTGGCCGCCATGGGCTTTTGCCGGGACGGCGTGCGGATCGCCAAGGGGGCGGTGAATTTCGATGGCATCGACCTCGTGAAAGCCAGCGCCGAGGTCAAGCGCGGGCTACTAGGCAAACGCATCGCCTACGTGGCGCAGTCGGCGGCGGCGTCCTTCAACCCTGCGCACAAGATCATCGAACAGCACACCGAGGGACCGACCCAGCATGGCGTCATGGGCAAGTCCGAGAGCGAACGCGACGCGATGGAGCTTTACGCCAAGCTGCGCCTGCCCCATCCCGAAGAGATCGGCTTCCGCTATCCGCATCAGGTCAGCGGCGGGCAGTTGCAGCGGGCGATGACGGCGATGGCCATGTCCTGCCGTCCCGACCTCATCATCTTCGACGAACCGACCACGGCGCTGGACGTGACGACGCAGATCGAGGTGCTGGCCAGCATCCGCGACATCGTCGACCAGTTCGGCACCGCGGCGATCTACATCACCCACGACCTTGCCGTGGTGGCGCAGATGGCCGACCGCATCAAGGTTCTGCTGCGCGGCGACGAGGTGGAAACGCAAGACACCCGCGCCATGCTGAGCCATCCGAAGGAGGACTATACCAAGAGCCTTTGGGCGGTGCGCGAGTTCAAGCGCCCGCAGAAGCCGCCGGTGCACGACCGTGCCACGCCGGTTGTGTCGGTGCAGGGGATCACCGCGGGCTACGGCAAGATCGACGTGTTGTATGACGTGAGCTTTGACATCCACGAGGGCCGCACCGTTGCGGTGGTGGGCGAAAGCGGCTCGGGCAAGTCCACCACGGCGCGCTGCATCACCGGGTTGCTGCCGCCGCGCAAGGGGGTGATAGAATTCGACGGTGTGGCGCTGCCGCTGGATTACCGCAAGCGCAGCAAGGACCAGCTTCGGCAGGTGCAGATGATCTACCAGATGGCCGACACCGCGCTGAACCCGCGCAAGACCATCGGAGAGATCATCGGTCGCCCGGTGGAATTCTACATGGGGCTCAAGGGCCGCGACAAACGCCGCCGGGTCGCAGAGCTGCTGGACCAGATCGAACTGCCCGCCGACCGGTATATCGACCGGCTGCCGTCCGAGCTGTCGGGCGGCCAGAAACAGCGCATCGGCATCGCCCGCGCCCTGGCGGCAGAGCCGCGCTTCATCATCTGCGACGAGGTGACTTCAGCGCTCGACCAGCTGGTGGCCGAAGGCATCCTGCGGCTGCTTGCGAAATTGCAGGATGAACTCAAACTGAGTTACATGTTCATTACCCACGATCTTGCCACGGTGCGGTCGATCGCCGACGAGGTGGTGGTGATGAAGGATGGCGAGGTGGTCGAACAGGGCCCCAAGGTCGAGATGTTCCAGCCGCCACACCACCCCTACACCGACCTGCTGCTCAGCTCGGTGCCCGAGATGGACCCGGACTGGCTCAACACGCTGCTGAAGGAACGCGGAGTTGATAACATCGGCGATGCCGCCGTGCAGAAGATGGATTAGATTAGGCCCCGTATCGCGCGGGTGTCACAGACGCGGGGCAACCTGCAAAAGACGAAACCAGGGAGAACGACAATGAGACATATCAGCAGACGCGGACTGCTTCAGACCGGCGCCGCCGCCGGTGTTCTGGCCGCCAGCGGCCTGCCGCTGCGGGCACAGGGCAAACGCGGGGGGCGCCTGCGCGTGGCCCTGTCGGGCGCCAACACCAGCGACAGCTGGGACGGCCGGACGCATTCCGACATCTTCATGCAGGCCGCGGCCCAGGGCGCGGTGTTCGACAGCCTGACCGAAGTGGCCGCCGACGGGTCGCTGGTGGGCGAGCTTGCCACCGACTGGGAAGCCACGCCCGATGCCAAGACCTGGACCTTCAACCTGCGCCAGGGCGTGACCTTCCACAACGGCAAGCCCTTCGGCGCCGACGACGTGATCGAATCGCTTCAGATGCACGTGGCCGAGGGGTCGAAATCCGCCGCCCAGCCGCTGGTCGCCGCGATCACCGAGATGAAGAAGATCACCGATCACCAGGTGCAGTTCACGCTGGAAAACGGCAATGCCGATTTCCCCTACCTGATGTCGGATTACCACCTGCTGATCTATCCCGCCGGCCAGATCGAGGAGTCCATCGCCAACGGCATCGGCACCGGCCTCTACTCGGTCGTCAGCTTCGAGCCGGGTGTGCGTTTCGTGGGCCGCCGCGTCGACAGCCACTACAAGGACGGGAACGCCGGCTGGTTCGACGAGGTTGAATTCATCGCCGTGAACGATGCCACTGCCCGGATGAACGCGCTGATGACCGGCCAGGTCGACAGTATCGACCGGGTCGATTTCAAGACCGAAGCGCTTTTGAAAGCCAACCCGATGCTTCGCATCCAGGAGCTGACCGGCAACCAGCACTTCACCTTCCCGATGCTGACGAACGTGTCGCCGCTGGACAACGTCAACGTCCGCAAGGCGCTCAAATACGGGATCAACCGCCAGGAAATGGTCGACAAGATCCTGCAGGGCCACGGACGCATCGGCAACGACACGCCCATCGGTCCGGCCAACCAGTATTTCGCCGACGATATCGAGCAGTTGACCTACGATCCGGACAAGGCCGCCTTCTACCTGAAAGAGGCGGGCATGGACTCGCTCGACCTCGACCTCTCGGCCTCTTCGGCAGCCTTCGCCGGCGCGCTGGACGCGGCGCAGCTGTATCAGGCCTCGGCGAAACCGGCGGGCATCAACCTCAACGTGGTGCAGGAACCGGCGGACGGCTACTGGTCGAACGTCTGGCTGAAAAAGCCGTTCTCGGCCGCCTACTGGTCGGGCCGCGCCACCGAGGACTGGATGTTCTCGAACGCCTTCGAGGAAGGCGTGCCGTGGAACGACAGCCAGTGGGGATCGGAGGACAGCGAACGCTTCCAGAACCTGCTGATCGAAGCACGTGCCGAGCTCGACAGCGACAAGCGCCGCGAGATGTACACCGAAATGCAGGTCATCCTGCGCGACGAAGGCGGCGTGATCATCCCGATGTTCGCCAACTGGGTGCAGGCGCTCAGCAATGCGGTTGCGACACCCGAGGCGGTGGGCAACCTCTACCGTATGGACAACGGCCGCATGGCCGAACGGTGGTGGATGGCGTAAGCCTCACCGTCCGAAGACACCGGAAACGCCCCGCCATTGCGCGGGGCGTTTTCGTTGCGCGGCCTGATCGGCCGTCGCGCAGGTGGAGGGGGCAGGATGCCTCCGGCGGGAGGTTTATTGGCAAGATGAAGCCGCGTGGACCTTCCGTCCGACCCGGGTCTCGATCCTCCCGGGAGTGTGAGACGACAGTGGCGCCAGACGTCTGCACCGACTTTGTTCAGAACCTCTGCAGACTGGCAGAGAGCCATGCGCCGGGTGGCGCACAGGCGGTAAGGCCTCGCATCGGGTGCCGCGATTTCTGCGGCCGTTTCGGCCGATTGCCGCCTCGCTTCCAGAGGGGGTCGCGTGCTTCGGAGCGCTAAAGACTACCAGGCGCGCGGTCCAGGCGGATTCGTTGCACCGGATAAGTGCCGCGGAAGCCTCTTCAACTGACCTATCGGCGTTGCACCCCCCGTGTCGCAAGCGTCGGTGGCAAGAGCCGTTCCGGCATTGAACACTCCGCTCTTACGGGGATCGACGACGGACATCGTCAGCGCTGCGTGCCGAAGGCCTTCAGCCCGAGGGGGAAGGTTTCTCTGAAGCTGGCCGTCCGCTGCCGAACCGGTCGCCCGTTCCCGAATGCAGCCGGCTTCGGCTTTGCCCGGCTACATTACGATCGAGGTCGCGAAGCGTGATCCTGCCCCTGCAGTCATGCACGCGTGTTGGAAGAGCAAGTGCAGCCGAACACACCGTTCCGGGTCCGTTTTGCAGGAATTCAGACCAAAAGATTGACGCAAGGAAGATTCTGGAGCAAGAATATTGCAATATGCAATGCAAGTTGCAGAAGTAAAGGTAAGCTCAGGACCTATTGATTTGAGCCGAAGGGCATGATTCACCGCACGAAAACAGAGCGGTGATATGTCTGATCTCTTCTGGCTGAGCGATGCGCAGATGGCGCGTCTGGAGCCCTACTTCCCGA
>Ga0114903_1000106_pt1 | contig 58651 bp, 43 predicted proteins | sample MalvirDeepMed_s2_FD_87289 | JGI IMG/M metagenome (GOLD analysis project Ga0114903, IMG submission 87289) | Marine viral communities from the Global Malaspina Expedition - Malaspina viral metaG DeepMed_s2 | ecosystem: Environmental > Aquatic > Marine > Oceanic | place: Mediterranean Sea...
CCTACTTGCTGCCCATGCGCCTGCCGGGCAGTGGATGATCTGTTCGTCCGTAAATCTCGTTCGCTTCATTGTCCGTCCTCAGGTTGAGCCAGACTCTAACCGACGGTGGAGGAAAAATCCCGTGGCAGGTTAGCTGACGAATGCCTTGAGGCTGCGCATCTTCGCCCCGACCCGGCTTCGGGTTGGAATCCAGCCCAGTGCTTCCTTTGGTTCTGCCCAAAAGGCAAATTTAGTTCAGTTATTCGCAGGTAAGCGTTTCTTAAAGAATCGTCGGCATTCCCGGGTAAAGCAGCCCGGAGAGAACATGCAGACCAGAATGCGTATCCTGGTGGTCGAGGACGATCCTATTGCCGCGGCGGTCCTTGGCAGGGTCGCCTCTCAGGCGTTCGACTGCACTGTTGTCGGACACAGCGATGCGGATGCTGCACTAGCCGATTGCGAGGAATGCGTCCCCGACCTGGTCCTTGTGGATTACCAGATGCCGGGCATGGACGGGGTCGAGTTTATTGGACACCTGCGCGCCAAAAAGCGCTATGAGCATGTCCCGCTTGTCATGATAACGGCCGACGATGCCCGTGACATACGCATCAAGGCCATTAACGCCGGTGCAACAGATTTTCTGAACAAGCCAGTCGATCCTGAAGAGCTTAAGGTTCGCTCTCGGAACCTGCTGCGCTTGCGCCAAGCGCAGTTAAAGCTCGCCGATCGTGCGCGATTCCTGGCCGCAGAAGTTCAAGCGGCGACGCGGCAAATCCTCGAACGCGAAGAAGAGATTATTTGGCGACTGGCCCGGGCGATCGAATACCGGGATGGCGGAACGGGTGAACACGTCGCACGTGTGGCAGTGATTTCACGCATCATAGCCGAAGAACTTGGCCTCGAACCCGAGCATTGCCGAAACATCTATTTGAGCGCGCCACTTCATGACGTGGGCAAGGTCGCAATCTCTGATGCAATCCTCAACAAGCCGGGAAAGCTGACTGACGAAGAATTTGCGGCCATGCGCGAACACGTGAACATCGGTGCGACGATATTGTCGAACGGCGATAGCGAGCTCGTCCAGATCGCTGCAGCGATCGCCGCCACACACCACGAAAAATGGGATGGGACTGGGTATCCCAAAAGGCTTTCGGGACACGAAATACCTGTTGAGGGACGCATCGTCGCCGTCGCTGACGTCTTCGACGCTCTTTGCGCGCGTCGAAGCTACAAGGATGCATGGCATCCTGAAGAGGCCCTTGCCGAGATTGTCAGATGTTCTGGGCGCCATTTCGATCCGGAATGCGTAGCCGCTTTTGAACGGGGTTGGGGCCGTATCGTCAAGATACTGCTATCTGAGCAATCCCCATCCGCAGCATAATTTTTTTGAGTAGAAGATAATAGCATGAGAACCATAATTTTTTCCATTACCGTGCTGCTGGGATTCGCGACCCTTGTTTCGGCCACAGAACTGCCGCTTCCAAAGGGGCCGGTCATCCTGAAGATCAGCGGCGATATCAAGCATACGAATATCGATGGCGCTGCACATTTTGACCTGCCGATGATGGAGGCGCTGGCCGGACGTCAAACGGTGATTGAGACGCCTTGGTATAGCGGCACGATCTTTTTCGATGGCCCGCTGATCTCGGCTATTCTGGAGGCTGTCGGCGCTGGTGGTGACACGCTGCGCGTGGTTGCCCTGAACGATTACGCTGCCGAAATTCCACGTAGCGACGTCGAAAACTATCCGGTCATATTGGCTACCCGGATCGATGGAGAGGTGATATCAGTCAGGGACAAGGGGCCCGCTTTCGTGATCTATCCCTTCGACATCGCGCCCGAGCTTTACAACGAAATGATCTTCAGCCGATCGGTCTGGCAGGTCGGTGCCATCGAGGTGTTCTAGGCTAGCGTAGTCATGCTCTGCTTCAGCCGAGAGCATCGCCTCGCAGCCGGCATCGGCGCTCTGACAATCGTCAGTGCCGGGATTTTCGGGGCCATTGTAATGCTGTTTCTCGGCATCAACGAACGCCGCCAGGACATCCAGTCAGGAATTCGCGAAGACGCGGTCTGGGCGGCTTATCAGGCCGACCGGGAAGCCGGCCGCCTGATAGAGGCGCTCGTCTTGGCGCGGGAGTCTCCGTCGGCAAACCGGCTGGAAGCTGTCCTGCTCCGCTACGATATCCTATACAGCCGCGCGTCCATTCTGTCGGAGGCCAAGTTCAAGAAAGCAGTGGGGGGCGATGACCGGGTGTCTGCTGCCGCTCGAGATGCGCACAAGTCGATCCTGGGCCTCGCTCCCACGATCGACGATCTTGCCAGTGATTTTGCGGCCATGCGCGGACGACTCGATTTGCTGATCAACAGGGCGTCCGATATTCGGGTTCTGACCGGTGAACTTGCCCAGGTTGCCAACGCTGCCAACAATGAGGGCCGTGTCTTGGTGCGCCAAAGGATCAGGGCGACCTACCGGAAGATACTTATGAGCGTTGGTCTTCTAACCTTGGCATTGATCCTGATCGTCGCTTTGCTTGGATTGCAGTTAAGACAGCTCTCCCGAAATCGTCGGACGCTCGAGATCTTGAGCGAGAAAAACGCTCGTGCGGCTGAAGAGGCACAAGCTGGAAACCGCGCTAAATCCACGTTCCTTGCAGCGATGAGCCACGAGATCCGCACGCCGCTAAACGGACTTATCGGCATGGCGGATGTTCTGTCCCAGACGGGGTTGACGGGCGACCAGAGCCGCCAAGTTGCGGCGATTCGCCATTCGGGGAACCTGCTTCTCGACGTCATCAGCGATGTTCTGGATTTTTCCAAACTCGAATCTGTCGAAACCGATATTATGCGCGAACGGTTCGATATTTCCGAGGTGCTTGACCCCCTGCGCGGACTGCTCGCGCCTCGGGCCGAGGCAGCGGGTCTTGGCTTTCATATAGATGCGCCCGAGGTATCCATCTACTCGGACCCGTTGCGGGTACGGCAGGTACTGATTAATCTTGTAAACAACGCGATCAAGTTCACACCCGAAGGGTCCGTACGAGTAAAAGTCTTGCCGATCGGGCAGAATGCGATGCGGTTTGAAGTTCACGACACGGGGGTCGGTATCAGGGAGGAGGACGTACCGAAACTCTTCCAGGAATTCAGTCAAGTCGACAGCGGCCGCACCCGCCAATTCGGCGGAACGGGACTTGGCCTCGCCATATGCAAAAGGCTAGTCGAAGCGATGTGTGGCCAGATTGGCGTGAACACGAAGGCGGATGTCGGAAGCGTTTTCTGGTTTCAGGTCCCGAACATCGACGCCATCCCTTCCACCAACCTAGCTGATTCAGCACATGCCGAGGTGACGAAGGCCGCTGTCATCCCGGGTCGAATTCTTGTGATCGAGGATAATCCAATTAATCGCGACGTCGCCTGCGAGCTTCTTCAACAGTTGGGGGCGACGGCGCTTTGCGCAGCGGATGGGGTGGAAGGCGTTGATGCTGTTCTGAAGGATTGCCCCGATTTGGTCCTCATGGACATGCAGATGCCAAGGCTCGACGGGCTCGACGCCACACGACGTTTGAGGGCCTCGGGCATCAAGGTGCCGATTATCGGTTTGACCGCAAACGCATTCACGTCCGACCGGGAAGACTGCCTAGCAGCCGGAATGGATGATTTTGTGGCAAAACCCATCACGGGCGATAAACTCGCTAGGTTGCTCGTCCGCTGGCTCCCCGCCGCTACCGCGGGACTCGCACCAATCATTCCAAGTAGGCAACGCGCAGCGCTCGAGGCGGAACTCGGTGCGGACTACGTCCTGACACTGCTTGATCGCTTCGTTCACCAGGCCGCTGATCTGTTGAGCGACCTTCGATCCGCGATAGGTGAAGGGGACGTGGCGCGGGGCGACAGAGCACTCCACAAGCTCAAGGGAAGTGCGCTGACTTTGGGCTTGGAGGAGATCGCTGCCTTGGCGACCAAATGTCGCCAATCTCAGGATCCAGTTGATGTTGACAGTCTCGCCGCGCAGATTTCGAGAATCCGGCACACCCCAACTGCCCCAGATTTCACATAGGAAAGATTGATATCGCGGAAGGTGGTAGTGGCCCGGTTGGTACCGCCGTTTCGAGACGGAGGAACAAGCCAAGAAACGTGCATTTCGACGTCGGGAACGAGGTATCTAGTGCGCGACGGGGGCCATGCGAAGCAAGGTTATTGGGGGCGAGCGCAGTAGGCGTCGGAGTGATGAGGACAAGCTGACGGTGGTGAGCTCGGTTGGCTTGAACGACGCGACGAGGGGCGAGTTGCATATCGGCACGAGGTGACCCGTCAGCAGATCCGCGCTTGGCGCCATGAACCTAGGTTATTGGTCTTTGGCGCCAGCTGTGGGCATACTATTCCTCCCAATCGATGTTACGTCCTCAGCCTCGGGCGCGATGCGACTGACATCGGCTCAGACGGCGATGCCGTGGGAAGGGATCGACTGGCGCACCCGGATTGGGGGTGCTAAGCTGGCCCGAGTTGTATGATTTGTCCGCCCCTCGGCCTTGTTTTTGGAGCGCTTTGGCCTGATCCTTGGTAGCCAAAAAGGTGGCGAAATCCTTCCCGAAGACCTGCCTACTTAAAGGCTATGATCGCCGCCTTGCAGGCCGAGAACGTGAAACGTCGGCGACGATACGCGCCCATGACCTGCTGATCCAGACGCTTTAGCGCATTGCCGAGCTGAAAAAGTAGGCTTTTGTGAAGTCCCTTGAGAAGGTCGTCCGCGAGATAGAACAATGGGATCTGGCGCTCGAGGACCTGCTGCATGCCGATGACACACCGATACGGGTGCTGGATGGGCCCCTGCGCGTCTGTAGCGTCGGCAATGGCGTGAAGAGGGAAGGGTCTGGAGTTATTTAAGGGACCAGCGAGTTTAGGCGGGGACGACACCGCGCGCCGTCTACCGCTTCGCTCCGGACTGGAAGGAAGAGCATGTCCGAAAGCATCAGAGCCAGACCCCGCCGCATCCTGAAACCGAAGGCTGCACGGGCAATGTCAGTTCTACGACCCGAGGCCGGACGGCGCCGTTCGGTTCCGCGAGGCGGCCCGCTGGCCACATCTTCACCGCGGCTCCCATGACGTCGGGACCTCAACCGGGTCGGGGACCGCTCGACTGTATCGGCATGCTTTAAAATATTGAACGGGAGGTCGCAGGCCAGCCCCCGATGCGCGGCTTGTCGACCGACAGACCCATAGCTTGGAAAAGATTGAGAGCCTCCGGGACGGAGCCGAGCAACAGCTCACGCGTCTTCCTGGAAAGGGCGATCTCTCAAAGCCCCGCCTTCACACTTGTTGACCAATGCGCATTCGGGAATCAGAGATGCGGCATTTTGCCCACCCCTTGTATTTCCGCAGGATACGGAAATTTAACGGAATTGCGAAATTAGCTACTCCAGACGTTGATACTGAATCCTATTGTACATTGTAAGGATTAAAAATGAATTTATCGAAGTTGGTGTCGATCGCTTTCTTGGCGGTCGGTGTGTTTGCAGCCGGGAAATTTACGATGTCGGTGGCAAGCGCTTGGGGCGACTATAGAACGATTGCGCGTATGACAGAGGCCAGCAAGGCGAACTCTGCATGGGCCGCGGGGACGATTGCCTTGTCGCTTGAGCGAAGTGTGACCCAAGTTGCCATGTCTTTGGACGCTTCGGTGCCTTTAAATCTTCGGCAACTGATTGACCTGCAACGCGAGGACGCTGGGCGATTTTTCAGGGAAGCGGTGGACCTTGTCGACGCTGGTCCAGCATCTTCCGGAAATTCCGCGTTTCTCAGTGAGTCGAGAAACTCCATTGCCGCAATCGACGCGCTGCGCGCCGAAGTCGACAGGGCCTTGTCGCTGCCAAAGGTGGAACGAGATTCCACGCGATCCAAGGAGTTGCCCTTCGAGATGAAGCGCCTGATTGCGGACATGAAGACGGACGGACTCCTTTTGACACCTGCGAACGAGGTCAGTGCCGATATTTCGATTGCGCTGGCGGGTGTGCAGGACAGGGCATGGGAAGTTCGCGAGTTCGGCGGCCGGGCGCGCACCTACTATGCGATCGCGACGTTGAACGGGACAAAAATACCCGATGCCTATCTCAACATGATCTACGCTGATGAAAAGCGGGCGGCTTCAGCTTGGGGGGCGCTCAAAAACCTCGCGATTGCAAGCGATTTGCCGCAACCGATTCTCGACCGCATCGATATCGGTGAGACGCTTTATTTCGAGGACTACATCAAGTTGACTGGTGGCTTGACGGAAACTTCGCTCACCGCCGCAGGTGCGCCTGATTATTCAATCGGTTTCGATGCATTTTTCGAGCTATCTAACGAGGCGCTGGATCATATGACCGCCCTGTCGAACCTGGCTGGCGATGAACTTGTGGCGTATTGGGAGGCGCGTCGAACCGGGGCACTGATCGGTTTGGCCACCAATCTGGCACTCTTGCTTGCACTTGGCGGTGTAGTCCTGTTCGTCCTTTCCTTGTTGCGCAAGCGCTTGGTTTCACGGCTCGAAGAGACGACGGAGGCGCTGGAAAAGCTCTCTTCCGGCAAACTGGATGTCGAGATAGACACTCGCAGTGACGACCTCGAAGAAGTCGCTCGTCTGGTTTCGGCGCTCGAAATCTTCAGGGAGAACATGCGCAAGACGGACAGCCTGCGGCAGTCGTTGCAGAACGTCCTGTCCAATGCTCTTGAGAACGCGGAGGCTGTTGCGCGGGCCGCAGGTGAACTGCGCCAGTCGTCCGAACAGTCCAGCCAAGGGGCGGATGCCCAGGCGGCCTCTGCCCAAGAGGCAAGTGCTGCAATCGAGCAGATGTCGGCAAGTATCGGGCATTCGGCAACCAACGCCGCTGAAACCGACAAGATCGCGACCCGTGCTTCGGCCAAAGCCCAATCGTCGGGAGAGGCCGTCGCAGAAGCCGTCGCGGCGGTTCAGCAAATTGTCCAGAAAATTGGGGTCGTTCAGGAAATCGCGCAGCAAACCGATCTTTTGGCGCTGAACGCCGCTGTCGAAGCCGCCCGCGCCGGAGAGAATGGCAAGGGTTTCGCAGTGGTGGCCGCCGAAGTCCGCAAACTTGCAGAGCGGAGTCGCGTTGCCGCTGCCGAGATCTCTCGGCTGTCGAACAGCACGGTGCAGACGGCCGGGGAAGCACGCTCCCAAATTGATGAACTGCTTCCAGAGATTTGTCGGACGGCTGATCTGGTCCAGGAAATTTCTGCTGCGATCCGAGAGCAAAGCGTCGGTGCCGAGCAAGTCAACAGGTCGATCAGAGAGCTGGACCAGGTGATCCAGCAGAACGCCGCCGCCTCCGATCAGTCCAAGGAACTGGCGCAGGACCTCTCAATCCAGGCCGAGGAACTAAGACAGACGATCAGCCAGTTCGACGAAGATGATACTGCTGAAAGAAACCAGCAGCAGTCGACCAATGCGCTGAAGCTGGTCGCATAGCGCGGCTTACATTCAATTCTGGGCCGGGCAGAAAGACCGGCCCAGGATGTCTAAAACGACCTTCATTCCGGTCGCGCATCGCAAGAAGTCGCCGATGGCGTTCAGAAAGTTTGGCCGCAACCAGCCGCATTGATACGGTAGTGAAGAGCCGCAGCCTGAGGGTGACAAATTGAACGAGGGGACCGAACTGATCAATCGAATTTCCTGCTTGGAAAGTTGCCTTGCAGAATATGCGGCAAAGTACGGTTTCACCGACGAAGCTCGCCGGCTTCTGATCGGTGCCCATGTGGACCCCCATCGGTCGGCAAACCCTACCAAGATCACAGCCCGGTAGACGGCGAGACGTGGAAGAACTGGGTGCCTTGCCGAGGTCCCTGGGGCTGCAAAGCTGGCACGGTTGAGCAGCGTGAAACGACAGCCGGACGGGAAGGCCGTAGCATTCTTCTTCCGGGTTCTACGCTGGCCGCGACTAAGATTTCGATCTCGGTGGCGAACCAATCGTCCAAGTCGCCAGTGGGGGGTTGTTTGCACAGGTTCAGCAGGGAAATCCGGTTTCGCGATTCTCGCGCAGCCACTGTGCATACTTAGCCATGCCGGCTTTTCGTCCTAACTCCGTCGAAATCCAACCGGAGGCATGCTGTGCGATTTCGACGCCTAATTTTCCTGACCATCGCGTCGGCTTTCGTAACCGTCGACATCGCGGGCGCCCAAGACGGCGGCTCCGGCGGTGAGGGCGCGTCGGACGGCCAGACACAAGGCGGAAGCGGTGCCAGCGTAGATTTGCCCCTCGTGGGCGAAGTGCCGGTGCCTGGTTTTCTGTCCTCTCTTCTGGGGATCGAGAGTGATGCGCCGGAAAATCCGGGGCAAGGCGGCGGTCAGGGACAGTCCCGCCCTCCGGCGGTCGTTTATTCCGAAGCCCAGGAAGAGCCGGTGGGTGAGAGTTTTCGCTTTCTGGGGCGCGTGACGCCCATCGAACAGGTCGAAGTTCAGGCCCGGATCACGGGCTTCATCGAGGAGGTCGCGTTCGACGGGGGCGAGTTCGTCGAGGAAGGCAACCTCCTATTTCAGATCCAACGCGAGCAGTACGAGACCGCGCTTGCTTCGGCCGAGGCGCGGTTGGACAGTGCGGAAGCCGCAAACGCTGAAACTGAGCGTCAGCTGGCGCGCCGCCGGGAACTGCGTGAGAGCAACACCGTAAGTCAGGCGAATCTGGACGACGCCATCGCGAGTGCGGCGGCGTCGCGCGCCCAGGTGCGGCAGGCCGAGGCCGATGTCCGCCAGGCGGAACTTGATCTGAGCTATACCTCGATCGAGGCCCCGATCTCGGGGAAGATGTCGGCGCCGTTCATCACGCGGGGCAACTATGTCTCCGCGTCGTCCGGACCGCTTGCGGAGTTGGTCCAGCTTGATCCCATATGGGGCGTGTTCTCGCTGGGGGAAAACCGGCTTTCGCGGTGGCGTCAACTGGGGATCGGAAGCGGGGAAATCGCGCCGATCGAGGACCGTGAAGAAGAGGCGGAAAACAATTCCAGTGCGGGGCCGGTGGGCGACGACGCCCCGCAGGCGCAGTCTATCGAAGAGGCGAATTACCGGCTGAGCCTCGTTCTGCCGGATGGAAGCGTCTATGCCGAGGAAGGGGAGTTCGCGTTCGTCGGCAACTCGGTGGATGCGACGACGGGAACGGTTGAGGTCCGCGTTCGGTTCGCCAATCCCGAAGGCCTGCTTCTGCCGAACCAGAACGTGACATTGCGGGTCGAGGAAGCCAATCCGCCCGTTCTTCCCGTAATCCAGCAAGCTGCGGTTCAGCTTGGTCGTGACGGTCGGACTGTCTGGGTCGTCAATGACGACGACACCGTCTCGCGGCTTCCCATCGAGGTGGAGCCCGGCCCCGAACCCGGAACCGTCGCAGTCACCCGCGGCCTGGAAGGTGGTGAGCGCGTGATCGTGCGCGGCGCGTTGCAGTTGCGGGATGGTCAGACGGTCGATCCGCGGACGACCGGTCAGCAGGGCGGCGTTCCGGGCGGTGCCGCGCAGGGGGGCGCGGCCGGGGAAGGATCGGGCGACGGCACGTCGTCCGAAGGCTCTGGCCAGTCCGGCGGATCGGGCGGTTCGGAATGATCTCGAAGATTTTCATCCAGCGTCCGCGCCTCGCGGCGGTCGTCTCGATCGTCATCACGCTTGCCGGAATCCTTGCGATCTTCGTCTTGCCGGTGACGCAGTATCCCAACATCTCGCCGCCGACCGTGCAGGTGTCGGCCTCGTATCCGGGGGCGGATTCGACCGTGCTGGCCGAGACCGTGGGCGCCCCGCTGGAGCGGGCGATCAACGGGGTCGAGGGGATGCTGTACATGTCGTCCTCCTCGTCGAACCAGGGGACTTATTCGCTGTCCATCACCTTCGCGATCGGAACCGACCCGGATATCGCGCAGGTGAACGTGTCGAACCGGGTGCAGCTTGCCACGCCGCAGCTGCCCACGTCGGTGGTCGATCAGGGCGTCACGATCCGTACGCAATCGCCGAACTTCCTGTTGGCCGTCGCTTTCCCGGTCGATCCTGACAGCGACCTGTCGCTGATCGACGCGGCCAGCTACGTGTCCACCAATCTGACGACCGCGGTGTCCCGAATTTCAGGGGTTGGCAATGCGCAGGTCCTTGGCCCGTCGAACTACGCCATGCGCATCTGGACGGACCCCGATAAGCTCTCGCAATTCAACCTGTCCCCCTCAGACGTGGCCAATGCGATCCGCGAGGAAAACCTCGCTGCGGCTCTCGGTCAGGTGGGCGGCGCGCCCGCCGTCGACGGGCAATCGGTGGTCTATACCGTCACCGCGCAGGGGCGTCTGTCCGACCCGGAGGCGTTCGGCGACATCGTCGTCAGGGCCGGAGAGAATGGCGGCCTTGTCCGGGTTCGGGATGTCGCGCGGGTCGAACTGGGCGCGCAGGATTATTCGACAAACTCGTTCCTCGGGGATCGGCCAAGCCTGACCATGCAGGTCAATCAGTCCCCGGGAGCCAACGCGATCTCGACCGTGGACGAAGTGCGGCGAGAGTTGGAGGCCCGCCAGGAGAGCTTTCCCGAAGGCATGAGCTATGAGGTCGTCTACGACACGACGGAATATGTCCGCGTCACGATCGAAGAGATCGTCAAGACCCTGCTTCTGACGGCTGCGATCATCGTGGTGGTCGTGTTCACGTTCCTGCAGGGCGTTCGCGCGACGATCATTCCGCTGATCGCCATCCCGGTGTCCCTGGTGGGAACCTTCGCCGCGCTGCTGGCGATCGGGTTTTCCATCAACGTGATCACGCTTCTGGCGCTGATCCTGGCGATCGGTATCGTGGTGGACGACGCTATCCTCGTCGTCGAGAACGCAACCCGCGTCATGGAAGAGAACCCGGACCTGTCGCGCAAGGACGCCGTGACGAAAGCGATGGCAGAGATCACGGGACCCATCATCTCGACCACGCTGGTTCTTCTGGCGGTGTTCCTGCCGGTCGCGTTCCTGCCCGGCATCTCGGGGCAGCTGTATCGACAGTTCGGACTGTCGCTATCGATTTCCATCGTGCTCAGTTCGGTGGTCGCACTGACCCTGACGCCCGCGCTTTGCGGGGTCATGCTGAAACCGCAGGATCAACCGATGTGGATCTTCCGCAAGTTCAACCAGATTCTGTTCTGGAGCCGGGACGTTTACGGCGGCGTGGTCAATTTCTTCGTCGTCCGTGGTCTGCTGGCCATCGCCGTGCTGGGCATCGCGATCTTCATCGCGGCTTCGACCTATCTGCGCCTGCCGACCGAGCTGGTCCCGTCCGAGGACCAAGGCGCGATATTGGTGGACGTGTCGCTGCCCGACGGGGCGTCGCTGCAACGCTCGACCGAAGCGATGCAGGAGGTGTCGGACATCATCCAGAACACCGAAGGGGTCGAGAACGTGATCTCCGTGGCGGGCTTTTCGTTCCTCGGCGGGTCGCGCTCATCGGTCGGTATCGCCATCGCCACGCTGGCCCCGTGGGGAGAGCGGCGCGATCTGTTTACCATCCTGGGGCAGCTCAACGGGCAGTTCCAGACCCTGCCCGGTTTGCAGGTGCAGGCCTTTCCTCCCCCCGCGATCCCGGGCACGGGATCGGTCGGCGGGTTCTCGGCGCAGATCTTGGCGACCGAAGGCCAACCCGCGGTCGAGGTCGCACAGGTCGCAAGGTCGTTCCTGTCGACGGCGAACCAAGACCCCGCGATCGGCGGCGCGCGTACGACATTCTCGGCCGACGTGCCGCGCATCTTCGTCGATATCGACCGCGAGCGGGCCGAACAGCTGGGGCTTTCCGTGGCCTCGATCTATGAGACTCTGGGCCAGACGCTGGGGGCGAGTTTCGTCAACCAGTTCGTTTACGAGGGGCGCGTGTATCAGGTGCGCCTGCAAGGTGACGACCGGTTCCGGTCGCAGCCCGACGACATCACCCAGATCTATGCCCAGAACCGCAACGGAGGGGCGGTGCCCCTGTCGGCGGTCGCGGATCTGGAGACGCGGTTCGGACCCTATATCCTGCCGCGCTTCAACCTGTTCACCGCAGCCTCCGTCTCGGGGCAGCCGGCCGAGGGATACTCCTCGGGCGAAGCGCTGGAAGCCTTGAAGCGCGTGGCGAGCGAACAGCTTCCCCAAGGGTACGAGCTTGCGTTTTCCGGTGCGTCATACCAGCAGCAGCAGGCAGGCAATGTGACTTTCATCGCCTTCGCGCTGGCGTTCGTCTTCGCCTACCTGTTCCTTGTCGGGCAGTTCGAAAGCTGGTTGCAACCGCTGGCCATCATGTTGTCTGTCCTGATCGCGGGGGCCGGTGCGGCTGTGACGCTGACCCTGTTCGGGTTCACGGCCAGCGTCTATGCTCAGATCGGCCTGGTCATGCTGATCGGCCTTGCTGCCAAGAACGCCATCCTCATCGTGGAGTTCGCCAAGAACCGCCATGCCGACGGTATGCCGATTACCGAGGCGGCCAACATGGGGGCAAAGCAGCGATATCGCGCCGTGCTGATGACCGCATTGGCTTTCGTCTTCGGCATGGTGCCGTTGGTCATCGCCTCGGGGGCCGGAGCGGCGGCCCGCAACGCCATCGGATCGGCCGCAATGGGCGGGATGATCGCGGCGACGTTCCTCGGGATCCTCATCATCCCGGCAATCTATGCCGTGCTCGAACGGCTGGGCAGCCGGAAGTCGGGCGTATTTTGGGGCCGCGAAGACAAGGGCGATTGGAACGAGGAGGACTGCGAGACCGCATCCGATTGAGGAAGATGGGGCGATTGCCGCCGGTGGGCGTTTTATTCCCGCGACGTGCCGTCGAAATAGCGCACGGTGGACTTGCTGCCAAGGGTTACCATCCGGTTCACATCCAGCAGGTGTTCCTCCATCAGTTGCGCCGCCATGGTGCCGTTCCGCGACTGGATCGCTCTGAACAAGGCGCGGTGCTGTTCGCCGAACCGGGCCATGACCTGCGGCGTATGACTCTCGCGGCGAATGTCACCCCAGGACGCCAGTCGTCTGACGGTTCGGATGGAGTCGTAGACCTCAAGAAACAGCGGATTTCGTGCCGCGACCGCAATATTGTAGTGAAAAATTTCGTCCGCCGCGTCGTAGGCAGCCCTCTCGGACAGGTCGATCGTGGCCTGCATCAACTGTTCCAACCGGGCGAGGTCTTCGTTTCGGGCCCGGGACGCGGCATGGGCCGCCAAGGCGGGCTCGATCTGCAGGCGGACTTCCATGATGTCCTGAGGTGTCGCTTCGCGGGCCACGCGGCCAAGAACCCTGGACCCTTGCGAGACCGGCGGGGCGGCGAATGTGCCACGACCCTGCCGCCGATAGACCGTTCCGTCTTCTTCCATGTCGTCGAGGGCCCGCCGGAGTTTCGCACGGCTGACGCCGAAACGGTTGGCCAGATCCCGCTCCGGGGGCAGGCGACCGTCGGGGGGAAGCTCCTCCGCGGTGATCAGGCCGCGCAGCTTGGCGGCAAGGTCCCCCCCGTCGCTCATCGCTAGATTGCCCCGTACAGGTCGGTGAACATCCGAAGCGAGGTCACCAGCAGGAACAGACCGAATGTCAGCCGCAGGGCCCGGCGCGGGATCCGGTGGGCAATCGCCACGCCGACCCGCGCGAAGATGACGGTCAGCGGGATGATGATCACCGCCGCCGCCAAGTTGACGTAACCCAGCGAGAGGGGCGGCAATCCCTCATGGCCCAGGCCTGTCAGGATATAGGTGATCGCGCCGGGCAGACCGATGATGAACCCGATGGCGGCCGAAGTCCCCACCGCACGGCGGATCTCGTAGCCCAGGAAGTTCAGAAGCGGTACGCAGACTGTGCCCCCGCCGATCCCCATCATGGCCGAGATGGTACCCGCAATGATGCCGAAAAAGGCCCAGACCGGCTTGGAGAAGCTGCGTGGACTGTCGATATCCCCACCGCCGCGCAGGATCATGTCGAGTGCAACCAGCAGCGCCACGATCGCGAACACGGCGATCAGCGCAAGGCCCGAGACGATGCCACCGAGGATGCCGCCAAGGACTACACCCACAAGGATCGACGGTCCCCACAGCTTGAGAAGGTCGAAGTCGATGGCCCCGCGCTGGTAGTGCCCCCACGACGAGCTGAGCGACGTGAAGATGATGGTCGCAAGCGAGGTGCCGACCGAAAGCTGCATGACCTGCGCGGGGTCCATCCCCGTGAGGGACAGGGCGAAGTATAGGGCGGGGACGATGACGATACCGCCGCCGACGCCAAGCAGGCCGGCGAGGATGCCGCCGAAGATACCTGCGGCGATCGCGGGCAGGGCAATCGTGGATAGAAGGTCTGCGAGTTGATCTTCCACTTCAGAAGGCCTCGTTCTCTGTGGCGTTCGACTGACTGGCCATTCCGGCCGCCCTGCGTCCGGCATCCTCGGCTTCGATTGCCGCGTCTATGGGTTCCCGGTCGGTGGAGCCCGAAAAGTCTCGTGTTGTTGCAAAGGTCTTGGCCACGTGGACATAGCGTTCGCGTGCGACGTCCAGAAGGCGGGCGAGTTCGGCCAGCGGATCGGCGTGATCGTCGGCGCGCAGGTCGAGGGTGGCATATGCCTCGCCGCGGTGGATCTTCAGGCCAGCCGCCTGCCGGCCCCGCTTGTCACCACCCGAGGCCTCGCCCGCGCGCATGGCGTGAAGAAGCCGGTCGGGAAACGGAAGGTCGTCGGCCGAGGCATAGGCATCGAATGTGGCGCGAACGACGTCGGGGCCGGTCAACATGTTGCCGGCGACGGAGTGTTCGGCACCCGTCAGGTGGCCGCACCAGTCGACGCAATCTTCGCCCGTGTGAGCGGTGAAATTGCCATGCATATCAAGCGCATGGCACTGGCGGATATGCTGCCCGCCGTCGCGCATCACGAAATCGGACAGGACGTCTTTGCCGGCTTCGCCGTCCTCCAGCCGCGACAGCCCCTCGATCCCCCACATGGGGTTCACGAAAGCCTGCGTGGCCACGGCGGAACGGGGGCCGATATGGGGGACGATGGCGCCGCATGCGAAGAAGCGCGAGGCCACGGCGATGCCGATCTCGCCCGTTTCCGGCACACGCGCGATAAGGGAATAGGTCATCCTCAGCGGCCCACCGCATAGGCCTGCATCAGCCTGGGCGTGGCCGCAGCCGTCAGGCTTCCGTCGGGCAAACGCCGGGCGGCCGTCAGGCGCCCGACGGTCCAGGGTCCCGCCACCGTCACGACATGGCCGCGCGCGCGCAGGGACGCGATGCAGTCTTCGCCGACATTGGGTTCGATCATCATCTCGGCCGGTTTCACGGCGCGCGGGAAGAACGATCCCTGAAAGTGCATCGAATGGAACAGTGGCGCGTCCATCCCGGCCTGCATCCCCATCCCGTGATGGACGAAACGCAGGAACCAGATCAGCTGCCACTGGTCCTGCTGGTCGCCGCCGGGGGTGCCGAAGACAAGGCGGGTGCCGTCCTGATGTTCGGCCAGCGTCGGTGTCAGCGTGGTGCGCGGGCGGCGGCCGGGGGCGAGGGAGGTCGGCAAACCCTCTTCCAGCCAGAACATCTGCGCGCGCGAGTTCAGCGGGAAGCCGAGGCCCGGGATCACCGGGTTCGATTGCAGCCAGCCGCCCGAGGGGGTCGCGGCCACGCAATTGCCCCAGCGGTCGATCACGTCGAGATGGACGGTGTCGCCCTTCTTGTCGGTCAGGTGCGCCATGGTCGGCTCTTGCGCGTTCACATCCGACACCCCGAAGTCGTGTGCGGCGCGGGCGATGTAGGCGTCGGCCTGATGCTCGAAGCCGGGCACGCGGCCGGGGCGTTGTTCGGTGGACGCTTCTGCGCCGATCAGGGCGGCGCGCTCGGTGTTGTAGGCGTCCGACAGCAGGTGCTCCATCGGCACGTCGCTGTGCTTGGGGTCGCCGTAATAGGCCTCGCGGTCGGCATAGGAGAGCTTCATCGCCTCGATGACCGTGTGGACGAAATCGGGGCCCATCGGGTCCATCGCGGCGAGGTCGAAGTTCTTCAGGATCGCCAGCGATTGCAGCAGCACGGGACCCTGGCCCCAGGGGCCGGTCTTGTGCAGGGTCCAGCCGTGGTAGTCGTAAGACAGGGTCGGCTCGATCTCGGCGCGCCAGTTGGCCATGTCCTCGGGGGCGAGGACGGCGCGGTTCTTGCGTTCCGAGACGTCGTGGACCTCGGCGGCCTTGAGGTAGTGGAAGATCGCGTCGGCGACGAAGCCCTCGGCCCATTCGTTGCGGGCGGCGTCGATCTGGGCGATGCGATCATCGCCTGCCGCCTCGGCCGTGTCGACGAGGCGCTGGTAGGTCGCCGCGAGGTCGGGGTTGCGGAAGATGGCGTGCCCTTCGGGGGCCTTGCCGCCCGGGGTCCAGACTTCGGCTGAGGAGGGCCATTCATCCGCGAAATATTGCGCCAGACCGGCGATCGTGTCGGCCACGCGGGGCAGCATCGGGTGGCCGTCGCGGGCGTAGCCGATGGCGGGCGTCAGCACGTCGCGGATCGTCATGGTGCCGTGGTCGCGCAGCATCAGCATCCAGCCGTCGAAGGCGCCGGGGACCACGGTGGACAGCAGGCCCGAGCCGGGGATCAGTTCGATCCCCTGCGCCTTGTAATGCGCGATCGTGGCTGCTTTGGGCGCGACGCCTTGCGCCGCGACCACGCCGTTGCCGGTCTTGACGCTATGAAAGACGATGGGCAGGTCGCCGGCGGGGCCGTTCAGGTGCGGCTCCACGATTTGCAGGGTCAGGCCGGTGGCGACGGCGGCGTCGAAGGCATTGCCGCCTTTTTCTAGGATAGACATCCCCACGGACGAGGCGATCCAGTGGGTCGAGGTGACGACGCCGAAGGTGCCGCGGATGTCGGGACGGGTGGTGAAGTCGGTCATGGGGCCTCGGTCATTGTTCGCGGGGGTCGAGCGCATCGCGCAGCCCGTCACCCAGCAGGTTGAAGCCCAGCACCACGAGGAAGATCGCGATGCCGGGATAAAGCGCCATCCAGGGCGCTTGGTTGAGGAAGTTCTTCGCCGTGTTCAGCATCGACCCCCACGATGGTGCGGGGGGCTGCTGGCCAAGCCCGAGGAAGGACAGCGAGGCCTCGGCGATGATGGCGGTGGCGATGGTCAGCGTGGCCTGCACCAGGATGGGCGGCAGGATGTTGGGCAGGATATAGCGCGACAGGATCTTGCGGGTGGGCAGACCTATGGCGCGGGCGCTATCCACGTAATCCTCGGCCGCGACTGACAGGACTTGCCCCCGCGTCAGTCGCACGAACAAGGGCGTGGCCGAAATGCCGATGGCGATCATCGCGTTGGTCAGCGACGGCCCGAGGAAAGCCGCCAGCGCGATGGCGAGGATCAGGAAGGGTGCGGCCAGCAACGCCTCGGTGCAGCGCGAGATGACCGCATCGGTCCAGCCGCCGAAATAGCCTGCGGCGATCCCCAGCGGCACGCCGACCAGCACCGCGATGGCGACCGACACGACGCCCGCCAGAAGCGAGGCCTGCGCGCCCCAGATCATGCGGGACAGGACATCGCGCCCGATCTCGTCGGTGCCGAAAAGATGCGCCGCGCTGGGCGCTTGCCGCACCGCGCCCCAGTCGGTCGCGGTGGGGTCGGGGATCGGCAGCACGGGGGCAAGGATCGCGATGCCCACGAAGAAGGTTACGAGGATACCGCCCAGCATGGCCGAACGGTGGCTGCGGAACTTCTTCCACACGCGGTTTTCGGGCCGGCGGTCCAGAACGGGATCGTTGGCGCTTTCGGCGTCGATGGTGGACGGGGTGGCGACCTGGGCCATGGGGTCAGCTCCTCAGGCGCGGGTTGAGAAGGACGTAGGCGACATCGGCCAGCAGGTTCATGACGATGAAGCCGACGGCAGTGACGAGGACGATGCCCTGCACCACGGCGTAGTCACGGTTGAAGACGGCATCCACGACCAGCTTGCCGAAGCCGGGCACAGTGAAGATCTGCTCGGTCAGGACGGCGCCGGCGATCAGTTCGCCGAACAGCAACGCCGAGAGGGTGACGATGGGCGTCAGCGCGTTCCGAAAGGCGTGTTTCAGGATCACGCGGCGTTCGCTCAGGCCCTTGGCGCGGGCGGTGCGCACGTAGTCCGAGGTCAGCACCGTCAGCATGGCCGACCTCGTGTGGCGCATCAACGTGGCGGCAAGGGCCGTGCCCAGCACGAAAGCGGGCATGATCATCACCTGGATCGAGCGGACGGGATCCTCGTCGAACGGCACATAGCCCGATGCCGGCAGAAGCTGCCATTTCACCGACACCAGCAGGATCAGCATGATCCCCAGCCAGAAGTTCGGGATCGACAGGCCCGACAGCGCGACGACATTGGCGACGTAGTCGGTAACGGTGCCCTTCTTGACGGCCGACAGGATCCCCGCGGGGATGCCGATGACCAGGGCGAAGATCATTGCCATGGTGGCAAGTTGCAGCGTGACGGGCAGTTTCTCGGCCATGAGTTCGGTCACGGGCTGGTTGGTCCGCAGGGAGATGCCCAGATCGCCGGTCAGCGCGTTGCCCACCCAGGTGAAATACTGAACCGGGATCGGATCGTTCAGGCGGTATTTCTCACGCAGGAATTCGATGGTCGCGGGGTCGCGTTCCTCGCCCGCCATGGCCAGGACCGGATCGCCCGGAAGCAGCTTTTGCAGCGCGAAAACGAAGATCGAGATCAGGATGACCGTGGGGATCGCGATCAGGATCCGGCGCAGGATGAATGACAGCATTGGCAACGGCCCTCGGGGTGGGGTCGCGCGGGCGAGGGGACGCCCGCGCGGGTATCAAGTCAGCTTTCTTCCAGCGTGACGCCCTCGAGGCGGATCATGCCGTCGGGATAGGGGACGAACCCCTGGATGTCGTCGTCCAGCGCCCAGATCCAGGTCTGGTGGTATAGATAGACGATCGGCGCATCCTCGTTCAGGATGTCGCGCGCCTGGTTGTAGAACTCCTGCCGCTCGGCCTGGTCGTTCGTCGTCCGCGCGGCGTCCAGAAGCCGGTCCACCTCTTCGTTGGAATAGCCCGAGTCGTTGATCCCGCCCTCGGTCGTCATGAACTGATGGATGTTGCCGTCGGGATCGACGCGACCCGACCAGCCGATCTGGCTGGCGGTGAAGTCGCCGGCGGACTGGTCCTGCAGAAGCGTCGCGAACTCTTTCGAGGTGATCTCGATATTGATGCCGGCCTCGGAGGCCATAGATTGCACGACCTGCATCAGCTGAAGCGGCACGGTGGTGTTCGGGACCTGCACCTCCAGCGTGATGCCGTCGGCATAGCCGGCTTCTTCGAGCAATGCGCGGGCGGCCTCGACGTCGCGTTCGGGGATCGGGTGATCGTCGTCATACCAGGGCGAGTTCGGCGGGAACGGCTGGTTGCCCGGCGCGAAGGCGCCTTCGAAGACGACCTGGTTAATAATGTCGCGTCCCACGGCAAGGCTGAGCGCGCGGCGCAGGCGGGCGTCGTTGCCCCAGGGGTTGTCGCCCCGCTCGCCATTGTCGACGTTGAAGGTCAGCCCCTGATAGCCAAGCGAGACGGCGCTTTCGACGTTGATGCCCCCGTCGCTTTCGGCCTGGCCCAGATCGGTGGCGGCGAGGCGTTCGAGGATGTCGATGTCACCCGATTGCAGGTTCGCCAGGCGCACGGTCGTGTCGGGGATCGGCAGGAAGGTAACGCTGTCGAAATTGATCTCTTCCGCGTTCCAGTAGTCGTCGAACTTCGTCAGGACGATGCGGTCCTGTGCGATCCGCTCGTCGAACTCGAACGGCCCCGAGCAGACGGGATCGAGCCCGAAATCGGCACCGGCTTCATCGAAGGCGTCCGGCGACATCATCATGCCCGACCGGTCGGCCAGCTGGGCCAGAAGCGTCGCGTCGGCACTGGCGAGGTCGAAGCGGATCTCGTACTCGCCCAGCACCTCGGTGCCCGTGACCGAGGAGAGCTCGGACTTGCGGCGGCTTTCCTCGAGGGTCTGGCTGCGTTCGATATTGCGGGCGACGGCCTCGGCGTTGAAGGGGGTGCCGTCATGGAAGGTCACGTCCTCGCGCAGCGTGAAGGTGACCGAGGTGCCGTCCTCGGACCATTCCCACTCGGTGGCAAGCTGGGGGATGATCTCGAGATCGGGGGTGATGTCGACCAGCTTGTCGCACAGCGAGGCATAGACGATCCGGCCCACGAAGGTGCGGGACTGGTCGGGATCGAGGACGTCGGCATCCGATTGCAGTGCGATCCGCAGATCCTGGGCCTGCGCGCCAAGCGCGGTGGCGCCCAGAAGCGCGGCCGCGAGTGTCAGTCTTGAAAGGGTCATGTCTGTCGTTCTCCTTGCTGGTGGTCTTGCCGCCCTTGGCCGGACGGTTCTGCGGGTGTCAGGGTTGCGCGCGGGGGCGGGTCTTCTGCCCGGCGATGGCCTCGGCATAAAGGGCGAAGCGGGCCTTGGCGGCCTCGCTGCGGCCAGTGCCCCCGGTGGGCAGGGGCATGGCGCCTTCGGCGGCAATCTCTTCGAAGAAATGGCAGGCGGCGCGATGGCCGGGCGCGATCCCGGTGTCGCGCAGGGCGGGCACGTCTTGCTTGCAGGCTTCGCGCGCGAAGGGACAGCGGGTGTGGAACCGGCAGCCCGCGGGTGGGTCGATGGGGCTGGGCATCTCGCCCGTCAGGGGGATCTGGGCGCGGGTGCGGCCGTACTCGGCCTCGGGGATCGCCGACAGAAGGGCCATGGTGTAGGGGTGGCGGGGCGTGGCGAAGATCTCATCGGTAGGGCCTTCCTCGACCACCTTGCCCAGATACATAACGGCGACGCGGTCGCTCATGTGGCGGATCACGGCAAGGTCGTGGGCAATGACCACCAAGGTCAGCCCAAGCCGGTCGCGCAGATCGGCCAGCAGGTTGATGACCTGCGCCTGCACGCTGACATCCAGCGCCGAGACAGGCTCGTCCCCGATGATCAGCTTCGGACCCGAGGCGAGGGCGCGTGCGATCCCGATGCGCTGACGCTGGCCGCCGGAGAATTCGTGCGGGTAGCGTTCGCCATGTTCGGGGCGCAGGCCGACCTGGGCCAGCAATTCGCCGACCTTCGCGCGACGGTCCTTGCCGGAGAGCTGGGGCGCGTGGGTCTCCAACGGCTCGCCCACCAGACGCCCGACGGTCATGCGCGGGTTCAGCGAACTGAACGGGTCCTGGAAGATGAACTGCATGTCGCGGCGCAGCTCGGTCAGGGCGCGGCCTTCGGCCTGGTCGATCTGCCGTCCCTCGAACGTCATCTGGCCCGAGGTCGGCGCGATCAGGCGCATCAGCATGCGCGCGAGGGTGGACTTGCCGCAGCCGGATTCACCGACGATGGCCAGCGTTTCACCCTTCTGAACGGTCAGGGACACATCCTCGACCGCACGCAGGGTCTTGGGCCTGGTAAACAGCGATCCGCCCACCTTGAAGTGGCGCGTCAGGTTCATGGCCGTGAGGATCGCGTTGGGCATCAGGCGCGCTCCAACCGCTCGTTCAGGGGGGCGAAATGGCACAGCGCGGTGTGTCCTGCCCCGAAGCTGCGCTCGGGCGGGGTCTCCTTGCAGACGTGTTGCGCGAAGGGGCAGCGGGTCGAGAACCGGCACCCATCGGGCATCGTCTCGATTGTGGGAACGGTGCCGGGCACGGTGGTCAGCCGTTCCCGCGGACCGGTCAGCTTGGGCATCGAGGACATGAGCCCGATCGTGTACGGATGCTGGGGATCGTTGAAGATCGCCTCGGCCGGGCCGGCTTCGACGATGGTGCCAGCGTACATGACGGCGACCTTGTCGGCGATTTCAGCCACCACGCCCAGGTCGTGGGTGATCATGATCGTGCCCATCCCGGTTTCGGCCTGAAGCGTCCGGATCAGGTCGAGGATCTGGCTTTGTATCGTGACGTCCAACGCGGTCGTCGGCTCGTCCGCGATCAGAAGCGCGGGGTCGTTGGCCAGCGCCATCGCGATCATTACGCGCTGGCGCATGCCGCCCGACATCTGGTGGGGATATTCGTTCACCCGTGCCTCAGGGGCCGGAATGCCGACCCGGCGCAGCATGTTCACGGCCCGGTCGTTGGCCTCGGCTTCGGTGACATTTCTATGGGCGCGTACCGCTTCGGCAATCTGGTCGCCCACCCGGAACGCGGGGTTGAGCGAGGTCATCGGCTCCTGGAAGATCATCGCGATATCGGCGCCGCGGTGGCGCCGCAGGGCTGCCGTGTCGTGCAGGTCGTAAGGTTCACCGCGAAAACGGATGTCAGCCTCACGGATATGCGCGACGTCATGGCGCAGTAGCCCCATGATGGCCAGCGAACTTACGCTTTTCCCGCATCCAGACTCCCCCACGATGCAAAGCGTTTCGCCGGCTTCGACGGAGTAGCGGACGCCTTCGAGCAGATTCGTCTTCGACGCCCCGAAGCCAAGGCTCAGGGCGCGAACGTCAAGCAGTGGAGTCGCTTCAATCGAAATGTGGTTCTGAACCAATGTTGCAACCATTCTGTGATTGGGCCAGCCTACTGGGAAGCGGTTTCCCGTCAATACCGCAAGTGAAAATCGCCGCCTTCTGTCAGTCGTTAATTCATTCGACGCGCCGATTGTCGGAATGTTGGGCTTGTCCCGCGTCGGTTTTTCAGGTGTCGGCGCAGCGGTTCGATGGTCTATCGCTTGTATCGGTCGCGTCGCTCGTCGCGTGTCGCGGCCCTTCCGAAACAATCGTCGCCGGGCCTCACGTTGTCGAGGCTCTCGCGGTAGTGCAAACGGTGGTGGTATTGAACGACCGCCTTGATCCGCTGACTCAAAGTCACCGATCAGGCGGCGATTTAAGAGCAGGATGAGGTTTTCGAAGTCTGGTGCAGATTCTGCCACGGGTCTGCAGATGATACGGGTGCACCGCGCACATGGCTCGTCACGGCCGCCTTGGTCGTGCAGTATGCCGGGCCGGAGAAGATATGGTGGTAATTGCATCGACCGGGAGACGGCCGCTTAGGAGGCAGTGGTCCTCATCGGTGAAGCGCATTCTAAGGCTGTCGGGACCCGACTGCCGGTGCCTGAATTCTCGTTCCTATGCCCACGGCGAAAGACCTTGGCGGTGTAGCTGCCGCACCTGCGTTGCGGCGACTCGCTATGCGTGTTCGTGCCCTATCGGGATCAAGCGGCGCAAAACTCTGCCGGTTTACAGACACCACCGACATAAAGGTCCAAGGCGGGAATAATGACATGTGCGCAAGCATGGTGGTACGCGCAGGTGAGCTTGGCGGCGGCGGTCCGAAAGAGCCGATGCATGCCGCGGGCGTGGACGACGTGCCCGTACTACCCATACGGCCACACCTCGGTGGGCGAAAAGATTGCATCCCACGACACCCGCGGCTGAAGCGACGCCATCACGGACCGGAGCGTGGAAGCGTTCGGGCGGTCTCCGAAGACAGTCACGCACTCGCCCCTTCGGGGAGGTTCGCCGGCGAAGGCGACCACGGCCGAAAAGGCTTCCGAGGCAACGAGTGAAATGACGAGCACGACTATCTACCTGCGTGAAAATGCCAATCAGACGGAACGGATTACCAATCAGGCCGCCGAAGCTGCGACGACTTCGAACCCGACCGTCGGCGGTGCTCCCGGCAGCATGCGCGTGATAGCCATAAAAAGTGAACTGTTCATGTGATCGCCCGCCAGACCGATCTACTCGCCTTGAACGACGCCGTCCAAGCCGCGCGGATCGCGTATTTCTGTCTAGGGTATTTCAGCGGTCAGCCAAGAGCAGTCAATCGGGGCTGAACATCAATGGCGCGATCCGTCAGTTGAATCACGTGAACTCGCGCAACGCCGAACCGGCGGCCTCGACCACGCGGGTCACGTAGGGGCACGCCGGGGAGGGTCACCCGCTCCAGTCGCTTTCCGTGATGCCGAATGATCTGACCTGCGAATAGACCGTTGTCGCAGGAAGACCCAACAGTGCGGCCGCTCCCCTTGCGCCGGAGACTTTGCCACCTGCGCGTTTCAGGCATCGCAAAAGGTTGTCCCGTTCCAGCGATTTGAGGTCTTGAGCCGTCAGGATGTCCTCCGACCCCGCCGGTCGGACTTCTTGGAATTCAAAGCTCAGCTTCCTGCCTTGCGCAAGGATCGCGGCGCGTTCGATCAGGTTTTCCAACTCGCGCACGTTGCCGGGCCAGTGGTGCTGGCGCAGGGCCGCCACATTTGCCTTGGTCAGCGTGGTTCTGGGCAGCTTCAGCCGCCGGGTGGAGGCGTCGAGGAAGTGCTGGGCGAGATGCGGAATGTCCTCGGGCCGGTCGCGCAGCGGCTCGCATCGCATCGGAAAGACTGACAGGGCAAAGTACAGATCCTGGCGGAACCGGCCCGCCTGAACCTCGGCCGAGAGATCCCGCACTGTGGTCGAGATGATCCGCAGGTCCAGGGGTGTGTCGGCAAGGTCGCCGATCCGCCGGTAGGCGCGACGTCGGAGAACTTCCATCAGTTGGGCCTGGAAATCGCGCGGCAGATCACTGACCTCGTCGAGGTGCAGGCTGCCGTTCGCGGCGAGGGCGATCTTTCCGACGGTATCGCGCATCGCGCCGGGAAAGGCCCCCTTGCGATAGCCGAAGAACTCCCGTTCCAACTGCCCTGCGGAAATGTCCGAACAGGCCAGCCTGACCAGCGGACGTTTGCGCCGGTCGCTTCCGTCATGGATCGCGGCGACGACCAGCGACTTTCCCGACCCGGCGGGGCCAGAGACCAGCACATTCGTCTTCGTGTCAGCAACCAGCGCGATCTGCGCTTCGAGATTACGCGTGGCGGGCGACGTGCCGATCAGTCCCGATTGCGGATTGGCGCCCTTGATCTCGGTCAGCAAGTAGGCGTTTTCCTGCTCTAGTTCGCCCCGTAGCGCTTCCACCTCTGCCAGTGCATCACGCAGTTTTTTCTCGTTCTCGCGCCGCTCGGTCACGTCGCGGAAGATCACCACGGCGCCGGCGAGCACACCGTGATCGTAGATGGGCGTCGAGACGTATTCGACGAAGATCGGCCTGCCATCCTTGCGCCAAAAGGCATCGTCGTCGATCCGGACGGTCTTGTCGCGGCGGAAGGACTGGTAGATCGGGCAATCATGGGCGGGGAAATGCGCCCCGCCCAAGCGGCTGTGGTGGATGATCTGGTGCAGGTCGCGCCCGATCAGGTCCTGCGCATCCCACCCCAGCATCTTCTGTGCCGCGCGATTGACGAAGGTGGCTTTCCCGTCCGCGTTGATCCCGTAGATCCCTTCGCCTGCCGCTTCCAGGATCAGGTGGTTGTTGGTTTCGACTTCGCGGAAGAAGCCGTAGATCCTTTGCCAGTGCAGCAGGCCGCCGCGCTGGTGGTCACGCTCCTCGTCGCGAGCGGCGCGGCGCCTTTGCGCGTCGAGATCCAGAAACGAAAGCACGATCCGGTCCTCCGCGGCCTTGCCCGCATCGATGCCGATGACCTGAAGGCGTAGTGCTGCACCGTCCAGCCGACGATATTCCAATGCCGTATCCACGTAGCGGCCGTAGTGCCGCACCGCCTCGAAGAAGACCGCGAGGTCCGAGGCCGGGCCCGCGGCGATCTGGGCGATCCGCGCGGGCGCACCCCCGAACAACGTGCGCGCGTCATCGTTGATCTGGCCGACCCCGCCGGCGGGAAGGTCCACCGTCATCGCCGCCAACGGGTTCAGGTGAAGCGCGGTCATGATCTCGGGCTGCGGAATCATGCGACCAGCAAACCCGACCCCCGATCAGATGGAATTACGAATTTTGGTAGGTTACGAAATTTCGCAACATATGCGGAAAATTTCGGCATTATCGCCAGTGGTTTACCAAAAAACGACCAAATCAGAAGCCGGTTCCAAGCGATCCTGTCCGGCTGCAATCTGTTTTCCGAACAGATCAAGGGGACAGATGATGACGATCAAGAGCCTGGGAAACCCATTCTCGTCCAAGAGCGATCTTCGTCACGGGCAAAGCTGTTCGTGCGACGGTTGCAACGGCCGGAAAGAGGCTGAGGCGGGGCGGGCCATGTCCTCGGAAGAGATGCTGGAACGTGCCGTGGAAGGAGCTATCGTCCGTTCGGTCTTTGGGCAGAGCGACGTCAGCCGCCGGTCCTTCATGGGCATGGTCGGGGGCACGACGGCGGCGGCCGCGTTGGCCTCAGTCTTCCCGCTGGACAAGGCCAAGGCGGCGATCCTCGACGACCTCGGCCCGCCCGAGAAGACGGATCTGAACATCGGCTTCGTGCCCATCACTTGCGCCACGCCGATCATCATGGCGCAACCCTTGGGTTTTTACGAGCGTTACGGACTGAACGCGCAGGTCATCAAGACTGCCGGCTGGGCCGTGGCCCGCGACAAGTCGCTGTCGGGCGAATACGATGCCAGCCACATGCTGACCCCGATGCCGCTGGCCATGACCATGGGCGCGGGATCGGTGGCCGAGCCCTACATCATGCCCGCGGTCGAGAACATCAACGGACAGGCCATCGTGCTGTCGAACGAGCATCTGGACAAGCGCGATCCGGCGCAGTGGAAAGGCTTCACCTTTGGCGTGCCGTTCGAATACTCGATGCACAACTTCCTGCTGCGCTACTACGTGGCCGAGTTCGGGCTGGACCCGGACGTGGACATTCAGATCCGCGTCGTCCCGCCGCCCGAGATGGTGGCGAACCTGCGCGCCGGGAACCTTGACGGTTATCTCTCGCCTGACCCCTTCAACCAGCGCGCGGTCTACGAGGGCATCGGCTTCATCCACATCCTGACCAAGGAGATCTGGGAAGGGCACCCTTGCTGCGCCTTTGCCGCCCCGCAATCCTTCGCGACCGAACTGCCAAATACCTATGGCGCGCTTCTGAAGTCGATCATCGACGCGACGCAATACGCATCGAACCCCGACAACCGGGTCGAGATCTCCGAGGCCATCGCGCCGACCAATTATCTCAACCAGCCTGTCACCGTCATCCAGCAGGTCCTGACCGGCACCTATGCCGACGGGTTGGGAGAAGTGAAGAACGTACCCGACAGGATCGACTTCGATCCGTTCCCCTGGCACTCCATGGGCGTCTGGATCCTGACCCAGATGAAGCGCTGGGGCTATATCGAGGGCGATGTGGATTATGCAGGCGTGGCCGAGCAGGTCTATCTGGCCTCCGATGCCCGCAAGGTGATGACCGATCTGGGCTATGATGCGCCCGCCGAAAGCTACAAGTCGCACACGATCATGGGCAAGACGTTCGATCCGGCGCAGCCCGAGGCGTATGTCGACAGCTTCGAGATCAAGGCACAGTGATGGACACGCTCTCCGAAGGCAAGCGGGCGGCGCTGTTGTCCATTCTTATCCTGGTCGTCGGTTGCCTGATCTGGGAGCTGTCGATTCCTGCCCAGAAGGCGGTCGGAGAGCTGACCGAATACGAACGTCTGACGGGCGGCGGCCAACCCAAGGCCGGCGTCCCACCCCCCAGCCAGGTGCTGGTCAAGGCGTGGGAGCAGCTGTCGAACCCGTTCTACGATGCCGGTCCCAACGACAAGGGGATCGGCATTCAGATCGGCTATTCCATCTACCGCGTTCTGACGGGCTATTTCCTGGCCGCCATCATCGCGATCCCGCTGGGGTTCCTGATCGGCATGTCGTCCATCGCCTACAAGGCGCTGAACCCGTTCATCCAGGTGCTGCGCCCGATCTCTCCGCTGGCGTGGATGCCGCTTGCGCTGTTCATCATCCAGGACAGCGAAGCGTCGGCGATCTTCGTGATCTTCATCTGCTCGATCTGGCCGATGCTTATCAACACCGCCTTCGGCGTCGCGGGCGTCCGGGAAGACTGGGTGAACGTGGCCCGCACGCATGAGCTTTCGCCGTTGAAAACGGCCTTTGGCGTAATCCTGCCAGCCGCCGCCCCGACGATCGTGACCGGCATGCGGATCTCGATCGGGATCGCGTGGCTTGTGATCGTCGCGGCCGAGATGCTCGTCGGTGGAACGGGCATCGGGTATTACGTGTGGAACGAGTGGAACAACCTCGATCTCACCTCGGTCATCTTCTCCATCCTCATGATCGGCATCGTCGGAATGCTGTTGGACTCGGCCTTTGGTCTTCTCCAGCGCGCCGTGGCCTACGCGGAATAGGAGCACCCATGCCAAAACCATTCCTCAGCGTCGAACGCCTGACCCAGCGCTTTCCCGACGGACAGGGTGGAACCCTGACGGTGTTCGAGAACGCCACCTTTGGCGTCGAGAAGGGCGAATTCGTCGTCATCCTGGGCCATTCGGGCTGCGGCAAGTCGACCATCATGAACATCCTCGCCGGGCTGGGGCAGCCCACGTCCGGCGTGGTGCTGATGGACGGGTACGAGGTGTCCGGCCCGTCGCTGGATCGCGGCGTGGTCTTTCAGAACTATTCCCTGCTGCCCTGGCTGTCGGCGTTGAAGAACGTGACCTTCGGCATCAAGCCGCGCTACCCCGATTGGTCGGCCGCCAAGGTCGAGGCGCACGCCCGGACCTTCCTTGTCATGGTCGGTCTGGAGGGCGACGTGGTCCACCGCAAGCCCAGCCAGCTGTCGGGCGGGATGCGACAGCGCGTCTCGATCGCGCGGGCTTTCGCCAACCATCCCAAGCTGCTGTTGCTGGACGAACCCTTCGGGGCGCTGGACGCCCTGACCCGCGGCACGATTCAGGATGAACTTCTGAAGATTTGGGGCGGGACCGAGCAGACCGTGTTCATGATCACCCATGACATCGACGAGGCGATCCTGCTGGCCGACCGCATCCTGCTGATGACCAACGGCCCCTTCGCGCGCGTGGCAGAGTCGGTCGAGATCACGATCCCACGGCCCCGAACCCGGACCGAAATCGTCGATCATCCGAACTACTACGCGATCCGCAACCACCTGGTGCATTTCCTTGGCCATCGTTCGCAGAAAATGGCGGGCGAACGGGTCGGCGACGACAACCAGCGCCCCGAGCCGGTGCGAATCGAGAATTCGGTGCAGAAACCGATCCCCACGTCCGGACCGGCGCGGGACCTCAAGGCCGTCAATCAATGAGCATGGAATTTGCTACGAATGGCACGACGAGACCGGGCAATGGTTTCGCGCCCTCGGCAACGAGAACTGGATGTTCGCCCCCTCGGGCCACATGGCCGAACGCCACGCATCGATCAACGACGTCGCCATTTCCCCGCAAGACCGCCTGTTCCACTGGCCCCAGGGCCCCCGCCCTGCGGATCATCCGGGGCTTGGCACCCTCGGCCTGTAGCCATCGCCATATCAAAGGAGACCCGACATGAAAGATACGTTCGAAGTGCCCAGCCTGATGACCAAGGAAGACGTCACCGCAATGATTCTGTCGGCCAAGAAGAAGGCCGGCATGACGTGGGAAGGCATCGCCAAGAAGATCGGCATGTCCCCGGTCTGGACCCATTCGGCGGCGATGGGCATGAACGCTTTCCCGCCCGAGAAGGCCAAACTGATGGTTGAGACGATGGGCCTGCCCGCCGAGGCCGAAAACGTCCTAAGCGAAAGCCCGACAAAGATTTGGGAGCAGGCCGTTCCGACCGACCCCTGCATCTACCGCTTCTACGAGGTCGTAGGTGTCTACGGCCCGACGCTGAAGGCCCTGATCCACGAGAAGTTCGGCGACGGCATCATGTCCGCCATCGACTTCGACATGACCGTCAGCCGGGTCGAGCATCCCAAGGGGGACCGTGTGAAAGTCGAGATGTCCGGCAAGTACCTGGGCTTCAACAGCTGGTAACGCGGCAAACCCTGCCTTTGTGGAGATGGTGGCGTGCAGAGCGGACCGGATTTGTCTTCGGCGCTGCTCTGCCCCTCGGCCGAGAGGGGCGAGTTCGGCCCGGCTCTGGTCCATGTCGGAAGGGCTGGGTTCTCGACACACGAAACCGCCCCTTCAGAAGGTTAAGGAACCGGGCTGATACGCCCTGTTCGATCACAGTCGCTGGTCAGGAAGACTTGCCCTCGCATTCCTTGTACCTTCGCCAAACACCCGCAAGGGACTGCGGCGGATCGGCTAGGCACGTAGAGGACTGCGGATCGGCTTTCTCGGAACCCGCCGCAAACTGCCGATCCAACGTGAACTATTCGGCGAGTCAAAATTCATGCGCAATGACCGTTGACCCGCGCTCGTTTCGCGCTCCGGCGAAGGGGCGCAACATACGGCGCAGACCGCCGGAGCTGAAAAACGGTCACCTAATAGCGCATGGGACAATCAGAACTCGTCGACCTCCGAGCTGTATCGATTCCCCGCGAACTTCCGCTGCTGTAGGGTGATGCTCCCCGCCTATCGGAGCGCCCGATTAGCGCACGAAGGGGGGCAAGCAGGTCCGTCGCTACGCGCCCCGACCCTTACGGCGGAGGTGCCGGCGTCCATGACGGATGCCGATACCGGTGAGGTGCGTTCAAGTGTGCACGCCAACACGATGGTCCATCGATTGCCGACTTTCAGGCGAGCGCGTCGTTCAGTGTGACGAGGCGGCGGCGATCCTCGTCCCACAGCTTGAGACGTACGCAACGCAGGCTTTCGACCAGAGTCAACCGTTGTTCCGCCCCATCGAGATCGGGATGGTCCCGCAAGACAGAGGGAAGACGATAGAACGGGATCCGGCTGTTGAGATGGTGGATATGATGCAGTCCGATATTGGCCGTCAGCCAATGAAGCGGGGCCGGCAGATCGTAATGCGAGCTGCCATGAAGCGCCACTTCGTGCAGATCCCAGTCCGGCTCGCGTTCGTAAACCGTGTCTTCGAACTGATGCTGGACGTAGAACAGCCACACCCCCACCGTCGCCGCGAACAGGGTCGTTGGAAGAAACAGCAGAAGAACCGGCTCCAGCCCGCCGAAAGCGATGATGAGCCCCAAAGCGCCCGCCACAGCAACGTTCGTGCCCATCGCGCTTACCCAATAGCGGGCGCCGGCCCCCATCAGTCCCAGGGGCAAGCGGTTCTCGAACAGGAATACCCATGCCGGACCGAGGCCGAAAAGGACGATCGGATTCCGGTACAGCCGATAGCGCAGGCGCCCGAGCGGAGACTGCGCGCGATACTCAGCCGTCGTCATCGTGAAGACTTCGCCCATGCCGCGTCTGTCGAGATTGCCAGCAGCCCCATGGTGGGCCGCGTGGATCCGATGCCAGACATCATAGGGGGTTACCGTCAGCACGCCAAGCGCGCGTCCGACCCAGTCGCCCACCGTTTTCTTTCGAAACAGGGCACCGTGCCCGCAATCATGCTGGATGACGAAGATCCGCACGAGGAAAGCGCCGTTCAGGATCGCGATGCCCACGGCAAGCCAGGGACTGACGGAGAGCGCCCACCAGCCCAAGGCCCACAGCAGCAGGAACGGCCCCAGCGTCACCGCGATCTCGATCAGGCTGCGACGGTCGGAAGGCTCACGGTAGCGTGCCAGGATGGGAACCCAGCGCCGCGCTTCTGCGGCTTCATCGCTGGTATGTGCAGTGGTCATGGCGAGGGTCTCCGGCGGGGGCCCCAAGGCTGCGGGGCCCGAAGCGCTGTAAGTAAGGCAGGCTAGCTGACGCATAGACGGCCGTGCGAGGTTCGAGCCTTGGCGATCTCTATATCGTCTAACCGAAACAAAACGGCGACGTAGGGCGCGATGGGCAAAAATACGGTAACATTGCCGTGGATCAATTCGGGACGCCCTTCACGTCCGGCCGACGCATTACGCACGATGCCAGGTTATACAAGTCTTCTCTGCGGCTTCTGGTCCATGATGGCGGGATTGCTCTTCGAGTATATTCTGTGAGGACCTGAGGGAACAGGTGCCCGGATCGTCATCATATCCACGGGTATCAAACTTCGACGCCTCCCGGACAGACCACCTTCCACCGCGATGCTTTACTCCTTAATGGGGTCTGCAAAATGGGCAAGAGGGACTGGTATATCAATCTGACTGCGAACGCGGCATCGCAGGTGGCAATGCGTCGGTGAAAGCCGTCGTTTCGGTGCCAGACAAACAATGGGCCGAATGCGTCGGTATAAACGGTGCCGCACGCGATCAGGATAGTACACCGCCGCCGCATAAGAATGACAGGAACTCCGGTCCGAAAGGTCTTCCGAGCTCATGAGGCCTGTGGCCGGATGGACAGGCGGAAGGCCGAGAGGACTGTCCGCTCCGACTGCTCTCAGCGCGGCAATCCGACACGGTGGCTCCTTGCGGCGGACCCTGCGGCCTCAGATGGCATTGACCTTGGCGTATCCCAGTTCGAGGAGTCCCCGATGTCCTATAGCGCCTACTTTTCCACCACCGCCCTTGTCGCGGTTCTCACGATCCCCGGCCTTGGCCTTGCGCAGGAGGAAGCGGAGGGGCAGACCAGTCCGGCCCCCAGCGATGCAGACATCGTCACCTCGGACAGCGACACCTCCGGAGAGGTGATAAGCGCCATATCCGCGACGCCCGAACAGGATCAGGCCGTGGGGCAGAGCTTCCGTGTCGACCTCGCCGACCTGCCCGAACCCTATCAGGGTCCACCGGTCGCCAACGCGCCCTTGCGCGCCACCGAAGTCCCCAACGAGCTTGCCCTGCCCGAAGGCTTTTCGGCGACCCTGTTCGCCAGCGGCCTCGAAGGGCCGCGCCAAGGGCACGTCCTTCCCAATGGCGACCTCCTCGTCTCGATGCAGCAGGGTGGATACATCGCGTTGCTGCGCGACACGAACGACGATGGCGAGGCGGACATCATCTCGCGCGCTTTCGAGCCGTTTACCGCGCCCTACGGCATCACCCATCGCGAATGGACCGGTGAGGGGGATTTCGACTACGAGATCCTGATCGCCGACCTCGAAGGCATCTGGTCGCAGCCCTATAAGACGCCCAACATCCGAAATGTCGGCGCCCGCGAGCAGACCGTGGATGAAACCCCCGTCGAGAATCGCAAGCCGCTGTTCGACTTCTCGGGCCAGGATTTGCTGACCGAAAGCGGCGTGTTCGGCGAGATGACCGGCCACGTGAACCGCGATATCGAGATCGGGCCGGACGGGCGCCTTTATGTCGGCGTGGGCTCGCTGGGCAACATCTCGGTCGAGCCAGAGCCCAAGGCCACGATCCAGAGCTTCGCCGCCGACGGCTCGGACCAGCGGACGCTGGTGACGGGGGTGCGCAATCCCGCAGGCCTTGATGTGCACCCCAAAACGGGCGACGTTTTCGCCGTGGTGCAGGAGCGTGATGGCGCCGGCGACAACCTTGTTCCCGACTACCTGATCCGCGTTGACGAAGGGGAGTTCTTCGGCTGGCCCTATAGCTACATGGGCGACAACCCGCAGCCCGGTTTTGCGCAGCTTGAACCCGACCTCGTCGACAGCGCCGAAGTGCCGGACCTGATCTTCAACCCGCACTCGGCGTCTATGGATCTGGCGTTCTACGAGGGGGATATGTTCCCCGAGCGCTTCCGTGACGGCGCGTTCGTGGCCCTGAAGGGATCCTGGAACCGCACCCAGCCGACGGGCTACAAGGTCGTGTTCGTGCCCTTCTCGGACGGGATGCCCGAGGGCACCTACGAGAATTTCCTGACCGGGTTCTGGTCGCGTGGCACGGATCGGGCCGAAGTCTGGGGCCGTCCTGCAGACGTGACCGTAGCTCCCGACGGTGCGCTGTATGTCGTGGACGACACCGGTGGCACGATCTGGCGCGTCGCATATGACGACGCGGACGGTCCTGCGGTGGACACCGACTTGGACGATGCCGAAACGTCCGACTGACGCTTGACCGGGCCGGGCTTGCCTCCCGGCCTGAACCCGCTACCGGAAGCCTTGATGGACGGATGACAGCGCTTTGACTTTCGCGGGCCGGGCAGGCACTCGGGGAACCGACCCCGCCCGGGCGTCTGCTTGCATGCGGACGGCCCGGGTCCCCATCGCTGCCATGATCGGACCCCCCTGATGACCGTCACACATCTTGTCACCCATTCCGGAGGCTTTCACGCCGACGAGCTTCTGTCCTCGGTCATTCTGACGACGCTTTTTCCCCAGGCGGACCTTGTCCGATCGCGCGACCCCGACTGGACGACGCCCGCAGAGGGGCGGATCGTCTATGACGTCGGCCGCGCGTATGACGCCGTCGCGGGGCTCTTCGATCACCACCAGCGGCCGAACCCCCTGCGCGAGGGTGGCGATCCCTACAGTTCCTTCGGGCTGATCTGGGCGCATTACGGCCATGCCTACCTGCGCGCCCGCGGCGTGCCGGACGACCACCTCGAAGAGGTGCACCATCGGTTCGACGTGGATTTCGTCCTGCCTGTCGATCTGATCGACAATGGCGCGATCGAGCCTTCGGTGGCGGGGCCGATGGCCGGCCTTACGCTTCCGGTGCTTCTGGAATCCCTGAAACCCGCCTTCGACGATCGAAGCCCGCAAGCCGATGACCGGGCGTTCGCCGCTGCAATCCCCATCGCCAAGGCTTTCGTCGAGGCGACGATTGCCCGCAAGGCGGCCAAGTGCCGGGCGGAAGCGCTCGTCGCCCACGCCATCTCCGAAGCCGGCCCGTCGCGCGTGCTGGAACTGCCGTCGGGAATGCCGTTTCGCGCCGCAATCGAGAACGCCGGGGCGGACCACCTTCTGTTCGTCGTGCATCCGCGCGATACGGACTGGGCGCTGACGACGATCCGCAAGGGCGACGACACGTTCGAAGCCCGCGCGGATCTTCCCGAATCCTGGGCCGGTCTGACGGACAGCGCGCTTGAAGAAGCGACAGGCGTTCCGGGGGCAAAATTCTGCCACAACGCCCGCTTTCTTGCGATTGCCGATACGCGCGACGCCATTCTTCAACTGGCCGACCTGGCCGTATCCGACGGTGCTGGGGTGGGTGATACGGCCTGAACGGCCAGCATTCCGTCACGAAACCTTCGCAGTTGGACCTCTTGCGCGAAGGTCCGAGTTCGGGGCTTCCTAGGGTGTAGAGCGACACACATTGCGAGAGTCCCGACATGCCCTTCCACCTAAGCCGCCGTTCGTTCCTGGCCAGCACGGCCGGGTTCATCGCGCTTCATCCCTTTTCCGCCCGCGCACAGGCCGGACAGGCCCATCTGCGCCTGATGGAAACGACGGACCTGCACGTCCACGTCTATCCCTATGACTATTACGCCGATCAGCAGATCGACACGGTCGGCCTTGCCCGCACCGCTGCCCTGATCGAGGACGTGCGCGCCGAATCGACGAACGCGCTGCTTCTGGACAACGGCGACTTCCTGCAGGGCAACCCGATGGGCGACTACATCGCCTATGAGCGCGGGATGCCCGAAGGCGCCCTGCATCCGGTGATCGAGGCGATGAACACGCTGGGCTTCGACGCCTCGACCCTCGGCAACCACGAATTCAACTACGGACTGCCGTTCCTGATGAACTCGGTCGCCGGGGCGGATTTCCCGATCATCTCGGCCAACGTGGTCAAGTCCATGGGGGGGCGTGCGACCGAAGATCAGACGCTCGTGCCGCCTTACGTGATCCTCGACCGGACGCTCACCGACGGCGCGGGCGAAGCGCATCCCATCCGCATCGGACTGATCGGCTTCGTGCCGCCGCAGATCATGAACTGGGATCGCCAGCACCTGGAAGGCAACGTCCAGACCCGCGATATCGTCGAGGCCGCGCGCGCCTACGTGCCGCAGATGAAAGAGGAAGGCGCCGACATCATTGTCGCCCTCAGCCATTCGGGCATCGGCCCGGCGGACTGGACGGAAGGCATGGAGAACGCGAGCGTGCCGCTGGCCGGGGTCGACGGGATCGACGCCGTGCTGACCGGCCACCACCACCGCGTGTTCCCCGGCCCCGACTATGAAGGCAGCCCTGGGGTCGATGCGACGGCTGGCACCATCATGGGCAAGCCCGCGACGATGGGCGGTTTCTGGGGCAGCCACATGGGCCTCGTCGATCTGCTTCTGGCGCGCGAGGGCGGGGAATGGCGGATCGTCAGCCACGAAAGCGAAGCGCGTCCGATCTACATTCGCGGGGAAGATCGTTCGATCACGCCAACGGTCGAGTCCGTGGACGCGGTTCTGGAATCGGTCGAGGAAGAGCATGAGGCGACGCTGGCCTATGTCCGCCGCGCCGTGGGTAAGACCGACGCGCCGCTTCACAGCTACTTCGCGCTGGTGGCGGACGATCCGTCCGTACAGATCGTCTCGAACGCGCAGAGCTGGTACATCGAACAGATGATGCAGGGGACCAATCATGAAGGTCTGCCGATCCTCTCGGCCGCGGCGCCCTTCAAGGCGGGCGGTCGCGGCGGCGCGGATTACTACACGGATGTCGAAGCCGGCGACATTGCGATCAAGAACGTGGCCGACCTGTACCTGTACCCCAACACGGTGCGCGCGGTCCGGATCACCGGCGCCGACGTCAAGGACTGGCTGGAGCGCAGCGCGGGGATGTTCAACCAGATCACGCCCGGCGAAGAGGATCAGGAGCTTCTAAACCCCGACTTCCCGTCCTACAATTTCGACGTGATCGACGGCGTGACCTACCAGTTCGACCTGAGCGAGCCGTCGAAATACGATGCCGAGGGCAACGTCGCCAACCCCGATGCGAACCGGGTGAAGAACCTGACCTTCGACGGCGCCCCCATCGACCCCGATCAGGAATTCATCGTCGCCACCAATAACTATCGCGCGGGCGGCGGCGGCAATTTCCCCGGTGCCACGCCCCAGAACACAATCTTCGAGGCACCCGACACCAACCGCGACGTGATCGTGAGGTATATCGTCGAACAGGGCACGGTCAGCCCACGTGCGGATGCCAACTGGACCTTCGCGCCGCTGGAAGGGACCACGGTTCTGTTCGACACCGGCCCGCTTGGCACGCGCTATGCCGACCAGGTGCAGGGCGTCGACATCGAGCCGATGGGCGAAGCGCAGGAAGGGTTCTACCGTTATCGCATCGCGCTTTGAAACGTGACCGCCCCGCGGCCTTCGGGCGCGCGGGGCGGTCGCCTTAGCTCTCGGTCCGGCCCAGAGTCACGATCCCTTGCACGGCGGCGACATATCCCTCCAGTCCAAGCCCGGCGATCACGCCGTCGGCGCGCAGGCTGACATAGGAGGTGTGGCGGAAACTCTCGCGCTTGTGGATGTTCGACAGGTGGACCTCGATCACCGGCCCCTCGAACGCGTTCAGCGCGTCGAGGATCGCAATCGACGTATGCGTCAACGCGCCGGGATTGATGACGATACCGGCGGCCGACTCGCGGGCCTCGTGGATCCAGTCGATGATCTGCCCCTCCCAGTTGGACTGGAGGAAGCGCAGATCGTGGCCCTCTGGCAGCACACCGCGGCACAGCGCCTCGGCATCCTTCAGCGTCCGGTACCCGTATATCTCGGGCTGTCGCCGCCCCAGCAGGTTCAGATTCGGGCCGTTCAGGACATAGATGGTGCGCATGGGCTTCCCTGTCGTGACTGGATCGGGCGCGTTCTACATCCGGTCGGCCAGATTGGCGAGGATCCACAGGGTCCCGAACGCCATGATCCCCAGAAGCAGCAGCGTGAATAGCAGAAGTTGCAAGTCTTCGCGCTTCTGCCGCGTCAGGTCGATATGCAGGAAGATCCGCAGATGAACGACGATCTGCGCCAGCGCTAGGACGATGATCGCGGGGATCACCCAGCCGCGGGGCAGGACGTCGAGGATTACGATCCCGAAGGACGCGGCCGTCAGCACGATCGAAAGGATCAGACCCAGCGTGTATTGACGACGCTCGGCCCGTTCTTCGTCTGAAATGTCCCTCATGCGACCCCCGCCAGGTAAACCATGGAAAAGATGCCGACCCACACGATGTCGAGGAAGTGCCAGTAAAGGCCCATCCGTGTCACGCGGCTCTTGATCTGGTCGGTCAGGCCGAACAGCAGGATTTGCAGGGTCATCCCGCCCATCCACAAAAGCCCGCCCGCCACGTGCAGCCCGTGCAGGCACACAAGCGCCCACAGCGCACTGAGATAGCCCGAGCGCTGCGGCACCGCGCCAATCTCGACCAGGTGCAGAAGGTCGATCAGCTCGAAGATCAGGAAGCCCAGCGCCGAAGTCGCCGCAAGGGCAAGAAAGCCCAGCATGTGCAGGCGCCCGCCGTGATACTTCATCGACAGGCTGGCCCAGCTGAACGCGAAGGACGAGCCCAGCAACAGCGCCGTCTGGATCGCGATGGATCGCAGGTCGGTCACCTCCTCGGGGCCAGGACCGCCTGCGGTCGCGCCCGTCATCGTGCCGAACACTGCGAAGACCAGCCCGAACGTGACCAGATCGCTCATCAGGAAGGTCCAGAAGCCGAAGATCGTGACCTCGGCCGCCTTCTCGCCCCCATCGTACCCAAGGTTCATCCCCGGGTGCGGATTGGTCCCCTGTTCGCTCATGACGCTATCACGATGTCGGTCTTGGCATAGCCGCGATTGGCGGGCGTATCCTCGTCATCGCGAGTGATTGGCTCGCTCAGCTCGACGGCCTCGATCCAGGCTTGGTGCGCCGTCCGCACCGTCGAGGCTGGGATGATCTCGCCCCGATGCTCGCGGAACGAGTCCGCGGCGAACCATAGGAACAGCACGACGAATGACAGGATCGCCAGCCACCAGATCCACCATGTCAGGGCAAAGCCCAACGCGGTCGTCGTAACCAGCACCACGATGCCCGCCCATGTGTTCGAGGGCATGTGGATATCAACGTACTCCTCGGGCAGGACGTATGGCTTCCCCTCCGACTTCTCTCGAACGAACGCATCGCGGGACGAGATGTGGGGGATCACCGCGAAGTTCCAGTGCGGCGGTGGGGACGGCGTGGCCCATTCCAAAGTCCGACCGTCCCATGGATCGCCCAGCGGCACGGCCAGTTCGTCCCGCTTGCGGATCGAGATCCACAAGGTCGCGATCAGCCCGACGAAGGCCGAAAGCAGGACGAACGCGCCCAGCATCGTCACGATCATGTAGGGGATGAACGCCGGGTCGTCATAGGCCGCTGACCTGCGCGGATAGCCCAGAAGCCCCACGACATAAAGCGGCAGGAACGTCATGCAGAACCCGACGATCCAGAGGCAGGCGGTGATCTTGCCCGCCGTCTCGTGCAGGCGGAACCCGAACGCCTTGGGGAACCAGATGTGGATCCCCGCGAAGATGCCGAAGATCAGGCCGGGCAGCAGCACGTTGTGGAAGTGCGCGACGATGAACTGGGTGTTGTGGACTTGCCAGTTGATCGCAGGGTTCGCCAGGATGATGCCCGAAAACCCGCCTATGGTGAACAGGATGAAGAAGCCCACCATATAGACCATGGGCGTCGTGAACCGGATCCGCCCGCCCCACAGCGTGGCCATCCAGACATAGACCTTCACCCCCGTGGGAATAGCGATCACGGCGGTGGCGATCCCGAAGGCCGCGTTGATGCTTGGCGATTGCCCCATGGTGAAGAAGTGGTGCAGCCAGACGCAGAAGCTGACGACCGCGATGGACATCGTCGCGATCACCAGGGACGTGTATCCGTAAAGCGGCTTGGCGGCGAAGGTCGTCGTCAATTCGGAAAAGATGCCGTAGGCGGGCAGGATCAGGATGTAGACCTCCGGGTGGCCGAACATCCAGAACAGGTTGGCATAATTCATCATGTTGCCGCCCAGATCGTTCGTGAAGAAGTGGAAGTCCAGATACCGATCCAGCGCCTGCATCAGCCCCGCGATCGTCAGCGGCGGCAGCGCGAAGACCAGCAGGATCGATGTGCACAGCGCCGTCCAGGTGAAGACGGGCATGCGCAGATATTTCATGCCCGGCGCGCGCATCTTGTAGATCGTCACCGCGAAGTTCAGGCCCGAGAACATCGACCCGAAGCCCGAGATCACGATGGCCCAGACCCAGTAATCCGGCCCCGGACCGGGATCGAAGTCCGCGCCGGTGAAGGGCGGATAGGCGGTCCATCCGCCGGTCTCGAACTTGCCGATGACCAAGCTGATCATCAGCAGCGCGGCCCCGGTCGCGGTCAGGGCCAGGCTGATGAGGTTCAGCACCGGGAACGCCATGTCGCGCGCGCCGATCTGCAACGGGATGAGGTAATTCATGAAGCCCGTGATGAACGGCATCGCCACGAAGAAGATCATGATGGTGCCGTGGGTCGAGAACAGCTCGGCCCAATGCTCCGCCGACAGCACGCCGCCCTGGTAGGCGGTCGCCTGATGGGTGCGCATCGCGACGCCTTCGAAGATGCCGCGGGCCATCATCACGAAGCCCAAAACGATATACATGATGCCGATCTTCTTGTGATCGACACTGGTCAGCCATTCCTTGAACAGCCATGTCCAACGGCGGGTGACGGTCAACAGGACCACGACGGCGATCGCCGCGATCACCGCGGCCAGCGCCGCGCCCGCACCGACGAGGGTGTTGATCGACTGGCTGTGCAGAAGCTCCAGCGGCTTCAGGTCGTCCCAGGTCAGGCGGCCGAAGAGGGCATCAAACATCGGTCAGGGCTCCGGCAGGTCGACCTGGGCCAGACGCGTGGCGCCCGGTCCGCAGAAGGCGTCGGGGAAGATTTCGGCGAGGGTAGGGGGGATCCCCTGCCCGGGGTCGTAACTGGGCGAGCCGGGCTGTGCCGCCGCGGGAACCGGAGTGCCGGACCGATAGCGGCCGACGATCCTGTCGAACAGTGCTGGGTCGTCCAGGCGGAAAAGGAGCGGGCCGTCTCCGTCGCGCCCCAGATCGGCGCGGGCCTTCGCGACATCGCCGCTTTGCGCCAGGATGGCATAGCTTTGCGCATTGAGGGTCGGGGCAGCGCGCGCGGCCTCTAGCCATGCGCCATATGCCGTCGGGTCGACCGCTTCGACGGGCGCGCGCTGGGCCGGGAAACCTGTGCCGTTGTACTGCGTATTCTCGGCCAAGGTGGTGCCCGTTCGCGTCGCGATCAAATTCAGCTGCGTGACCATGCCGGCCATGGCATAGATTTGCCCGGCCAGCCCCGAGGCCATGAAGCTTTGCATTACGGTATCCGTGGTCAGCCGCATCGCAACGGGCCGGCCCGTTGGGATCACCATCTCGCCAACGCTGGCGATACCTTCCTCGGGATAGAGGAACAGCCACTTCCAATCGAGGCCGACGGTTTCGATCCGGATGGGTGCGCCGATCTCGCCGATGTCCAGGCCGTCGGCCATTTCGGCGTCGATGGTGCGATACGGGTCGATCCGGTAGACAGCCTGAGTCAGCCAGACCGACAGGGCGATCACGATCAGCGTAGGCACACCCCACATCAGCACCTCGAGTTTCGTGTCGAAGTGCCAATCCGGCCGGTATGTCGCGTTCTTGTTCGATCGCCTGTAGCGCCATACGATAAGGGGCGCGCCGATCAGCACCGGCAGGATCGCGATCGCGATGATCGCGCTGGCCCAGATCAACTCGGTCCGTTGGAATTCGGCGATCGGCCCCAGGGGGCGCAGGAACCCAGATGGTTCCGCGAACGCAGGCAAAGCCAGAATTGGCGACATCGCCGCGCCGATTGCGATGATGATTTTGCGCTTCATGCCTGCATCGGCTCGGGGCCCCCGGAAACGGTGAAACTCACTCTCCGGCGGGGGATGTATGCCGATGCCCGGGTCTGTCGACCGACAGATTGGACCGAACGTCGTTTAAGCAGGTGTCACGGGTCAGGACGCTTTAGAGAACTGTGCCCCGACCGGATCATGGGCGTCGTAGCGTTGCGCGATCAGACGGGCCAGCGGTGTTCCCTCCGGGCGCAGGGTCAGCCTGTCCGGGGTAAGGTCCACCATCCCGTCGAAATCCCGGGCGATTTGGGTATGGATGGGCATCAGCGCCTCGGCGGCCTCGCCGAACGCGGTCCGAAGCAAGGAGAAATCGAGACGGAAATCGCACATGATCCTCTCGATCACGTGGCCGCGCAGGCGATCGTCCTGGGTGAAGGCGTAACCCCGCGCACCGGCGAACTGACATTCCGAAATGCGTTTCATATATGCCGACGTTGCCGACGCATTCTGAACGTAGCCTTGGGAAAACCGCGAGATCGAGGATGCCCCGAGCCCGATCAAGGTTTCACATTCGTCCGTCGTGTATCCTTGGAAGTTCCGACGCAGGCTGCCCTGTGTCGCGGCGCGGGCCAGTGCGTCCCCCGGTTTGGCAAAATGGTCGATGCCGACGGCGACATAGCCCTCCTGCTCAAATATGCCGCGGGCCTCCTGCGACAGGGTATACCGCATCTCGTCGCCGGGCAGGGCGGATGTGGGGATGAGGCGTTGTCGCTTCGAAATCTTCGGCACGTGGGCATAGCCGAACAGGGCGATCCGATCCGGCGCAAGCTCCAGCACGCGGCGCACGGTCGTCCGGAACCGTTCGGCCGTCTGGAAGGGAAGCCCGTACACCAGGTCAGCATTGATCGATCCCACCCCGGCGGCACGCAGCATGTCGACGCAGCGGCGGGTGACGCCAAAGCTCTGCGGGCGCCCGATCGCCGCTTGCACCTCGGGTGCGAAATCCTGGATGCCGATGCTTGCCCGGGTCATGCCACATGCGCGCAACGCCTCGACCTTGGCCGCATCGATCATCGTCGGGTCCGTCTCGACCGAGAACTCGAATTGCGGCGACGGGGGCAGAACCGCTTGGATCGCCTGCGCGACCTTATGGATCAGGGCAGGGGGCAGGATGGTAGGCGTTCCGCCGCCCCAATGCAGCATGCCCATCTGCGTGCCGTCCGGGCGCGTGTCGGCCAGCAGCGACAGCTCGGCCGCAATCGCGTCCACATAGCCTTCGACCGGCGACAGGGATTTGGTGCCCTGGGTATGACAGGCGCAAAACCAGCAAAGCCTCTCGCAGAAGGGCAGGTGCATGTAGACCGAGACCGGTTTCGACGGGTCGAGGGTCAGCAGACATGCTTCCTGGAATCCCGCGCTGATCTCTGGCGCAAAAACCGGCGCGGTCGGATAGCTGGTATAGCGCGGAACCCGCGCATCGAAGAGGCCATAGCGGCGAAGGCGGTCGATCTGTGTCATGTCGCAAACCTGCCACGGCCCGACCGCTCCGCACTTTGAGCCAGCGCAAATTTTCCTTGTTTACTTCCGACCCCCGCAGGCATCTCACGCAGTCGTGGTTCAGTGTTGAATGGCGCCGTCATGATCACGTCTTAGGTCCGACAACGTGGTCCAGAATAGGTAATAAAGTGCGACATTTCACGATTCTCATCACCCTCGCTCTGGGTTTGTCCGCGTGCGATACGGTTGCCAGCGGAACCGCCAACACGGCTGGATTCGCTGCGAAGGCATCCGTCAAAGGCGCGTATGGTGCCGGAAAGATGGCCTATCGCGGTGGGCGCTGGGTCCTCGTGGGCTCACCCGAGGAAGAGGAACCGGAGGAGTAGGTCCGGCCCCGTTCCGCGCCTGATTGCACGCGGTCCAGCATCACCGGCGGATGGCGCGCGGCGTTCAGTGCTTCTTTCGCGTCCCGGCCGTTCAAGGCAGCGGCAGCGACGTCCCTCAGTGCGAATGTCGGAACTTGAGCGAGGCCCGTCATGGCAGCGCGCGACACCGCGAGCAAAGCCAGAAAATCGACATGTGATCCGATCACACCGCCTCCGGGCGCCGAGCCGCCCGCAGCGTTGATTTCGCAGGCGGCAGCATCGGTCGAGATGTAGGACCGGCAAATCTCGGGTCGGTCGTCATAGATGCGGCACAACCGCGTCTCGGGGTCGAGGGCAGGGCACGCGCGGTGCATCCAGTCGCTACCGTCACGCTGTCCAGCCATCGGAACAAGGGCGGCATGCACGGCCTGCGCCTCGGCGGTGGAAATCGTGCCCCCATCCTCGTCGGTCAGCACGCAACAGAACGCGCATCCGGGCGCGCAGGCGGCATTGCGGATCGCGTCGGGTGGATCGGCGGCGATCTCGGCCCGGCGCGCTGCAGCGATCTGACGCGCGGCTTGGCCGTCGCGAAGGGCCCGGGCAAGGTCATTAGCGCCGACCCGATGGGCAATGGCGGTGTCGATCCAGGCCAGCATCAGGCGCCGCGCCCTGTCCCGCGTCGAGGTAGACATGCCGCGTGGCGCGGCGCTTGCGATCCCGCGGCGCAGCGTGTCGGGGTCGAGGGAATAAGCCATGCCGTCAGACGTGCCGCTGTTGCGTCCGGGACGCAATGTCAAAAAACGAGATCGCCGCTTGGCATTTCCCACCCAAAGCTCTAGGAGGGCCACTCGGACACCCTTGAGCGATTCGCTTCGGGGCGTTCGGATCGTCCGAGACGGTGGGTGTAGGGGGTCCCCCTTGCATAATTCCTGCCCGAGACGGGAAGAGACATTCTCTCGTAGCCGTACACGGCTGCCACAGGGGTGCGACGACCCGTTCGGACTGCGGTGTATCGGCCGATACACCGTGACTGAGCCGGAGGGGTTGCCCTCCAAACTTGGAGTGAAACTGTGGATAGAGCCCAGAAAGAGAAAGTGGTCGAGGAACTCGGCCAGATCTTCGAAAGCTCTGGCGTCGTGGTGGTGGCTCACTACCAGGGCCTCACGGTGGCCGAGATGCAGGACCTTCGTGCGCGCATGCGTGCCGCAGGCGGGTCCGTGCGCGTTGCCAAGAACAGGCTCGCCAAGATCGCCCTGAAGGACGCACCGATGGCTGACATCGGTGACCTGCTTCTGGGCCAGACCGTCCTGTCCTACTCGGAAGACCCCGTGGCCGCGGCCAAGGTGGCGGACGAGTACGCCAAGGAGAATCAGAAGTTCAAGATTCTCGGCGGCGCCATGGGCGAGACGAAGCTGGACACCGCCGGTGTCGCAGATGTCGCCAAACTGCCGTCGCGCGAAGAGCTTATCGCTCAGGTCGTGTCGTGCATTGGTGCGCCTGCGTCCAACATCGCCGGTGCGATCGGTGCGCCCGCCTCGAATATCGCGAGCATCCTGTCGACCATCGAGGAAAAGGCGGAAGCCGCCTGATCCTGCGAGACCTTGCGGCTTGAAAGCCGCGACGTTGGAACACATCTGAACGAACGGAAACGAGACAATGGCTGATCTTAAAGCACTTGCTGAACAAATCGTCGGTCTGACGCTGCTTGAAGCGCAGGAACTGAAGACGATCCTGAAAGACGAATACGGCATCGAGCCCGCCGCTGGCGGCGCCGTGATGATGGCCGGCCCGGCCGATGGCGCCGGCGGCGCGGCTGCTGAAGAGCAGACCGAGTTCGACGTGATCCTCAAGAGCGCCGGCGCTCAGAAGATCAACGTCATCAAAGAAGTCCGCGCCATCACCGGTCTGGGCCTCAAGGAAGCCAAGGAACTGGTCGAAGCTGGCGGCAAGCCGGTCAAAGAGCAGGTTTCCAAGGACGAAGCCGAAGAGATCAAAGGCAAGCTCGAAGCGGCCGGCGCCGAAGTCGAGCTCAAGTGATTGGGGGCGGGCAACGCGTCCGCCACTGAATGTGATACTGACCGATCCCGGACAAGTCCGGGGTCGGTCTCCGCGTCTTGGCAAGGGCCAACAGGGCCTTTCCCCAGGTGCGGTGCCGGATCGGGCGGCTGTCTGTGGGAGGACAGCCAGGTATGGATCCGGCCCCCCGTTTCGCCCGGAGGGCGGCCTTCCCCAAGGGCCCGCATCTCCGCGAAGAAAAAGGTGCACTCTACATGGCGACCAGCTATCTCGGCCAGAAGCGTCTGCGTAAATACTACGGTAAAATCCGCGAAGTTCTGGAGATGCCGAACCTCATTGCGGTTCAGAAAGCCTCCTATGACCTGTTCCTGAAGTCCGGCGAGGGCGAAGCGCCCCTGGACGGCGAGGGGATCAAGGGCGTCTTCCAATCCGTCTTTCCGATCAAGGATTTCAACGAAACCGCCGTTCTCGAATTCGTCGGCTACGAGCTGGAAAAGCCGAAATACGACGTCGAGGAATGCCAGCAGCGCGACATGACCTATTCGGCGCCGCTGAAGGTGACGCTGCGCCTGATCGTGTTCGATGTCGACGAGGACACGGGCGCGAAATCGGTCAAGGACATCAAGGAGCAGGACGTCTTCATGGGCGACATGCCCCTGATGACGCCCAACGGTACGTTCATCGTCAACGGCACCGAGCGGGTCATCGTTTCCCAGATGCACCGCTCGCCGGGCGTGTTCTTCGATCACGACAAGGGCAAGACCCACTCGTCGGGCAAGCTGCTGTTCGCCTGCCGCATCATTCCCTATCGCGGCTCGTGGCTGGACTTCGAGTTCGACGCCAAGGACTTGGTCTACGCGCGCATCGACCGTCGCCGGAAGCTGCCGGTGACGACGCTTCTGTATGCCCTGGGCTACGACCAGGAACAGATCATGCAGACCTATTACGACGAGGTCCCGTTCCGCCAGGTGAAGAACAAGGGCTGGGCGACCACCTTCTTCCCCGACCGCGTGCGCGGCACCCGTCCGGCCTATGATCTGGTCGATGCCGACACCGGCGAAGTGATCGCCGAGGCGGGCCAGAAGGTCACGCCGCGGACCGTCAAGAAGCTGAAGGACGAAGGCAAGGTCAAGGAACTGCTGCTGCCGTTCGACCAGATCATCGGCCGCTATGTCGCCCGGGACATCATCGACGAGGAAACCGGCGCGATCTTCGTGGAAGCCGGGGACGAGCTGACCTGGGAGACCGACAAGGACGGCGAAGTCACCGGCGGCACCCTGAAGGAGCTTCTGGACAACGGCATCACGGATATTCCCGTGCTGGACATCGATAACGTGTCCAAGGGTCCGTACATGCGCAACACCATGGCGCAGGACAAGAACATGGGCCGCGAGACCGCGCTCATGGACATATACCGCGTCATGCGCCCGGGCGAGCCGCCCACCGTCGAGGCCGCGTCGACCCTGTTCGACAGCCTGTTCTTCGACTCCGAGCGCTACGACCTGTCGGCCGTCGGCCGCGTGAAGATGAACATGCGCCTCGACCTCGATGCCGAGGATACGCAGCGCACGCTGCGCAAGGCCGACATCGTCGCCTGTATCAAGGCACTGGTCGACCTGCGCGATGGCCGTGGCGAGATCGACGACATCGACCACCTCGGCAACCGCCGGGTGCGGTCCGTCGGCGAGCTGATGGAAAACCAGTACCGCGTCGGCCTGCTGCGGATGGAGCGCGCGATCAAGGAGCGCATGTCCTCGGTCGAGATCGACACGGTCATGCCGCAGGACCTGATCAACGCCAAGCCCGCCGCGGCAGCGGTGCGCGAGTTCTTCGGCTCGTCGCAGCTGTCGCAGTTCATGGACCAGACCAACCCGCTGTCGGAAGTGACGCACAAGCGGCGCCTCTCGGCCCTCGGGCCGGGCGGTCTGACGCGTGAACGTGCCGGCTTCGAGGTGCGCGACGTGCACCCGACCCACTACGGCAGGATGTGCCCGATCGAGACGCCGGAAGGTCCGAACATCGGCCTGATCAACAGCCTCGCGACCTTCGCGCGGGTGAACAAGTACGGCTTCATCGAAACCCCCTATCGCGTGGTGACGGAAGGGCAGGTCACGGACGAAGTCCACTACATGTCCGCCACGGAAGAGATGCGCCATACGGTTGCCCAGGCGAACGCGCAGCTCGATGACGGCGGCAAGTTCGTCCAGGAATTCGTGTCGACCCGTCAGTCGGGCGATTACACGCTTGCGCCGAACGAGAATGTCGACCTGATCGACGTGTCTCCGAAGCAGCTGGTGTCGGTCGCCGCGGCCCTGATCCCGTTCCTCGAGAATGACGACGCCAACCGGGCCCTTATGGGCTCGAACATGCAGCGTCAGGCGGTTCCGCTTCTGCGGGCTGAGGCGCCGCTGGTCGGCACCGGCATGGAGGAGCGTGTGGCCCGCGACTCGGGCGCTGCGATTACCGCGCGTCGTGCGGGCATCGTCGACCAGGTGGACGCCACCCGGATCGTCATCCGCGCGACCGAGGATCTTGAGCTTGGGGATGCTGGCGTGGACATCTACCGTCTGCGCAAGTTCCAGCGGTCGAACCAGAACACCTGCATCAATCAGCGTCCGCTGGTGAAGGCCGGTGATACGGTCGGCAAGGGCGAGGTCATCGTGGACGGTCCCTCGACCGACATGGGCGAGCTGGCCCTGGGCAAGAACGTCGTCGTCGCGTTCATGCCGTGGAACGGCTACAACTACGAAGACTCGATCCTGATCTCCGAGCGGATCACCCGCGACGACGTGTTCACCTCGATCCACATCGAGGAGTTCGAGGTCGCTGCCCGTGACACCAAGCTCGGGCCGGAAGAGATCACCCGCGACATTCCTAACGTCGGCGAGGAAGCCCTGCGCAACCTCGACGAGGCGGGCATCGTCTATATCGGTGCCGAAGTCGGACCGGCGGATATCCTTGTCGGTAAGATCACGCCTAAGGGCGAAAGCCCGATGACGCCGGAAGAAAAGCTGTTGCGCGCCATCTTCGGCGAGAAGGCGTCCGACGTGCGCGATACCTCCCTGCGTCTGCCCCCGGGTGACTATGGCACGGTCGTGGAAGTCCGCGTCTTCAACCGCCACGGCGTCGAGAAAGACGAGCGTGCGGTGCAGATCGAGCGTGAAGAGATCGAGCGCCTGAGCCGAGACCGCGACGACGAGCTCGCGATCCTCGACCGCAACATTTATGCCCGTCTGCGCGAGCTGATCATGGGCAAGCTGGCCGTGAAGGGGCCGAAAGGCGTTAAGCCCAACACCCAGATCACCGAAGAGCTTCTGGACGGGCAACTGTCCAAGGGTCAGTGGTGGCAGCTCGCCCTCGAAGACGAGGACGACGCCAAGATCATGGAGGCTCTGAACGAGCAATACGAGGCGCAGAAGCGCGCCCTTGATGCCCGTTTCGAGGACAAGGTCGAGAAGGTGCGTCGGGGCGACGACCTGCCGCCGGGCGTCATGAAGATGGTCAAGGTCTTCGTGGCGGTGAAGCGCAAGCTTCAGCCGGGCGACAAGATGGCCGGCCGTCACGGCAACAAGGGCGTCATCTCTCGCGTCGTGCCGATGGAAGACATGCCGTTCCTGGAAGACGGGACGCCGGTGGACTTCGTTCTGAACCCGCTGGGCGTGCCCTCGCGGATGAACGTGGGCCAGATCCTCGAGACGCATATGGGTTGGGCTGCGCGCGGCCTGGGGATCCAGATCGACGATGCGTTGGGCGACTATCGCCGCAGCGGCGACCTGACCCCGGTGCGTGATGCGATGAAGATCGCGTACGGCGACGCAGTGATGGACGAAGCCGCGTTCGAGGACGACATGCTTTTGGAGGCCGCGGGCAACGTGACGCGCGGTGTGCCGATCGCCACGCCGGTCTTCGACGGTGCGAAAGAGGCGGACGTGAACGACTCGCTCACGCGGGCCGGGTTCGACACGTCCGGTCAGTCGCGCCTGTTCGACGGCCGCACGGGCGAGGAGTTCAGCCGGAAGGTGACGGTGGGGGTCAAGTACCTGCTGAAGCTGCACCACCTGGTGGACGACAAGATCCACGCCCGGTCGACCGGTCCGTACAGCCTTGTGACCCAGCAGCCGCTGGGCGGTAAGGCGCAGTTCGGCGGACAGCGCTTCGGCGAGATGGAGGTCTGGGCGCTGGAAGCCTACGGCGCGGCCTACACCTTGCAGGAAATGCTGACGGTGAAGTCGGACGACGTCGCGGGCCGGACCAAGGTCTACGAGAGCATCGTCAAGGGCGAGGACAACTTCGAGGCCGGCGTGCCGGAATCGTTCAACGTGCTCGTCAAGGAGGTCCGGGGACTGGGCCTCAACATGGAACTCCTGGATGCGGAGGACGCGGAAGAGATCGAAGGCGAAGACGCCGAGTGATCTTTGGGGCCGGCACGACGCCGGCCCCGTCCCCCCAATGCACCCTTACGTTTAAGGACGGAAAATGAACCAGGAACTAGTCAACAACCCGTTCTCGCCTCTGGCGGCTCCGAAGACCTTCGACGAGATCAAGGTCTCTTTGGCCAGCCCCGAGCGGATCCTTTCGTGGTCCTTCGGCGAGATCAAGAAGCCCGAGACGATCAACTACCGGACCTTCAAACCCGAGCGTGACGGGCTGTTCTGCGCCCGTATCTTCGGGCCGGTGAAGGACTACGAGTGCCTTTGCGGCAAGTACAAGCGGATGAAGTATCGCGGCATCGTCTGCGAGAAATGCGGCGTGGAAGTCACGCTGCAGAAGGTCCGCCGCGAGCGCATGGGCCATATCGAACTGGCCGCTCCTTGCGCCCATATCTGGTTCCTGAAGTCGCTGCCCTCGCGCATCGGCCTCATGCTGGACATGACGCTGCGTGACCTCGAGCGGGTTCTGTACTTCGAGAACTACGTCGTGATCGAGCCGGGCCTCACGGACCTCACCTACGGTCAGATGATGACCGAAGAAGAGTTCATGGACGCCCAGGACCAGTACGGCATGGACGCCTTCACCGCCAATATCGGCGCGGAAGCCATCCGTGAGATGCTGTCGATGATCGACCTCGAAGCCGAGGCCGACCGTCTGCGCGAAGAGCTGAAGGAAGCCACCGGCGAGCTGAAGCCCAAGAAGATCATCAAGCGTCTGAAGATCGTCGAAAGCTTCTTGGAATCCGGCAACCGTCCCGAGTGGATGGTCATGACGGTCATCCCGGTCATCCCGCCCGAGCTGCGCCCGCTGGTGCCGCTGGATGGCGGCCGCTTTGCGACCTCGGACCTGAACGACCTGTATCGCCGGGTCATTAACCGGAACAACCGCCTCAAGCGGCTGATCGAGCTGCGCGCGCCGGACATCATCATCCGTAACGAAAAGCGGATGCTGCAGGAATCCGTCGACGCGCTGTTCGACAACGGCCGTCGCGGCCGCGTCATCACAGGCGCCAACAAGCGTCCGCTGAAGTCGCTGTCCGACATGCTGAAGGGCAAGCAGGGTCGCTTCCGTCAGAACCTTCTGGGCAAGCGGGTCGACTTCTCGGGCCGTTCGGTCATCGTGACCGGCCCCGAGCTGAAGCTGCACCAGTGCGGGTTGCCGAAGAAGATGGCGCTCGAGTTGTTCAAGCCGTTCATCTATTCTCGGCTCGAAGCGAAGGGCTACAGCTCTACGGTCAAGCAGGCCAAGAAGCTGGTCGAGAAAGAGCGTCCCGAGGTGTGGGATATCCTCGACGAGGTCATCCGGGAGCACCCGGTTCTTCTGAACCGCGCGCCGACGCTGCACCGTCTGGGCATCCAGGCGTTCGAGCCGATCCTGATCGAAGGCAAGGCGATCCAGCTTCACCCGCTTGTCTGTTCGGCGTTCAACGCCGACTTCGACGGCGACCAGATGGCAGTTCACGTGCCGCTTTCGCTGGAAGCGCAGCTTGAAGCGCGCGTCCTGATGATGTCCACGAACAACGTGCTGTCGCCCGCCAACGGCGCGCCGATCATCGTGCCGTCGCAGGACATGATCCTTGGTCTGTATTACATCACGATGCAGCGCGAGGGCATGAAGGGCGAGGGCATGGTCTTCTCGTCCGTGGACGAGGTGCAGCACGCGCTGGATGCCGGTGCGGTGCACCTGCATGCCAAGATCGAAGCCCGTATGAAGCAGATCGACCCGGAAACGGGCGAGGAAGTCGTGCGCCGGTTCGAGACGACGCCGGGTCGCGTGCGGCTTGGCGCGCTTCTGCCGCTGAACGCCAAGGCGCCCTATGATCTGGTGAACCGCCTTCTGCGCAAGAAGGAAGTCCAGCAGGTCATCGACACCGTCTACCGCTATTGCGGCCAGAAGGAGTCGGTCATCTTCTGCGACCAGATCATGACCATGGGGTTCCGCGAGGCGTTCAAGGCCGGCATCAGCTTCGGCAAGGACGACATGGTGGTTCCCGATACGAAGTGGCCGATCGTGGAAGATACCCGCGAGCAAGTGAAGGACTTCGAACAGCAGTACATGGACGGCCTGATCACCCAGGGCGAAAAGTACAACAAGGTCGTGGATGCCTGGTCGAAGTGTAACGACAAGGTCACCGACGCGATGATGACCACCATCTCGACCCCGGGCATGACCGATGGGGCCGAGCATGAGCCGAACTCGGTTTACATGATGGCCCACTCGGGTGCGCGTGGATCGGTTACCCAGATGAAGCAGCTGGGCGGTATGCGGGGCCTCATGGCCAAGCCGTCGGGCGAGATCATCGAGACGCCGATCATCTCGAACTTCAAGGAAGGCCTGACCGTTCTTGAATACTTCAACTCGACCCACGGCGCCCGGAAGGGTCTGTCGGACACCGCGCTTAAGACGGCGAACTCGGGCTACCTGACCCGCCGTCTGGTGGACGTGGCGCAGGACTGCATCGTGCGCGAGCACGATTGCGGCACCGACCGCGCCGTGACCGCGCGCCCTGCCGTCAATGACGGCGAGGTCGTGGCCACGCTGGGTGAGCGTGTACTGGGCCGTGTCGCGGCCGAGGCCATCATGAACCCGGCCAATGACGAGGTGATCGTCGAGGCCGGCGAGCTGATCGACGAGCGCAAGGCCGACATGGTCGAGGAACTGCGCATCCCCGAGGCGCGCATCCGCTCGCCCCTGACCTGCGAGGCGGAAGAAGGTGTTTGCGCCATGTGCTACGGGCGCGACCTTGCCCGCGGCACGATGGTAAACCAGGGCGAGGCCGTGGGCATCATCGCGGCTCAGTCCATCGGTGAGCCGGGCACCCAGCTGACCATGCGGACCTTCCACATCGGCGGCGTTGCACAGGGCAGCCAGCAGTCGTTCCAGGAGTCGGGCCACGAGGGCAAGGTGGAGTATCGCAACGCGAACACCCTGGCCAACGAGTCCGGCGCCAAGATCGTCATGGGCCGCAACATGACCCTTGCGATCATCGATGAGAACGACGTCGAGCGGGCGTCCTACAAGCTGGGCTACGGCACCACTCTCCACGTGGAGGACGGGTCCGACGTCAAGCGCGGGGATCGTCTGTTCGAGTGGGACCCCTACACCCTGCCGATCATCGCCGAGGCCACCGGACGCGCGAAGCTTGTCGATCTGATCACCGGCATCTCGGTCCGGGACGAGACGGACGATGCGACCGGCATGACGCAGAAGATCGTGTCCGACTGGCGTTCTGCGCCGAAGGGCAGCGATCTGAAGCCCGAGATCGTCCTAGCGGACGAGAACGGTGAGCCGTTGCGCAACGATCAGGGCAACCCGATCACCTACACGATGTCGGTCGACGCCATTCTGTCGGTCGAGGACGGGCAGGATGTGAAGGCGGGTGACGTACTGGCGCGTATTCCGCGGGAAGGTGCGAAGACGAAGGACATCACCGGTGGTCTGCCGCGTGTGGCCGAACTCTTCGAAGCACGCCGTCCCAAGGATCACGCGATCATTGCCGAGGCCGACGGTCATGTAAAGTTCGGGCGCGACTACAAGAACAAGCGCCGGATCGCGATCGTGCCGACCGAGGAGGGGGCCGACCCGATCGAGTATATGGTGCCCAAGGGCAAGCATATCCCGGTTGCGGAAGGCGACTTCGTCAAGAAGGGCGACTACATCATGGACGGCAACCCGGCACCGCACGATATCCTTGCGGTGATGGGGGTCGAAGCCTTGGCCGACTACATGATCGACGAGGTGCAGGACGTCTATCGACTGCAAGGCGTGAAGATCAACGACAAGCATATCGAGGTCATCGTCCGTCAGATGCTCCAGAAGTGGGAGATCGAGGACAGCGGTGACACGACGCTTCTGAAAGGCGAGCACGTCGACAAGGTCGAGTTCGACGAGGCGAACGAGAAGGCGACGAAGAAGGGCGGCCGTCCTGCTCAGGGCGAACCGATCCTTCTGGGCATCACCAAGGCGTCGCTTCAGACCCGGTCGTTCATCTCGGCGGCGTCCTTCCAAGAGACCACCCGAGTGCTGACCGAGGCTTCGGTTCAGGGCAAGCGCGACAAGCTGGTGGGCCTGAAGGAGAACGTCATCGTCGGTCGTCTGATCCCGGCCGGTACCGGTGGGGCCACCCAGAAGGTGCGCCGCATCGCGGCCGAACGGGACCTCACGGTCCTGAAGAACGCGCAGGCCGAAGCCGAACAGGCTGCGGCACTGGCGGCGCCGACGGAAGAGGCGATCGAGGCGGATGTGGACGTGATCGACGTCCCCGAAAGCCGCGACTGACCTTCGACACCGATGCTCCGGCATCACACGCCCCGCGCTTCGGCGCGGGGCGTTGTCGTTTGGCCATACGCGATGTTGACCGCGCGGCTTCGCTGAAAGAAGACGGGGCAGGGGGTGCGCGCATGTCTCACAGGGTTCAAGTCGTCGGGCTGGTCCGGTTTTCCTTCGCGACGATCGGCAATTTCTACCCTGGCTTCGACGGGATAGACGCGATGGAGGCGTTCCTGTTCGATCCCGAACGGCTGCAGCGCCGGTTCCGCCTGTTCGAGACGTTCTGTCTGCCGTCCCTGAAGGGGCAAACGGATCAGGACTTCACCTGTATCCTGCTTGTCGGGTCGAACCTTCCCGCTCCCTGGAAGTCCCGGCTTTCGGACCTCATCGCCGACACCCCGTCCATCCGCGTGATCGAGGCCAAACCTCAGCACCATTATTCCGGTATCAAGGCTGCGTTCCAAGCGGTTTCGCCGGACGATTGCACGCACCGGATCACGTTCCGGTTCGACGATGACGATGCGCTGGACAACGATTTCGTGGCGCGGCTGAAACGGACCGCGCCGGGACTTCTGGATATATCCGGCGGGGATCTGCCGGTGGCACTTGCGCATAACTTGGGTTTTTTTCTGGAAGAGCGGGCCAACAATGTCGCCGTTTATCCGGTCTGCGAACGCACGCCTCTCAGCGTAGGGGCCGCGCTGATCGCGCCCCGGGAATACGTGGACAACATCTACAAGACGGACCACCGCCAGTTGCCGCAGTTCTTCGACTGCTGGCTGGACACGAAGGTCCATTCCTACGTTCGGACCGTCCATCGTGACAACAAGGCCAACCCGCACGTTACGGGCCGCAAGATCGAAATGCCGAACAGCGAGATCGACGCGATCCTGAAGAAGAATTTTGGCCGGAAACTGGGAGAGATGCGGCACTACGCACGCGGCTCGGGCATCAATGCCTCCCCATAAATGGGGATTATCCACATTGCCGAAAATTTGCCACAATTGCGTCGCGATCCCAGCGCATTTGGGTCGCAGTGTTGACATGCCAGCCCGGGCAACACGGGCGGCGGCGAGGCAGTGACAGGCACAGACCGATCCGGGCGGAAAAGAATCCCAAGGCGGTGGGACACTACCGGATCGGTCGCGCCTGACCCCGAAATGCCAGAATTTCCCCCTTAACACCCGCTCCCCCTTATCCCATATGGGGCGTGCGGCAGGTCCTGTTGACACCACCCGACTCGACCTCTATACGGCGCCAACCGTGCGACCGGGACGACTCCCGGGCCGGGGTTTAAATTGATGGAAGTGGTCACGATCCGGGCCCGATTTGCCCCGATCCTCTGGATACCCGCCGCGTGGGCCAAGGCCCGATGCGGTGTTTGCGTTTGGCGGACGCGCCTTTCGCGACGAAGAAATGAACCGGGGTGCGCGCGCCCCATCGAATTGAACAGTGTTGCAACACGGGGAATGAGACCGGAATGCCAACGATCCAACAGCTGATCCGCAAGCCGCGGCAGCCCAAAGTCAAACGCTCGAAGTCGCTGCATCTTGAAGGCTGCCCGCAAAAGCGCGGTGTCTGCACGCGCGTCTACACCACGACGCCGAAGAAGCCGAACTCGGCCATGCGGAAGGTTGCCAAGGTGCGCCTGACCAATGGTTACGAGGTCATCAGCTACATTCCGGGCGAAAGCCACAACCTGCAGGAACACTCGGTCGTGCTGATCCGCGGCGGCCGTGTGAAAGACCTTCCGGGCGTGCGCTATCACATCCTGCGGGGCGTTCTGGACACGCAAGGCGTGAAGGACCGCAAGCAGCGTCGTTCGAAATATGGCGCCAAGCGCCCGAAGTAAGAGGATTACGACATGTCCCGCCGTCACGCCGCCGAAAAGCGCGAGATCCTGCCCGACGCCAAATTCGGCGACCGGGTGGTCACCAAGTTCATGAACAACCTGATGTACAACGGCAAGAAGTCCGTGGCTGAGGGTATCGTCTACAACGCGTTCGATCGCGTCGAAGGCAAGCTCAAGCGGTCGCCCATCGAGGTGTTTCACGAGAGCCTCGACAACATTAAGCCGTCCGTCGAGGTCCGCTCGCGCCGCGTTGGCGGTGCGACCTACCAGGTCCCTGTCGAGGTCCGCCCCGAGCGTCGCGAAGCATTGGCGATCCGCTGGCTCATCACCGCGTGCCGCAACCGGAACGAGAACACCATGGAAGAGCGTCTGGCCGCCGAACTGGTCGACGCTGTGAACAATCGTGGCTCGGCCGTTAAGAAGCGCGAAGACACTCACAAGATGGCCGACGCCAACAAGGCGTTCAGCCACTACCGCTGGTAAAACGGCGGCAGCCCGAACACACGAGGACGCATCATGCCCCGCGATTATTCGCTCTCACGCTACCGCAATTTCGGCATCATGGCCCACATTGATGCCGGCAAGACCACCTGCACCGAGCGCATCCTGTTCTATACCGGCAAGTCCCACAAGATCGGCGAAGTCCATGACGGCGCCGCGACGATGGACTGGATGGAGCAGGAGCAGGAACGCGGGATCACCATCACCTCGGCCGCGACCACGACCATGTGGTTCCGCACCGAGGACGGTCAGACCACGACCGGCATCTACGGTGACACGCCGCAGGAAGCGTCCTTCCGCTTCAACATCATCGACACGCCCGGCCACGTCGACTTCACCATCGAGGTCGAGCGTTCGCTGGCCGTGCTCGACGGTGCCGTTGCAGTTCTGGACGCCAACGCCGGTGTTGAGCCCCAGACGGAGACCGTCTGGCGTCAGGCCGACCGCTACAAGGTTCCGCGCATCGTGTTCGTCAACAAGATGGACAAGATCGGCGCCGACTTCTGGAACTGCGTCCGCATGATCAAGGACCGCACGGGTGCTATCCCTGCGCCGATCCAGATGCCCATCGGGGCCGAGGATCAGCTGGAAGGCATCGTCGATCTTGTGACCATGAAGGAGTGGGTCTGGAAAGGCGAGGATCTCGGTGCCTCGTGGGTCGTGCAGGACGTTCGCGACGAGCTGAAGGACCGCGCCGAGGAGATGCGCCAGGAACTGATCGAGATCGCCGTCGAAATGGACGACGATGCGATGGAGCAGTATCTGGAAGGCGTCGAGCCGGATCAGCCGAAGCTGCGCGAGCTGATCCGCAAGGGTACGCTCTCAATGGCTTTCGTGCCTGTGCTGGCCGGGTCCGCCTTCAAGAACAAGGGTGTTCAACCGCTGCTGAACGCGGTGATCGATTACCTGCCCGGTCCTCTTGATGTGCCCGCCTACATGGGCTTCTCGCCCGATGACGAGACCGAGACGCGCAACATCGCCCGTCACGCCGACGACGAAGAGCCGTTCTCGGGCTTGGCGTTCAAGATCATGAACGACCCCTTCGTGGGCACGCTGACCTTCACCCGGATCTATTCGGGCACGTTGTCGAAGGGCGACTCGGTCCTGAACACGACGAAGGGCCGCAAGGAACGCATCGGGCGCATGATGATGATGCACTCGAACAACCGCGAGGAAATCGAGAACGCCTATGCGGGCGACATCATCGCGCTGGCCGGTCTGAAGGACACGACCACGGGCGATACGCTGTCCGACGCGCAAAAGCAGGTCGTTCTGGAAACCATGACCTTCCCCGATCCCGTCATCGAGATCGCGGTCGAGCCCAAGACGAAGGCCGACCAGGAGAAGATGTCCACCGGTCTCCAGCGTCTTGCGGCCGAGGATCCGTCCTTCCGCGTCGAAACCGACCTCGAGTCGGGCCAGACGATCATGAAGGGCATGGGCGAACTTCACCTCGACATCCTGGTCGACCGCCTCAAGCGGGAGTTCAAGGTCGAGGCGAATATCGGTGCGCCGCAGGTGGCCTATCGCGAGACGATCAAGCAGCAGATCAACCACACCTACACGCACAAGAAGCAGTCGGGTGGGTCCGGTCAGTTCGCTGAAGTCCAGCTCGAGATCATGCCGACCGAACCGGGCGAAGGCTACTCGTTCGAGAGCCGCATCGTCGGTGGTTCGGTGCCGAAGGAATACGTGCCGGGTGTCGAGAAAGGCATCAAGTCGGTCATGGACTCCGGTCCGCTGGCGGGCTTCCCGGTCATCGACTTCAAGGTCGCGCTGGTCGACGGCAAGTTCCACGACGTGGACTCCTCGGTCCTCGCGTTCGAGATCGCGTCGCGGATGTGCATGCGGGAAGGTCTTCGGAAGGCCGGCGCGCAGCTGCTCGAGCCGATCATGAAAGTTGAGGTGGTGACGCCGGAAGAATACACCGGCAACGTCATCGGCGATCTGACCTCGCGGCGCGGCCAAGTGCAGGGCCAGGAGCCCCGCGGCAACGCCATCGTGATCGATGCCTTCGTACCGCTGGCCAACATGTTCGGCTACATCAACAACCTGCGCTCGATGTCCTCGGGCCGCGCGCAGTTCACGATGCTGTTCGACCATTACGAGCCGGTGCCGCAGAACATCTCGGAAGAGATCCAGGCGAAATACGCGTAAGCGCACAGACATTGCGGGCCGGCAGGACCGGCCCGCCCATCCAGACGACAGGAGGCCATCATGGCGAAGGCAAAATTCGAACGTAACAAGCCGCACGTGAACATCGGGACGATCGGTCACGTGGACCACGGCAAGACGACGCTGACGGCGGCGATCACGAAGTATTTCGGCGACTTCCGCGC